>Ga0137369_10006778_pt1 | contig 11541 bp, 10 predicted proteins | sample SagtaG_12_FD_104918 | JGI IMG/M metagenome (GOLD analysis project Ga0137369, IMG submission 104918) | Vadose zone soil microbial communities from Sagehorn Ranch, Mendocino, California, USA - Sage1_L_113_16 metaG | ecosystem: Environmental > Terrestrial > Soil > Vadose zone | place: USA... | reverse complement strand
GAAGTCTATGTGACGGCCTTTCCGGGGCCGGGCGGGAAGTGGCAGATCTCGACGGACGGCGGGAGAGGGGCTCTCTGGGCGCCCGACGGCCGGGAGATCTTCTACCGGAAGGACAAGAAGGTCCTGCGAGTGGCCGTCACGACGTCGCCGGCCTTCTCCGCTTCGCGCCCGGAGCTTCTTTTCGAGGGCGATTACGAAGGCTGGGACATCGCCCGGGATGGCAAGCGCTTTCTCATGGTCAAGGACGAAGCCGCCGAGTCCGCGCCGAAACACTTGAATCTGGTCCTCGACTGGTTCGAGGATCTGAAGCTTCGGGCGCCGGCGGGCGGGAAATAGCCTCTGGAGGCTCCGACATGGCGACACGGACGACTCTCCTCGAAGAAGCGCTCGAAGCCTGGAAGTTCGCACGGGACGGCGTGATCGACGAGCTGCGCAATCTCCCGGACAAGGACCTTTCCTTCCGCCCCGCGCCGGAATCGCGCTCGGCGCTGGAGCTCGTGCAGCACGTCATCGAGTCGGGCCTAATGATGGCGGGCGAGCTCGCTCGGCCGGACGGAGACTTCCGGCGTAAGTCCTACGAGGGATTCCTCCATGAGTACGGGCGCGGCGTCTCCGGGTGGAGGTCGAGGCCTGCCTTGATCGCGGCGCTGCGCAAGACGCACGCGGACGGGGAGAAGAAGATTCGGCAGGCGGGAGAGCTCCACATGCTCCAGAACATCCGCCGCTTCGACGGAGAGATGGGGACCCGTCTGGCCTGGATGCACCACGGCATCTCCCACGAGGAATACCATCGCGGCCAGCTCGCCCTCTACGCGAGGCTGCTCGGGCGCGTGCCGGCTCTGACGAAACGGATCCTCAGGAGCTGATGTGGCCGGGGCAAGCCATTTCTCGCCGGAGCTCTTCCGGTTTCTTCGCGAGCTCAAGAAGAACAATTCCCGCCGCTGGTTTCAGGCCAACCGCCAGCGGTACGAGACCGCCCTCCGGGAGCCGTGTCTCCGGTTCATCTCCGATCTCGGCCTGCCTCTGCGCAAGGTCAGCCGCTACCTCGTGGCCGACCCGCGGCCGAGCGGCGGCTCTCTCTTCCGCATTTACCGCGACACTCGCTTCTCCAAGGACAAGAGTCCGTACAAGACGCACGCCGGGATGTACTTTCCCGTTCGCGGCGGGAAAGATGTCCACACGCCGGGCTTCTATCTCCACCTCGAGCCCGGCGGCTGCTTCGCGGCTGCCGGCCTCTGGCACCCGGACGCGGCGACGCTCGCGAAGGTGCGCGAGGCCATCGTGGCGCGCCCGGCCGGCTGGAAGAGCGCGCGCGTCCACCTCTCCCTCGAAGGGAACACGCTTCGCCGCCCGCCCCGGGGCTACGATGCGAATCACCCCTTCATCGAGGACTTGAAGCGCAAAGACTTCATCTCCTCGGTCCGCCTCTCCGACAGGGAGGTGACGAGTCCGCGGTTCCTTTCCGGCTTCGTGGCGAGATGCGGAAAGATGAGCCCTCTCCCCAAGTTCCTGGCCGCGGCTCTGGACCTTCCGTGGTGAGGGCATTGGAGAAGGCGGCGGCGATGAGAACAGTGTGGAGACGAGGGCTCCTGCTTGGAGCCCTCTTCGGCTCGCTTCTGCCCGGAGCGGTCGCCGCCCGGACGGAAGAGCTGGGCCGGATCGACTTTCCGACGTCGGGCTCCGCAGAGGCGCAGAAGCGCTTCCTGCGAGGCGCGCTCCTTCTCCACAGCTTCGAGTTCGACGACGCGGCCGTGGAGTTCCGGCAGGCGCGGAAGATCGAGCCGGGCTTCGCCATGGCCGGCTGGGGCGAGGCAATGACGTTCAACCATCCGCTCTGGATGGAGCAGGACGCCGAATCCGCACGCAGGGCTCTCGATCGCCTCGCTCCGTCTCCGGAGGCCCGCCTGTCGAAGGCGCCGACGGAGCGCGAGAAGATGTACCTCTCGGCCGTCGAGACGCTCTACGGGAAAGGGGACAAGGCGGAGAACGACCGCGCCTATGCCGAGGCGATGCGGAGGCTCCACGAGAAGTTTCCCGAGGACGAGAACGCCGCGGCCTTCTACGCGCTGGCGCTACTGGGAGCTACCGAGGGCAAGAGAGACTTTCCGACGTACATGAAGGCGGCCGCTATCGCGGAGGAGGTCTTCGCGAAGAACCCGCTGCACCCCGGGGCCGTCCACTACCTGATCCATTCCTACGACGACCCAATCCACGCGCCGCTCGGCATGCGCGCGGCTCGCGTGTACGCGAAGATCGCGCCGGCCGCCGGCCACGCCCTTCACATGCCTTCGCACATCTTCTTCGCCTCCGGGATGTGGGAGGAAGCCGCGGCGTCCAACGAAGCGGCCTGGAAGGCGTCGCTCGACCGCGCCGCCCACAAGTCTCTTGGGCCCGACGACAACAACTACCACGCTCTCTTCTGGCTCGAGTACGCCTACCTTCAGATGGGCCGCTACGGGGACGCCCGCAAGACTCTCGCGGCGATGGAGGAGGACGCGAAGAGGAGCGGATCCGGCCGGGCCAGGTCGCACCGCGCGATGATGCGCGCCGCCTACGTCGCCGAGAGACGGCGCTTCGATGCGGACGTCGTTCGCGCCCTGTCCGAAGACGACGAGCGCAGTGTGGCACTCTTCGCGGAGGGCTTCGCCGCCCTCGCGAAGGGAAATCGGGAGCCCGCCGAGAAAGCGCTCGCCGCGATCGGCAAGGAGCCGCCCGGAGGCCATCATGGCGCCGGCTCGACGTACACGATGGGCCGCGCTTCGGGCGCCGGCGCCGACCCTGTCATCAAGAAGGAGCTCGAGGCTCTGCTCGCCTCCTCGAATGGGGACCAGGAACGCGCACTCGCGCTGGCGAGAGAAGCGGCCGCGGCCGAGGACGTGATGACCTTCGAGGTCGGGCCGCCGGCCGTCGTCAAGCCGGCGCGCGAGCTTCTGGGCGAAATGCTTCTGAAGCTCGGCGACGCCGCGGAGGCCCGCGCCGAGTTCGAGCGATCCCTGGCGCACACGCCCGAGCGCGCGCTCTCGCTTCTCGGACTCGCCCGGGCGGCGGCGAAATCGGGAGATCGCGCGGTCGCGGAAGACGCCTACAGGCGTCTCGCGGCGGTCTGGCGCCGCGCCGATGCCGACCTCCCAGAGCTCGCAGAAGCTCGCAGTTCCGCGACGCAGCTCGCCGCAGCTCCGTAGCCCGGCCACTCGACGGCCCGTGCCGGCGCTATGATCGGCGAGGTCCGTCATGGCCCTGAGTTCCGGCACGCGCCTCGGCCCTTACGAGATCCTCGGCGCGGTTGGCGCCGGCGGAATGGGAGAGGTTTACAAGGCGCGGGACACGCGGCTGGAGCGGACGGTCGCGATCAAAGTCTTGCCCTCGGATGTGTCCGCGTCTCCCGAGGCGCGCCAGCGTTTCGAGCGGGAGGCGAAGATGGTCTCGCAGCTCTCGCACCCGCACATCTGCGCGCTGTACGACGTCGGCCGAGAAGGCGAGATCGAGTTCCTGGTGATGGAGTACCTGGAAGGCGAGACGCTTTCCGAGCGGCTGGCCAGAGGGCCGGTACCACTCGAGCAGGCTTTGCGTCATGGAATCGAGATCGCCGATGCTCTCAACAAGGCGCACCGGCAGGGAATCGTCCACCGCGACCTGAAACCCGGCAACGTGATGCTGACGAAATCGGGAGTCAAGCTGCTCGACTTCGGGCTGGCCAAGCTGCGGCAGGGAGAGTCGGAGCCGCTGGCCTCGCGGCTCTCAGCGCTGGCGACGCAAGGCACGCCGCTGACGGCGGAAGGGACGATCCTCGGCACGCTGCAGTACATGGCTCCGGAGCAGCTGGAGGGCAAGGAAGCGGACGCCCGCACGGACGTCTTTGCCTTCGGGGCTGTCCTCTACGAGATGGCCACGGGGCTCAGAGCTTTCTCCGGGCGGAGTCAAGCGTCGCTCATTGCGGCGATTCTCGAGCACGAGCCGGAACCGGTCTCGGCGGTCCAGCCGATGACGCCGCCCGCGCTCGACCGGGTGGTGAAGACCTGCCTGGCCAAGGACCCGGAGGAGCGCTGGCAGACCGCTCACGACATCGGCGTGCAGCTTCGTTGGATCCTGGAGGGGAGGTCGCAGGCGGACGTCGCGGCTCCGCCCGGCGCGGCCGCCACGCGCCGGAAGAATCGTGAGCGAGCCGCCTGGATCGTCTCCGGTCTTCTTCTCCTCGCGCTCGTGGGCAGCCTTGCGGTTCTCTTTCGGATCGGGCGCCCGGAACCCGCGGCGGCGCCGGCGACACGTTTCGCCATCCTCCCTCCGGGAAAAGCCACCTTCACGGCGCCGGGTGAGTCGGCTTCCTCTCAGCCCGCCCTCTCCCCGGACGGGCGCTCGCTCGCCTTCGTGGCCTATGCGGGGGGCGGCCGGCATCTCGTCTGGGTCCGCTCACTCGACAGCCTCGCCGCGAAGACGCTGGACGGCACCGAGGACGGCTCCTATCCCTTCTGGTCTCCCGACAGCAAGTTCGTCGGCTTCTTCGCCCACGGGAAGTTAAGAAGGATCGCGGTCTCCGGAGGCCCTCCGCAAACTCTTTGCGACGCTTCCGCGGGTCGTGGCGCCGCCTGGAGCCGGGACGGGGTAATCCTCTTCACGCCGACGCAGAGGGACGCCCTCTACCGGGTTCCCGCGAACGGCGGCGCGGTGATGCAAGCGACGACTCTGGACACCCCGCGAGGAGAGATCTCGCATCGCTGGCCGAGCTTCCTGCCCGACGGACGTCGCTTCCTCTACTGGACGCGCAACCGGAAAGCCTCGAATGCCGGAATCCGCGTGGGCTCGCTCGACTCGAAAGATGTGACGAGCCTGCTGCAGGCCGACGGCATGGCGGTCTATGCGCGGCCGGGGCACGTCCTTTTCGTCCGGCAGGGAGTTCTTCTGGCCCAGCCGTTCGACCCTCACAGCCTGAAGCTCTCGGGGGAGCCGCTTCGAGTCGCCGAACCGCTTGGAGTCGGCTCGCCTCCGGGTTACGCGACCTACTCCGTCGCGGACAGCGGCGTGCTGGCCTACGTGCCCGGCGTGAGCCCGAACAGGGAGCTCGTTTGGTTCGACAGGGGCGGCAAGGAGCTCGGTTCCGTCGGCGAGCCGGGAGTCTATATCTCTCCGGCGCTTTCTCCAGACGAGAAGCGTGTCGCGGTGGGAATCCGCGACATCCGGGCCGCTTCCACCGACATCTGGCTGATCGACCTCGCGCGAGGTATCCGGTCCCGGTTCACCTTCAGTCCCGCCAGCGGGTACATCGCTCGCTGGTCGCCGGATGGAAGCCGCGTCATGTTCACCTCGAACCGCGAGGGATTCCCGGACTTCTATGAGAAGGCTTCGAGCGGCGCGGGCGAGGAGAAGCTGGTCTTCCGTTCCGACCAGGACAAGTTCCTGACGGACTGGTCGCAGGATGGCCGCTTCCTGGCCTACCACGCTCCGGGGCCGAGAACGGGGTGGGACGTCTGGGTGCTGCCCCTCTCGGGAGACCGCAAGCCGATCCCGTTCGTGCAGACGGAGTTCACCGAAGCTCAGGGTCAGTTCTCGCCGGATGGCAAGTGGCTGGCCTACGCGTCGGACGAGTCCGGCCTCTTCGAGGTCTATGTCCGCCCCTTTCCCGCGCCGGGAGGCAAGTGGCAGGTCTCGACCAGCGGGGGCACTCAGCCGCAATGGCGGCGGGACGGAAAGGAGCTCTTCTATCTCGCCGAAGACGGAGGGCTCATGGGCGTGGACGTCAAGGCCGATTCCACGTTCGAAGCAGGTGCTCCCAGGCCGCTCTTCCATGCCCGCTTTCCCACCGCCTCGGCGCCGTTCCTGAGAACGTATAGCGTCACGTCCGACGGCCAGCGCTTCCTGGTCACCAGGGTCATGGAAGAAGACAAGGCGATCCCGATCACAGTCGTGCTGAACTGGACGGCCGACCTGAAGAAATAGCTACGGTTCGGCTGAATGCGCTGTCGTTGGCGCCGGCACGGCCACAATCTCGGCCGCGTGCTCGGGCTCCTCCAGACGCGCCATGATGAAGGCGGCCCCGAGGCCCAGCAGGAACATCGTTCCCCACAGCGCATTCCCGCCGAAGCGCCCGAGAATCAACATCCCTCCCCACGGCCCGATCATGAAGGCAAGGCCCATGACCATCTGGGAGAGTCCCATGTACTCGCCGCGGCGGCTGGCCGGCGCGATGTCGGTCAGGTACGCCGCCATGCCGGGGAAGAAGAACATCTCGCCGAACGTCCAGATGACGACCGTCGCGGCGATGGACCAGACGTCCCAGGCCAGCGCCAGCGCGCCGAAGCCGATGCCGAAGAGGAGCGCTCCGAGCGCGAGGACCCGGCGGTGCGGCCAGTGGGACGTGGCGATGTTGAGCGGCACTTCCAGGAACACGATCAGAAGGCAGTTCAACGAGAAGAGCAGACCGTAGGTGGCCTCCGAGAAATGGAGGTCACGGACGAGGAAGACCGACATGCTCGCGAGGTGCTGAAAGAGGATGACCGCGACCGGGAAGACACCGGCCAGGAAGAAGGCGAGCCGGGCGTCGCGGTAGCCGCGCGGAACGTGGGCGAACGGCGACACGGCCTCCGCCAGCTCGCGCGTGTCGGCGTGATGGCGGTGAAGCGGAAAGGACGCCGCGACCAGGATCGCTCCCGCCGCGAGCGAAGTGAGCCCGTTGACGAGAAACAGCCAGCGAAACGAGACCGTCGCCAGGAAGCCTCCGACGGCCGGTCCGACGCTCATTCCCAGGTTGATGGCGAGCCGGTTGACCGCAAACGCCGTCTTGCGATGTTGCGGAGGGACCAGGTCTCCGAAGATCGTCAGGTTTGCCGGCCGGAAGGCCTCGGCCAGGATCGAGAGCGTCAGCGTCAGGACCACGACGAGCCCGAGGCTCTTCGCGGCGGGGAAGATGAGCAGGATCACGCCCGAGAGAAGAAGCGACCCTCTCATGATGCGGATGGGCCCGAACCGGTCGGACAGGACTCCGGAGATCGGGGCCGCCACGAGCGCGCCCGCTCCGTAGAGGAGCAGCACCGTGCCCGCGACGCCGACGGAGAACCCGAGACTCCGTGTCAGATAGAGAACGAGAAAGGCGAGGACCATCGAGCCCGCCTTGTTCACGAGCGTGGCCGTCGCCAGAACCCACACCTCCCGCGGCATCACCCCCAGTCCCCGCCACGGGTTCCACCGGAAGACCTCTCTCCACGACATGCTCAACGCTCGATGTTACGTGACGCGTCCTCTGGAGTTTCTCCGGGAATCAGGGTTTTCGTCGCCGGTTCGTCGCCGGTGAGTTGTCCGCGCGGCGATGTCCACGAGGCCAACGCAGGAAAAGCGCCGGACTGATCAACTCTGCAAGCAGTTCTAACACCCGACATTGACGCCTGACCCCAGATCCCCCAAACCCGTCTCCGGGTCTATGCTTTTCGCATGGACGAGAGGGCGCTTCTGGAGAGGATCACAGTGAGTCCGGCAATCTTCGGCGGGAAGCCGATCATTCGCGGCCGAAGGCTGGCCGTCGAGCACGTGCTCGGCATGTTGGCCGCCGGCGACACGCCGGACACGATCCTCGCCGGTTATCCATGGCTCGAACCCGAGGACATCCAGGCCTGCCTCGCCTACGCTCACAGGCTCGTCGCGCACGAGCGGGTCGAACCGATGGTTACCTCCTGCGGTTAAGTGAAGCTTCTCCTCGACGCATGCGTCTGGGGAGGCTCGAAAAACGCTCTCATCGCCTTAGGCCACGACGTGAACCAGGGCGGCGTAGTCCTCGCTGTCAAGTCCGAGCAGGATGCCCTTGGATGGTTTCGGCTCCGCTGTCGTGACCTACGAAGATCGTTGGTTACTTGGTCTTGAGGTGTCTTATTGGGTAGGCGCCGAAGGGATCGTCGAGACGAGCCAGCTCTTCGAACTCTTCGATCAAGTCTCCGATGCTCCTGGCTTCGTAGCTGGCTACGGGCCAGGCGATCATGCCCGGAAAAGGCTCCCTTCATGCAGCCAACGAACGGCGATAGCTTCTACGGGACGGTCGTTGGTGACGAAGACGCGCCCTTCCGCAACGGCCCTCGCGAAAAGCACCTCGTCCTTCGTCGTCTCGGGATACAGATCCACCGCCCGCACTACGTCCCAGCCTCGAGCTTTCAACCCCTGAACCAGGTGATCGTTGACGCACGCGTCGGCGAGGAGGCGGAACGGGCCGGTCACTACCTCCCCGACCGCCGGCCAAGATACTCCGCCTTCTCGGCTTCGTGAGCGGCCTTCCAGTTTCGGTCTTCCTCGAAGGAGGCTTCGATCTCTCCGGGATGCTCGCAGGAATACGAGAGAGCGGCATAAATCTGTGCGAGGTCCAGGGAGGGGTAGGCCTCGAGCATCTGCTCCGGTGTTTCCCCCCGTCGTTTCAGGGACACGATATCCATGACGCGGATTCGCATCCCATCAATGCAGGCCACTCCGCCGCAGACGTCTGGATCCTTGGTGATGTGGGAGTAAACATGTTTCGAGGCAGTCTCCATGATCGGAATGATTCTACTCTTCGTCGGGCCAGCTCGACTGCACCAGAAGTAGCCGGTGTCTCCCGTGGGCGCGGCCGCCTGGCCGGCGCCGCCCTGCCGTCCGGAGTCGCCATCGCGCGCGTCCGCCAAGCATCGCCGCGTTTTGGAGCGGTTTCGAAATAGTACGTGGATTCAGGGCTGACCCCGCTGACCCACCAGAGATTTTTTGCGCGTGCCCGACCTGGTCGCTCTCGGCTACTGAAGCCCGCGAACGACGCGGCCACGACGAGCGCGCTGGACCGTCGCCCCGGAGCCGGTCCTTTCCGAATCTGCGGCCGACGCTGCGTTCGTTGAATGATGCGGGCCGGGACGCCGAGGCGAGAGGTTCACGCGGTAGCGGAAACCTCGGTCTCGTTCTTGATGAGGACTGACGGATTCGGCTCGGGAGACGGGACGGGGAGGCCCTTGTCCCTGAGCAGCTCGACGTGCTCCTTCATGCCCCAACGAGCCTTGTAGATGCAGTCCTCGATCGAGTGACCAACACCGGTAAACCCTTCCAGCGTGGGCGAGTAGAAGCCGAAGAAGTTCGCGTCACTCGTGGCCTCGATGACCAGGGAGTATTTCAGGTCGAGCATGGGCTAACTCCTTTACTTAAGGCCAGCAGCTTTCAGAATCGCGTGACACGTTCCGCCTGGGACCTCCTTCGCACCGTGGTAGTCGATACGGACCAGCTTGTCGAAACCAGCCTTTGCGTAGTACCGAATCGACCCCTTCTCCTTTGCCAGCGTGAACCCGTTGCTTTCGAGGAGCCGGACGAACTCACTGAATTTCACCGGGTTGAGTATACCCAGCCCGCCAACGCCGCTGTTCGAACCCTGGCCGTGCCGCCGCCCGCGAAGCCACGGGCATGCCAGCGGCCGAAAGGCTGGATCAGGGGCAGGTCGCGATGGTGTGACCCCATCAGGAAGGAGTTCCGGGAGAAGATCGACGCCCTCGCTCGCCGTCTGATCAGGCCTTCCTCCGCCTAGCGCCCGATATTCGCGCCTGACCCCCGAATCCCAAGGAAGCGCCGTTCTCCGGGAATAATGCTCAGTTGCGGCTCGGAGAGGTCAACGGCTCCAGGAAAAAAAACCCGGAGCGCCGCTGGCCCTATTTGGCGGCGCTCCAGGTTCCCGATGAATTCGGGATCAAGATTACTTGTGGATGACGATGCTCCCCCCTCCGAGTGCGGTCGGGTCGGCGAGGTCGAGGTCCTCGGACGCGAGTGGTCTGTTGTCGTAGATGAGCGAACTACCCTGAGTGATTTTGATCCGGAACCTGTCGATTCCGTCGCCGCCCGGTTGATTGCCGTCGTACGCGATCAGCACGAACCGATAGCCCGACACCCCGTTGACGGTGCCGTCGCCTCTGTATGTCGCCTTCCGGCCGCCGGAGATGACCAGGCTCCCGGCGTCTTGCACGGAGCTGTGGAAGTTGATGTCTCCCGCCTTGAACTGGAATTCGGTCTCGCCTTCCGGAACATTGGAGCCCTTCTTGTACTTCGAGACGAAACCGAAGTTTGCCTTGCCCGGCAAGGCCGGGAAGCCATCGGAAGGCTGGTTGATCCAGCCGCCGCCCGTCACGAACCCGGCGTTTGGATCGTAGATGACGACGAACTGGTATGTCCCCGTCGCGCTGCCACCGTCCCCGTCGGTGACCGTGACCGTCACCGTGTAGACGCCTGTCGCGGCGTACGTGTGGGGCGCGCTGCACGAGCCGGAGCCGGTCGATCCCGGAACACCGGTAGTCGTGGTTGTGTCGTCCCACGCGAAGTCACAGGTGTGCGTGTCCGCAGTCCCCGGGTCAGTGAAGGTTGCCATCACGGTTACTACGCCGCCGAGAGAAATCGGCACGGACGGATTCGCGGTGACGCTCAGAATCGTTGGCGCCACGTTGTTGACTATCTGGCTGGTTGTGTACTCGGTGTACCCGTCGTTCTTATCGATGATCCGGCCCCTAATGGTGTAGGTCCCATTGTTGTTGAATGTGCAAGTCATGAAGGCTTGCGTGGTGCTGTTAACCGCATAAGTTGACGACGCGAGCGAACTGTTGTCGCAAGCATAGGCGTAATGGAACGGCGTCCCGCCGAAAGGATGCGACTGACCGGTGAAGCTGATCGTTGCCGGACTACCTTCGCCCACTGCGCCGTTACTGGCGAAGGTGGCCGTCGGGTACGCGTAGTTGCCCGTGACGGCGCGTGCCTGGTTCATCGTGATCGAGACCGGGTTGGCGCTGTTGGGTGGCGAAGAAACGTCGCCGCTCCAGTTGTCGAACCCCCATTGCTTGGAAACGTCAGCAACCGGTGTCGTCGCCGTCAGGGCGAGCGGCGTGCCGCTATCGTACCAGTTGCCGTTGGCGCCGCCGGAGATGTTCGAGAGCCCTCCGGGCACGCCGAAGGTGATCGCCAGGGTCAGTTGGTACTGGATCTTGTATGTGCCGGTGACGGTAGTCGCGCCGGAGACCGAGAAGCCACTGGCCGGCGAAGGCGCAGGGGTCGTCAGGGCGTAGCGCTTGCCGCTCACGGAGCTCGCCACCGGGTCGGAGTAGCTGTAGGTCAGACTGCTGCCGCTGTCGAACCAGTCGCTGAAGGGCAGGACGGCCGCGGTCTTCGGACTGCCCGCTACGGTGACGACCGTACCGGTGGAGTCCCCGTTGATGCCGCTCTGGGTGAAGGTGATCTGGAACTGGATCTTGTAAGTCCCGGTCACCGTGATGGGCGCCGAGACACTGATCGGGCTGGCCGGTGACGCAGCCGGTGTGGTCAGCGCATAGCGCTTCTCCGAAACCGTGCTGGCCACCGGGTCGGAGTAGGCGTAGGTCAGGCTGCTGCCACTGTCCAACCAGTCGGTCGTGAAGGGGAGGTCACCCGCAGCCTTCGGCACGCTGGCAACGGGCACCGCCGTGACAGTGGAGTCCCCGCCGATGCCGCTCTGCGTGAAGACGAGCTTGAACTGCGTCTTGTACGTCCCCGTCACCGTGATGGAAGCGGAAACCGTGATCGGGCTGGCCGGAGTTGGAGTCG
>Ga0137369_10006769_pt1 | contig 11549 bp, 7 predicted proteins | sample SagtaG_12_FD_104918 | JGI IMG/M metagenome (GOLD analysis project Ga0137369, IMG submission 104918) | Vadose zone soil microbial communities from Sagehorn Ranch, Mendocino, California, USA - Sage1_L_113_16 metaG | ecosystem: Environmental > Terrestrial > Soil > Vadose zone | place: USA... | reverse complement strand
GGGGTCGCTGCGGGCGACCATGAACGACGTGAGCTGTCGGCGGCTGTCGTCCTCGGAGAACGGGACGAACGGACGGAACAACACGAACTCGCTGCGCGTCTCGCCCGGCAGCTTGAGCTGGAGGTAGTACGGCGCGATCCGCCTGGTCCCGGAACCGGTCGACACCGAGCTCTGGGCGTTCGTCGTCGTCTGCGTCGCCCCGCCTGATGTCGATGTCGCTTCCGACAGCTCTTCGGTGCCAGGGTCCTGCGCCACGCTCCATCCCGGCTGGTTCTTGTAGAACTGCCCGGGATCGCTCAGGTGGTAGCGGCCCCACGCCGTGGTCTGTACCTGGAAGAGGTCCTCCGGGTAGCGCAGGTGCGACTGCAGCTCCGCGGGCATGTCGTCGAGGTCGCGGAACAGCGACGGGAACGCGTCCCGGTAGGCCCGTGCGATGGGATCGATGCTGCCGTCGGCATTCGGCATCAGGTAGAGCGAGACCGACCCGTCGTACGCGTCGACCACGGCCTTCACCGAGTTGCGCACGTAGTTGAAGCGGCTTCGGAGACCCGAATCGTCGGCGAGTTGGCGCGTGTTGGCCCGCTGCGCGTAGGGGTACCGATCGGTGGTCGTGTACGCGTCGAGGACCCACACGATGCGCCCGTCGACGATGACCGGGTACGGGTCGGCGTCGAACGAGAGGAACGGCGCGAGCGTCTGGACCCGGTCCTTGACATCGCGGATGTAGAGGACCCGCGAGTCGCTCGTGATGAAATTGGAGATGAGCGGGTTGATGTCGCCGAACCGAAGGGCGAAAGCCGCCTTGCGCAAGAACGAGTTCACCCGCACGCCGCCTTTGCCCTCGTAGGCGACGGTCTCGTCGGTGCCGCTCTCCTCGGCCCTCTTGGTGCCCACGACGGCGTACCCGCCGAGGTCTTCCCCGAAGTACACCTCGGGACGGGTGAGGTCCAACTCCTCGGCCCGGCTCTGGGCGGGGACCCCTTGAAGGAGAAAGTCGGGCCGCCCCGCTGGCGTCGTGTCGTTCGCCCTCGCCAGGGCGACCGCATACCCATGAGTGAAGGCGAGGTGCTGGCCCTCCCACGACTTCTGCGGGATCCCCGGGGGATACAGCTCCCGCACCGCGAGCACGACCTCGGCCTGCTGGCCGTCGATCTCGTACCGGTCGACGTCGAGCGCGTCGTTGAACCTGTAGAAGGGGAACTTGCCTTCGAGGTTCTGGTACGTGTCCCCGACGATCGTGGGATCGAGGAGGCGCACGTTCTGAATCGTGTCCCCGTTCGCCAGCAGGTCCGCGGCCGGTAAGTCGCTGTCGTAATCGAACGGCGTGGTCTCCACGTCGGCGAGGCCCATGGACGCGCGGGTCGCGTCGATGTTGCGCTGGATGTACGGCGCCTCCTTCGACGACTCGGACGGCTGCACCGAGAACCGCTGGATGATCGCGGGGACGATGCCCCCGGCGACGACGGCCACGAACGCCCACAGGCCAACGGCGAGGACAGGGAGCACCCACCCCCGCCGAAAGATGTTCACGATGAAGAGCGCGAAGGCGAACAGCGAGATCATCAGCAAGAGGTAGATGGCGGGGAGTTGGATCTTGACGTCCGTGTACGTCGCCCCGTCGACCGTGCCACGGGTCGAAACCGTGAGCCCGTAACGCTGCAGCCAGTACCCCGCAGCCTTCACCAACGCCAACGCGCCGAGCAGCACGGAGAGGTGCGCCTTGACTTGGGGCGTCACGCGCTGCAACGGCGTGTTGAGACGGATGCCGCCGTTCAGGTAGTGCGCAACGGCCGTGACGATCAGGATGATGACGAGCGCGGCGAAGAACCACCCGGCCACGAAGGTCAGGAACGGGAGCGAGAAGACGTAGAAGCCGACGTCGGTGTGGAACAAGGGGTCCTTCGTGCCGAAGTCGACACGGTGCGTGAAGAGGATCCAGTCGTTCCAGTGACTCGACGCACCCACGCCGGCGATGAGCCCGAACAGCAGCGCCACCGTGGCGCGGACGAGGCCGGTGCGGGTGCCGACGAACTCGTGGTACCGCTCGATCACATCCTCCTCGGGACCGGCGGGCCGGAAGCGCGGCGCGATCCGATCGGCGATCAGGAGGTTGACGAACAACAGCGCGAAGAAAAGCCCCGTGAAGATGGCGGCGAGGGCGACTTTCGCGCCGAGCACGCCACGGAACACCTTGCCCTGCCCGAGCGAGTCGAACCACAGGTAGTCGGTGTAGAAGCCGGCGATGGCGCGGGCGAATGTCACCATCAGGAACAGGGCGACGGCTATGGCGACGAGGAGGATGCGACCGCGCCCCGGGCGGCGGCCCCGCCGGCGCGCCGGCCGGGGCATGTCCGAGGGAGCACGCATGGTAGGGCGAGCCTAGTTGCGCTCAGGAACCACGAGGCATCGGCAGCCGGGGTGTGCCGGCGGATAGTGATGCCCCGTGGGAAACGGCTCGCGACGATCCAACGCGCCGGCCAAGGCATTGTCCTCGGCGTCCGGGCACGGCGTACCGCCGTCGTCGATGACCCAGCACAGCTTGACGTCGGCGGGCTGGGCCTCGAAGAGTCCGCGTGAGAAGGCGGTGAGCACGAAGTGACGCGCCGTGTCGCCGATGCGCTGGGTCTTCCACTCGCGGTAACAGGCTCGGATGCGCTCGGCGAGCTCCTCGGGGTCGTCGCCCGCTTCGATGAGCCCGCGCTCGACGCGGTCGCGGACGAGGCCGACGATCATGCCGGCCAGTTCGTCGGCCAAGTCGGTGACGTCGGTGGCCCCGGTGCCGTTGGCATGGACGGTGCCGTGGCCGAAGAACCGCGCTCCGGCCGCCGCGGCCGCGCGGAGATCGGCGAGAGCCGACCTCGCATAGCGGGCGGACTGCAGATCGACGCCGGGCAGCACGTCGTCGAGCGAGGAGGCGCTGGCTCGGCGCAGCAGGTCGAGGACCTCGTTCTGCTCGTCGGCGAGCACCCGCTTGAGGCGCCGGGCCAACTGGCGCTCGACCTCGTCGGTGACGGCGTCCCGCCGGGCCAGGTCGGTTTCGGTGTCCGTGTCGACCGCAATCGCAGTCGGCGGGACCGCGGGGTCGGCGGTGGCCTCGGGCGCGTCGGCGTCGGTCTTCGGTTCCGCGTCCGCCTCGGGCTCCTCTCGGACGGCTCGAAGCCGCGCGAACAGCTCGCCGACCTCGTCGTCGTCCGCATCGGTGAGGTCGACGACGATCTCTTCCTCGATGGCCGCCGCATCTTCCTCACCGGCGTCGGGCACAGCTTCAACGGCCACGAGGCGCACGGACTCGAACGGCTCGCCGGAACTCTCCTCCTCGTCGGCCCGCGGACGCCGACGGCGCCGCGCTCGGCTCGGACGCGGCGGTGCGTCATCAACGGCAGCGGCGCGTGGGGCGTCGTCGGCGGCTGCGAGCTCGGTGACCTCCACCACGGTGAGCTCGACGGCGACGTCGGCGTCGGCGGCAGTGTCGGGTTCGACATCCGGCGGGGGGCCCGGCTCAGAGCCCCCGGCGGGTTCGGCCCCGGCCGCGGGCTCGACTTCCGCAGGGACATCGACGTCGGAAGCCTCCGCCGTCGCGTCGAGCTCTTCCTCGGCGCGACGCCCGGCGGCGTCCGCCGCGGCCCTCGCCTCGGGCATCGCGATCCGCAACTCCTCGGTCGTGCGGTCGAGCGTTTCGCGGACGAGGTCGTACGCCGCGAGGAGGCGATCGCGCCCGGCTCGAAGCTGTTCGAGTTGCTGGCGCGCCGCGCGCTTCCGCCGCGCCAGATCCTGCAAGACCCGTTCGCGCACGGCCTGGGCCTCGCCCACCATTTGCCGGCCCTCGTTGCGGGCCGCCTCGATCTCCGCCGACGCGGCTTCGACCGCTTCGGCCCGGACGACCTGCGCGGCTTCTCGTACCGACTCGGCTGTGCGCTCGGCGGCTTCGAGCCGTCGCGCCGCCTCAGCCTCGGCCTCGGCCCGGAGGCGGTCGACATCCGCCTGGGCATCGCGCACGAGGCGCGCCACGCTCTCCTCGGCCTTGAGCCGGATCTCGGCCGACGCTTCCTTCGCGGCGAGGATCACCCGGGCGGTCTCCTCGCCGAGGATCTCGGTGAGCCGGGAGTCGTCGACCTGCTCGGCCCGCGCAACCCGCTCCTCGGCTTGTTGGATCTGGAGGCGGTAGTCGGCTTCGCGATCAGCGAAGTCGTTCAGGACCTGGGCCAACTCGGAGAGGTACCCGCGGACCTCGAGTTGGTCGTAGCCGCGAAAACTGGTGCCGAAGCTCTTGCGGGCGACGGTGTCCGGTGTGAACCGCCCCGCGCCGCGGTCGGGCATGTCCAAAGGCATCGACGCGATGCTAGGGCGATCTCCACGTCGGTTCGCGGTTCCCCTTGCGCAGTTCGCTCACCATCGCCAGCCCTTCGAGGATGCGCCGCCGACGCTCGGCCTCCTCGTCGGGATCGCGCGGCTCCAAGGCGCGGACCACGCAGTCGATCAGCGCGCGCGGGTTGAACGGCTTGGCCACGAACTCGAGGATGCCCGCAGACCATCCACGGATCTGGTCGTCGTCGGCCGAGCGGGCCGTGAGCAGGACGACCGGGACGTCGGCCGTGTCGGGGTCGGACTTCAGCTGGCGCAGCGCCTCCCACCCGTCGACACCCGGCATCATCAGGTCGAGGAAGACGAGGTCGGGGTGGTGGCGGCGCACCGCGTCAACCGCCTCGGCACCGTCAGCCGCCTCGAGCACGTCGTAGCCCTGCAGTTCGAGGTTGACGCGGCACAGCTCCCGGATCGGGGCTTCGTCGTCGACGACCAGGACGCGAGCGGGCACGGACGCCAACCTATCCGCCGCCTCCGCCGATGATGCCGCCGATGAGATCCTCGACCGGGTCGACGGCGTCATCGATGATCGGGACGCCGGTGGGTGGGACTGGCGCGTCAACGGGAGGCGGCGTGGTGGGTGGCGGTGCGGTCGTGCCGGTGCTGGACGTGGAAGAGTCCGTGGTGGAGGTGGCACTGGGGGTCGGCGAACCAGAGGGGCTCGTGGCGTTGGGCGACGTGGACGCGCTCGTGGTGCTGGGCGACGTGGACGGACCCCCGACCGCGGCGAACTCGAACGAGGTCGCACTGAGCGCCTGCTCGACCGTGCCCATCAGTGGGCCGCGGTCGACGCCTTGGTCGAGCGCGACGAGTCCCCATTTCGCACCCGCGTCCTTGAACGCGAACGTCGCCTTCCACCGTTCGGCGAAGGTGCCGCGCCGGCCGAGCGACGCGATGGCTGCGCCGATCAGCGTGTCGCCCGGTGAGTGCGGCGGTTCGAGGAGGTCCGGCGTGAACGCCGGCTCCTCGTCCAAGGCGGGCAACAGAAGTTGGAAGAAGCCGACCGTTCGCCCTTCGTCCGGCTGCAGGTTGTCGGTGTACCCCTTGGCCAACCCCTCGAGCTGGCGGCCGAGTTCGATCGCCTCCCGGAGGTAGCGCAGATCCCACGGGTCGGCGTCGTCGTAGGTGAGCGGGCGCGGCGCGGCGGGTGGCCGGCCGAGCGCGGGCACCTCCATTTCCCGCAACGGCGGGACGGTGCGCAGCAGCCCGGCTGAGTCGATCGTGACGGTGCCGGTGTACGCCGTGGCCGCGACCGCAAGTGTGCGGGCGACGCGAGCCGCGACCGGCTCATCGTCCGTGGCTTCCAGGTCGACACGGGTGCCGGCCGCGACGACCGCGACACCGTCGCTGGCGGTCATCAACACCTCGCCCGTTTGCAACTCGGGCACGTCCGCGATCTTCAGCTTGGTGGGCGCGGCCATCCCCTCGCGAGCGGCCCGCCCCTCCAGTTCGGCGCCGTTGGGCAGGAGCAGCCGGACGGTGCCCTCGAGCACCTCGATTTGGTCGCCCCGGTGGAGCGTGCGGCCGCCGGTGACGTTCTCCGTCTTCCCACTGACGAACGAGACCCGGGCCAGGCCGGCGACCTCCGCGCGGGCTTCGCCCTCGCCGGGACCGTCGTGGCTGCAGCCACCGACCGCGGCCAACCCGCCGAGCGCGGCGCCGAGGACCAGCCCGCGGGTGACGCGGCGGTTCACGCGTGCTCCTCGCCGGCGGGCAGGACGATCGTGAACTGCGAGCCACCGTCGAGCTCCGAATCGCATTCCAGCTCACCGCCGTGGGCCCGCACGATCCGGCTCACCAGCGCCAGCCCGAGACCGAGGCCGCCGAAACGACGGGTGGCAGACGCGTCGCCTTGGGTGAACTCCTCGAAAATGGCGTCGAGGCGATCGGGCGCGATGCCGACGCCCTCGTCGGCGACGGTGAGGCGGACCTCACGGCCCGAGCCGTTCCCGGACGCGGCGGCGGTGAGCGTGATCTTGCCGCCGGCCGGCGAGTACTTGACCGCGTTGTCGAGCAGCTCGTCGAGGGACTGCTCGAGATAGCGGCGGTCGACGACCACCCGGTCGACGCCGCGGGCCACCTTGCGCACGATCGTGTGGCGGCCGTCGTCGACCCGGTCCTTCCATCTGGCGACAGTGGCGTCGATCAGGTCGCGCACGTTCAACGGCTCGGGTCGCAGGTCGAGGCGGCCGGCCACCATCGTGGCGAAGTTGACGAGCTGGCTGACGATGCGCTCGAGCTGTTCGACGCCGGTGCCGATCTGCGCTGCGAAGCGCTTGACTTGCTCGGGCGGCAGCGTGCGACCCTCGAGCATGCCCGCGTACCCCTTGATCGGGGTGAGTGGAGTCCGCAATTCGTGGCTGATGTTGGCGAGGAACTCGGTCTTCATGCGCTCCACCTCGCGTTCGCGGCGGATGTCGCGGAGCACGAAGACGGCACCCACCACGTGGTTGGCGGGTCCCCGAAGGGTACCGGCCGAGATCACGACCGGGACCTCGCCGCCGTCGGGCTGACGGATGCTCGCCGTCTCGGTCCAGGCCTCCAACACCGGCCGGGCGAGCCGGTCGGTGATGTCGGTGCCGTCCTGGGCCGCGACCTCGATGATCGACCGGATCGGGTGGCCGATGGCCTTGGGGCCCGCGACGTGGCACAGCTCCTCGGCCGCGGCGTTGAAGGCGGTGACGTCGCCATGGTCGTCGACCGCGACCAGGCCGTCGTTCATGCCGGCGACGACTGCCTCGAGGCGACCCCGCAAGCGCGCCTCGTCATCCGCGGCGGACCGCAGCTCCGCGGTCATGTTCCGCAAGGATCTGGTCATCGAGTCGAAGGTGGCGCTGAGGACGCCGAGCTCGTCCGCGCTGGAGACGGCCGCCGACGCATCGAGGTTGCCTTGGCGGATCTGACCCGCAGCCGCGGTCAGACGGCGGAGACCCGCGCCGATGCGTTCGCCGACCAGAGCGGCTAGCAGCAGCGCCACCATCGCCGCGCCCAGCGCGACGAGAAAGAGGACACGGAACAGGTTCTCGCGGGTCTCCTCGATCGACGAGGTCGGTACCGACACGACCATTGCCATCACGGGCGCACCCCCGGCCGACAGCACCGGCTCGGCCGCGAGGAAGCGATCCCGGTCGAACGCGGTCACGCCGACCGCCGTCGACAGGGTCCGTTCCGCCAGTCGCTGGATCTCGGCCAAGCGCGGCTGGGGGCCGTCGCCGGCGAGCACGGCCTCGGTGGTGGCCAGCGTCAACGCAAAGCCATCGATCTCGCCACTGGCGCCGGCGGCGCGCTCTTGGAGGTAGCTGTCGTCGAGGTTCGTGGTGACGACGACCGCACCGGCCGCTTGGCCCTCGATGACGAGGGGCTCGGTGCCGAGCCCGTACGCGTGGCCGTTGGCCACGACCGCGGACTGGCGCCCGACCTGGCTGGCCTGCGACTCGGCCACGACCGCATCACCGGCTAGGGCCAGGATCGTGCCGTTGTCGTCGGTGCCGAACACGGCCAGTGTGCCGCCGCCCGGCGACACCATGAGCATCGGCCCAATCCGTGGGTCGATGCCGTCGCGGATGACCTCGGTCAGGCCCCGCAGACCGTCGACCACCGCCACTAGGTCGTCGGGGGTGCCAGTGCCGGAGGCGAGGCCGAGGATCTCCTCCTTGGCGGTCGAGTTCCTGAGCGCGATCGCGGACAGGCGAGCGTTGCCCAATGCAGTGACGCCCGCGCCCGATCCGGTCGTAGCCTCGTTGGACGCCAGCGCCCCGAAGCGTCGGACCGCGCCGTCCTCGATGTTGTCGGCGATCACGACCGACAGGGCGATCGAGACCGCCAGGACGACGGCAAGCAACAGCGCCGCGGCACTGGCGGCGATGCGGGCCGGGATCGAAACCCGGGCCGCGAGGAAGAGAGCGAGGCCGAGGAGGACGGCGCCGCCCCCACGGCACCAGTCCGCCGCCCGCAGCTGGTCCGCCGCGGTCACGCCCTCCGCGGCCGCGAAGGCGGCGAGCCCGAGCCCGAGCGCAGCCCCGCTCGCCGGGCCCGCCCGCCAGCGGAGCGCAGCCACCGCGACGAGGGCGATACCGACAGCACGCAAGACGGCGAGCCGGGCATCGTCGGGCGCGTCGACGGCCAGCGACCCGTGCAGGAAGGCGGCGGCCGCCAGTGCGGCGAAGCCGGCAGCAAGGGCAACCCGCCGGCCGCGGCCCGGGACGAGGACGTCGGCTCGGAGCAGCGTGAGTGCAACGCCCGCGATGGTGACGAGGAACGCCGCGAACTCCGCCGCGAACTGCAGCTGAGCGGCCGACGTGGTCACGGGCGCGCTCCAACCTCGCGCCATGCGGCGAGCCGACAAGAGATCATCGGAGTCACATTCGGCCAGTGCGGAGCGCTACCCCAACGAAATGCCGGTTCGCCCCGCTCATCCCCCTTCGGACGCTGCATGAAATGGTACTGCGCGGCTCAATACACGCCGCTAGTCGGGGCCGCGCGCCCCCTCGCACCCGGCGGTGACAGTGCCGAAGCGAGGGGCCGTAGACCGAGCGCCGGCAAACCGACGAGACATGCACGCGGCGAGCGACCAGGGTGACAGCTAGTCGGGGGCGGCCGCGTCCACGGGAGTGCGGAGATCGGCGGCGTTGCCTCCGAGGTCGGCCAACACGGCCAGCGCCTGGTCGAGGGTGTCCACCTGGATGACGCGCAGTGACGCGCCCGCGTGGGCCGTCGCCTCCTCGTACTCGTCCCCGGGGACGAGGAACACCTTGGCCCCGGACCGTTTGACCGCCTCGGTCTTCTGCGCGACACCGCCGACCGGCCCGACGGTCGCGTCGGATCGGATCGTCCCGGTGACCGCGATCTTCTGGCCCCCGGTGAGCTCACCGGGCGTGAGCACGCCGATGATCCCGAGCGTGAAGGCGAGCCCTGCGGAGGGACCGCCGACCCGGCCCGTGTCGAGGGTGACGTCGAAGGGCAACTCGACGTTGTAGTCCTGGATGCCGACACCGATGATCGAGTGCGTCGCGTCGTCGGGGTCGGCGCTCAGCTTGACCTCCACGTCCCGCGCCGACTTGCCGTCGGCGGCGGGGTCGATGTGCAAGGTCACGACGTCGCCGACCTGATGGGCCGTAGTGACGGTCCTCAAATCGTTCCCGAACTCGATCGGTTGGCCGTCGACTGCTGCGATGACGTCCCCCGGGTCCAGCTTGCCGACGGCGTCGGTGTTGTCCGCGATCTCGACCACCAGCGCGCCGTGGCCCACGATCGGGTACCCGAGATAGCGCAGGGCGACGAGCACTGCCGTGTCCTTCGAACCCTTCATCAGGTCCTGGTTGACTTTGCTCGTCTCCGACACGCTCCGGCCGCCGGTCACCTGGTCCATCGACGGCACGTCGATGTTCGAGTCGCGCCATCCCTGTATGGCTCGCCACAGCTGCACCGAGTACCGGATCGAGACGGTGGTGTAGAGCACGTCGCCGGTGGGCGGATAGACGTCGGCACCGTCGACCGCGATGAGCGACGTGGTCTCGTTGGCGTGGCCGGGGGCGATGGTCGCGTACGGGACGTGGATCAGGAAGAGGCTGCCGTAGATGAGGCCGAGGACGACGAGCATCGAGCCGAGCGTCCAGAACGGCCATCGCGGGGGCCGCGGCGGCCCTTCGAGGCGGCCGATCGGCGAGGGCGGCGGCGGTAAAGTCGGGTGCTGCGTGTCCACCTTGGTGATCAGCCTCGTGGTGATCGGGGGGGCGATCTCCGCAGTGTCCACCATGGTGGTCCGCGGGATCCCACAGCCTGCCATGGATCTCGCGACCCGCCGTCGCGCCCGGAAGCCCGCCGCGGCGCGTGTGGAATCGCCCGAACCGCCGGTGGCCGTCACCCAGGACGCGCCGATCCCCAAGCCGGTGGCGATCGAGACCGCGGCGGCCGTCGAAGTGGCGTTGCCTGTCGAGGTCGAACCACCCGCGGCCGTCGTCGCGGAAGTCCCCGCGCCGGCGGCTGTCGAAGGCCCCGTCCCGACCGTGGTCCCGGCCGCCCTCCCGCCCCCCGCCCCGCTCGTCGAGCCCGCATGGACCCCGGTGCCCCCGCCGTTGCTCGAACCCCGAGGCGAACCGGTGAGGGAGACGTGGCTGGCGCGCGTCCGATCGGCCGTCGCCCTCGTAGGTGTGGTGGCTGTGCTCGGAGTGGCCGCCGCGGTGGGCGTCGGCGGCCTGGTGTTGGCGATCATCCTGTTGCTTCGCCAGGCGGTGGGCTAACCGGTCGGGCCGCCCCCGTACACGGCGTGGTACCAGAGGTCGGTCAGCACGTCGACCGCGGCGTCGAGGGACGGCCCGTCGCTGGCGGGTTCGCCGAGGACGAGGTGCGTGAAGCCGAACCACTCGGCCATCGACGCGAGCGCGTTGGCGGCGAGCATGGCATCGAACGACCGGAGGAGCCCGGCCTCCTGTTGGCGAGTCAGGGCGCGGGCGATCCGTTCGGTGAAGGGCCGACGCAGCTCGAGCCACATCGCCTCGATCGTCGGCTCCTGCAACATCCCCTGAAGCAGGCAGCGCCACAGACCCTTGTGTTCCGCGAAGACGCGCAAGAACCCGCGGGTGGCGACCTTGATCCCTTCGTAGGGATCCTCGATCCAGTGCGAACTGGCCTCTCGATAGAGCTCGGCGCTCACCGTCGCCATCACCTTGGCGAACGCGTCCTCCTTGTTGCGGAAGTAGAGGTAGAAGGTGCCGTGGGCGGTGTCGGCCAGTTCGGTGATGGCGCCGACGGACGCGTCCAGGTAGCCCTTGGCCTCGAACACGTCGCGCGCCGCGTTGAGAAGCTGCTCCTGGGTGGCGGCCGCCTGGAGCTGACGCTTGCTGAGTGGACGTTGGACCGTCAACGCTGCTCCACTGGCTCGGGTGACCGGCGACGGCAAGCTACCTGACCCGGTACGGCGGCGCCGGGCCGCGCTGGCCGGTCACGAGGGCGACGCCGCAACCGCCCGCGACCTGCTGGGCGATCCCGATCCCGGCGTACGGGCGACGGCTCTCGGCGCGCTCGCGCGTGCCGGTGCGCTCACCGCCGACGATCTCGCGTCCGCCGCGATCGATCCCGATCCCGGCGTCCGCCGGCGAGCGGCAGGCGTGGCCGCGTCACCCGCGGCGCGCGAGGCCGGTGTGCGCGTCGCGTTGGTGCCCTTGCTGCGCGACGCGGATGCGTCCGTC
>Ga0137369_10006750_pt1 | contig 11567 bp, 14 predicted proteins | sample SagtaG_12_FD_104918 | JGI IMG/M metagenome (GOLD analysis project Ga0137369, IMG submission 104918) | Vadose zone soil microbial communities from Sagehorn Ranch, Mendocino, California, USA - Sage1_L_113_16 metaG | ecosystem: Environmental > Terrestrial > Soil > Vadose zone | place: USA... | reverse complement strand
CGTCGTACACGCTTCGCCGTTGAATGGCGGTATGACCAACCACTACGGCACGCCGTTCCAGCCGGAGCCCGCCACGAGTGATCGGAGCCGCACCATGCGCACGCTGACCGTCGTACTCGCCGTCGTCGCGGCGGTCGGGACCGCCGCCATGGGCGGCACCTTCTTCGCGTTCTCCACGTTCGTGACGCGGTCACTGGCGAAGCGCCCGGCGCCGGAGGGGATCGCCGCGATGCAGGAGATCAACCGCACGATCCTCGGCTCCGCCTTCATGCCGGTCTTCCTCGGCACCGCCGCGCTGTGCGTGGCTACGGGCGTCATCGCGCTGGTCCGGTGGAGTCAGCCGGGCTCGGTGTACCTGCTGATCGGCAGCGTGCTCTACCTGGCCGGCAACCTGCTGGTCACCGGCGCCTACAACGTGCCGCTCAACAACGCCCTCGACGCGCTCGACCCCGCCGCGGTGAGCGCCACCGAATGGGTCCGCTGGGTCGCCCGCTGGCAGGCCGGCAACCACGCCCGCACCCTCACCGGCCTCGCCGCCACCGCCGCCTTCGCCCTCGCCGCCCGCGGCTAGCGGCTCATGGGATCGCGACCTCGGCGTCGAACCAGGTCGACTTGTCCTTCAGGTCGGGCGCCAACTCGATCGACTCCGCAACGCCGCGCAGGGTCGCGTCGAACCCCGGCGTCCACTTCGTCGTCTCGACCCGGATCTCGAACCCGGAGGTCGTGATCACGATCCCCGCCTCGCGATCAGGCGGCTTGTGCCACAGCACGACCGGGCGACCACGCGCGACCACTTGCGCCGCCAGTTCAGGTACTCGTGGACGATCATCCGGCGCACGTACGCCTCCGGATGTTCCATCCGCTCGACAGTGCCGTCGCGAACCGCAGCAGCTCGCCGAGCCTGCTCCGGGCCCACTCGTCGAACGCCATGCCGCCTCCGCTGAGTCGCTCCCAGAAGGTAAACACGCCTCGGACGCCGATGTGCTGCGTCGTACCCACGATCGTCTGATCCGGACGGACGAGATGCTGTCGTCCGCACCGTTCGCGCAGAGCTCAGGACGCCACCGAAGGGAGTGCCGACGTCGGACTGGTACGGGGAGTACACGCAGAACCAGCGGCTGGAGGAGCTGCGGGACGACCTGGCGTCGGCGTCGAACGAGACGCGCCGGCTGCGCTCCCAGCTCGCCCGGGTGCAGGGCTCGCTGGAGGCGCGGGTGGAGCAGCTGGCGCGGGCGTTCGACGCGTTCGTCGAGCTGTCGGACCTGCGCCACGAGCTGATCGTGTACGCCGCCGCGGCGGAGCGCGTCGGCCGCCTGCACCATGCCGCCGAGACGGCCGCGGGCGAGCTGACGTCGTACCGCGACGGTCAGGCCGAGCGCGTCCGCACCGCGGACGAGGACCTGGACGCGATCCGCACCCGGCTGACGGCCGGATAGTCTGCTGCCAGTCCCGTCCACACCTCCACGGGGGAGGCCGCAGTGCGCGAGATCGTCGTCTTCAGCGGGAGTGCCCACCACGCCCTGGCCGAGCGGATCTGTGCCGATCTGGGCGTCGCGCTGTCACCGGTCGAGATCACCCGGTTCAGCAACGACTGCCTGCAGGCGCAGCTGCAGGCGAACTGCCGCCAGCGCGACGTGTACATCGTGCAGCCGCTGGTGCCGCCCACGCAGGAGCACCTGATGGAGCTGCTGCTGATGCTCGACGCCGCCCGCGGCGCGTCGGCGGCACAGATCACCGCGGTGATCCCGCACTACGCGTACGCGCGGTCGGACAAGAAGGACGCGTCCCGGATCTCGATCGGCGGCCGGCTGGTGGCCGACATGCTGGTCGCGGCGGGCGCGGACCGGGTGCTGACGATGGCGCTGCACGCCCCGCAGGTGCACGGCTTCTTCTCGGTCCCGGTCGACCACCTCACCGCGATCGGCATCCTCGCCGAACACTTTCGCGGCAGCGAACATGGGCAGAGCGCGCAGACGGACCTGACGAATACCGTCGTGGTCAGCCCCGACCTGGGCAACGCGAAGACCGCGACCCAGTTCGCCCGGCTGCTCGGGCTACCGGTCGCCGCGGGCAGCAAGCAGCGGCTGTCCGACGACAGCGTGGTGATCGACTCGATCGTCGGCGACGTGACCGGTAAGCGGGCGATCGTGCTGGACGACGAGATCGCCACCGCAGGCTCGCTGGTCGCGCTGCTGGACCGGCTCGCCGATCTCGGCTGCACCGAGGCCGCGATCGCCTGCACCCACGGGCTGTTCACCGGCAAGGCGGTCGACCGGCTGCGGTCACACCCGTCGGTGACGCAGGTGGTGACCACGGACACGGTGCCGGCGCCGCCGGGCTTCCCGCAGCTGCAGGTGCGCTCGGTCGCCGGGCTGTTCGCGGAGGCGATCTCGCGGATCCACGCGGGGGAGTCGGTGAGCAGCCTGTTCGACGGCGTCGACCCGACGCACGCCCCGCCGCAGCCCAAGCTGCCTATCTGAACGACTCGATCAGTACGACGAGAGCACAGGTCCAAGCCAGCGGCGCCTCGCCACCGGGCCTGCCGGTCCGGCCGATCTTCTCTGGCAGCGCGCCGGTCGCGGTCCGGTGCGCGGCGAGCAGGTCCAGCACCTGCCGCGCGGTGGCCCGGTCGCCGCGGGCGGCCGCGCTGAGCCCGAACAGCCCCGTCGACGGCGTCCACGCGACCCCGTCCGCGCGCCAGTCCTGGCCCGGTGTCACCCCGCCGTTCGGCAGCGTCAGCAGCCGCCGGCTGCGCTCGATCGCCGCGGTCACCCGGTCCCGCGCGGGCGCGAACGGCGGGCCGAGGACGGTCACCATGCTGTCCGCCCCGCCGCGCCGCGTGCGCGGGTAGCCGCGCGGTCCGAACACCCGGTCGATCGCCGCCTCGAGCCGCACCGCCGCCACCCGCCACCGGGCCGCGTCCGCGGCGTGCCCGAGCCGGTCCGCCACCGCCGTCGCCGACCGCAGCCCGGCGAGCAGCGGCGCCGCCACGCCGATCGTCGTACGCCGCTCCGGCCGCTCCCAGTAGTCCGGCGAGGCCGCCGGCAGCCCGTTGCCGCCCAGCTCGGCGACCGCCTGGTCCGCGGACTGCCGCACCATGCCGAACAGCCCCGCCAGCTCGTCGTACGACACCCTGCCGGCGCAGGTGCCGACCGCCCACGGCACCCAGCCGGAGTCGTCGAGCTGCGGGCCGCGGCGGTCGGCCACCGGCCCCGAGCCGTCCGGCCGGTACCGCGCCGCCCACCGGCCCTGCGACGGCCGGACCCGGTCGAGGAAGCCGAGCACCCGCAACCCGGCCCGCACGTCGCCGGACACGCAGTAGGCCGCCGCGACGAACGAGGCGTCCCGCGGCCACACGTACCGCCACGGACCGTGCGGCCCGGCTATCGCGGCGCCGTTCGGCAACGTCAGCTGACGCAGGTCCGCGACCGCCTGGCCGAGCAGGTCCGGCTGCCGCTCCGGCTCGGCCTCCTGCAGCGACCGGCCGCCGCCGAACGTGGTGTCGGTCACCAGGTCCGGGCGCGGGATCCGCTGCTGGGACCAGGCGAAGCCGCCGGCGAGCACGGCGAGCAGCGTGGTCAGCACCACGGTGCTGTACCAGTGCATCGCCCGGCCACCGCTGTCCCTCATGTCCCCCCTACTGCGCCAGGTGCTGGACCTCAGCCTCAATCTTGCGCCTCGGCGCAAGCTCCACCAGGTACATCGCGCCGACCACGCATGCGCCGCCGAGGAGCATCCGCGCCGTCAGGCTCTCGCCGCCGAGCAGCACCGCGAAGAACGACGCGAACACCGGCTCCATCGTCATCGCGATCGCCGCCCGGGTCGGCGGCAGGTGCGCCTGCCCCCAGGTCTGGATGATCAGCGCCAGAGCGCCCGCCGCGAGCGCCATGTAGAGCACGCGCAGCCAGTCGCCGCCGCTGACCGGCAGCGAGAAGCCACCCGGGATCGCGCCCACCGCGCACACCCCCACGATCACGATCATCTGCAGCGTGGACAGCCCGAACGCGTTCCGATGCGTCGACCAGGCGCTGAGTCCCACGATGTGCAGCGCGTACAGCGCCGCCGCCCCCAGCGTCAGCAGCTCACCGGTACCGAGCACCCCGTGCCCGGTCAGCGGCGCCCGCAGCGAGAGCACCGCGAGCCCGGCGGTCGCCAGCGCCACCGCGAACAAGGCCAGCCGCCCGGTCCGCTGGCGCAGCACCACGGCGGCCAGCAGCGGCGTGAACACGACGTACATCCCGGTGACGAACCCGGACACGCTGGCCGACGTGTGCCGCAGTCCCTCGGTCTGCAGCAGCTGCGCCACGCCGTACGCCAGTCCCAGCGCTACAGCGCGCCCGCGGTCCAGCGTGCTCAGCCGCAGCAGCGCCCGCGGGTGTACGACGATCAGCGCCACCGCGGCGATCGCGAACCGCAGGGCCAGGTAGTCCGCGACGTCGATCCGGTGCAGGAGATCCTTGGTGAGGAAGAACGTCGAACCCCAGACGGCGGTCACGGACAGCAGGGCCAGGATGGCCAGGCGGGAGCGAGTCACCGCCCAACACTAGGTGCTGGGCGGTGACTGTCAGGACGGGTGGTGCTCGACCACGCAGTCCGGGCCGGGGAAGACCAGCGACTCGTGGCCGTCGGAGAACCGGACCAGGTACGGCGGTGCGCCGTCGGTCCCGCGGACCTCGATCACCTCGCCCTGGCGCTCCTGAGTACCGACCGTGCGGCCCCGGACGTGCAGCCGGTCACCGACCTCAGCTTTCATCACGGACCACCTCCAGACCCCAGGCTATGCCGTACGCGGTCCTTCCGGGAGGCGCTGGGACACGCTCAGATCACCGTGATGGTGACGACCGAGCCGTATTTCACGACCTGGCCCGCGCCCGGGGTCTGCCCGGCGACGAGGTTGTAGTCGAGGCCGAACGGCGGGCGGTTCACGACGACCTTGAACCCGGCCCGCTCCAGCAGCGCCTGCGCCCGGTCGGCGTTCATCCGCCACACACTCGGCACCGGCACCATGCGCGGTCCGTTCGAGACGACCAGCTTGATCTTGTCGCCGGAGAACCGGATCCCGTAGGTCGGGTCCTGCTTGATCACCCGGCCCTGCTCAACCGTGTCGGAGAACTCCCGCGTGATCACGGGCACCAGACCCAGCTTCTTCAGCGCGCGGGTCGCGTCCCGAGACCGCTGGCCGGTGTAGTTCGGCACCGAGATCGGTTTCTTGCCCTTGCTGATGGTGAGGCTCACGATCGCGCCGCGCTTGACGACCGTGCCGGGGCCGGGGGAGCTGGCGATCACCTTGCCCTCGGCGATCGACTCGCTGTACTCCTGCTTCTGGTCCCCGACCGTCAGGTTCAGCCGGCCGATCGCGTCCTGCGCCGCGGACAGGTCCATCCCGGCCAGCGCCGGGACCTTGTACCGCTCCTTGCCCTTGGACACGATCAGCCTGATCGTGCCGGTCTTGAGGATCCGGTCGCCGGGACCGGGGTCGGTGCTCAGCACCACGCCGGCGGCGACGGTCTCGCTGTACTCCTGCCCGCTGATGGTCGTCTTCAGCCCGAGCCCCCGCGCCTTGGCGTCGGCCTGCGCGGCCTGCAGCTGGACCAGGTTCGGGGTCTTGGTGAACCGCTGGATGCCGTAGTACCAGGCGCCGGTGCCGACGCCGATCGCGAGCAGCAGGACGACGAGGAACGCGAGCGGACCACGGGACTTGCGCTGCTCCGGCCGTCGTACCGGCGGGGGAGCCGGCTGCGACGGGGGAGCGACCGGCGGCAGGTCGTGCTCGACCACGATCGTGTCCGACCGGACGCCCTTGTCGGTCCCGTTGACCGCGGGCCGCGAGGCCGGCTGGGGCGCGTCGTCGAACTGGCCGGGCTCGTAGCTGGTGAGGATCGGCACGGTCAGGTCGCCGGTCAGCTCCGGGTCGTCCGGCAGCCCCTCGTCGAGCGCGCTGCGGACCTGGCGGACCTGTCGGGCGAACACGTGCGCGTCGGCGGGCCGCAGCTCGCGGCTGCGGGCGGTCGACCGTTGCACCAGCGCGTCGATGTACGGCGGGAGCCCGGGCTGCAGCAGCGACGGTGGCGGCACGTCGGCGTGCACGTGCCGGTACGCCACCTGGATCGGGGTCTCGCCGGTGTGCGGCTTGACCCCGGTGAGCATCTCGTACAGCACGATCCCGGCCGAGTACACGTCGGACCGGGCGTCCGCGGTGCCCTCGGTGACCAGCTCGGGAGCCAGGTACGACACGGTGCCCATCAGCAGGCCCTGGGTCGCGGTGTTGCCGTCCCCGCTGACCGCGCGGGACAGTCCGAAGTCGGCGACCTTGACGGTGCCGTCGGCCGCGATCAGCACGTTCTCGGGCTTGATGTCGCGGTGCACGATGCCGGCGTCGTGCGCGGCCGACAGCGCGGACAGGATCGGGGCGAGCAGGTCCAGCGCCCGGGCCGGCGGCATCGGCGCCTGCTCCCGGATCACTTCCCGCAGCGTCCGCCCGGGCACGTACTCCATGGCCAGGAACAGCGTCTCGGAGTCCGCGCCCTGGTCGAAGACGGCCACCACGTTCGGGTGCGACAGCTTGGCCGCCGAGCGGGCCTCCTGGACGAACTTGCGGGAGAAGTCGGCGTCGTGGCCGAGCCCGACGTGCATGATCTTGAGCGCCACCACCCGGTCCAGCCGGGTGTCGAGCGCCTCGTACACCGTGGCCATCCCGCCGCGGGCGACCTTGTCACCCACCCGGTACCGGCCGTCGAGCAGCCGCCCGACGAGCTGGTCACTGGCCTGGGTATCCACGAAGGAAGTGTAAGTAGCCGGTCCGGCGCGACTCGCGCAGCCGCGCCGAACCGGCACCTTCCGCGCATGCGTTGCTACCGCAGCGGGTCCCAGCCCTGGTCCAGCCGGTGCTTGATCCGCAGCACGTTCGCGACGTACCGCTTGGTGTCGTCGTACATGCCGTGCCGGCGCACCGACCCCAGGCCCTGGTAGTAGCCGGCGACCGCGTTCGGCACCGACGCGGCCCGGGTCAGCCAGTCCAGCAGCACGACGCCGGCGGTCGCGTTGTCGCGGGCGTTCAGCAGGTCCAGCCGGCGGCCGACGATGTCGGCGGAGAACCGGGCGGTCGACGGCAGCACCTGCATCGCGCCGATGGCGTTCGCGGGGGAGACCACCCGCTGCTTCCAGCCGGACTCCTGCCAGGCGACCGCGAGCGCCAGGTTCGGGTCCACGCCGTGTGCGCGCGCTGTGCGCGCGATGATCGTGCGCATGTGGCCGCGGGTCGGCAGCCTCCGGTGCGACAGCAGCGCACGGTTCCGGTCGGCAGCGGCGACCACGTTCGCGGGGTAGGTGCGCCCACCGAAGCAGTTGTGCGGCGTGCACTTCTTCCCGGGCTTGACCGCCGGCTTGGGCACCGGGACCCGCAGCGGCCGGCCGGCGTAGATGCGGCTGCTCGCGCGCAACCCGTTCGCGCGGAGCACCGCCTGGCTGCGGATGTGGAACCGGTGCGCGATCTCGCTGACCGTGTCACCCGGCTTCACGACGTACACGATGATCCGGACGTTGGCCGGGACCCGCGGGGTGGTCCGGCGGACCGGCACCTTGAGCAGTTCGCCGGCGTAGATGAGGTTGCCGTTGCCGGGCAGGTCGTTGATCCGGACCAGGTTCCGCACGGTGGTGCCGTACCGGTCGGCGATCTCGGTGAGCGTGTCGCCCCGCTTGATCCGGTAGTCCCCGAGTCCGGGGAGCCCCGCGGTGATCAGGGAGGCGGCGAGCAGCGGTACGCCGATCCCGGCGGCGATCCTCAGCGGCTTGGTCCGCACCAGCTCGGTCAGCCGGCGCCTGGCACTGTCTGTTCTGGCATACAGGTCGAAGGTCATTGCCCCGTTTCCTTCGCTCGTGTGCCCCCTCCGTGTGGTCGTGCCTGTGCGCTCCGTTCTGGTGCTACTCCCCGTGGAGCACTACTCGACGGTAAGCACTGGGGCTCATGTGACAACAGTGGCGTCTGGGATCAACGAGCCTAAAGTTGCCAAAGTGTTACATGTGGCACGTTGAAATACATCGTTGTGATTCACAATCGGCGTTACCATCCGCCGCCGCTTCCCAGGCCTCAGGACGTCGTACGACGACCTGCCGCGACCGTCAGCTGCCGAGGCGGCCCGTGACGGGCGAGGACGGCAGCGCGGAGTGCCAGCGCTGCGGGATCCGGCCGGCCAGCCGAGCGGCGCGACCCGCCTCGACCGCCTGTCGCATCGCGGCCGCCATCAGCTCCGGACGCTCCGCCCGGGTGACGGCACTGGCCAGCAGCACGGCGTCGCAGCCGAGCTCCATCGCCAGCGCGGCGTCGCTCGCCGTACCGATCCCGGCATCGAGCACCACAGGAACCGACGCCTGGTCGACGATCATCGCGATGTTGTGCGGGTTGCGGATGCCCAGGCCGGACCCGATCGGGGAGCCCAGCGGCATCACCGCGGCGCAGCCGGCCCGCTCCAGCCGGCGGGCCAGCACCGGGTCGTCGTTCGTGTACGGCAGCACCGTGAAGCCGTCGGCGACCAGCCGCTCCGCGGCGTCCAGCAGCTCGACCGGGTCGGGCAGCTGGGTGTGGTCGTCGGCGACGACCTCGAGCTTGACCCAGTTCGTGTCCAGCGCCTCGCGCGCCAGCCGCGCGGTCAGCACCGCCTCGCCGGCGGTGAAGCAGCCGGCGGTGTTCGGCAGCACGGCGATGTCGTGCCGCTTCAGCACGTCCAGCACCGAGCCCTGCTGGGACGGGTCCAGCCGGCGCAGCGCGACCGTGGTCAGCTCGGTGCCGGAGGCGACCAGCGCCTCCTCGAGCACCTCGAGGCTGGGCGCGCCACCGGTGCCCATGATCAGCCGGCTGGCGAACTTCCGGCCGGCGATCACCAGCGGATCGGTCATCTCCGTCCCCGTCACCCGCCCTGCACCGCCGTCAGGATCTCGACCCGGTCGCCCTCGGCCAGCTCGACCTCGGACCAGGACCCGCGCGACACGACCTGGTCGTTCACGGCGACCGCGACACCCTGGTCGGTACGCGACCAGCCGGCGACCACCTCGGCCACCGAGCTGCCCGGCGCGAGGTCGTGGGCGGACCCGTTCACGAACACCTTCATGAGGCCACCTTGCCACTGCCGAACCGGCCGGCCGCGAACGGCTCCGCGATCCCGGGCACCGCACCGGTCGTCACGAGCGTCGTGACCACGTCGGCCGTCACCGGCGTCAGCAGCACCCCGTTGCGGTAGTGCCCGGTCGCCCACACCAGCCCGTCCAGCCCGGACGGCCCGAGCACCGGCGCGTTGTCCGGCGTCGCCGGCCGCAGCCCCGCCACCGTCTCGGTCACCTCCAGCTCGTCGGTCACCGGCAGCACTGTCCGCGCGTCCCGCAGCAGCCGGTACACCCCGCCCGCCAGCACCCGGGTGTCGAACCCGAGCTCCGTGCTCGTGGCCCCGACCACCAGCTCCCCGTCCGGCCGCGGCACCAGGTAGACCGAGAACCCGCGCGCGGTCGCCCGCACCGTGTGGCTCAGCACCGGCCGGTACGCCTCCGGCACCCGCAGCCGCACGATCTCGCCCTTCACCGGCCGCAACGGCGGCACCAGCTCCGCCGGGACCCCGCCGACCTGCGCCGACCACGGCCCGGCCGCCACGACGACGGTCCCCGCCGCGATCTCGCCGCCGTCGTCCAGCCGTACACCGGTGGCCCGGCCGCCGGTCACGACGACCTCGGCCACGGTCCGCTCCACCAGCTCGACCCCGGTCTTGCGGACCGCGGCCAGCAGCGCGGCGACCGCCTTGCGGTTGTCCACCGAGTGGTCACCCGGCACCCACAGCCCGCCCGCGACCCCGACCGCGAGCATCGGCTCCCGCTTGCGCGCCTCGCGCCCGGTCAGCTCCTCGACCTCGAGCCCCAGCCTCCTCTGGTACGACGCCAGCCGCGCGAGCACCGCGACGTCGTCCACGTCGTACGCGACCGACAGCGTCCCCGACGCGTGCAGCCCGACCGGCAGCCCGGACGCATTCTCGAGCTCCGCGGCGAACCCCGGCCACGCGGCCGCGCTGGCGAGGTTGAGCGCGAGCAGGTCCTCCTCGCCGTACTCGACCTCGGTGACCGGCGCGAGCATGCCAGCGGCCACCGACGACGTACGACGTCCGGGCGTGGGGTCGCACACCGTCACGCGCAGACCGGACTGTGCCAGCCGCCACGCGCACGAGAGCCCGATCAGGCCTCCGCCGACGACGACCACGTCGGCCGTCGGGCCGGCCGGGCCGGTCGCGGCAGCCTGGTCGTCCGGCGTCGGGGCGGTCCGGGTGGCGGGTCCGGGATCGGGCATGCGCTCAGGCTACGTGGCGCCGTCCATGTCCTCGCGCGGTCATGGCAGGCTGAGCGCGTGAGCTCATCGCACGCCTCCGCCACGACCACACCGACCGTCCGGGACCGCCTCGCCGCGGCGCGGCTGTACCTGTGCGTCGACGCGCGCGAGCGGCAGGGCGACCTGGAGGAGTTCCTGGACGCGGCGCTGCGCGGCGGCGTCGACATCGTGCAGCTGCGGCAGAAGGGCCTGGAGGCGGCCGACGAGCTGGCGGCGCTGGAGGTCTTCGCCGGCGTGGCCCGGCGGCACGGCGCGCTGCTGGCCGTGAACGACCGCGCCGACATCGCCTTCGCCGCCGGCGCCGACGTGCTGCACCTCGGCCAGCGCGACCTGCCGGTACCCGCCGCACGCGCGGTCTGCGGGCCGGACATCGTGGTCGGCCGCTCGACGCACTCGTTCAGCCAGGTGAACGCGGCGATCGCCGAGGCAGGGTCGGACTACTTCTGCGTCGGGCCGTGCTGGGAGACCCCGACCAAACCGGGCCGCGCCGCGGCCGGGCTGGACGTGGTGTCGTACGCCGCGTCGAAGCGGCCGGACAAGCCGTGGTTCGCGATCGGCGGGATCGACCTCGGCCGGCTCGACGAGGTCGTCGAGGCCGGGGCGACGCGGGTGGTCGTCGTACGGGCGATCACGGAGGCCGACGACCCGGAAGCGGCCGCCGCCGAGCTCAGCCGCAGACTGCGCGAGGCCGCCGCATGAGCGGCTTGCGGAAGGTGCTGGACGAAGGCGCGCCGCCCGGGGTGTACCGGTGGGTCGGGGCAGATCCGGTGGGGGATGTACGACGCGACGTCGAGGCGGCCGGCTGGGGTTTCGTCCTGCTGGACACCGGCGGCGTGACGGACAAGGCCGGGTTCCTGGACCTGTGCGCGACCGCGTTCGACCTGCCGCGCTGGTCCGGCCGGAACTGGGACGCGCTCGCGGAGTCGCTCGGTGACCGCTCCACCGGCGAGCCGGAGGTCGTCCTGTGGGACGGCTGGCGCGTCCTGGCCGAGGGCGACCCGGACGCCTTCGACGTCGCCCTCCAGATCTTCGCCGAGGACGCGCTCGGCTCCGGCCAGCTCCGCGTCCTCCTGCACGACCCCGGCAGCGGCGCCGACGCCCCCGCGGCCGTCGCCGACCTCCCGCAGCTCTGACCTCGCCGGTCAGACCGTGCGGACGTCAGAGCGTGCGGACCGTCGCGGCTACGGCGAGGTCGGCCAGGGCGGTG
>Ga0137369_10006747_pt1 | contig 11571 bp, 8 predicted proteins | sample SagtaG_12_FD_104918 | JGI IMG/M metagenome (GOLD analysis project Ga0137369, IMG submission 104918) | Vadose zone soil microbial communities from Sagehorn Ranch, Mendocino, California, USA - Sage1_L_113_16 metaG | ecosystem: Environmental > Terrestrial > Soil > Vadose zone | place: USA... | reverse complement strand
TCCCGAACGTCGTCGCCGCTGGAACGCGGGCGGCGCTGCCCTTCCCGCTGCTGCGTGCTGCCCATGCCTGGCTCCTCGCTGGTGTCGGCGGTGCGCCTACACCGGCGACGCTAGGAGCCGGCGAGGGACCGCACATCGCGGGAACCACCCAACTGGCGCCGGACGGCGCATGGGTAGTTCGACCCACAGGGGTCAGGGGAGCTGGTGCTCGTAGGCCCAGGCCGTGGCCGCGGCGCGGGAGGACACACCCAGCTTGGCGAAGATGTTGCTCACGTGCCGGTCGACCGTCCTGGTGCTGAGGACCAGCTCGGTGGCGATCGCCCGGTTGGTCTGCCCGGCCGCAACCAGGCGCAGCACCTGGACCTCGCGCGCGGTCAACTCGCCGGCGGCCGGTGCGGCCGTCTTTCCCGACAGCGCTTGGGCCCGGGCGAGGTCGGGAGCGGCGCCGAGCTGCTGGAAGGCCCAGCGTGCCGCGTCCAGCTCCATCTCCGCGCCGTCGTGGTCGCCGAGCTGCCGGCAGGCCAGTCCGACCAGGACCCGCACTCGCGCGGCCTCGTAGGGCGCCTCGAGGTCCTGCCAGCCTGTCCACGCACGGCGCAGCGCGACCAGGGCGGCGCGCGGGTCGCCCTCGGCGAGCAGGACGGCGCCGTGGGTGTGGGCGGCCACCGCCTCCAGCAGCGGCGCCCCCAGGTCGCCGGCGGCGAGCATGATCTCGACGTGCGCGGCGAGCAGCCTGGACCGGATCGCGCGGTCGGATGCCTGGTCCACCACCCGGCGGATCGTTGCCGCAGCGGCGTCGACCTGCTCCTGCGCCAGCCGCAGCTGCGCCAGCCCAGGCTGCGGCTCTCGTCCCCACCGGCTGGCCTGGCGGTAGGCCTCCTCGGCCTCGGCGAACTCGCCGCGCAGCCGGTGCAGCTCGGCCTGCTGGTAGAAGGCCGAGCCGGCCGCCGGATGGCCGCTTGGCTGCAGGAACCGCTCACCCGCCCGCCTCGCCTCGTCCAAGGCGTCGTGCCAGGCGCCGTGCAACTGCATGATCTCGGCGCGGTGCACCAGGCACTGACCGCGGTAGGGGACCAGGTCCGGCTCCGACGCCAGCCAGCGGCTCAACGCCGCCGTCCACTGCTGCGCCCGGCGCAGGTCGAAGATCTCCTGGCACCCCTCGATCACGATGCAGTACACGTCCCCGGCCGCGATCGGCGACACCTCGCCGGCCTCCACAGCCACCATCGCCTCATCCAGCAGCGCCACGCCCGCAGGCGTCTCACCCAATCGGAGCAGCATCCGCCCCCGGCCCGCCCGGGCAAGCGACGTCAGGTCCGGGTCGCCGAACACGTCGCCGACCTCGGCGGCCTGGCCGAAGGTGGCACACGCGGAGGCGACATCGCCCACCGCGATCGACTGGAACGCGGCCAGCCACAGCAGATAGCCCTGCTCCACACAGTCGCGCCGGCCGTCGTCCAGCAACCGCCTGGCCCGGGCGGCCCAGCCACCAGCGCGGGCCAGCTCGCCCCTGATCACCAGGCTGAATGCCAGCCACAACGCGCACCGTGCGGACCGCTCCACATCGCCCCGAAGCAGCAGCTCTTGATGGGCACGCGCCCAGACCTCGGCGCTCTCGGCCTCCCGACCGACCAGGTAGGCGGCGGCCGCCAGCCGTTCGAGATCCTCCGCCGCCAGCGGAGTCTCCCGGTCGGCCTCCGACAGCCGGGCGTAGGCATCCGCCCACGCCTGCCGCTCGAAGCACTCCCGGCCCTGATCCACCAGCTCTGCCGTGGTCATGCACGCTCCGATGCCCGATCAAGCCCCACGCGAAAACCCGAGGTCAGGTCGCCGGGGCCGATCACGTGGGTGCCTCCCCGGTAGGTGGGCGCGGCGAGGCCTCCCTCGGTGAGGGCGATGAAGAAGTCCTCGTGCGCGTGCGGGCGGAAGGCGAACTCCGTGAGGGTGGCCCTGAGAAGCTCCAGGCCGCCGAGGTCTTCTGCCCGCCACATCCGAGCGATGTCGGGTGACTGGGAGCGGATGTTCTCGCCACTGAGATCAGCGTAGCAGGGGGAAGCCGGGGGCAAGCCGGAGCACGGGAGCGGTCGCATTGGCGAGGACTGGGCTCCGCCCAGTGCTTCTGTTCGTGCGGGCCAGAATCATCCGGTTGGGATGATGCCGATCATCATCGCGCCCTGGACGCTCGGCTCGCTGGATCATTGGCGGCCGGATATGACGGGAGGCGGCGGTGAGCGACGGTCAACGACCCAACATCCTGGTCATCTGGGGTGATGACATCGGCATCAGCAACCTGAGCTGCTACAGCGACGGGCTGATGGGCTACCGCACTCCGAACATCGACCGGGTCGCCGCCGAGGGGATACGGTTCACCGATTACTACGGTGAGCAGAGCTGCACCGCCGGCCGGTCGGCGTTCATCACCGGGCAGAGCGTCTTCCGGACCGGGCTGAGCAAGGTCGGCCTTCCCGGCGCCGACCTGGGCTTGCGGGCCGAGGACCCCACCATCGCCGAGCTGCTGAAGCCGTTGGGGTACGCCACCGGCCAGTTCGGCAAGAACCACTTGGGCGACAAGGACGAGTTCCTGCCCAGCAACCACGGCTTCGATGAGTTCTTCGGCAATCTGTATCACCTCAACGCCGAGGAGGAGCCGGAGCTGCCCGACTACCCCTCGGCCGCCGACTTCCCCAACTTCCGGGAGCGCTTCGGCCCCCGCGGGGTGATCCACAGCTTCGCTGAGGGCCGCATCGAGGACACCGGCCCGCTGACCAAGAAGCGCATGGAGACCGTCGACGAGGAGTTCCTGGCGGCCGCGGTCGACTTCATCGGCCGCCAGCACGCGTCCGGTACGCCGTTCTTTGTGTGGTTCAACACCACCCACATGCACCTACGCACCCACGTCAAGCCGGAAAGCCGCGGCCAGGCCGGGCGGTGGCAGTCGGCCTACCACGACGCCATGATCGACCACGACAAGGTCGTGGGTGCCCTGCTCGACAAGCTCGACGAGCTCGGCATCGCCGGCGACACCATCGTGGTGTACGGCACCGACAACGGCCCGCACATGAACACCTGGCCCGATGGGGCGATGACCCCGTTCCGCAGCGAGAAGGACACCAACTGGGAAGGCGCCTTCCGGGTGCCGGCCATGGTCCGCTGGCCGGGCCGCATCCCGGCCGGGACGGTGTCCAACGAGATCGTCAGCCACCTGGACTTGCTGCCGACGTTCCTGGCGGCGGCCGGCGAGCCCGACATCAAGGAGAAGCTGCTGGGCGGCCACGAGGCGGTTGGCAAGAGCTTCCGGGTGCACTTGGACGGCTACAACCTGCTGCCCTACCTGACTGGCGAGGAGGCCAAGAGCCCGCGGCGGGGGTTCTTCTACTTCTCCGACGACGGTGATCTGATGGCGGTGCGCTTCGACAACTGGAAGCAGGTGTTCATGGAGCAGCGCGCCGTCGGCACCCTGCAGATCTGGGCCGAGCCGTTCACGGTGCTGCGGGTGCCCAAGCTGTTCAACTTGCGCACCGATCCCTACGAGCGGGCCGATACCACCGGCAACACCTACTGGGACTGGCTGCTGGACCATGCCTTCCTGGCCGTGCCGACCCAGACGATCGTGGGGGAGTTCCTGGCCACGTTCAGGGAGTTCCCGCCTCGCCAGAAGGCGGCCAGCTTCACCGTCGACCAGGTGATGGAGAAACTTCTGGCCGGCATCGGCAGGTGACCATGGGCGTTCGGCCAGGGCACACCGACAGGGCGAACGCGGTGACCAACGTGCATCCGACCGCACCGGACAGCCCACCTGCGCCGGGTATGGTCTGGATTCCTGGCGGGACCTTCCTGATGGGCTCCGACGATCACTACCCGGAGGAGGCGCCCGCCCACCGGGTCAGCGTGGACGGCTTGTGGATCGACCGTCACACCGTGACCAACGCCGAGTTTGCCCGGTTCGTGGCCAAGACCGGCTACGTGACCGTCGCCGAGCAGGCCCCGGATCCCGCCGACTACCCCGGCGCCAAGCCGGAGCTGCTGATCCCCGCGTCCACCGTGTTCGTTGCGCCGTCCCACCGCGTCGACCTGGGCAACCACTACAACTGGTGGACCTATGTGCCCGGCGCCCAGTGGCGCCACCCGCAGGGGCCGGGCAGCTCGGTCAAGAAGCGGCCGGACCATCCGGTGGTGCACGTCGCCTGGGCCGACGTGCAGGCCTACGCCGCCTGGGCGGGCAAGCAGCTGCCGACCGAGGCCGAGTGGGAGCTCGCCGCCCGCGGTGGCCTGGACGGCGCCGAGTTCGCCTGGGGTGATGAGCTCAACCCCGGGGGGCGCTGGATGGCCAACACCTGGCAGGGCGAGTTCCCCGTCGAGAACACCAGCCAGGACGGCTACGAGGGGACCGCGCCGGTGGGCTCCTATCCGCCCAACGGCTACGGCCTGCTGGACATGATCGGCAACGTCTGGGAGTGGACCACCGACTGGTACCAGACCCACGCCGAGATCGCGCATGCCTGTTGCACGGGCGAGAACCCGCGCGGCGGCCAGCGGCACCGCAGCGTCGACCCAGGCGACCCGGTGCGGGTGGCGCGCAGGGTGATGAAGGGCGGGTCGCACCTGTGCGCACCCAACTATTGCCGGCGCTACCGCCCGGCGGCGCGCATGCCCCAGCCGGTCGACACCGGCACCTCCCACCTGGGCTTCCGCTGCATCGTCCGGGCGTGATCTGGAGCCGTGATCACCCTCAAAGGAGTCATACCATGCCGCGTACGAGAAGGACTACCAGTGGCTGGGCGGCGTGGTCCTGACCAAGCACTACCACGGCGACGACAGCGGCGTGCGGGTGCTGGGCGCCGGGGTGCTGCAGGCGTTTGCGGGCATCACCTCGCTGGCCTACCAGCAGGATGAGGATGGCGGCAGGATCGTCCGCAAGCCCGAGGCGGATGTCCTGGACGACGGTCCCGAGAAGCCGGTGGCGTCCTTTCCAGCGCGTCCAGGGCCGCCTCGGCTCAGGCCGAGCCGGCCTCCCGGGCGACACGCTCCAACCGACTGCGATAGCTCTCCCACCAGGCCTGATCGCCTGGCGGCAGGTTGTCGTTGTCCTCCCGTAGCCCAGCGGCCCCGTCGATGAGCTCCCGGACGATGTCGGCGTGACCAGCGTGCCGATTGGTCTCGGCGATCATGTGCACGAGGATTCGGTGCAGCGTGACCTCGCTACGGTCCGGCGGCCACCACGGAACGTGGCCGATTGCATCCAGTGCCAGTGCCTCGATCGTGGCGTCCGAGTGCGCCCAGACACGGTGATACAGGCCAACGATCTGCTCCCGCGACTCCTCGGTGGTGGCCCACATGTCGGCGTTTGGTGCGGCGCCGTCGTCCAACCACGGCAGGGGCTCGTCGAACGGCCGGCCGAACGTCTCGCCGAAGTACCCCGCTTCGACGCTGGCCACATGCTTGACCAGTCCCAGCAGGTTGGTGCCGGTCGGCACCAACGGACGGCGGACGTCGTACTCCGACAGCCCCTCCAGCTTCCACAGCAAGGCCTCCCGCGCGGCGTGGAGGTAGCGACGGAGATTCGCCTTCGGGTCTGAGCCGGTCATGCTGAACAGGATGGCATCAACGGCCGCCCGGCAACAGCCGCTGGGCCAGTTACCCCGGAGGACCGGACAGACCCACCACATTCATGACCTTCGCTGGTACGACGGTCAGTCAACCATGCCCACTGGGCGAAATCACAAGCTGAGTTGGCCGGCTCAGTGGCGCGGCTCGCTCCCGTGGTATTGACACGCCTCATTCATGACGAGCACACTATTGGGTGCGGTGAATGTTAGCGTTAACATCGCCAGACGCCAATACTCGTCGCCGTCCACATGAGATCGAGAGTAGGCCCCATGCCCGGCCGACAAAGCCGCGCAGCGCCAATCTCAGCGTGTGTGTCACCGCTTCGGCCGTACCGGCTTGCGGCATATCCACCCGCCGCGCTCGCGGAATATGAACGCAACAGGCGCTTGCTCGGCTGGTCGCCCGTCTCACCAGCGACAACTGCGGGCAGGGTCGCCCCATCCACCGGCCCAACGTACACGGAGGCATGTATGCGTTCACTTGATCGTCATCGCTGTTAGCGACGACCCGCAGTTTGTCGTCAGACAACGACATCGCTCGTTGACGCCGGTCGCGTGCTCTCAACTGCACGCGACCGTTGTTCGCCCTTTGGATTCTCGATCCAAGCCCGAGCCCTTTTGGCCTTCGCGCCACACCCGACGTGGAACGAGAGGTTCACAATGATTGTTCGGTCACCACTTCGGCATTTGAGAAAGGCACTACTGTTCGGGGCCGCGATACTCGCGCTCACCGCCGGCACCCTGGTTGGCCTGTCTGGCAGGTCGCTGGCGGCAGGGCCGCTCCCGTGCGACATCTATGGTTCTGCTGGCACGCCGTGCGTCGCGGCGCACAGCACCACGCGAGCACTCTTCGCGGCGTACAACGGCAGTCTCTACCAGGTGCGACGCGCCTCGGATAACGAGACGGCCAACGTCGGTCTTCTCGCGGCGGGCGGGTACGCGAACGCAGCGGCACAGGACTCGTTCTGCGCGAACACCTCGTGCGTCATCACGATCATCTACGACCAGACGTCCCGGCACAACGACCTGTTCATCGAGCCAGCCGGTACGGCCGGGCCGGCCAATGCCGGCGTGCCCGCGGATGCGCTGCCGGTGACCGCCGGCGGCCACACGGTTTACGGTGCGTCGTTCTCGGGCCGTATGGGCTATCGGCACACGGCCGGGTCGGGCGTCGCCGTCAACGGTCAGCCCGAAGGCATGTACATGGTGACGTCCGGCACGCACTTCAACAACAGGTGCTGCTTCGACTACGGGAACGTCGAAGTGCAGATCGCCGACACCGGCAACGGCCACATGGACGCCATCTACTTCGGCACCTTGTGCTGGTTCTCGCCCTGCTTCGGCAGCGGCCCCTGGGTGATGGCCGACCTCGAGAACGGCCTGTTCCAGTCGAACGACGGCTTCAGCAAGAACTCGTCGTACACGGGCGACTCGGCCCCCTTCGTGACGGCCGTGTTGAAGAACAACGGCCAGAGCTTCTTCGCCATCAAGGACGGCAACGCGCAGTCGGGCGGCCTCACCACCCGCTACTCCGGAGCGCTGCCGACGTCGCGTCCGGGCTACTCGCCGATGCACCAGGAAGGCTCCATCGTCCTGGGCACTGGTGGCGACAACAGCAACGGGTCAATCGGATCGTTCTTCGAAGGCGTCATGACGGCGGGCCTGCCGACCGACGCGGCCGAGAGCTCCGTGCAGGCCAACGTCGTCTCCGTCGGTTACGGCGCGCCGAGCCCGGTCGCGGCCGGCACGCTGAACCCCGGCTCGACGATCTCGCTGCGTGCAACGACGGCCTGCTGCACGACGCGCTACATCCGCCACCAGAACAACAACGCGGTCACGTCGGTGATCACATCGAGCAGCCCGGCTCTCGTCAAGAACGACGCGACGTGGATCGTGCGCCGCGGTCTCGCGAACAACTCGTGCGTGTCGTTCGAGTCCAGGAACTTCCCTGGCGACTTCCTGCGGCACTCGAACTTCCAGCTCTTCCGGCAGCCAATGGACGGCAGCGCGCTGTTCCGCGCCGACGCAACGTTCTGCCCACAAGCGGGCCGGAGCGGCACAGGCACCTCGTTCGCGTCGTTCAACTTCCCGACGAGGTTCATCCGCCATTTCAACAACACCCTGTACATCGCGAGCAACGGCGGCTCGAACGCGTTCGATACGTCCACCTCGTGGGCGGCTGACGTGAGCTGGGCCGTCAGCTCTCCCTGGGCGCCGTAGGTCTCTCGCGGCACCACCGATGCAACGCGGAGCCGTCCCCGACAGGTTGGGGACGGCTCTCCGCGTTCATCGAGTGGCGCTACTCGCCCGCTCGGACTGTGGCTGTCGGGTGCGGATCTACAGGAACTCGAAGAACTCGGCGACCTCGAAGTCGTCCACGCGGGTGGTCCAGTCGTCGGCGGTGTAGTCGCGGGTGTGCTGGGTGGCCTTGGCGATTTCGTGGCGCTTGACCGCCAGGAACAGGTGGATCAGCTCCTCGCCCATGAGCCCGCGGATGGTGGTGTCCTTCTCCAGTTCATCGAGGGCGGCCTCCAGGCGGGTCGGGATGGGCGGCGTGGGCCCGTCCTCCAGGCCGTAGGCCAGGCCTTCGGTAGCCGGTGGCGGTTCGATCTGGTTGCGGATGCCGTCAAGGCCGGCGGCGATGGCGGCGGCGCCGACCAGGTAGGGGTTGGAGGCGCCGCAGGGCACCCGGTTCTCGGTGTGCAGCCCGGCGCCGGCAAGGCCCTTCACGCGGATCGCCACCGAGCGGTTCTCCAAAGCCCAGGTTGCGTTGACCGGCGCGAACGTCGGGCTACGCAACCCATCTATCAGCGCAGACGCAAGCCACAGTGGAGTTCGCGCAGACGTCCGCCGGACGTCTCCCCAGTGCAGCTCGGGGAGCCTGCCTTTGGAGCTTGGTGATATGCCGGCCAGCCTGGCAGTGAAGCCGAGACGCTCGGCCACCAGGCACCTCAGTGACCGTCCATCCCGAATGCTCGAGGCCATTCTTCGAGATCTGACTGTAACGTCGCGGACTGCTTTGACGGTCTACTTGACGTGTCGCGGGCAATCTCAACGCGCGTGGGGTGACGGCCGCTTCCAAGCGTCAGATATGGGGCGGACAGCCGAGAGGGGGGCCGGCAAATCCGGCAAGGCCACGCCTTGGTGAGACAACGATAACGGGGGGCGGACAGGGCCAGACGACATAGCGCCACGACAGGCACACCCACCAACGAGCAATTCGCCTCACCAGGAAGGGGTGGTGCCCTGTGAGGGTGATCCCGGCGTCCGGTTGATGCCGGACGCCTCCTGGCACCGACAGGCGACGACGGGGAGACGGGAAACAACCCGGCCGCTTGCAACGGTGCCAGATGCTGCGTAATGGGAAGACCAACCCGAGCAACAGTGGGGGCACCCATGGTACATCACACATGGAGGCGGCGAACTGGTCGGCTTTTCGTGGCTGTCCTGCTCATTGCCGCCATGACCATGGTCATGAGCGGCACAGCTATCGCGGTCCACGACGAGCAATTCCAGCTCGACACGGTGGTCGGTGGCGTCAATGTCGGAGCGAACACGGCCGACGACGCAGGCGCCGCGCAACCTTTCGACTGGGAGAACTTCTTCAACAACACCGGTTCGGGCGGCACCATCGCGAAGTCGGTGAACCTGCCGGATCCGGGATTCCCCGGGTTCACCGCCTCGGGCGGCACAGCCGACTTCGCCCTACCCGACTCGACCACCTACGCCACCGGCAGCAAGGACACCCTGGGCATCCAGGGAGGGTGGCAGTGCGCCAGGTCCAATAACGTGGGTGACAAGGTCGATATCGTCAACGCATATGCACTCGCGTATGTCCGGCCATCGGACAACCACCTGATCCTCTACTACGGCGTCGAGAAGTCCTCGCCACTTGGGACCTCCAACATCGCAACCTGGTTCCTCAGGGATGGCACGGTCGACTGCAGCTCGCCTGGCGGAGCGACGAACTTCAGTGGTGCCCACCAGGACGGCGATATCCTCCTCGTCAGTGCCTTCACCAACGGCGGCGACACCGCCAACGTGAACGCATACAGGTGGAACGGCAGCGACACGACCGGGTCCCTCGGCGCGACGCCGATCGCCAGCGGCCAGCTCTGCGGCACCGGCACCGAGGACGCGTGCTCGACCGTCAACCGGGTGGCGATCAGCCCGCCGTGGGCGCACCCCGACAAGAACGGTGGTGCTCTCGACGCGTTCGAGTTCTTCGAGGGTGGCGTGGACGTCGGCGAGGCCGGCACGGCGACATGCTTTGCAACTGCCGTCATGAACACGCGTTCCTCGGCGTCTCTCACGGCAACCCTGTTCGACTATGCGCGATTCTCGCTGCCCGTCTGCGGCGAGCTGAGGGTAAAGAAGTACATCGACGTCGACCTCAGCGGTTCGCTCACCGCCGGCGACATCGAGACCGGAAGCGCCGTCGAGGGATGGGCGTTCACGGTGACCGGTCCCCTGCCGTCCACCACCGTCAGGTGCAGCGGCACCACCAACACGAACGGTGACCTGGTGTGCGGCCCCGGGCAGAGTCTGGCCAATCTGACGCCGGGCACATATCGGGTCACAGAGACACAGAAGACCGGGTTCTTCAATAGCGATCCCGGTGACGATGACCTCGTCAACGTCTCCTCGACCGTGTTCAAGGACGTCGCGGTGGGTGTCAGCGGCGCCACCGCCCGGCTCGGCAACACCTGCTTCGTCGACAAGACCTTCCAGATCAGCGGCGTCCCAACCGGCGCCGACGCGCCGAGCAGCATCACCGTGAACCACACCATCGCGTCCGGTCCCACGCCATTCGGAAGCACAGGAAGCCTGAACCTGAGCGACCAGGGTGGCGGTGTCTGGAGCGGCACGGTCAATGACAGGTTCGTTCAGACAGACACGATCGATTGGGCCTGGTACATCAACGGTGACAGCAGCGCGACCAAGACAGGCGGCACCGGTGAGTCGCTCGCCGGCGGTGCCTTCCCGGTCTGCGCGGACACCAACTCCGACACGTTCCCCACAGCCACCCTGAACGGCTTCAAGTACAAGGATGTGAACAACAACGGAGGCTTCGACTCCGGGACCGACCTGAATGGACAGGGGTTCAGGTTCGAACTGCGCCGCCAAGGCCAGTCCACCATCCTGCAGACGGCCACCTCCAACGCCAGCGGCAGCTACTCCTTCAGCAATGTGGCTCCGGGCACCTACACCGTGACTGAGATCCAGGAAACCGGCTGGAAGCAGACCGAGCCCGCGCCCGTGGGCGGAGTGGTCCAGAGCCGTACGGTCGTCGTTCCGTTCAACCAGGCGACGGTGACCATCGGCGACTTCGGCAACCACCCGCTGTCGGATATCGGCGCGACGTTCACTCCCAGGGCGAAGAACCCGCCTGGTAGCGCGACGGACGCCACGCAGGCCACGATCATCTGTCGGGACGCGGCAAACAACGTCGTGGCCAGCGGTACGACAAGTGCCAGCGGAACCAACCTGCCGATCGGCACCTACACCTGCACCGTCGTAATCACTGACCCGTGACCGTGACGTGAACTCGTGGTCTGGCCGACCGGGGGTCGGCCAGACCACCGGACCAGCGCAAAGAACGGAGGCGGAACCCACCCAGCAGGCGCGTCAGGGTTGCGGCTCCTTCTCTTCGGCCGGAATCGCGCTTCCCTACAGGAACTCGAACAGCTCGGCGATCTCGAACTCGTCCACCCGATCCACCCAGTCGCCGGCGGTGTAGTCGCGGGCGTGCTCGCCTGCCTTGGCGATCTCGTGGCGCTTGACCGCCAGGAACAGCCGGATCAGCTCCTCGCCCATGAGCCCGCGCAGCACCGTGTCCTTCTCCAGCGCGTCAAGGGCGGCCTCCAGCCGGGTCGGGATCGGCGTAGGACCCTCGATGCCGTAGGCCAGGCCCTCGGTTGGCGGTGGCGGCTCGATCTGGTTGCGGATGCCGTCAAGGCCCGCG
>Ga0137369_10006735_pt1 | contig 11582 bp, 7 predicted proteins | sample SagtaG_12_FD_104918 | JGI IMG/M metagenome (GOLD analysis project Ga0137369, IMG submission 104918) | Vadose zone soil microbial communities from Sagehorn Ranch, Mendocino, California, USA - Sage1_L_113_16 metaG | ecosystem: Environmental > Terrestrial > Soil > Vadose zone | place: USA... | reverse complement strand
GTTCGAGCTCACTGTCCCGGCTTCGCTCGCCGCGCGGTCGCTCCCCTGGCTGCTCACGGCGGAGCGCGGCGAGAGCTGGCGCGGCAGCGTGGTGCCGACGTCTCTACAGCAGATCGAGGCGCGAGCGATCGCAGGCGCGAGCTTCACGCGCTATCGGCTCACGCTTCCCGTTACCAGTGCGACGCTGGGGGAGGGGTATCACCGCTTCGAGCTGCAAGGCAGTGACGATGCCGAACGCGGGGCGATGACGCTCATCGTCGCGCCGTCGCGCTGCTACGAGCCGCCGGCGCTCGCGGACGACGGTCGCGTCTGGGGCCCGAGCGTGCAACTCTATTCGATCCGCTCGCGGCGCAACTGGGGCATCGGCGATCTCACCGATCTCAAGCGTGTCACCGAATTCGCGGCCGCTGCCGGCGCCGGCATCGTCGGTCTCAATCCCCTTCACGTCCTCTCTTCGGTCGCGCCGCAGCACGCGAGCCCCTACAACCCGTCGAGCCGGCTGTTCGGCAACCCGATCTACATCGACGTCGAGCTCGTGCCCGAGTTCGAGCACTGCGAGGCCGCGCGCCGCGCAGTGGCGAACGCGGGCTTCCAGGAAAAGCTTCGCTGGCTGCGCGAGGGCGAGCTCGTCGGATACCGCGTCAGCTTCGCCGCAAAACGGGAAGTCATGGAGCTGCTCTATCGCTGCTTCCGCGAACGGCACCGGGGCCACGGTGACGCGCGTGACCGCGCGTTCGCGGCGTACCTCGCAAGCGGCGGCGAGGCGTTGCGTCGACATGCGTTGTTCGAGGCGATCGCGGAGAAGATGCACGCCGACGGCATCGCGGCGGCGGGCGATTGGCGCAGATGGCCGGTTGCGTTGCGGGACGTCAACGGACCTGCAGTGGCGGCCTTCGCCGCGGCGCACGTCGAGCGCGTCGAGTTCCATGCCTACCTGCAATGGCAGTTCGACACGCAGCTCGACGCCACGGGCGAGGCCGCAGCCGCGCTTGGCCTTGGCGTGGGGCTGTTGCAGGACCTCGCCGTCGGGATCAACCCTGGAGGCTCGGAGAGCTGGTCGGATCCATCGCTCTACGCAGCGGGAGCCAGCGTCGGCGCGCCGCCCGATCCCTACAACGCGGCGGGACAGAATTGGGGATTGCCGCCGCCGATTCCGGAGCGTTTGCGCGACGCTGCCTATGCATCCTTCATCGCTACGCTGCGGCGGAACATGCGAGCGGCGGGCGCGTTGCGCATCGACCACGTGATGGGGCTGCTGCGCCTGTACTGGGTGCCGGCCGGCGCGGGAGGCGACGCGGGCGCATATGTGCGCTACCCGTTCGACGATCTCCTCGGGATCCTCGCGCTCGAGAGCCAGCGCAACCGCTGCATGGTGATCGGCGAGGACCTGGGCACGGTGCCGGACGAAGTCCGCGCGGGCCTTCAGAGCGTCGGCGTGCTCTCGTCGCGGCCGCTGTATTTTGCTCACGACGCGGACGGCGAGTTCGTCGCGTCCGCGGCGTATCCGCGCGATGCCGTCGTCTCGGTCGGGACGCACGATCTCGCCACGCTCAAGGGCTTCTGGGTTGGCGCGGACCTCGACGCACGCGAGGCGCTCTCGCCGTTCCCGCTGCCCGAGCAGCGATACGCGCAGAACGTCGAGCGCACCGGGCAGCGCAGGCGCCTCCTGCATGCGCTGCAGCGCGAAGCGCTGCTGCCCGCCGGGATCGATCCGTATCACGCCACGCGCGGCGAGTGGTCGCCCGAGCTCGGGCTCGCGCTGCAGCGCTATCTCGCGCGCTCACCCGCCAAAATCCTGCTGGTCGCGATGGAGGACGTGTTCGGACAACTCGAACAGGTCAATCTGCCCGGGACCATCGATGAGCTTCCAAACTGGCGCCGCAAGCTCGGCCGCGATCTGGAAGACTGGGCCCAGGATCCTGCCGTGCGCGCGATGATCGACACGCTGCACGCGGAACGGCGCCCGACCGCGGCGAAGGCCGTCGCACAGTGAGTCGAGCGTATGGCTCGCCCCGACGTGCCGCGCGCCACGTATCGCCTGCAGCTCAATCGCGGCTTCACCTTCGCTCAAGCCACCGCGCTCGTGCCTTATCTCGCGGAACTAGGCGTGAGCCACGTCTATCTCTCGCCCTATTTCAAAGCGTCCCCGGGAAGCCTCCACGGCTACGACATCGTCGATCACAACGCGCTCAATCCCGAGATCGGCAGCCGAGCCGAGCTCGACATGCTCTGCGCCGCGCTGCGCGAGCACGGCATGGGACAGCTGCTCGACATCGTTCCGAATCACGTCGCCGTGCTCGGCGCCGACAACCCCTGGTGGCAGGACGTCTTGCGGAACGGCCGTGCGGCGGCGCATGCGAGCTTCTTCGACATCGACTGGGAACGTCTGCGCGACGAGTTGCACGGCAGGCTCTTGGTGCCCGTCCTGGGCGAGCCGTACGGCGTGGTGCTCGAGCGCGGCGAGCTCGCGCTGGCATTCGACGCCGCGCAAGGCGAGCTCAGCATCCGTTACGGGGGCGATCGCTTTCCGCTCGACCCGCAAACGTATCCGCGCATCCTCGCGCCCGCCGCGGAGCGCTTGCGCCCGCGCCTGGCTGAAGGGGAAGCGGCGCTGGCCGACGAGTTCGACAGCCTCGCCGTGGCTTTCGGGGTATTGCCGAAGGCGACCGAGACCGCGCCGTCGCGAGTCGCGGAACGGCAGCGGCATGCGCCGCTGCACATGCAGCGTCTCGCGGGCCTTTGCGCTCGTTCGGCCGAAGTCATACGTTGCATCGAAGAGCAGGTGCAGCAGCTCAACGGTCGCCCGGGCGCTCCGGCGAGCTTCGATGCGCTGGACAAGCTACTCTCGGCGCAGGTCTTTCGCCTCGCGTCGTGGCGGATGGCGGCCGACGACATCAACTATCGCCGCTTCTTCGACATCAACGAGCTGGCGGCGCTGCGCGTGGAAGAGCCGGCGGTCTTCGAGGCCACTCATCGCCTGCTCTTCGAGCTCGTGGCGAGCGGCCATGTGAACGGCGTGCGCGTCGATCATCCCGACGGGCTTTACGATCCTGCCGAGTATTTTTCGCGCCTGCAGCGCGCCGCCGCGGAGCGGCTGCCCGCTTTTGCCCCGGCGACCGGCAACGCTGCTCCGCCCGAGGCCGCCTTGCCGCTGTACATGGTTGCCGAAAAGATTCTCGCCGCATTCGAGCAGCTTCCGGCGGCGTGGCCGATCGCCGGCACCACCGGCTACGACTTCGCCAATCTGGTCAATGGTCTCTTCGTCGACGCCGGTGCCGAGGCGAAGCTCACGCGCGGCTATCTTGCCTTCGTGCGGGAGCGGCCGGAATTCGACGAGATCGTCTATCGCTCCAAGAAACTCATCGTGCACATCGCCCTCGCGGCCGAGCTCAACGCGCTGGCGAGCCTCCTGGCGCGGATCGCGCAAGCCAATCGCGCCACCTGCGACTTCACGCACTACAGCCTGCGTGCGGCGCTGACCGAGGTCGTGGCGTGCTTTCCCGTGTACCGCACTTACGTGACGGCGACGCAGGTGTCGCCGGAAGACCGGCGTTTCATCGACTGGGCGGTACGCGTGGCGAAGAAGAAGGCTGCGGCCTCGGAGGCGACCGTCTTCGATTTCATACGCGCGGTGCTGTCGACCGACCTCGCGCAGGAGCGGCCCGAAGCGGAGCGCGCGCACATCGTGCGCTTTGCGCTGAAGTTCCAGCAGTTCACGGGTCCGGTAATGGCCAAGGGCGTAGAAGATACCGCGTTCTACCTGTACAACCCGCTGCTCTCGCTGAACGAGGTCGGCGGCGACCCGCGACGATTCTGCGTGTCTATTTCCGCGTTTCATCACGCCAACGCACACCGCGCTGCGCATTGGCCGCACGCGATGCTCGCCACGTCGACGCACGACAGCAAACGCTCCGAGGACGTCCGCGCACGGATCGACGTGCTTTCCGAAATGCCCGCGGAGTGGCGCTTGCACGTCGCGCGTTGGCGTCGGCTCAACCGCTCGCACAAGCGCAAGCTGGAAGAGCTGGAAGCGCCGACGGGCAACGATGAATATCTGCTCTACCAGACGCTGGTAGGTGCGTGGCCTTATCGCGCCCAGGAACCGGAAATCGTCACCGAGTTCCGCGAGCGCGTCGAGCGCTATCTGATCAAGGTCGTGCGCGAAGCGAAGGCGGTGAGCTCGTGGATCAATCCGAACGAAGACTACGAAGCGGCCTACGTCGATTTCGCACGCGCGCTGCTGACGCCACCCGGCAACGAACGGTTTCTAGCCGACTTCATTCCGTTCCAACGGCGCGTGGCGTGGTTCGGCATGCTCAATAGCCTGGCGCAGACGCTGCTCAAGCTCACCGCGCCCGGTGTGCCGGATATCTACCAGGGCTGCGAGCTGTGGCAGCTGAGCCTGGTCGATCCGGACAATCGGCGGAGCGTCGACTACGCGCCGCGGCGGCAGGCGCTCGACGCGATGCGAACAGCCGTAGCGGGCGGCGGAGAAGCGCTCGGAGCGCTCGCAGGCGAATTGTTGCAACACATCGACGACGGCCGGATCAAAGAGTACGTCATCTGGCGCGCGCTCGGACTGCGGCGCGAGCGTGCGGAGCTCTTCCGCGACGGCGGTTACACGCCGCTGCCCACGGCGGGCGCCAAGGCCGATCATATATGCGCATATGCGCGAGCTCTCGGCGAAGACTGCGCTATCGTCATCGCGCCGCGGTTGACGTGCACGCTGCTCGGAGGAGAAACACGCTTACCTCTCGGCGGCGATGTGTGGGAGGACACGAGGGTCGATGTTTCGACGTTGCCGCAGCGGACGCTGCGCGATGCGCTCACTCGAGCGCGAGTTGACGCGACCCAAGTCCAGAACGGTGTACTGCGCGTCGCGGCGGCGCTCGATGTCTTTCCGCTGGCGCTGCTCGTGCCCGACGATCGCTGAGGGCGCCCGAACACGAAGGCGCGCAAATCCGCGGGCTTCGCTCAGTCGAAAATCGTGTCGGCCGTACCTCGCGGCGCGATGAAAGTGGACGGAACCCAGCTGTGATTCATCGCGTGCATCAGCGTCGTAAGCCGTGCGATGACTACAGGTACCTCAGAGCCCCGGGCCTCGGCGTCCCGAGCCTAGCCGGCTGAGTGTCTCAGTTCGGCCACAACCAGTCATAGCGCCTCGTCCTCTAAAGCGGTCTCTCACGGGCAATGGCGGGCCATGGGCTGAATCCAAACAGGACCGCCCATACGATGTCCAATGTTCTACTAGGAATTGCCGCCGGTCTCGTCTTCGGTGTTGCATCGGTCGCGATGATGTTGCCGATGTCGTTCCCGGACAAGTCAGTCGCGCCGAGCGCGGCGTTTGTGGATCGCTTCGCCATCGGTGTTGTCATCGGCTGCGTCCAACTTCCATGGCCGGGCTGGGCCACAGGCCTGACTTTTGGCCTGCTGCTCAGCCTCCCCAGCGCAATCATCACTAAAGCGTACGCGCCTGTACTTGTTGTCGGCGCCCTCGGCGGTCTAATCATCGGCGGAGTCATCCATGGCTGGCTTCCGCGCGCCTAACCCCCTCTCACCGATTGTTGTCGACACTTCAATCTTGGCACTCCGATGCCGAACCGAGTAGGGGAAGTCCTTTCCATTCGCTTAACGCGGACGTCCCGCATGCGGGCTGCGCCCGGCAGCGGGCCGCCGGTTAGCTTGTTTCGTTAGACCGTGATGGCGGCGTGTATTCATATGGGACCCGACATGCAAGCTGGCCGAGAATCACTGGTCGCAGCGCCTGTATGGGCATATCCTTGGGTGCATCGAGCGACTCGCGTGGCACTTGACCTCATTGAGGGACGAAGCGTCGCGCGCGAGTCGTCGCGTGGCCCCTGGAGCAACTTGAGAGGAGCGAGCACATGCGTCAAATCGGAAATCCAAGTTCATATCAAAAATCTCGGTCTCATCTTTTCGTTCTGCTCTCGGGGTGCGTTATGACAGTAGCAGTCTGGTCCTGTTTCGCGGCCCTGCTGCTTGTTACAGGTTGCACCGCCCCCCTCCCGGCAGACTCACGTAGCGTCGGGCAGCCCTCTGGGCTCGAGAAGATCCGGCACGTCATCGTGATCTATCAGGAGAATTGGAGCTTCGACGGTCTGTATGGCAAATTTCCCGGCGCGGATGGCATCGCCAACGCGGGTGAGCGCATCAGGCAGATGAAGAAGGACGGAACGCCGTACACAACACTTCCGCAGCCGCTCGATACCTCGAAGAATCCGCCGATCCCCGACCTCCGGTTCCGAGCAGACCTACCGGTCGCGCCATATGACGCCGCCCAGTACGTTCCGGCTGACCAGAAGACCGGCGACATCGTGAATCGCGCCCTCCAACAGGAGCGTCAGATCAACGGCGGCCGAATGGACGGGTTCGTAGCCTGGAGCGAGAACGGCGGGTTGGCGATGAGCTACTATGACGCGACCAACTTGCCCGTTGGCCGCCTGGCTCAGCAGTACACTCTGGCTGATCGTTTTTTTCACTCGGCGTTTGACGGCTCGTTGTTCAACCATTTTTGGTTGGTCTGCGCCTGCACCCCGGTCTGGCCGAACGCACCAGCGAATTTGGTGATCCAACTCGACGCGCAGGGCGTCGTGGTGAAGAATGGGTCGGTCACTCCGGACGGCTACGTGGTCCATACGGTCTATTCAACGAACCGGCCGTATCCCGCGAGCATCAAGGATCCCGCCCAGCTGATGCCGCTGCTGACGATGCCGACGATCGGGGACCGGTTGAGCGAGAAGGGGATTTCTTGGGCCTGGTACTCAGGCGGTTGGAATGACGCCGTTGCGGGCCACCCCGATGCGCTCTTTCAATTTCATCATCAACCGTTCAACTACTTCGCCCCGTACGCGGAAGGGACGGCCGCCCGAACTGAGCACCTGAAGGACATTGAGGAGTTCCTTGCTGCGTTGCGGACAGGCAACCTGCCGGCCGTGGCCTTCGTCAAGCCAATCGGTGCTTACAACGAACACATGGGTTATACGAACTTGCTGCGAGGTCAGCAGTACGTGGCAGATCTGGTCAAGGCGGTGCAAGACAGTGCCGTTTGGAAGGACAGCGTGATCATCATCACGTACGACGAAGCCGGCGGGCGCTGGGATCACGTGCCGCCACCGCGGGGCGATCGCTGGGGTCCAGGGGTTCGCGTTCCGGCTATCATTATTTCGCCCTATGCCAAACGCCGCTTCGTCGATCACACGACCTATGAGACCACTTCGATCTTGAAGTTCATCGAAACCCGCTGGCAGTTAGCGCCTCTAGGGAGCCGAGACGCTGCCGCCAACAATCTGTTTAACGCCTTTGACTTCTCGCAGACCCCATGACATCGGGGTAGGGTGGCATCTGCTTTCTAAAGACCGCTACGACCGCTCAGGGTCGAAAGCGCCAGTTCGCTCCACTGCGGCCAACGGCTGCAATCCGTCTGAAGCGGTCGCCCAGTTACCGTTGGCCAACGACAACTGATGGCCCAACTCGACCGGATGATGGCTGCCGCGATCTGACACGGGCTGTCAGATCAAATCTCGGTTAAGACACTTCACGGCTTCCGAGATGCCGAGACGTTCGGGAGCGCGCCGCCCGCAAAACGAGTCGCGCAGCCACGCGCCGCGCCAAGCGCACTGAGAAGCGGCCGGTCAGCCTCTACCCTGCGGCGCTTTGGAGAGGTCCCAGAACGAGCGGCGCCAGTTCGCGATTCGACCTTCCTGACCGCAGCCTGGGCAAAGCCATTCGATGGCGTCGTCGGGTGCAATCACGGCCGTGACTACGCCCTTACATTTACGGCAACGACATTGCTTGGCGTCGGAACCCGCCGCGCTCTTCGGCGCGCTCGCCGCTACCACGACCGCACCGAGGAACTCGGCAAGGCGACGCGCCGCCCCAGGCATTGGGGCGATGGCGCCCTTCTCGTCGAGAAAGTGCGTGAGGTCGGTGATGTACATGCGTTCGCAATTCTACCCGACGCGAATCACTCTCACCAAGTCAAGACGGTATCGACGCTTCCGAATCCGTCACACAACACACTCTTGCCGCCTAACGCTTTTGGCAATCCACGTCGGCTCCCAAAATCACGCGGTTCTGTAGCCACTAACACTCAGAGGGGAACAACGGAAAACCTCGGGCGCGACTGACCCGAGCGGTGAACTCAACTTCTAGTTGCACACTCCGCATAATCGTGACGGCCTCTGGCCTGAGAAGTTAACCGAAGGAGGACATCATGCGTGGAGAGCATTTCGATACGCCGCTACGAGCCGTAGCGCTTCGCGACAGTGCGGGCGTATCTTTGTTTGAAGGCTTTGCTCAAGGGCTCCGGAAAGCGGGCTACGCCGCGATCACCGTCCGCAAGCACATCCGAGGCGCTGAACACTTCAGTCACTGGACAGACCGAAAGCGAATACCGGTCCACAATTTGGACGAGCAGGTCCTTCAGCGTTTCGGCTGCCATTTGAGCCGATGCCGATGCTCTGGCTATCGTTATTGGATGAAGGCCAGGGCCCTGAAGAGCGCGCGCGTATTTCTGGAGCATCTTCGCGATCGCGGCGTCATCAGCGCTCGGGTGGTTGAGCCGACGGCCAAGCAACCCGTTCTGCTCACGGCATTCTGTCAGTGGATGCGTCAGCAACGCAGCACTGGTGATCGCGCTCTGCGCAACTACAGCCACTGGATTACGGACTTTCTGAGAGGTCTCGGAGAGGACCCGCGCAAGTTCGATGCACAGAGCTTGCGGGCGTTTGTCCTGGAGACCAACCGACAGCGGGGATGGGCGGCGGCAAAACACAGCACAACGGCGTTGCGCATGTTTCTTCGCTTTCTGATCGCCGAGGGCAAGTGCGCGGCTGGCCTGGATGCAGCCGTACCGGTGGTGGCGCACTGGCGTCTTTCTTCTCTTCCGCGGTACCTGCAACCCGAAGAAGTGGAACGCGTCATCGCTTCCTGCAATCGGGGCGCGCAGACTGACCAGCGGGATCGGGCGGTCCTGCTGCTCCTTGCACGCCTGGGATTTCGGGCAGGCGATGTCGCCCACCTACGTTTGGGTGATATCGACTGGCAGGGAGCCTGGATTGCCGTCTCCGGAAAGACCAAACGTCAGACTCGATTCCCCCTCACTCAGGAGGTGGGCGACGCGATCGCCGCCTACCTCGAAGGCGGTCGGCCGCGCACGAATGCCGATGCCCTATTTGTCCGCTCCCGCGCTCCGATTCGTGCCTTCGCCAACTATGGTGCCGTCTCGGCAATCGTCACACGGGCGATGCAGCGGGCGGGTGTCACTTGCCCGAGCCGCGGTGCAGCTCACGTGCTCCGTCACTCCGTGGCAACCTCGATGTTGCGCAACGGCGCGTCGCTGCAGGATATCGCGGCCATCTTGCGCCACCGTTCCATCGAGACCACCCAGATCTATGCCAAGGTCGACGTGACTGCCCTGCGCCGAATTGCCCAACCTTGGCCGGAGGTGCGGCCATGTTAATCCGAGCCGTGGAGTCTTATCTTGCGGTGCGCCAGGCCTGCGGATTCGATCTCAGGTGCGTAGGCAGTTTCCTCCGAAGTTTCGCCAGATTCTCGAAGGCGAGAAAGAAAGACTACGTGTGTGCCGCCACCGCCATCGAGTGGGCCGGATTGGCACCTTCCGTCCGTCAGCGGGCCCGCCGCCTCGGTCATGTGATTCGATTCGCGCGCTATCTTCATGCTGAGGATCCCCGTCATGAAATACCGCCAGCTGTCTTTGGAAGCGAGGACTGGCCAAGGTCCATCCCGTACATCTTCTCCCGACGCGATGTTGCGCGCTTGGTGCAAGCGGCATCCGAGTCCGGTGACCGCACTCTGCGTCGATACACCTACAGCACGTTGTTCGCGCTACTCGCATGCACAGGGCTTCGCGTGTCGGAGGCGATCCGCCTGCGGTTTGAGGACATCATCGTAGACGGGCTGGTGATCCGATGCTCCAAGTTCCGCAAAAGCCGCCTCGTTCCCTTGCATGACACTGTCCGAGCCGGACTCGAACGCTATCTCGAGCGACGGCGACCTTATGCGCCGTTCGATGAGCACGTGTTCGTTTCTTTGAGAAGGAAGCCGTTGCTGATCGAAGATATCAACGCGGCATTCCGCACTGCGGCCGACAAGATCGGCGTCCGACGCGGGCCGGGGCTCCCTCGTCCCACGCCTCACTCGCTACGCCACACCTTCGCGGTAAGAGCCCTGGAAGCCTGCCCGCATGATCGCGAGCGCATTACGCAGCACATGGTAGCGCTGTCGACCTACCTTGGTCACGGCACGGTCAAGGAGACGTATTGGTATCTGCAGGCCACGCCCGAGCTCATGAGAAACATCGCCGAGCGTTGCGAAGGCTTCGTCGCGAGGGGACGGTCATGACACCGATCGCACCGCATATCACGGCATTCCTGCAACAACGCCTTCCCGTCGAACGCCACGCCAGCGATCACACCTGTGACTCGTATGCGTACGCGTTCAAGCTCCTCTTTGAATACGCGAGCGGCTGTCTTAAGGTGCCCCCGTCTCAATTGCATCTGGAGCAGCTCGATGCGCCGCTCATCATCAACTTCCTGGGCCATCTGGAAACGGCGCGCGGCAATGGGCCGAATTCCAGAAATATTCGATTGGCCGCCGTCAAATCGTTCATGCACTTCATGGAGTATCGCGTGCCGACGGCTTTGGAGCAGATCCGGCGCATTCAGGCGATCCCGACAAAGAAGGCCGACACGCGTCTCGTCAGGCATCTCACAGTGCAAGAGATTCAGTCCATCCTCGATGCGCCCGAACCCACCCATCGGGACGGCATCCGCGATCGCGCCATGCTCCATCTGTGCTTCGCGGCGGGATTGCGCGTTTCCGAACTCGTTGGACTGCGACTGGACGACCTGAAACTTCAGCCGCACGCCAGCGTTGTCGTCCACGGTAAGGGCCGAAAGGAGCGGTGCTTGCCCTTGTGGAAGGAAACGACATCGGCATTGCGAGCATGGTTGGCAGTTAGGGGCCCTATCCTAGTGCCCGAGCTGTTTCCCAACGCGCGTGGCCAGCCCATGACGCGTGCGGGGTTCGAATACATTCTGCGCAAACACGCCCAAGCGGCCGCAGGGCGTTGCCGTTCCTTGGCAACAAAGCGTGTCTCACCGCATGTTCTTCGCCATACCTGCGCGCTGACCGTTCTGCAAGCTACCAACGATCTACGAAAGGTCTCTCTGTGGCTCGGGCACGCCAGTATGCAAACGACCGAGATGTACACGCGCGCCGATTCGTCGGTGAAACTGGAGGCACTTGAATCCGTTGTCGCCCCGCGTTTGAGGTCGGGACGGTTCAAGGCAACCGACAAGCTCATCGCCTCGTTGTGCACCGGCTCCTTTATGCGGAGTAAAAAGACCTCGAACTGACAGCTAGCGGGGCCTGCGAACAACGGGCTCCGCATAACAATCGGCTCTGCATTAAATAACTTGTACTAACCCGCTGCAGCGGGAGTCCCTCCGTTCGTTCTTTCCGTGAGAGGCTGCGACTTCGGCCTTTTCACCGGGTTTCTGTTGATGCTCGCGCGAGCTCTTTTTGCGGAACGATAGTCG
>Ga0137369_10006734_pt1 | contig 11582 bp, 11 predicted proteins | sample SagtaG_12_FD_104918 | JGI IMG/M metagenome (GOLD analysis project Ga0137369, IMG submission 104918) | Vadose zone soil microbial communities from Sagehorn Ranch, Mendocino, California, USA - Sage1_L_113_16 metaG | ecosystem: Environmental > Terrestrial > Soil > Vadose zone | place: USA... | reverse complement strand
TGGTACGAAATCCGCATCAAGGAAGCGATCCGTGAAAAAAGCCTGACGTGGTTTGAAGAATTCTCAATCACACAAACCACGTCAGGCGAAACTTTGCTGACAGGCCCTATTGCCGATCAATCTGCTTTGCATGGTCTGCTCGGGAAAATCCGTGATTTGAATCTTACGCTGATCTCGATCAATCGAATGGATGATCACTGAAAAATGTATGGCTTTTTGTCCATAACATGCTCATGGCTGGCAGTCCGGGCTCTGGCAAAACCTTCCTTGCACGCGCCTTGCCTGGCATCTTGCCTGAGATGAGCATTGAAGAATCTCTTGATATGACACGGATTTATTCTGTAGCCGATCAGCTTCCTGCGGGCACACCGTTGATCCGTCATCGTCCATTCCGCGCCCCGCACCATACGATCTCGCATGCAGGTCTTGTGGGTGGCGGGAATATCCCGAAGCCGGGTGAAATCTCTCTTGCTCACAGGGGTGTCTTGTTTTTGGATGAATTTCCCGAGTTTGGCACGCGTGTTTTGGAAGTGATGCGCCAGCCGATGGAAGATAAAGTGGTCACCATCAGCCGCGCAAAAGGTTCACTAACCTTCTCGGCGAATTTTCAATTGATCGCCGCGATGAATCCCTGTCCTTGTGGCTATTATGGCGACTCGCAAAAACCATGCACCTGCGCGCCAGCCCTGGTCACGAAATATCAAAAAAGAATCTCTGGTCCTTTACTTGATCGCATTGACATTCATATCGAAGTTCCAAGAGTAGATTACGAGAAGTTAAGCGGAGACCGAGTTGGGGAATCATCCGAATCGATTCGTGCACGCGTGCAAGCTGCGCGTGACATTCAACACACCCGATTCACGAATCCCCACTCACGAATATCTAATAACGGCTCTTCTACCGATATTGTCTGCAACGCGGACATGCGCCTGGGAGAGATCCGGCAATTCTGCAAGTTGCAAGATGAGGGTCAAAGCCCGATGCGGACGGCGACATCGTGCTGTGCATGACACAGCTCAATTTGTCAGCGCGAGCTTATCATCGCACGCAAAGCGTGAAACTGGCGCGCACGATTGCAGATTTGGCGGGGAGTGAAGAGATCCAGTCTGTGCATCTGGCAGAGGCCTTGCAATATCGGCCGAAGTTGATGTTGGGTTAGCTATTGATCATCAAGTAGTTTTTTTATTCTCTGGCTATACCCTTTCTATATCCCGCCCATATCTTGAGTCCAGTGTTGGTTCGCTGATCCTTCGCTTTTCCTTTATTAGCTGTAGGGGCAGTCTACAATTTCCTGATCACTCATCTCTATGGAAGCTTTTCAAATAATGGTTCTGCCGATATTGTCTTCGATGCGGAAATGCGCGTTGGAGGGATACGGCAGTTTTGCAAATTGCAGGAAGAAGGTCAGAGTTTGATGCGGGCCGCGACATCGTGCTGTACATGACTCAACTCAATATATCGGCGCGAGCTTATCATCGTATCTTAAAACTGGTTCGTACCATCGCGGATCTATCTGGTTGTGAGGAGATTCGATCTATGCCACTCCTCAAATATTTCAAAATTAACAACCTGCCTTAATATCCTATCTTAACGTTTGTTTAATGAAAGCGTTTACATGTCACCGTATAATAGATTGTAAGCGCTTTCATTTATGAGTTCTCGTAAACGTCCGCCAACGATTTCCGATGTGGCTCGCCATGCGAGCGTCTCGATTGCTACTGTCAGTCGAGTATTGAACTCAAGCCCGCTGGTCACCGCCGATACAGCGGAACGCGTGCAGGCTGCCATTAGACAATTGTCTTTTGTGCCACATGCGACGGCGCGCGGGCTCGCAAGTCGAAGAACACGGACACTTGGTCTGGTGTTGCCTGAAATTGGTCGCGAATACTTCTCGCCCTTGTTGCGCGGTATTGAGTCCGAAGCGCGCCAAGCAGGCTACCACTTGCTAATAGAAACCACAGAAACCCCAGATACAACGCAACCTTATCTAAGAGGACTTGGTGAATACAACACTGATGGACTCATTATGTTTGCCGGTAGTATTGAAGATCAGGAACTGTCACGTTTGTATATGAACGGCTTCCCGGTGGTACTTTTGAATCAAAGACCACCCGAAGGATTAGACATACCTGTCATCGCGATCGAAAACAAATCCAGCGCTCAGAAGATTGTGGAACACCTAATCGGAACCCATCACTGTCGCCGGATCGTATTTTTACGAGGCCAATCTGGCCATGAAGATTCAATGTGGCGTGAAAAAGGTTATCGCGCGGCATTGAAAAGTCACGACATTCCCTTTGACTCATCCTTGGTAGCGAGCGGGGGTTTTGACCATGAGAAGGCCAGGGAAGCTATTAAACAGATGCTGATGGATAAGATAGTATTCGACGCCATCTTTACTGGTGATGATGACGCCGCCACTGGCGTGTTCGCCGCACTCCACGAGGCGGGTAAACACGTTCCGCAGGATGTCGCCGTGGTTGGATTCGACGACGCTCCCTTCTCGCGCTATCTGACGCCGTCACTAACCACGGTACGTGCTCCGACAGAGCAGGTAGGTCGTACGGCCGTCCGTCAGTTACTAAAGATCATCCAAACTGAACAGGCTGAGCCCCTAATTCTGCTCCCCACCGAACTAGTCATCCGATCTTCATGCGGCTGTCCGAGTTAATTAACAACATTGTCTGGAAGTTTCGATGCTACTTTTGAAAGTGACTGATTAATCCTTTTCACTGTATGGTTGCTGTGCCGGAAAAATCTTTTCAATCAAATTTTAGGAAAGGAGGTCCGCTTATTGAAAATTACTTTCCATTTCGCGTGGTGATGTTACCTATCTTTTGGATACAATTCGGAGGAGAAAAATGAAAATCAAGTTCTTGCTTCTGACCGCGCTTGTGATCGCGAGCATGATCCTTGCGACAGGTTGCGGTCCTGCTCCTGCCACTACTCAGCCATCCGGTCCGACGGAAGCGCCATCTGCCACAGAGGCACAGGCGACGGAAGCACCGGGCAGTACCGAAGCACCAGCTGGAGAAAACAAGACTCTAACTGTATGGGGGTTTGTTTGGACGGCCGACTGGTTGGATGCTATTGCTCCTGGATTCGAAGCTGAGCATCCCGGTGTGAAAGTCAACGTGGAGCGCTTCGAATACGACCCATATCAGGAAATGGTCCTCACGACCCTGGCGTCTGGGCAGGGTGTCCCCGATGTAGTGACACTCGATCCGATGTGGGCGGGTGATCTGATTCGCGGTGGCACTGTGTTGCCCCTGGACAAAGCGACGACAGAACTCCATGTAGATGACTTTGCGCCAGCAGGCTGGAGCCTGTACGCATGGCAGGGTGTCCAGTATGGTATCCCACTCGACCTCGACTTCCAATTGGTTTTTTATCGTAAGGATGTATACGATAAAGCCATGGCCACACTCGGCATGACCGAATTCCCCACCACGATTGAGGATTTCCGTACATTGGCTACAGAAGTTACGAAGGAAACGGGCAAACCGGCTTTGCTTCTTTCCCAGGGTGACTATTATTCCTGGTACCAAAGTTTCCTGGCACCAATGGGCGGCAACCTGATCAACGAAGAAGGTACCCAGTACATTTTCAATGACGATAAAGCCGTCGAGGCGCTTCAGCTTTACTCGGATCTGGCAAATGTGGACAAGACAGGTAAACTCTGGAGCACAGATGTGGATGGCGATGCCACGGTGGCCTTAAAAGGTGGCGATGCCATGGCAATTCTGAACGGCTCATGGTACGCTACTGAGCTTGCATCTGGCGCCCCGGAAATGAAGGGAGAGTGGGCAATCGCGCCAGTACCATTTGGACCCGAAGGTCGGCCGAATGATGCAGCCACAGGCGGTGCCTGTCTATCCATTCCTACCCAGGCCAAAGAACCTGAGCTAGCCTGGGAGTTCATCAAGTACTCGATGACGCCAGAGAACCAGGCCGAGTATTTCCGTATTGTGGCAGGCGTGCCCTCGCTGAAGACCTCATGGACGGATCCAGCCTTGGATGAGGTCAATGACTTTTTCGGCGTCCCCATAGGACGCTCCGTGGCTGACTGGTCATTACGCGCCGCGCCTATGCAATTACCCTCCCTGGAGGTTGCTGATCTGATCGGAGAGGCGATTACAAAAGCCACAACTGGAGAGGCTACTGCGAAAGAGGCCCTGGATGAGGCGGCGAATGCAGCGCCTCCGCTGGAATAAGCTCACTTCCTGATAACGAATCCAGAGGTTCCGGCAAGGTAAAATCTTGCCGGAACCTCTCACGTGATCTCCCTGGAGGATCTATGGCGCTTGAAGACGCAGTTCATAAGCAAAAAGGAGTCCAAGAGTCTGGCACTCATTGGTATCGGTTAAGGGAAAGACTTGCCCCTTATCCTTTTATCGCGCCTTTTTTTGTAGCGTTTCTTGTGTTTCAGTTACTTCCGATTGCGTTCTCGATCTATCTCAGTTTTGCGGAGTGGAATGGCATGGGTGCAATCGAGTTTTTGGGCTTCAAAAATTTCAGCACCATGTTTCAAGATCCCAAATTCTGGAATGCGCTCAAAATAACGTTTTATATCACTGCCTTTTGCACAATCGTCGGGACGGCTGGGGCAACTTTGTTGGCTGTCCTGCTGGAAAAAGTGGAAGACTGGCTGGCTTCCATTTTGAGGGTTTTTTTCTTCCTGCCTTCGGTGACCTCAGTCGTGGTAATTGGCTACATCTGGAAACAGCTCTACAGCAGTGATTATGGCTTCTTCAACACTCTTTTGATTGGTCTGGGTCTGCCGCCTCAGCAGTGGCTCACCGACCCAAAACTAGCCTTACCTGCACTGCTTGTTATGTTGATCTGGGCGGGATTGGGATGGGATTCCCTCATTATCACTGCCGGGCTTCGTTCCATTCCTGATGAACTCTATGATGCCGGCAAGGTGGATGGGACGAATGGCTGGACAGAGTTTTGGTACATTACTCTTCCCCTTCTTCAACCAACGCTGCTGTTTGTCCTGGTTACCGGCGTAATCTTCCTCTGGGGAATTTTTGCCCAGCCATCGATCTTGACAGGAGGAGGGCCTTTACGACACACCCAGACGATCGCAATGTATCTTTACGATGCAGGCTTTCGATATCATAAATTTGGTTATGCCTCGGCAATCGCCATAGTCTTATCTTTGATCATGTTCTTATCAAGTTACCTGAACTTCCGCTTCGTTAGCTCCAAGGCGGAGTACTAGAACGAATATTGTCAGGAAATGAGGCTGTCAAATGAATCGTAGACGCAAAATACTTGGATATGGCATCGGCGGATTTCTGTTTTTATTTGCCATGCTATACCTATTCCCGTACGTATGGATGACATCCATGTCATTCAAGGCCGATGCTGAGATCTTCTCAGGCAAGGTTTTTCCTGAACATCCAACCTTGGAACAATACCAACGCCTTTTCTCTGGCTATCAATTTAAAGACATTACCCTCACAATCCCATACCTAACCTATTATAAGAACACGATCATCGTTACCGTAATCAGCATGGTATTGGTTCTTTTTTTTGATGCCATGGCTGCCTACGGCTTTGCCAAGTTCAACTTCCCTGGGAAAACAATACTCTTTTGGCTGATGATCGGCACCATGCTGCTCCCGGTCTACAGTACTCTTATCCCTTCATTCTGGTTATTTTCGGTTCTCAAATGGATTAATACCTATCGTGCGCTGATATTGCCGGGCATCGTAGACGCGTATGGGATCTTCCTCCTAAAGCAATATATGGAAACTATCCCCAATGAATTGCTGGATGCCGCCAAGGTCGATGGGGCGGGCGCATTCCGGAGGTTCTGGAATATTGTCGTGCCATTAAGCCGTCCGGCAATTGCGACCCTGGCCATATTCCGGTTCCTTTTCATATGGAATGATTACCTGTGGCCATTAGTGATTATTCGGAATGATACCATGTACACTCTGACCCTTGGCATTGCCAACATGCAATTGCGCCAAGGCATGGTGGTATGGGGTAGCCAGATGGCAGCCTCGGTTCTTGCGACCCTGCCGGTTCTTATCCTTGTGTTGGTCATGCAGAAACAGTTCCTGCGCGGTCTGACCGCTGGCGCGTTCAAAGCATAAAATTCAAACGTTTCGGAGAGAAATAATGGGTCTCAAAATCACAGTCGTCGGGGCTGGTAGCAGTTATACTCCTGAACTTTTCGCGGACTTGGCCGCCGAGGCAGAGCCGTTAAATGTTGAGCAGGTCATTCTGATGGATTTGAATGCCGAGAGAACGGCCTTTGTTGCAAGTGTGAGTGAAAAACTCGTAAAAGCATCTGGACAGAATATTAAGGTGAGCGGTACGACAGACCTCGAAGAAGCCATCCGCGGGGCGGACTTTATCATTCTGCAAATCCGCGTGGGAGGATTATCAGCTCGCGTGCGAGACGAGAAACTTCCAATGGAATTCGGTATGGTGGGGAATGAAACTGCCGGCGCGGGTGGCTTTGTTTGTGCTCTACGTACCATCACCGCGACGTTGGACATTGCACGCGCCATCGAACGCTTGGCGCCAGATGCCTGGGTCTTCAATCTCAGCAATCCGGCTGGGATCGTCACAGAAACCCTGCTCAAGAACACAAACTTGAAGGTGATGGGTTTCTGCAATATTCCTATAAATACAACTTATGCATTGGCTGAAGTCTTAGGAGTATCTCCGGCAAAAGTTCAATTAGATTCCTTCGGTTTGAACCATTTGAGTTGGGTGCAGCGGGTTTTCGTGGATGGCGAGGAACAATTACAGCCACTGATTGCTGAAACCTGCGATACTGACTCCATCCTCTACCGACGCGGTATCGTGGACGATTTTATGGAACCGGATTTTCTTCGCGCCCTGGCTTTGATCCCTAGCTGGTACATCCGTTATTTTTATTTTCCGGAGCAGACGTTAGAGGAAGATCGACGTGAGACTCAAAGTAAAGGTGAAAAAGATATGCAAGCTGAGGTGCGACTCCGTGAGATCTTTTCCACCACAGGCTATGATGAGGAAGCACAACACATCCTTTCCTCGAAAGGTGGCGCGCAATACTACCTTCCCGTTCTGCAGGCGATCCAGGCCATTGTAAATGATAGAGGAGATGTGATAGTCGCTGATGTACGCAACGGTACGGCTTTGCCCGATTTGCCGCCGGATGTGTGTGTAGAAGTGCCAGCGCGGATCTACCGCGGGTACACTGAGCCTCTGCCGATTGGCGCGATGCCTCTCAGTGTGCGCGGGCTGGTGCAGACAGTGAAAGCATATGAAGAGCTAACGATTCAGGCTGCTCTCACTGGATCCAGAGAGCTGGCTATTGAAGCGCTGATGGCGAACCCTCTGGTCGGTTCATTTGGCAAAGCGAGCCGATTTTTCGAGCACGTATTAGAGAACGAACGCACTTATATACCTCAATTCTACAAATAGAACCCCTCATGGCAGCAAACCGTGGAATTGGGAATATAAACGTCAACCCGCTGTTCAATGCGCAGGCGCTTTACGGTTTTTACTATATGGCGCTGGGAGCCTTCTTACCCTTTATCAACTTACCTTAACCTTTTTGTTTTCCCTGTTCCAGTCCGCGCGAAAACTTGTCCAACATGCATCCTTGGTACGTGGACTGCGAGAACTATTCCAGTTTGATTTCATCATGTTTCTGATCAGTATCTTTCTACTCACGACAACCTCTGGCGGGGTCAATTCATTTTTCAGCCTGTATTTGAATCGGATCGGTGCCACAGAAGGCGAAATCGGATTTTCCTGGGCACGGGCTGCTTTGAGTGAGTTACCCGTGATGATCTTCTCGGCGGCTATCGGGCGGCGCATTGGCGCAGAAGGTCTGCTTGTAACGGCATTCCTGGTATTTATATTGCGCTGGCTGCTGTACTCTGTCATTGATGCTCCGATCTGGGCCCTGTTGGTGCAGTTATTGCACGGTCTGTCCTTCGCAGCTTTTTTAGTGGGTGGCGTCACCTTTGTGAGCGAACGGACCCCTCAGGGCCTGAGCGCTACAGCCCAGGCGATATATAGCACCGTCGCTTTTGGCCTGGCTTCTATTGCCGGATCGATGATCGGTGGTTATTTATATGACACGGTGGGCGTACAGGATTTGTTCCGAGCCCTCAGCTTGCTGGGGCTGGCCGGGCTGGTCATCTTTTTGGTGGCTGGCAAACGAAAGTTAATTTTTGTAGGAGATGAAAGATGATACAAACTCATGACACCTTGCTTTGGATTGATGGGCGGGAGGTTGCCGCAATCTCCGGCGAGACTTTTCCCGTACTGGACCCTGGACGGGGCGAAACAATCGGTTCTGCAGCGCGCGGAGCGAAAGAGGACGTTGATCGCGCCGTGGAGTCCGCCGCGAAAGCATTCCGGTCATCTGCCTGGCATGACATAGACCCATTCCAGCGCGGCCGTCTGCTTTGGGCCTGGGCGCGCAAAGTCGAAGCCGAACAACACTCTCTGGCGCGGTTGCTGTCTCTTGAGAATGGCAAACCACTTCGACATGCTCACGATGAGGTGTACACCACGATCCGCAACTTTGAGTATTTTGCCGGATGGGCTGATAAAAGTGACGGTCGGGTGTTGCGCGTTCCTGGTGGCGCGTTCGACTATATCTTGCACGAACCTCTCGGAGTTGTGGGGCATATCACCCCATGGAACTATCCGCTCGATATTTTTGCCCGCGGCGTTGCACCATGCCTGGCGGTAGGAAATACGGTCGTGGCAAAACCAGCTGAGGAAACTCCGCTTTCCACTGTCGCCTTGGCGCGTATGGCATCGGAAGCAGGTTTTCCAGCAGGTGTCGTCAATGTGGTGACCGGCCTGGGTGCGGAGGCGGGTGCAGCGTTGGCTGGTCATTCCGGCATTCAGGGCCTGGCTTTTTGTGGCTCGGTCATCACTGGCAAGGAAGTGCTAGCGGCGGCCGCATCTAATATTACGCCAGTCGTTTCTTTAGAGCTGGGTGGCAAATCTCCCTGTCTCATCTTTGATGATGCAGATCTCAATCGAGCCGCTACGGAAGTGGCCGGAGGTATCTGCTACAACACCGGTCAATCCTGCGGAGCACTTTCGCGAGTATTTGTTCCAGGTGAGCGATTCAAATCCATGTCTGAAAAAATGCAGGAAACTCTGGCAGCGGTGCGCCTGGGTCACGGGCTGGATGATCCTGGTATGGGACCGCTCGTTTCCCAGAGTCAGCTAACACGAGTGCAGGATTATATTGAAACAGGTCGCCGGGATGGGGCGCGTCTCTTGTACGGAGGGCGACATCCCGAGACTGGCGACCTTAGGCGAGGTTACTTCATTGAACCCGCGCTCTTTACCGAAGCCCAGCCAGGTATGCGGATTGTCGAGGAGGAAATCTTTGGACCCGTTTTATGTCTCCTTCCCTATGACTCGGAAGAAGTGGCGGTGCAGATGGCCAATGACTCTGCATATGGGCTTTCCGCGGAAATCTGGACTCGCGACCTTTCCCGCGCCCACCGCGTCGCCGCGCAACTGGATGTCAGTCATGTGACGGTGAACGGTGGTGGTGGTTTTGGAATAGAGGCGCCCTTTGGAGGAGTGAAACAGAGTGGGTTCGGACGCGAAGGTGGCTATGAATCTATTCTGCAATATTCGCGGGTGAAAAACGTATGGATCAACCTTTAAAATTCGGTTTTACCCCACTGCTTGAAAACGCGCGCGCCGCGAAGCGGCAGTCCCACCATCAGTCGGGCGCACTCTGTGTTAGGCTTGGTCTCAGATTTTGCTATGCTTGCTGATCCCTTTTCCTCAATTTCGCAAGTGCTTCCTGTTCATGCTTTTTCTGGGCCTTCAAGTCAAACTTGCAGACTTCCTCGTCCGTCTGGCTCACCGAAAATTCAATATGGACTTGTGTATCAGCAAACTCTCGTTCAAAAATATTACGTGCTCGATCCACATGATAATCTGATGTAATTACCACTATCTCCGGCACCTGGTATTTAAGCACAATTGGCTTCGAGAGTGATGCGTCTTGTAGGGTGTTGGTGCTCTCTGCGAATTCAACGATTGCCTGACTTGGAATACCGCGTTTGACTAAATAGTGTCTTAGGTAAACAGCATGGGGTTGACCTGTTGTATTGAAATGCGCACCGTATCCACCGGTCAAAAGAATTTTCCAATCAGAGCGTTTTGCGTATTCTGCGAAAGCTAGCTCACACCGTTCTTTGGCGATACTATAGAGTTCACCGTCTTCGGAGTTTGGAGAACCTAGTACAACGATCATTCCTTTAGGCTGTAGTGTCATTTCAAATTGTCCTTGCAAGCCTAACGGCTTGCGTTATGCCCCTGTGGGATCCTGGTGTGTCTCGACACGGCTTCGCCAGTCGACAACCAGGCGGGACGAGAAAACGTCCATTTGACGGAACTAACTTGAGCGTAGTGTACTCCTTTTTCGCGCGGCGAGTCCCAACAGTCGGGTACACGCTCTGTTCGGCGAATGTTGAGAAGTGTTCGGTGGTTTCATCAGCTAAAGCTTCACAAGTGAGCGCATATCGTTAATGTAGTCATCATAAATGCGCCATTTCAGTTCAAGTTGTACGATGTAGTGCGATACTGGACGCGGGCCTGGATAATCCAACTCATAAGCCATATCAAAACTCATGTCTCAGGATGCTCGTTTTCTATATCCGTAAAGAGAAAAGTGACTGTACCTGTAGGGAGGGAAAAGTTCTAAGGTATCGCCATATACAACTTGATTTTACACCGGGGTCATCGGTCTGAACTATTCACCCTTGATTTTCAAGTTTTGACAATACAATGTAGCTTAATTCAAATTTGTCGCATTTGAATTGACACAGATCGTTCTGCATCAGAATTTGACGAACAAGGGTGAATGGTATCTATTGACGACCGAGAAATCAGATCACGTTGTATTTGCGGTCTGTGAACGGCGTATTTTTCTGAAAATGATCTTTCAGAGACATCTTTATGGATGGAAAGAGGTGCGTAGGCTGGTGAAGTTCGTGTTTCGATTTCTCAAAAGACTGACGGATTTGCAAGTAGCCAGCACAGGTCGTAGAAATCCAGTCCTTTAGGGTTTGGCATGCCGGTGCCCTGAGGTAGTACACGCGACCACGAAATAGACAGGCGGTAGGCGTGCAGGCCAATTGCCTTCATCAGGCCGACGTCTTCCTTATAATGATGATAGTGATCACAAGCCACCTCACCGGATTCCCCATTTCGAATGGCTGATGGTAAGCGGCAAAAGACATCCCAGATCGATGGACCTTTCCCGTCCTCGTTCCAAGCGCCTTAGATCTGATAAGCCGCCGAAGCCGCGCCCTAGACAAAATTATCAGGAAATTTTTTGTTTGACATTTTTATTCCAGCGTGACAACCACATGATGGACAGGATGTGTGGGAGGTGGCACACTGCGCGCAACTGCCGCCATATCTAGGGGTCACATTTTTATTCTAGCCTGACAGTGACATGATGGACAGAACGTGTAGGAAGCGGCAGCGTATCGCCATCCACAGGATTGCCGTCAAGGGTGAGGCGTAGCTTCGTCCCGGAAAGATTACGGTATTCGATCTCATATAGACTGCCACGG
>Ga0137369_10006727_pt1 | contig 11589 bp, 6 predicted proteins | sample SagtaG_12_FD_104918 | JGI IMG/M metagenome (GOLD analysis project Ga0137369, IMG submission 104918) | Vadose zone soil microbial communities from Sagehorn Ranch, Mendocino, California, USA - Sage1_L_113_16 metaG | ecosystem: Environmental > Terrestrial > Soil > Vadose zone | place: USA... | reverse complement strand
CGAGGAGATCCGAGTCGTCTGCGAGGCGCTCGCCAAGCCCGTGAACGTGCTCGCCGTGCCCGGACTCACGGTTGCCGACGTGTTCGAGGCGGGCGCGCAGCGGGCCAGCGTCGGTGGCGCCCTCACCTGGGTCGCAGCGAGGGCGCTCGCGGATGCGGCCGCGTCGCTCCGCGACGATGGCGACTTCGGCGTGCTCTCCGCTCGAGTGCCGCTCGCCGACTGGTTTCGAGGCTAACCGAAGACAGAGGAATGATCCTCCTGCCCGCGCGCGACGCCGCGAGGGCCGGCGGCCTGCTCGTCGCCGACGAGGTGCAGTCGGGCCATGGGCGGAGCGGCGAGCACCTGTGGGCTTTCGCGCAGTACGCCATCGCGCCGGACGTCGTCACGCTCGGGACGCCGATGGGGAACGGATATCCCGTCGCGGCGGTGATCGCGCGGCAGGAGCTCTTCGACCGCCTGAAGGCCGAGATGGAGGTCTTCAGCACCTTTGGCGGAAACCCGGTCGCCGCGCCGGCCACGCTGGCCGTGTTGGGCGTGATCGACGAAGAGCGGCTCATCGAGAACGCCAAGCGGGTGGGGGAGGAGCTTTTGGAGGCGCTGCGCGGCCTGAATGTCAGAGAGGTCCGAGGCCGCGGCCTCCTCGTCGGCGTAGAGCTAGAGAGCGCCGAGCTCGCAGATGACGTCGTGAACCGGATGCGCGACGCCGGAGTTCTCGTCAACCGCACGGGCCCGCTCGGCAACGTTCTTAAGATCCGCCCGCCGCTGATCTTCGCAAGCGACCACGTCAAGCTCCTCGTCGCCGCGCTCAACGCCGCGCTGGTCACTGCAAGGACCTAGGTCGCAAATCTTCTGGTCGGGTCATAGCCAATCTCCACGTCGCCCGGAACAACCAAAACCGCTGCGGGCCGCGTAGAGCGGCGCGTGGCGTCGCTTCCTGCGACGCAACATGACCCCCTCCTTACCATGGAGTTTCGGGCCGGGAAGCGCGGGCGTGGGCGGGTCACGGCGGTCACGAAATTCCCGCAAATCGGTGGAATCGAGCTAGCGAAAGTAGGCGCGCTTGGTCGCGCGTGGTCGGGCTGATGTTCCCTTAGCGTTCCCTCGCCCACCGCAGCACTGGCGCCAGCGGGCGCCGCCATTAGCTTGATGGGTGACAATCCTCGACTCGAGCCCGACCGTTCGACCTCAGCGAGAGGCCCTAGCGCGCCTTTCGCGGGTGAGGACCGTCGGCTCGATGCCGTCAGCGAACATGGAGAGCACCCAACATTCAGCTGCAGGCTCCGCGGCCGGCTACCTCTATCAGTGCCAGGCCGCCCTGATCGAGCTGCTGCGGAGAGGTTGGGAAGAGCCGGATCTCGTCCTGTTCCTCGAAGCGCTCGACGACGTCGAGATTCAGGGCGGCGACGCCCGAGAGGCGCTTCAGATCAAGCATCACACGGGCGGGTCCGGGAGTCTGACTGACGCCAGCGTCGACTTGTGGCGCACGTTCGCCGTCTGGCTCGACATCCTTCCCGACCTGGCACCTGGCGAGCAGCCGTCGTTCACACTCCTCACGACGGGCCAAGCTCCTGATGGGTCAGCGGCATCGCTTCTGCGCGCCGACGGGGCGCGTGACGAGACAGCCGCCCTCGGCATGCTCGAGACGGCCGCTGCGACGTCGAGCAATCAGCAGACTGAGGCCGCACGAGAAAGGTTCACGCAGCTTCTTCCGAACGAGCGGATGCGACTCGTCCGGTGGCAGCCGGAACTCAGGACGCTTGTCGAGACGAATGCCGACGATGCCCAGGTCTTCGAAGAAAGACTCGAGTCCCCAAGGGATGGGGGGACTGTCGATGTTCACCTGGGGCCATGGTGGCAAGGCGATCTCACGGATTTCCAGGAACGGGACCTCAAGAAGCTGTTAGGCCTCTCCCACGGCGCGAATTTCAGCGTACCCGGGGCTGGGAAGACGCGAGTCGCCCTGGGCGTCTTTCAGCACCGGCGAGAAGAGGGCGAGATCGAACGGATGATGGTGGTCTGTCCAAAGTCGGCGTTCGAAGCCTGGCACGAGGAAACCCGCGAGAGCTTTTCTCAAAGCGGCCCGAACCTCCGGCTTTCAGTGTACGAGGGCGTCGCAGCAGACTGCGACATTCTGCTCGTGAACTACGAGCGGCTACCGGAGGCCGAGCCAGCCCTTCTTCGCTGGCTTCGCTCACAGCCATCCCTTCTGGTACTCGACGAGGCGCACCGAACGAAGCTCGGCCCGGCCGGCGCATGGGGGTCGGTATCCCTAGCACTTGGGCCCTTCGCGCGCCGACGTCTCATCTTGACAGGGACGCCAGCTCCAAATGGGCCCCGCGATCTCGAAAACCTGATGTCGTTCGTGTGGCCAGGCCAGGGCCGAATGGCGGTAACGAGGGCCCTTGCCAACGCGAACCTGCGCGAGGCGAGCACCATCCTCCGGCCTCTCTTCGTCAGGACGACTAAGAAAGAACTTGGCCTGCCGCCTGTAACAACGACTAAGCGGCCTGTCACGCTGCCGCCCCGACACCGTGAGCTCTACCGGGCGCTCCTCGGACAGTATGCGGGAGCGCGGGCAGGCGCTGCGGATATCGAGGCGCTCGGCCGAGTTGTCATGTACCTCCTTATGGCCGCAACGACGCCTGCCCTACTTGCGACCGGCAGCTCACGGTACGAGCCGCTTGCCTACCAGGTTCCGCCCTTAGAACCACCAGAGGGTTCTTCGCTTGCCGACCTGATGCGCGACCTGCCGCTCTTCGAGCACGCACCGAAGTACCAGGAGGTGCGTCTTATCGTTGCCGAGAACGCGGCTGCTGGGAGGAAGACGTTGGTTTGGTCAACATTCGTTCGGAACCTCACCACACTGGCGCTGCTGCTCGAGCCGTACAGCCCCGCTGTTGTCCACGGCGGCACCGAGGACAGAGATGAGCAGCTGCGGCGTTTTCGGAACGACGCAGAATGCATGGTTCTGTTATCGAATCCGGCGACACTGGGCGAGGGCATCAGCCTTCATCACATTTGCCACGACGCGGTCTATCTCGATCGAGACTTTGCTGCAGGCAGGTTCCTACAGAGTCTCGACCGGATCCACCGCCTGGGGCTTCAGCCGGGAACCGAGACGCGGGTGACGGTTCTCCTGGCCTCGGAGACGATCGACGAGGTCGTCGAGCAGCGTCTGGCCGCGAAGCTTCAGTTCATGGGCCGGATCCTGGACGACCCCGAGGTGGAAGCGCTCGCAGATCTCGACGAAGAGCCGTCCGTTTCCGTGGGAATGGACAGCACTGACGTCGAAGCTTTGCTGGCACATCTCGGCACGAATGCTTCCCGCTGAAGCCGTAGTCCGTGCCGCGTCCCGCTGGCTGGTGCTTCTCGAGACGTCTTCATTTGCAGAGGCGGGGGCGATCTTGCGCGCCAACACCGATTACACGGATCTAACGTACACGCAGTATTCGCTGGCACTCGAGTGGCTCGGCGAGGTAGGCCTGATAGCAAGAGGTGAGCACGGATACGTGGTTACTGCGGAAGCTGCCCGCCTTTCGCCGGAGGAACGGAGCCAGCTTCTCTTCATGAAGGCGGTCGAAGTTTCCGACCGCCCGTGGCTTCCGGACGCAGATCTATTGATCCAGAATGTTGACGACCTTCCCGAGGACGCCGCGCAGCTCGGAGCATCGCTCGGCCTTTCCGAGGATTCGACGCTTGTCGGAATCCGCCAGGTGCACGGCCATATCGACCTTGAACTGCGAACCGTCATCGGAGGAGTCGGCGAGCGTGCACTGGTTGCAGCACTCGAGCACCAGTGGCCAGGATCCACCGTGCACGTGGCACTTGAGAACGACGGCTACGGGTACGACGTGGCCTTCCAGCAGCCCGGCGGCCGCCTGTGGCACCTGGAGGTGAAGAGCACAACGCGCCAAGGGCGGCTCGTCCTACACTTGAGCCGACAGGAATACGAGGTGGGTCGGCTCGATCCGGCGTGGCGGCTCCTTGTGGTTGGCCTCGATGGCGACCATGAGCTGGAGTGTCTCGCTACGGGGACAGGTGAAGTCCTCTTCGCCCGGGCGCCCCGTGACACACCGGCGGGAGCGAAATGGCAGAGCGCGAGCTACGAGCTAGGCCTTGGCGATCTCAGGCCAGGTCTCGACTTCCTTGATGCGCCGCCTCCCAGCGTTAACCCGGTGCTCGTGTTCGGGACTCGCACGGCACCGTCATCGTTCGCCTGGATGCCGGCCACGGCGACTTAGGCCCGACTCTCGGCCGGCGCGCGCCGCGCGCCGGCCGCTTGATTCCGTAGAGAAAGTTGGAACCACGCGTCGCGCCCGTCACATGCCGCGGGCGGTCGAGGCGTCTCAGCGTCCGCCCGAGTACATCGCCAAGTGGGGTCTCGGTGCGGAGGGCGAGCGGCGAACTGCGAAGGTGCTGCGCCCGCTGCTGCGCAGGGGCTGGACGGTCACCCACGACGTCCAGCGGACGCACGAGAACTTCGACCATGTCCTCGTCGGCCCGCCCGGGATCTTCCTGCTCGAGACGAAGGTGCGTGCGGGAACGGTGAGACTCGAGGAAGGCGTCCTGACGATCCGCTACCCGGACGATCCCGACGAAGTCGTCACGCTTCCGCGTCTCGCAGCCCAGATGCGTGGGCGCGCGCGGGACCTGCGCGCGACGCACCCATTCGAGAACGGCGTGCGTCGCTGGGTGACGCCGGTCGTGGTGCTCTGAGCGACCTTCCCGGACCGCGTCGTGGAGCCGACGGCATCACCTACATCCATGGCGACGAGCTCGTGGGTTGGCTCCGGTCGCTCCCGAGCGCGAACGTCGCTCGGCCCGAGCTCGCGTGCGTCCGTTAGTGGTGCCGTGCGAGTTGATTCGCAGACCGAGCTCGTGATCGCGGTCGACATCGCGGAGCGACTCGGCATCTCTCCGCAACGAGTGCACGTGCTCGTCAGTGGTCCTGGATTTCCCAAACCGACCGGCAAGCTCGGGCGCTCAGCGGTGTGGCGATGGAGCACGGTCGAGCAGTGGGGCGCGGGAGACGGGCAGACCTCCTTGCCCAGCGTCCGAGTAACAGGAGGTGCGCCCGCGATCGCGGCCAGAGAGTCACCGTTCCGCGACGGCGACCCGTTTACGCGGAAATCAGTCGCGCATCCTGCCGAAACCGTGGCCCGTCTTATCCGCGGGCATCGTCGCGCAACGCACGACTAGGGCGCGACAGTGATTGTGGAAGAACGCATTAGGACTTCGAACCTCCGACTGGGCCGGGAGGGGCTGTTCAAGTCGACGCGGCTCGATGGTTCCGACCGCGAGATACTGGGACCATGAGTGGAATCGCGGCTGAGACACGCACAAGATTCGGTCGAGATGGCTGACGCGGCAGTCCGCGACGCACTAGGGCACGAGTCGACCCGCCTCGAGCTAGCGGTCGTCGGTGGGGACAACTCCCCTGCTGCACGCGCTGTCAAGCTGATGTACGAGACCGGGGACTACGACGGGATCCCGCTCACGCCCAGCGATGAGCACGAGGCGATCGAGCTTCTCGCGGGGATGGGGAAGTTCTATCTCTTCGACGAGCTCGTGGCCGGCGCAGAGCGCCTCTCCGAGTCGATCCACAGCGTTGCGGAACGCGGTCTGCAGGAGGTGATCCAAAACGCAGAGGATCAGCGCGCCTCGACCGTCCGATTTGGCTACCGCAAGGGCCGAAAGGGCGGAGGTCAGCTCCTGGTCGCCCATGATGGCGAGCCAGTCGAGCTACGAGATGTCTTACGGATGTCCCTCCCGTTGATCTCTGGATCGAGGGAGGACGCCGAGAAGATTGGCCAGTTCGGTGTTGGCCTGAAGACGCTGAAGCAACTGGGACGCGAGCTTCAGGTGCACTGTCGACCTCTTCCGAGCTTCTCGATCGAGGACGGACGCATCAAGCCGGTGAGCTCAGCCAGGCCGATCTCGGGCTTCTGGAATGCGAGCGCCCGAGAGACGCTCTTCGTCCTTTCTCTGAAGGACAAGGACTTCGACCTCGCGTTCTTCGAGCGATGGATCGCAAGATGGGATGCCTCCTCGCTGCTCTTCCTAGATCACGTTTCTTCGGTGGCGCTGATCGACCTTGGGCCGCGAAGGAAGACCGTCAGAGCCTGTCGTCTGCAACGGGGCCCTGAGAGGACTGTGGACCTGGCGATTCCTCGCGCTACCGACGTTCGGGTAGCGACGATCACTGAGCCAAGAAGTAGTCGCCGCTGGACGCGATACGTCGCGAGGTTCACGACTCCCCAGAGGCTCGCCGACAAGGCAGATCACCTGGGAGACACGCTCGACGTCCGCATCGCACTCCCGAACCGCGAGCAGGTCAGCCGGGTCTACGTCGGCCTTCCCCTCGAGGAGCCGAGCAGCCTGCCGTACTCGGTCGGCTCAAGCACTTCAAGCTAAGCGCTGACCGAACGGATCTTCTCGAGCACAAGCGAAACGGCTGGCTGATCCACGCGATCGGTGAGCTCGCGACTGCCGTCGCGGTCAGGCAACTCGCCGAGAGCCCGAAGAGGGCTTGGCGCGCGATAGCCCTCTCCGGCGATGGCTGCGGCAACTCCGAGTGGATCAAGAGTCAGTTCGAACGGCTCATTGAGCGTCAATGGCGCGAGCTGGGTAAGAGGGGGGTTTTGCGAGTTGCCGATGGCGTTCGGCTCGACGAGCTGATCTACGAGGTAGAGGAGCTCGACGGCCTGCTCAATGCGGACGACGTCGAACGCCTCTGGCACGAAGAGTGGGGCGAGGGCACGAAGGCCGTGCCCAAGTCCGCTCGCGATGGAGGTCGGTGGCGCGACGTGCTCTCCGACGCCGCCTGTGAAGCCCAATACCTGGACTTTCAGGAAGTCCGCCGGGCCTTCGACTGGCCTGACGACGAGGTCGCATCGAGAGGGGCCGGCTGGCTCGTAGATCTCGTCGCGGCAGGAATCGCCTTGGGGGCAGAAGCGGAGCTGCTCGAGCGCAGATGCATTCCACTTGCGAGGGGCGGGGGGCGCCTAAGCCCGAAAGAGGTGATCGACGGGGGGGCGCTCCTTGTGCACTCCTTGCCCACCGAGGGCCTGGCCGCTTCACTCAAGATCGCACAGCAGATCGCCCTCAAGCTCCGCTCGAGCTCGCGCAACGCCCGAGATGTGCGGCGATGGCTGAGTGAGAAAGGCGCGCTACAGGAGAAGGCAAGTGATGCCGCGACTATCCGCGCGCTGGCCCGAGGAGACGGCACGGAGCCCCACGACCTCCAGCGCAGGGACCCCGTGCTCAAGCGCCTACAGAACTCGTTTGACCAGCTCGCCCCGGAAGAGCGAGCCGCCCTTGGGCCTGGCGTAGGAAGGAACATCGAGATCAGGGGCTACGAGCACCTTGCCGGGCGAAAGCACGTCACTGCCGTAAAGCCGGCTGAGGCGTACCTCCCAAGCCGGATTGACAGCGGGCCATTTCCGAAAGCGGCTGGCAAGACCGACGCCCTCCGGTGGGTGGACCCAAGCTACCGGGACATCCTGTCTGGCCCGAGGGGTCGCGGGGCGCTTGCCTTCCTGCGAGAGATCGGGGCAGCAACGGCGCCTCGGCTCATCCGCGCTGAAGAGCCGACGAGGAACCCTCACGCCGCAAAGCTGTTCAGGAAGCGGAACCTGAGCGCACAACACAAGGCGGAACTTGGTGAGCGCCGCGAGGCAACGGGCCTTCGTGGCGACTGGCTGAGCCCGGACGCCGATGCGATCGCTGCGAACATCGCCTCGGAACGGAAGCTCGTTGAGCGTCAGTCCCGGGCAAGGGCATTCATCCTGGCGTTCGAAGAGCGGTGGAGCGACTACGCGGACAAGGTCGACGCCGAGGCCGTCTCGCATTACGGATCGTTCATTCCTCATGGCACCGTCACAGCCACATGGCTTGCACGGCTTGCTAGTGAGCCCTGGTTAACCACACGAGAACCAGGCCTTCAGCGTGCGTGTCCCCGAGACCTGGCTGTTCTTACGGAGACGTCGTTCGATCTCGAAGGGGAGAACAGGGCGAGCTACTCGGGAGAGCTTGAGGCTGAACACGCCGATCTTTTCTTCGTCTCGGCGCTCGGCATCAAGGGTCGCCCACGAGCCTCGGACGTGATCGCTGAGCTCGAAGGCCTCAAGGACGCGGAGGCTCAGGGAGTTTCGGTCGAGCAGCGCCAGGCCGACCGGTGCCTAGAGGCTCTGTCGTACTTCGTGTCCGGCGGTCGCCACGAATCCGAGAGTGACCTGTCGGACTCAGAGATCCGAAGCGCGCTCACTGACCCAGGCAGGAAGGGTGGGCTGATCCGAGTCTCTGGGGCGTGGCTGTCCCCCGTCGAGGTACGCCGGGGACCCCCGATGCACGAAAGCGTCCCCTGCACAAGCGTCGCGCCGGCGCTTCTTAAGGCCATCGGCGTTCTGGAGCCGTCAGCGGCGGAGTGCGTCGAGGCGCTGCAGGCGTTGGCCCGAGACAAGACAGTCGAGCGCACAGGAGAATTCCGCGTCTTCGAGCGCCTGCTGAGCATTGCCAGCGACAAGCCAAGGAGCCTCAGAGCGCTCAAGAAAGCGCCACTACGCCTCCACGCCGGCTGGCAGCGAACCCGAGGAGCTGAGGAGGTCTTTGCCGTCGCCGACCCCACCTTGGCAAGACAGCTCGGGGAGAGATGGCCCGTATGGGATCCGCCGATGCCGCTCGTACGCATTGCACCGCTTGCGAACAGCCTCGGCGTCGCGATCCTTGACCCGGCGAGCTTCGAAGCAGACATCCCCGCCCACCTGCTCGAGCGTGAGCTAGACCGCATGGCGGACTATCAAGCCGCTGTCGATCGCTTCCGGCGCTACCTGCAGATACACCATTCCGACTTGTACGAACGGGTCGGCGCAGCAACCTGGCGGTCTCTCTCCGATGCCGCGCTGGTGATCAGTGGGGAATGGAAACTCCGCGTCAGGGCTCCGAGGAAACGCCCCGAGCGGGTGCCAGTCCGCGCGCACCTATTCGTGAACCCGAATGCCCTTTGCGTTGTGGACGAGGACCAACTCGGTCGACGCGACGGCGCCGGTCAGACCATCGCAGCCCGCGTCGGGGGCCCGGACGCAACCGAAGCCGATCTCTCGACGCTCGCCCTTGTCTGGGTTGAGTCTTACCGGGACGAGGGTGCGCCCGAGTTCGACCTAGATCCCTTGGAAGAGCCAGAGGCTGCACCGGGCTTGGGCGACTTCGAGCGGTTCAGGGCGAGCACGCGCAAGCGAGGCGGTCGCCGTCTCAAGCGCACCCGGACCACAGAGCGACCGCCGAAAGAAGAGCCGCGGCGATTGCACGTCGCCGACGAGCTGGATCTGAGCCAGATACGAGGCCTGCTGCTAGAGGGCGATCGCCGTGGAACGACAATTCGACTGTCGAGCAAGGCCAAGCTCATCCCTCGACTAAGAAGTCATCGCGTCCGATGGCGCAGCGCAAGGTACGAGCCGGAATCCGCGATTACACCGAAGAGGAGAAGGAGGATCTCGCTCTTGACATAGTCGCAACCGTTCTCGCCAAGCAAAAGGGACTAACGCTGGAGGACATTCGCGACCAGGCAAATGCCGGTGCAGACGCGGTGGATCGGCAGCGTGACATCTGGGTCGAGCTCAAGGCTCACGGGCGAGACATGCCTGACGTCATCCGTCTTGAGCCGAGCGAGTTCGAGCTTGCCGAGAGAAAGAAGGGCAAGTACTTGCTCGCGATCGTCTGGGGTCTCGAGGTGTCGCGCAAGCCAGACTACGTGCTCATTTCGGATCCGCTCCGTCGGCTGGACCGTACGATCTCGGGTCGCATCCATTTGTCGGGTATAGCCGACCTTCGGCGTAAGTCCGCCGGTAACTAAACTGCCGCGCCGCTCTCGGTCTTGCAGAGCCTCGTCGTGAAGCACGAGGATGAGAGCGACGAGAGTCGAACCCGCGACCTCCTGCGTAACAGGCTCGCGGTCATGGATTCCGACCAAAGCGTGAGTGCACCCAATCCATCGCGGTTCCGGCCAGAAGCGAGACTGGATGGCCTCCAGGGTCGTGGCCGCAAACGCCGCGCCTTGCGCGGGGAGCAGGAGCCGCCGGGCGCGGCCTAGACGGCCGACAGGGCCGATCGATCATTCCAGATCGCTGTTCCCTCAGCGTTCCCTTGGGCCGGAAAAGGAAGGCAAAGTAAGGTCGACGCGCCCGGAAAAGTCCCTGCAAAATGGCCGAAGCCCTCCGACGGACTCGAACCGTCGACCCCCTCCTTACCATGGAGGTGCTCGACTCATCATTCGGATACCGCTTAGTGCACGTCTCGCGCCGCCTTCGGAATGCGGCGTAGACCGGTCGATAGAACGTCGACGTAACAGCGGCTTCGCAGTCAGCCGATCTCCTGGGATGCGTGCCAGAGTGGGGAGGTGCGCCAAAGCAGAGACGGCCTCGTGCTCTCCCCCTCCGATCTCAACGCCTTTCTAGCCTGCCCGCACCTAACGACGCTCGAGATGGCGGTCGCGCGCGGCAAGCTGCAGAAGCCATTCCGCGTCAACCTCCACGCTGACCTCATCCGTAGCAAGGGTGAGGAGCACGAGGGGCGCTACCTCGCCCAGTGCCGCGCCGCCGCCAAGACCATCGCCGAACCCCAAACCGCCGAGGAAACCGAGCAAACCACACGCGTCGCCGAAGCCGACGTCATCTACCAGGCGCAGTTCGAGCACGACGGCTGGCGCGGGATCGCGGACTTCCTCGAGCGCCTCCCGGACGGCTCCTACGAGGTCGTCGACACGAAGCTCGCGCGCCACGCGCGGCCCGAGCACGTCCTCCAGCTCTGCTTCTACACCGAGCAGCTCGCGCGCATCCAGGGCCGCGAGCCTGAGCTAATGCACGTCGTCACCGGCATCGGCGAGCGCGAGACGTTCCGCCCCGGGGACTACGGCGCCTACTACCGCCGCCTCCGGCAGCGCTTCATCGAAGCGATCGAGAGCCAGGCGCCCACCTACCCGTATCCCGTCGAGCACTGCGGCCTCTGCGACTTCCTCGAGCTCTGCGAGAAGCAGTGGGAGGGGGACGACCACCTGACCCTCGTCGCCGGCGTCTCGCGCCTCCAGGTCGAGCGGCTTACGAAGGCGGGAATCGACACGCTGACGGCGCTCGCCCTCGCTGAGATCGACACGAAGGTCCCGAGCATGCGCCCGTCGACCTTCGAAGGTCTACGCCACCAGGCCTCCCTCCAGCAGCACTACCGCAAGACACGCGAGCACAAAATCGACCTTCTCCCGCAAGAGGACGAGCGCGGCTTCAACCTCATGCCGGAGCCCTCGCCGGGCGACATCTGGCTCGACTTCGAGGGCGACCCCTGGTACGAGCCGGGCCGCGGGCTCGAGTTCCTCTTCGGCTGGGTCGAGCTCGCCGAGAACGGCGAGGAGCTCTACCGCACCCTCTGGGCCCGCGACCGCGACGAGGAGCGGCGCGCCTTCGAGGAGCTCGTCGACTACCTCGTCGAGCGCCGCCAGCGCTTCCCCGGTATGCACGTGTACCACTACGCGCAGTACGAGCGCACCGCGCTGACCCGCCTCGCGGGCGAGCATGCGACACGCGAGGAGGAGGTGGACGAGCT
>Ga0137369_10006721_pt1 | contig 11594 bp, 12 predicted proteins | sample SagtaG_12_FD_104918 | JGI IMG/M metagenome (GOLD analysis project Ga0137369, IMG submission 104918) | Vadose zone soil microbial communities from Sagehorn Ranch, Mendocino, California, USA - Sage1_L_113_16 metaG | ecosystem: Environmental > Terrestrial > Soil > Vadose zone | place: USA... | reverse complement strand
GACACAGCCAGGAATATCCCGATCAGCAGAAGGACGATTTCTGTAAGCCTGACCCCTGCCCTGGCGATTTCCGGCATGGAAGTCACCGGAGCAGGCGGCGGTTCGACGCGCTTCGCACTCGCGACATCGAGAGCCAGCGGCATCTTGGGTCCCGGTGACCCCTCCGCATCTCCGCTGGACGTGCGCGCCTCCGAGCGGGACTCCTGAGGCTCCCCGGGTTTCGGTTTGGTCAGCGGGTCCTTGATCTCAGGGGTGTCCGCAAGCTTTGGTTGGCTGGCCGGCGCATCTGGCGCACCAGGAGAGGTCTTGCGCTCCTTCTCAACTTCTGGGTGGGAATCTGACTGAGTCTCTCCGGACACCGACTCTGGCGCTTTTTGAGCGTGTTCTATTCGGTTGGTGTCCGAATTGTCATGTTCCACTTTTTGTGACGACTACCGGCTGGCCAAACGCCGCGAAAGCTTGCTCAATTCTGGCAGGGATAGCTCTCGGACATCAGAGCCGTCGGGTTTCGCGGACAGAATGACGCGACCCTCGCTTACCTCATCCACCACCCAGTTCAATACAGTGAACGCAGTCTTGGAAAGCTCCGTTGGACTTTGGTCGAGCTTGCTCTGAAGTCGCTCCAAGAACTCAGGATCAACTGCAACCCGCAGCTCAGATGCACCGCTGCTCCTTCTCATGCTCATGGACTATCTCCCAATTGGTGCACCTTCGCCGTAACAGCTCATGTGTGGTTTAACTAACTGCAAACCCAGACAACGAGACAGGGTTAGCTGAATAGTAACCAACAAGTTGCGCTGTTGCAGGAAGCTCGCGGGCACACGGGGTGTGCGCGATTGTGGCAGCCACGCGATTGTGGCAGCCACGTCCGCCGCTGATACAAAAACAGCAGGTCGAGGCATCGGAGTGGGGCCCGGACGGACGAACTATCTACTACACGTGGTCGGGACGAGTAACGAAAGTGAAAGTAGACCCGCGATCGCGTGATATCGGACGACCAGAGGTCCTCACCAAGATTCAACCGGTATTCGGTTGGACCATAGGGCGCTACGGGCGATTTCTGGTTGGGCGGGTGTCGAAAGGCAGCGAGAGGCACTTCATAAAAGTCGTGTTTAGCTGGACATCGACTCTCGGCGGGCGACAATAGATTCGCCGGCGTTGAGACAGGGAGGCCGTCGTCGACTCCTAGGCACCGGTCATTCGCGCGTGATTGTGGTGACTCCCGCATAGTTCAGGTGTCTCTCCCGCCTCGGCGGCAGCGATTCTTCCATCGAGCTCAATCGCTTCGTATCGACTCGGGAGGTCGCCATGTCCGCAACAGAACAGATCGCTTCACACTCGATAGACTCCATCGTCGATCAGCTCGATCGCTTTCGGCAACGCGCAACGTATGGCGCGGTAGCTGCCCTGCTGAAGCGGGCACCGCGAAACCTCATGGCGGGACGATCCAGAAGCCAGCGGGAATCCTGGATCGTCAGCGGCAAGGACGGGCTCCCAACCGGGTACCAGCCGGAACAGGTTCATCCGGAAATCAAAGCGCGTGAGCAGGTGCTGAGATCCGCTGACGACCTCGCGACCTGGCTGGAGAGCCCTAGCTAGGCCGGGACCCGGAGAGGAATCGCGGCATTCGCGAGCCAGGGTTGGCCACTCCAAGCGTGCGCCTCACGTAGACGCGCTCACACACGTTTCGGTTCCGACCACGAACGCCGATACAAAAACAGCAGTTTTCTGATACAAAATGGACATTGCGCGTGTCCAAACTCCCCGCAGTTTTGTTGGGGGATCCAGTGTAAGTTCTGGCTGATTCACTGCGAGGTCGCGCGTGAATATTCCTCGAGCGTTGTGGGCTCTGCTGATGCTTCCGCCAGGATTTGTGGCTGCCGTCAAACTGGCGCAGTCGCGCAGCACCGATGTAACTCCGGCAATCTCATCACCGTCGACGACCACACCGGTGGCGCAGACACTGCCGCCATCTACCATCGTGTTGACCGAGACCGAGGAACTTCGGCTATCTCTGCCGCACCCCGGCGACAGCGTAGCACTTCGGGCCGTCCTGTTCCTGAAAAACGACAGCGATGGATCCGCGACTGTGACATGCGTTCGCGTAGTGCTACGCGATTCGATAGAGAGAGCTACGACCATCGACGCCCTGTTCAATAGCCGCAGCTGCGGCGCGACCGGGGCGCAACCGGAAGTTGCACTTCCGCCCTGGAGTGTTACGCCTCTCACGATTCACATCAAACCACCGTCAGGGGCGCCTCCCTTCGCCGGGTTCCTCGTTTTTTCGATCAGAGATTCTTCGTCCCAGAAGACTCACTCTGTGCTCCGACCGCTCAAGATTACTCGGTCGGTGCCAATGCGAGACTCGAAATACGCCGAGCTTTTCGTTCTTGGCACGTTAGGCCTCGCGCTGCTTTTTAGTTTGATTGCTGCGTTCACCGGTGAAACGGGTTCCGTGGTCGGTGGTGCACCGACCTGGGATCCGAAAACCAGCTGGGCAAGCAACGTCGGTGTTGCAGGTGGACTAATCACCGCGTTCGTTTCAGCGAGCTTCCTTCCCGACGAGCCGTACTATCTCTCCAAGTCCGCCTATTCCATTCTCGCCGCGATCTTCGTCGCGATTGCTGCGCTGGCTCCGATTACCTACATGTTCGTAAGGAAGCTCGGAGAAGCGAGGACGCCGCGGCTTGCCGCCGTCGTTATTGCATCGGCCGTTACGCTCTGGGGCGCACTCGGTCAGATCTCGATTGCATGGGCGCTGTTTGGAGAGCTCGGGCCTACACGCATCCTCCCACGCCTGTCCGTGTGGACGTTCCAGGGTTTGATGATTGTTCTTGCCGTTCTCCTGGTCGGGTACGGCGTACGGTCGATTCGTGAGCTGGTCAACGCGTCAGCCGCAGCTGCTGGCGTGCAGCGATACACCCTTCTGTGACCTAATCACAATGATCGATGCCTCGCTCGGCTACCGAGCCGAGAACGAGATTCGAACGGAACGCATCATCAGCTCGTTCAAGGTCAATTTCAGTTCTCCCGATGCCTGACATACCCGAGCCTGTTGCCACGCCGATATCGGAGGCCGCAATTGCGGACGATCTCGGCACATTCATGCCGAGTGCCGCGCTGGGGTCGGAAGTGGTGAACGTCGAGCTTGACGCTACTGGCTACGCACAGGTACTGGTCGTGCTTGCCGCAGGCGTCGTTCGGGATTCGAGCGCGCTCGTCGAAAGCATCGCGCCGCGAGGCCGTGGGACGCGACGGACAGCGATTCAGAGCGAAAGCCAGCTCGGGCTCGTTCCCGAACTGGCTGGCCTCGAGCGCTACTTCACTCTTCCCGCCGCCTCGCAGGATTCCGCGCTCGCAAATGAGGGACTTTACTCCGCGCTGCAAGGCGTCCGAAAAAAGGTGCGAACCGGCACCCCGAGTGAACGGCGAAAGATGTTACAGGACGCAGCCGCGGCGGTCGAAACCGAAGTGCCGAAGGTCCGGCTGTATCCCAATCTCAATGTGATGCTCGGAACTGTCGATCGGTCGGGCTTCCTTGGACTGCAATCGGACCTGCGAGTACAGGAAGTTCAGGCGGCACCGCAGATCAGCCTGATTCGTCCAACGGAGGTCGCACCGGCGGAGAAGCGAAGTGGCCTCACCTGGGGACTCGAGCGGATAAGTGTTGCAGCCCTCTGGGATGCAGGCATTACCGGTTCCGGCGTGCTCATCGGACATCTCGATACTGGCGTAGATGCATCGCATCCAGCACTTGCTGGTGCCGTTACTGCGTTCGCTGAATTCGACTTTCTCGGCAAGCCAGTTGCGAACGCGCGCCCAAGGGACAGCGGCGCACATGGGACGCATACCGCGGGCATCATCGCCGGGCGAAAGGTGGGCAACACCTGGTTTGGTGTTGCTCCTGCCGCGAGTCTTGCCAGCGCGATAGTCATCGAAGGGGGCAACATCGTCGCGCGCGTTCTCGCCGGTATGGATTGGGCCGTGGGATTGCGAGTGCGAGTACTGAACATGTCGCTGGGCCTGCGCGGATACACCCCGGCTTTCCTCACCCTCTCTCGGTTGTTGCGGGGGCGTGGCGTGCTTCCTGTGTTCGCCGTCGGCAACGAGGGACCGGGAACCAGCCGTTCTCCGGGCAACTACGCCGAGGCACTATCGGTGGGCGCGTGCGACAGCGGCGATGCGGTGGCAGACTTCTCCGGTAGTCAGCGCTTCGCTCGCCCTAACGACCCCTGGGTTCCGGATTTGGTTGCTCCAGGCGTGGCCGTGATGTCGTGTGTTCCTGGCGGGAGATACGCGATGATGTCCGGCAGCTCCATGGCTACGCCGCACGTAGCAGGGCTCGCCGCGTTGCTCATACAGGCAGCCCCCTCGGCTACTCCCGGTCAGATCGAGAAGGCGATCTTCGACTCCTGCACGCTTCCCATCGGGATGCATCCTGATCGCGGAAATCGAGGCATCCCGGATGCCGTGAAGGCGTTTGTGCTGCTTACTGGATCACCGCTCCCAAATCTGAGTAAAACTGCTCATGCGACCCCGCAACAGGGGGCTCGCCCTGTCTCAGGCGGACAAAAGTCCACTCTGCGGAAGAACAGCCGGAAGCACTCTCGTAAGGTGACGAGTCGTTCGTTGCGGACCAAACGCGTGCCAAAGCGGACGAAGCGGAGCTGACTGTGACTTTGTCCGTCTGGAGTCGTTGCTTCAGGGTTAGATTTTGAAATGTTCGGCAGGGAGACGCAAATGGGCCGGGGCTACGACGCAACGATCGATCCGCAGCTTTTGCGGCAGGTAGAACAGGCGGGTCTGTCACGCCGGTCAGTTGGGGCGACCTTCACTCTGCGTAGCCCTACGATCGACGAGAGTCTATCCCCGGCGCAGACGAATAAGATTGTGCGAAAGATACTGGAGCGCATTGAACGGCAGACGCACTGCAAGCCAAAAGACGTGAGCGTTTTTCCCAATATTCAATCGTTTGCTATTGACGCTCCTCCCAGTTTTGTCGAGAGGCTGCTACGTCAGCCGGAGATCGACTCGGCTGTGGCCAACGAGCAAGCCGAGGACCTCCTCATCGTTCCCGTCGACTCGTATGAGGTTTCGGTCGAGGATGCGGAGGAGCACGTCGAAGAGTCCCCGAAACGCGGCGGGCGCCGACGTCGCTAGTGAGCCGTGAATTAAATCGGCACTCCGGAGATAATGCGTTGGGGTAGGCATCTCTTGTCCAGGTAGGCGTCTCTTTACAAACAGGAGCTTCGAGCAACGTGTCCGTAAAGACATCCCCGGCGAAGTCTCCGACGCCCCCATCGGTTCCACAACGCGGGCAGCTGGACGAGCTCTACGATGAATTGCTTGCGTTCCCAAACGTTACCGGATGCTTCATCGGACATCGCCGCCGCAAGGGCCGACGCACGAGCCAATTGGCCATTGTGGCATGTGTGTCCGACAAGGTGAAGCTCAAATCACTCTCAGCAAGACAGCGCGTTCCGCGCCGGATTGATTGGTCGTTCTCGTCCAGGAAAACCAAGCAAATTCCAGTAGATGTGCAGGTAATCGGCGGCAGTGAGCTGCACACCACGGTGCTGGGTGCGGGCGATGAAATCAGTGGTTTCGTCTCTCCAGGCAACCCGCCGCGGCCCGCCATGGGGACAGTGGGAATCGCCATGCAACATCCGCTCTACGGACGTGTCGTGACCACTGCGGGCCATGTGTTCGTGGGCGCAACGCCAGGCGAGATCATATACCCGCCAGGACAAGAGATAGAAGTGTCATTGCGGTGTGCGGTGGACGGCCCTGTGTTTACAGGTCATGCCCACAAGGTCGTAATAACTCCGGAATGCGACTACGCAGTAGTTTCTCCGCCAGCTGGAATCAAGGCCGAGAACCTTTACCACGACTCGCAACCGCTCGGGCCCGTGTACGTGCCTGAACCGGCGGATCTCGAGCGACCGGCATATCTACTTGGGATCCACGACGTTCGACTGACATTCCTGCGCGGTTATCACGGGAGGCTGGCAGTTTGTGGCCTTGACCTGGTCGATGTTCTCCTCACGGACGTCTGTACAGCCGGGGGAGATTCTGGAGGCTGTCTTGTAAACCAGGCAACAAGGCCGATGGGTCTCGTCGAGGGAGTTACGAGGGTAGATAACCGTCTCATGTCCGTCTTTACATCGATAGTCTGGCCACTGATTAGAGAGCGGGCGACAACTTTCTAGAGGAATCCCATGCTGAGACAAGTCTCGCGTCGTACCGCCGTCTTTCTCGTCCTGCTGGGAATTGCTCCGTTCGTGTCCGATACGCCTCTTGCTGCGCAGTCTCACTCGCGGTGCACCGGACCTTATGCCGGCACATTTCAGGTCACTCCAGGTCTGGCACACGGGAATCTTCCACCGCAAACAGTAAAGCTCGTCCTCGTTGGTCAGAACGGCTCAGTTGTCGACGACAAGTTGTCGGCTGTTCAAAATGGCAAGTGGACCCCGGCCCAAGCTGACATCGACAAGCTCACGCCGGCGCAGCCTGCAAAGGCACGGCTACTTTTCTTGCAGGTCGGCGTGAACACCGGGTGCGAGAGAGAGTTCAACGTCACGCCGCCGCCAGGTACGCAGTCGGCACCAGGAAAGTCATCAAGCGTTGGAACTGGGACCGCCGCCGAGACCGTATTCACTCAAGCTGATTGTAGCAAGGCCGGCGCTGCATGGGATGCCGAGTTAACTCGTCGTCCGGGCCGCCGAGTGAGCGGTTTTACCGAGTTGGTTTTCCTCGAGAGTCAATCTGGAGGCGATGCAAATATCTGCTACTACAACCGCGATTACGGCGTAGTGGGCGACCCCATTTACGTGGGCGTTTTCGGAAGGAAGCAAGTCACCTGGGAGACTACCCGCTTCGAGCCCTGTGCTGCACAAGCTGTCGCGCCAAACGTCCAACAATCCTCGGAGAGATTCCCGAGCACTCTACAGGCCGGGGACTGGCAGTTGCAAACGTTTCTCGAGCGCCGTTGCTATAACACGGCCGTGGACGTGAGCATCGTTGGGAAAAAGGCCTCCGGGGAGAACGTCGTCCAGCGTTACGCACTCACTCAGTACGATCGCTACCGCGGGACAGTGCAAGCTGGGATTCTATACACAGATCTTCATAGCACGACGTTCGGTCTGCGCCACGACCAAACTGATACGAACAAAAGCTTCATCTATGACAAGGGCCCATCGAATCGCGGTCCCGAGTACCTCGCGACGCTCAATCTTTACGCAATCTTCAAGTATCTACCCGCTCTCCTTGGCCGATCCAATCGAAAAGATTATGGAAACTACGCCGGACGCGATCCAATTCATGATCAGGACATAGTCGACCGAATTGGAGCCGTTATTGGTGTTGGAATCACTAATCCGAGGCAGCGGTTCGCTATCGGTGCGTCCTTTGAGCTCATTTACGGAATCAGTGCCATATGGGTGCGCGATTTCGCGAAGGTCAGCGAACTCGCTGCCGGAACGTCAACCGATGTGCCTTTTACGCTGACAGAGGCTGATATTCCCACGACATTCGTTTGGCGACAGCAAGCAGCCTGGGGTCTCTCCGTGGACTTGCGATATCTGTCGGCGCTGCTGACTGGGAACCGGAATTAGCTGTGCCCGACAGCCAGCAAGGTGAGTGGGACCAGCGGTACAGAAAGCGAAAAGACAAGTTCACACGTCTTGTTGCCGAGGGGGATTCCTGGTTCGCGTATCCGGTCTGGAACAACATCGTGGATTACGTGGATACGGAAACCAAACAATATGCAATCCGTCGATTGGGAGAGAGCGGACGGCGCCTCAATGAAATCGTCAATGACGGCAACTATCTGAAGGCAGTCCAGGAAGAAAACCCCAAGGCGCTTTTGATCAGTGGCTCCGGGAACGATTTCATCAACAAGGAGTTCGTGACGGGCGGTGATGGAGGTCAACCACTTCTCAACAAATACAAGCCAGGATCGCCGGCCGACGATCTGGTGAACAAGACGAAATGGCGCGGGAAGCTCAACGAGATTACGGGGCTATTCGAGACGCTCATCAGCCGCGTCGACGGCGCCGCTCCGATTCTCGTTCACGGTTACGACTACATCATTCCCTCGCCGGAAGGAGCGAAGTACGATGGCAAGGTCGTGGCGGGACCGTGGATACAGCCTACGATGCACACACAGGGCATCGACGATGCCGATCTGCAGCGCGCGATAGGCAAATACATGATCGATTCGATCAACGACCTCTTGACGAAAATCGCCCTCGATCATCCGAAGAAATTCTACCATGTCAGTCTGCTCGGAACGTTGCCCGATGGCGACTGGGCCAACGAGATCCACCCCTACGGTCGTGGATTCAAGAAACTGGCTGTCAGGATGAGCGCCGCGATATCACTTGTGCTGAGCGGGAATGTGGCCCCGCCTGTCATCACCTGAGCATCTCCGCAGATGAGAAAAACCGTGCTTGCTGTCCTCTGCCTCGGCAGCGCGATATCACCCTTTTCACCGGTGGACGCAGGGGCGCAGTGGCTTCCGAGCCGCGTCGACTCTTTGGCAATCGACCTTTCGTCCAGGCTCGTATGGCGTGCATTCGATCGAGGACGGGGCCTGTCCGCACGGTCCCAGCTTTCAGTGGCGCTCTGGGGATTCTCTGTCGACGCAAGCGGTCGCAACAATCTCACGCTCGAGGCCGAGAACTGGTTCCCGGTTACAGATCGGTCAAGCCGACGGTTCTACGACCAGACGAGAGGGGCCCTGCGATATGGTCGATGCATAGTCGCATGTGACAGAACCGCATGGTCGCGGCAGGGAGTTTTGTCGCTCGAGGTGGCAGAGTACTATCGCCCCCATCATTCAATCGAAACCGCCACGGAGCTCCTCGCTTCGGTGGGCGGCGAATGGCAAGTCGAGCAAATCGGTCAACGTCAATTCGGTGGCCTGTTCTATCCATACGTGCTCGCCGCGTGGCAACCGAATTCGAGGGAGCGCACTTATGCACAGACTGGTATCGGCACGCAGACACCATCGATCCACGGGCTCTACGCTTTTATCGGAGCAAACGTAGCGGCGAGTGACTATTCAACGCGAACTGGTGTGAAGCGCGATTTTGGATATCACTCGTGGGGCGGATCCGCCGCCGTGACTGGAGAAGTCCCGCTAAAAGGGTTTCGGCGGTTGGCTATCCGACTTCACGCAAGCGGCAACAAATTACGCGGCAGTCTTGGACGCTCGTCAATCGAGCATGGCGTTTTTGTGAAGATTTACTAACTGTTATTAATGGCCACAACGCTTCCTCCGATCGATCAGGCAGACCTGGACGCAACGGGCACCCGGGCCAAGCTCGATGCGGCCGACGCTCGGGCCGAGCACCGCGCGGCCGCCGCCCGCGCTGCCTGGCAGCTCAAGCTGCTGCCGCTGATGGCCGTCCTGCTCTCTCTCGCAAGCGTCGCATTTCTCGTAGTGAGTCTGCTTCAAACCAACAAGGTAAGGGCGCAGATCGCCGCCGCACCGACGCTTACGCTGCCGCCCGAGGTCGCGCGCCTAAGCTGCGTCGGGCCAAGTCTCACCGCGGGACAGCAGCAGGGATGCGTGCGCTGGAAAGTGCTGGTCCAGCTCGAAGCCTACACAATCGCGCGGCGTTATCACCAGGCCAATGCCGCCCTCATTGTTCGCGCGTGGATCAAGTACCTCGGCTTCCTCACCGGGATGATCCTCGCCATCGTCGGTGCCGTATTCATCCTCGGCCGACTGACCGAAGCGTCATCGCACCTCGCGGCCGAGGGAACGTTCGGTAAATTCTCGATCGACTCGGTGTCGCCCGGATTGATACTCGCGGTACTGGGGACAATCCTGATGATTACAACTGTGCTGGTAAACCCGCCGACCGGCGTGACCGACGCGCCGGTCTACGTCGATGTGGATGGCGGATTCGTGAATGGCGCGGGAGGTGCACCATGAGTCTCTCTCGTATCGGGGCGGCCGCTCTAATCTCGATGGCTCTTGCCTGTGGCGGCACAAGCGACGACAAACCACAGCCGCCGGCCGACACGTCGGCGTCTGGCGCAGCGTTCACGGGGACTTTCGGCGACTCAGCGAAGCCGGACACTGCTAAGCCGATAGCGACGGCCGGCGAAACGGGTGCGACCGGAGGCAATGGCAGCGGCCGCGGCTCAGCTGGTACGACCGATACCGGAACAGTACGACCGACCGGCGCGGGAACCACCGATACTTCAAGTGCCGGCGCCGGTAGCGGCGGTCGCCCCGGCACGCTCGACACTGCGAGTACAACCACACCCGGCCGGGTAAATGCGCATGTGTTTCGACCGACCGCCGGAGTGTATGATACGGCGGTGGCTCCGCCCCCTGCGCCCAGCGCGCCTCGGCGAACGACCCGCGGAGCAATCCCGCTGGCCGGAGTGCATCGCTGACCTACGGGCGAGTGAAATAAAAACGACACTCGACTGATATAAAATCGGCATTACAGAATTCAGATTCGCGGCTATTTTCGCGCGGATGATTTTACTGTGTCCGATTTTGCTGCCCAGCCGCGCATGAGATTCCACGCAGCGGTCATCCGGGAACAGCGAGCAAAAGCGCGAGCACGACTTTCACCAGCGTCCAGAGCAATCTCATCGGTCTCCTTCAACTCACCGTGTAACACGGACTACCCTGAACGACTGAGGGAGCGGGCGCTGTGATTCAACACGAGGCAGGACAGCGCCGTGACTAGACCGCGCCGCACGAGAGAGGAGTTCGATACGATGTCCGAGATGGGGACGTTTCAGACCCGCCCGTCATGAACTCACGGCCTGGAGCGCTGACCTAGCCCGCCCGGTCCGGGCTTGACCCTCGCCTGCAATTCCTCGAAGAAGTTCTCGACCCAAATGAGCTCGTCGGGCCCTGGCTTTGTCAGGCGAATCATGACGAATCGTCCGTCAGGCGTGACATCGTACGTTCGAAAGCCGCGGTTGCTCACGTACCCCTCAGTCGAGAACAGAACGCGCTGCTTACCGACGGCGAAGGTCGCACCCGGCAGCACCGTTGCCGCGACGAGATCGCCGCGGAAGTTCTTGTAGTACAACTCTCGGCCGTCCCGTGACCATCTCGGTTCAACGCCCCCGCCGGACGAGACTTGCCATTTTGCACTACCGGTGTTCGGGAATGGTCTCACGTACACTTCGTCGCGGCCCGTGCTGTTCCGGGCCGCGTCTTCATCCGAAAAGTAGGCTCCTTCGGATGGGGGCAGTCCGTCCTGGGCGAGCAGGTAAGGGTCGTCGAGGTTGACGGGGTCGTAGAAACACTTCGCGGCGGGGTCATAGTCGATGACCTCGAGGTATTCGCCTATCGGGCCTGGTGCGAGATCCTCCCATGGCAACTTGAAGATGATTTCGCTGATTGGCGCGGTGTGGAGGGTTTGCGCGAGCTAGGGTCGAGCGCGTAGCCGCGGAGGTCTCGATAGACGGGAGGGGAGAATCCAGGTTGAGGAGCCATGGTGCCGCTCGGAATCGCTAGATGACGAATCCAACGTTATCCCGAATCGGGAAAGGGCGCACTGCCGGATTTGTATCAGTGAACTGTCGATGTTCTATCAGCCGCCCGTCGCCTCCGG
>Ga0137369_10006710_pt1 | contig 11602 bp, 12 predicted proteins | sample SagtaG_12_FD_104918 | JGI IMG/M metagenome (GOLD analysis project Ga0137369, IMG submission 104918) | Vadose zone soil microbial communities from Sagehorn Ranch, Mendocino, California, USA - Sage1_L_113_16 metaG | ecosystem: Environmental > Terrestrial > Soil > Vadose zone | place: USA... | reverse complement strand
GCGCATCGAGCGCGAAGGCAGCACGTACTAGAGCTCCTTGACCCGCGGCAGCAGCTCCAGTGCGCGCTCGAACGCTCCGGGTGCCTGCGCACCGAGCCACACGCCGTCGAAGCCGAGCCCGCGGATCTCCCGCAGGCGTCGGATCATCGCCTCGACGTCGCCGTGCAGCGCCAGATGCAGGTTATGCCGGCGTGCGAACGCGTCGTCCTGGGATGCCCCGAGCTGGATCGGCATGTTGACAGTGCGCAGGACCGGCGTCTCCAGGTGCGCGGTCAGCGCGGAGACGCGCCTGACCCGATCGTCGATCCTGTCGAGGTACGTCGCCCCGCAATTCCATTCATCGGCGTACCGTGCCACGAGCGCCAGCGCGCGGTCGCCGGACGCGCCTATGACGATCGGGACGTCACTGCATGCGTCCTTGATCGCACGGATCGTTCGCTCCATCTGACGGAGGCGGTCGCCGGGTGACCCGAAGGGAATGTCCGCGCGCTGATGCTCTGCTTCGTCTGCGCCGGCACCGACACCGGCGCGCAACCGTCCGCCCGACACCTCGTACAGCGTGGCGATCGCGCGGGCCGTGACAGCTGGCGCGCGGAACGACGGGCTGAGGACGCCAAGGCCGAGGGAAATGCGCGTGGTGATGGCAGCGAGCGCGCCCACCGTACTGAGGGCCTCCAGTCGTGGGCGGCCGAGCATCCAGACGTGGTCGCCCACCAGGACGCCATCGAAGCCGGCGCGCTCGGCCTCAAGCGTGGCCACGCGCAGCATGGTCCAGTCGTGAGCTGGCGGGAACACGAGAGCGCGCAATCGGCCCTCCGCGATCCGACAAGTCCGTCGCCGGCCAAAGTATCAGCCAGGACGAAAGGGAAGGCCGAACAATGCCAATGTCAACGCGTTCCGGTGCGCGTTCGATCTCGGGCGCGGTACGCGTCGCCGAGCGCGTAGAAACCGAGCTTCGGCTCCCACGCCACTTTGGGATACGTCTTGCCGCGGTCCAACTCGTCGTAGTGCGCGAGCAAGGTGTCGAGCAGGTTGACTTCAGGCGGCTTTCGGCTCTCCCACGGTTCGAAAACTGTCCGGTACGGTCTACAGCGAGGCGCGACAGAGCGCCGAGATGTACGCAGTACAGGTCGCGAGGCGACGCCGCGCCCGCGCTCTAACCCCCGACGTGTCTCTCGCGCCGGCACGCTCCGATTTGCTGAATGACGCATCGTGCAGTCGCTTCTCTGTCGTGAAGTGCGTCGTTCTTGCGTGACACGGCCGCCGGGCAGAGATCCTCGACGCGAGAGTTTCGGATCGATCGTGGCAGTGAAGGCGAGAGAGGAATCCTCTCAGTACCGCCCGCCACGAATCGTTTCGGCCCGGCGGAGCAAACTAGAGGTTGTGGCAGTGACGGCCGCTCCTACGATTGGCACTCGCTCGCCGGAACTTGGGCGCCTGCTTCCGCCGGTCCTCCGACGAACCGTCGTCTCCGAGATCTGATCGATATGACCAACAGAACGTATACGTTCCTAACGGCACTCATCGGCGTGATATGCGGCGTTGTCATCATCCGTTCGTTCCTCTTTGCCGATTCACTGACCGTGCGGAACGACCTGGTGCAAGGCTTCTTTGTCGGCGCCGGGCTGGGGGTCGTCGCGGTCGAGATCCTCGCGAGGATCAAGACCACGAGGGTCAACGGCTGGATCACCCTCTTCGGGTGCGGCCTACCCGGCAACGGCATCTTCACACGCGCCGCGTGCGCCCGGATCTTTCCGGGCCCGGTGAACGTGCCGCAAGAGGCGATGTACTGGAGGACGGGTGTTGACGGCGCGGGTCACACGCTCTCCGGAGCGCACGACTACATCCTGCACTTTCCGCCGGGCGGTCTTCCGCCCAACGACGCGTTCTGGTCCCTGACCATGGCTGACGCGAAAGAACGCTTCGTGGCGAATCCCATCGATCGGTACAGCGTCGGCGATCGGTCCGGCCTCGCGCAAAATCCCGATGGCTCCGTCGACATCTACCTACGGAACGCCGCTTCGGCCGGCCATCAATCCAACTGGCTGCCCGCGCCAGCAGGCAGATTCATCCTGTGGCTGCGCGTGTATATGCCCGGCGCAGCCATTCTCCATGGTGAGTACTCGGTGCCGCCGGTTGTCGAAGCAAGACCAAGCCGATGATGGGGTACCAGCACTTACTTCTGTTCGGTTCGGTCATGGTCGCGGCATGCTTCCTCGTCGTCTACTTCTGGCCCCGCATCATGCTGTCCGTGTACAAGAGGGCGATCCTCGTGAAAGGGTTCGGCGAGGGCCCCATTCCGGTCAATACGCTCTATACGGAGCCCGAAGCGGTCTTTGCAGATCCGCTCCGTGCGGCGCCCGCCTCGGGCTCGAACCTGATGACCACCGGCGTGAACCGCGACACGCTCCTGACTGGCGGCTGGTTAGATCTCAGGAAAGGGCCGCAGGTCCTGCACGTACCGGACATGGGCGGTCGCTACTACAGCGTCCAGCTCACCGATCCGTCGAACAACACGAATTTTGCCTACGTCGGCAAACGCACCACGGGGACCGAGGTCGGCGACTATCTCATCAGCGGCCCCGGCTGGACAGGATCCGTACCGCAGGGAATGACACGGATTTCTTCGCCGAACAATTCGGTTCTTGTTGGTGGCCGCACGCTCGTCGAAAGCGACGCGGACGTCTCAGCCGCTTACGCGCTTTCCAAGCAGATCCATCTGAGACCGCTCGTACGCTGACTCGGCCAGGGGTCGGGGCTACGCCTTCGCGAAGCTCTGGCTCGACCTTGTGTCGCCGAAACGCTCACGCGACCGGCCAGTGGCCGACGCTTGACTGTTGACTTCGCTTCTCAGCCTCGCCATCAATAGAGGTGTCATGAGAAGTCATCTCCATCAGTTTCTGCAGTTCGTCGTAGTGCTCAAGCAGGAGAGCGAGAAGCCTCGTATCTGGAGATTTTCGGGGGGATCTCGGTTCGAAAACCGTCCGGTACGGTCTACCCGCGATGCACTCGGCGCAGTTCTTATCCCGTGTGCGCCGTTTCTCCTCCCGTACGCCGTATTTCTCATCCCATTCGCGCGCGCCTCCCTACCGCGTCAAAGAGGTCGATCTACTCAACGCGACTGCCGGGCCCGCCGGTGAGCGAGCTCGGCACGACCCCGCTCGAGACCCTCACCGCCGAGTTCATCGCTACCCTGGGCGATCCCCGCCGCCAGGCTTCCACCGCGCGCCTACCGCGACGACCTGCGGCAGCTGTGCGCGATCGTGGTGGCATCAAGAGTTTCAATGGACCGCCGACAGATGCCATCCACAACTGCGACATCGGGATGGGTCATCGCATGCTCCAGGGAAGCGGGTGCCCCGGGTGATGCTGCTCGCAGGGGCCGACGCGGGTTGCCGTCGCGTGTTCGTGCGCGCCTTCGATCGTGACTTCGATGCGCACCGGTGATCGGACGATCCCTTCGAGGTGGTGGGGCTTGATGCCCGAAGCCTCAAGCAGCGTGAATACGATCCGCTCGCCTTGATCGGTCTCGAAGGTGAAGACCTTGCCGTCCAGCTCGATGAGCCTGCCCCTCAGCGTCTCAGTCACGGAGGTCACACTTTCGCCCGGGAATCGTTCGCTCTCGTTGCGTACCTGGTTGGCGTCCAGGATCGCCCTTTGGGCTCAGTGGCGTAGGACACGCGACCAGGCTGACCTTTGTCGAGCGAAATCCGCCCGGACAAGATTCTACCAAGTCATCGTGGCTCAGGGTGGCCACCATCGCTCCGGCACGCTCACGTTCAGCTCGCTCGAGCCGCAGGCCGTCGCCGCGGCGCAGCTGATCGAGCTCGAGATTCGCGATGTCGGCGCACCCTCGCACCTGCTGCGATGGGAGCGCGCGCGATGACCCGTCGCGTCGCGCTCTCAATCGCGCTTGGCGCCGCCGGCGCGACCGCTCTCGTCGGCATCTACCTCGGCATCGTCACCTTGGCGCAGGGCGCTGAGCACGCGTTCGAGCTGCTTTGGGAGGACCGCGTGTTCGTCGGTCTCATCGGCGTCGGGTTCGGCACGCAGATCGGACCACTCACCTACATGCGCCTGTTGCAGCGCGCGGTCGCGCGCGAGTCGGTCGCCATCGCCGGCGCCGGAACGGCGACCTCGAGCGTCGCGATGGTCGCGTGCTGTGCGCACCACCTCGTCGACGTGCTCCCGATCGTCGGCCTCTCCGGTCTCGCCTTGTTCCTCGTCGACTTCCGCACGCCACTCATGCTGTTCGGGCTTGCCACCAACGCACTCGGCATCGCGGTCCTGCTGCGCGCGCTCGGCCGAATCCGCGACGGCTAGCGCGTGATCGCAGCGCATCCCGCGATGCCTGTCTAGCGCCGCCGTCACTTTGCTGTGTCGCGGCGCGGCTCCTTCTCGAACGAACGCTTGCACCCGTCGGAGCAGAAGTAGTGGGTGGTGCCCTGATGTGTGACACGCGGTGTTTTGTCGCCGATCGTCACGTCCATGCCGCAGACCGGATCCTTCGCTGTTGCCATGTTCGTCCCGTCCTTTCAGGTGCGTCGCGGGTCACGCCCGACCATCTCACGACGCGGCAGACGCTGGCCTGAGAGCGCTCTGAGTGCCGTCTGAGAACCGGCTCGGGATCTCGTACTCGTGAGACACTCGTGGACCGATTCCGTCGGCGGAGGGATGACCGTGACCACTACAAAGATGCTCGACCCCGTGTGCGACATGATCGTGGATCTCGAGGAGGCGCGCGATCAGGGCTTGAGGCTGGAGTTGCCCGATCGCGAGTACGTCTTCTGCGCGCAAGGCTGTCTCGTGAAGTTCGCCAAGTCACCGGAGACCTTCAAGTCGAGGGTGGACGCGTGGCTCGGGGCGCAAGCGCGCGGCGAGCACGCGCACGGGGCGACGCACGCCGACGAGCCTCCGGAGATAGATGCCGGCATGCGCGAGTGGTACAAGGCGTGCCGCTGCTGCATGCACGACGCGTATCCCCAGGTCGTCGAGCAGCTCGACGCCGAGCGGGCTGCCACGGCGCAGGCGCCGAGCGACGCGGGAATCTGCGAGACGGCGGAAGCGCAATCGCCCGGTCGTCCGTGAGGGCGGTGGCCGACTCGATCGGCTGATGCAGCACACGGGGCATCGCGCGGGCGCGGCCACGGAGACGATCGAGATCCCGCTCGATGATGTCTTCTGCCCGTGCTGCCAAGACGACCTCACTGCGGCGATCAAGCAGCTGCCGCACGTCGTCGGCGTGCACGTTGATCTCGAACACAAGGTCGCCCACCTGACGGTCCACGCGGGCATGACTGACGCGGCGACGCTGCGCCGTGAGATCGAGGACTGCAACTTCCGCAATCCGGTGCCGCTGCCGAAGGCCGAGGTCAGCAGCCATGAGTCGATGCACCACGCCGCTTCGAAGACGGCTGCCCATGGCGGTCACGAGGCCATGGGCCACGACATGTCGGATCCGCGGATGGCGGCGGCCATGGAAGCGGACATGCGGTGGCGCTTCTGGATCGCGCTGGTGTTCTCGCTCCCGGTGGTCGCCTACTCCTCGCTCGGCACGCTGCTCCTGGGAGGCCGCGAGCTCCCGAGCCCGTTCGACCGCAACTGGATCCTGCTCGCCTTCAGCACGCCGGTCGCGCTGTGGGCCTCGAGCGTGTTCCACGTCGGGGCTTGGCGCTCGATCCGCTCGGGCGTGCTGAACATGAGCGTGCTCGTCTCGCTCGGCATCCTGGTCTCGTACCTCTTCAGCGTCGGGATCACCTTCACCGTTGGCGGCGAGACCTTTTACGAAGCGGCGGTCATGCTCGCCACATTCCTGCTCTTCGGCCACTGGATGGAGATGAAGGCGCGCCGCGGCTCATCCGATGCGGTGCGCAAGCTCCTCGAGCTGGCGCCGAGTGACGCGAACGTGGAGCGCGAGGGGAAGGTCGTGCGCCTACCCGTCTCGGAGGTACGCGTCGGCGACGTGATCGTGCTCCAGCCCGGCGAGCGCGTGGCCGTCGATGGCGAGGTCGTCGACGGACGGACCTCGATCGACGAGTCGATGGTCACCGGCGAGTCGATCCCAGTCGAGAAGGAGAAGGGTGCCGCCGTGGTCGCGGGGACGGTGAACCAGACCGGGTCGATCCGCTACCGCGCGACGAAGATCGCCGCGGACACGGCACTCGCGCGCATCGCGCAGCTCGTCGAGACGGCTCAGGCATCGAAGCCACCGGCCCAGCGCATCGCCGACCGCGCCGCCCATTACCTCGTCATCGTTGCGGTCGGCGCCGGCGTCCTCACGTTCTTCGTCTGGCTCTTCGTGGCGCGCGAGCCGCTGCTCTTCGCGCTGACGCTGGCAGTGACCGCGGTGGTGATCGCCTGCCCCGACGCCCTCGGCCTGGCGACACCGACCGCAGTCATGGTCGGCACGGACATCGGCGCCAAGCACGGGATCCTCTTCAAAGAGGCGACCAGTCTCGAGTTGGCGTCGAAGATCCAGGTCGTCATCTTCGACAAGACCGGAACGCTCACCGAAGGCAAGCCGCGCGTCACCGATGTGGTCGCGCTGCCGCCCTTCGACGAGAACGAGCTCCTTCGCCTGGAGGCGGGCGCCGAAGTGCGCTCGGGGCACCCGCTGTCGAAGGCGCTGCTCGACGAGGTCGGCCGCAGAGGCATTGCCGTACCCGAGCGCATCGAGGACTTTGAGGCGCTGGGCGGACGCGGCGTGTATGCGCGTGTCGAGGGCCGTCGTGTGCTCGTGGGAACGCGACGGCTGATGGAAGAACGTGGCATCTCGCTCGCGTCCATTGCCGCGGAGCTCGGGGAGCTGCTGCGAGGCGGGAAGACGCTCACCATCGTCGCGGTCGATGGGACGCTCGCGGGGGTCGTTGCGGTCCAGGACACACCGCGCGAGACCGCCCGAGCCGCCGTCGCCGGCCTGAAGCAGATGGGCATCGAGGTCGCGATGCTCACGGGAGACAACCGTCAGACCGGCGAGGCCGTCGCGCGAACATTGGGCATCGAGCGGGTGCTCGCGGAGGTTCTCCCCGAGCACAAAGCAGAGGAGGTCAAGCGTCTGCAGGCGGAAGGCAAGTTCGTCGCGATGGTCGGCGATGGCATCAACGACGCACCGGCACTCGCCCAAGCCGATCTGGGGATCGCGATCGGCGCGGGAACCGACGTGGCCGTCGAGACCGGCGACATCGTCCTCATGCGCTCGGACCCACGCGACGTGCTTGGCGCGATCAAGCTGTCCAAGGCGACCGTGCGCACGATGAAGCAGAACCTCTTCTGGGCCGCGATCTACAACATCATCGCCATACCCGTCGCGGCCGGCGCGCTGTATCCCGCGCTTGGCTTGCTACTACGTCCGGAGTTCGGCGCGCTCGCGATGAGCGCGAGTTCGATCGCCGTGGTGACTAACGCGCTGCTCCTCCGGCGAACGGACCGTGAGCTCTAGCCGCGACGCCAACGCGGAACGCGCGGCGATACCATGCAGCCAGTCGGAATCGAGGAGCGACGATGCGCCGTCTGGCATCTCTGATCTCGCTGGCGATGATCGTGACTGCGTGTGGTCAGAGCGCCACATCGACCTCCGACGGGCGCACGATCGAGATCGAAATGCGGGATTTTGCGTTCTCTCCCGAGACGCTGACGCTACGCGCCGGTGAGAAGGTGACGCTCGCGTTCAAGAACGTCGGCAAGCTCGAGCATGAGTTCATGGCTGGAAACGAGCCGGCGATCGGCAGGGGCTACTTGAAGGACTGGCTCGCCGGTGCCCGCATCGACGCGAGCGCAGAGCACGGCATGGACCACCAGGGTGCGGGTGTGCGCGTCGCGCCCAACGCGACGACCACCGTGACGTTCGTCGTGCCGAGCCAGGGCGGAGTGTTCGAGTTCGGCTGTTTCGTCAGTGGGCATTACGAATTCGGGATGCGCGGACGTTTGGTCGTTGATGTGCAGAATCCGAATGAGGCACCGGCAGGACAAGGCAACGAGCACCAGCCGGCGTCGAGTGCCGCGCCGACCCACGCACCGATGGGTGATGACGATGGCGAGGGCCACTAGCAGGTCGGCGCCGACGCGACCCAGGCTCACCATCGGGACCGATCGACCTTGACACGTGCGTGGGTCGTAGCGGTGCTGCTCGTCGTTTTCGGATGCACGGCTCCTGCTGTCACACCGCAGAACCGGCCGACGCTGACGCGTCCGGCGCTCATCGTGGTGCCAACGTCACTCGGCAGCGGTCGCGTCGATGTCAGCGTGGCGCACGCGTAAACGCTGGGCGTGGCCGCGAACATACCGATCTCCGTTCGCACGACCCGCGGCATGATCACCGGGCCGCTCGCCGCCCGTGTCGTCGCCACGAGGCAGCCACGACCTTGACGGCAGGGCAACCACCAACACTGAGGGGCTGCACCGATTCAGCAAACGGAAACGAACGATGAAACAGATACAAGACGCAGAACTCAAGAAATTCCTAGTGGAGCGACTCAAAGCCGCGCCAGACAGCATCGAGACAATAAGGCCGGGTGAGTGGTCGCGCGCCTACGCAATTCGTCGAAACGGCGAAGAGCTCATTGTTCGCTTCAGTCTCTATCGCGACGACTTCGAAAAGGACCGCGCCGCTGCAAACTGGAGCTGCAAGAAGCTACCGATCCCACCGGTCATGGAAATCGGCGAGGCGATTGGCTTCGCCGGCGCCGCGCGAGAAATTGACCTGTCTTCGGCGACGGGGTTCGGCCTTTGGACGGTGCACGGGGGAGGGTTCTACCCAACGTGGCGCGAGGCGCTACGAACGGTCGGCGAGTCAGTCCCATCGGGACGCCTTCCGAACTGGCGCGAGGGACTCGAGAGCTCACCAACGGGAATTGCGCCGTTCAATGAGGCATACGAGCTGATGCGCGACATGGTCACGGTCTGTCCCGAGGAACGCCACCCCATCCACAACGATCTGATGAACCGCAACGTCTTTGTTGAAGGTGACGAGATCACGGCTGTCCTCGATTGGGGCGCGTCCATGTTTGGCGACTTCCTTTACGACCTCGCGTCACTCGCCTTCTGGGCCTCTTGGTTCCCGGCGTGGTCGAACATTGACTTTGTTGCGGAGGCGGCCCGGCATTATGCCGCGCTCGGACTTGTCGTCCCCCACTTCGACGAGCGCGTGCGCTGTTACGCCGTGAACATCGGCGTCGGGAGCATGGCCTACGACGGCGGGAAAGGGCCCGAGCGCTGGGACCATCTCGCGCGGGTGACAGAGCGAACGTTCACATTCGCGCGGGGCGGAGGCATGTGACCGTCGGACGTACGCTGATTCATCTCGACACAGATATCGCTGGAGATCCAGATGACGTTTGCGCGCTGGCGCTCCTGCTTTCACTTCCCGACGCTGAGCTGACCGGCATCACGACAGTCACTGAGCGGGGCGGCAGGCGCGCTGGTTACGCCCACGAGGTTCTCCGATTGGCTGGCAGGCCCGATGTCCCCGTCGCCGCAGGCGCGGAGACCGGAATTGATCCATTACCGCTGATACCGGGGATTCCCGATGGACCAGAGTTCTGGCTGACAGCCGTCAACCCGCGCCCTAATGGGCCGGACGACGCGTTGGAGCTGATCGATCGAAGCGTCAAACGAGGCGCCACCGTCGTTGGGATTGGCCCCTACACAAACCTCGCGCTGTACGAACAGAAGCATCCTGGAGCGCTCGCGAAAACTGGCCTCGTCGTCATGGGCGGATGCATTTCCCCGGTCAAGCCTGGGTTGCCACCATGGGGTCCGAACGAGGACTGGAACATGTTCATCGATCCGGCAGCGACTCGGATGATCTTTGAGCGATGCAATCCCCTGGTCGTACCGATCGACGTAACGATCCAAGTTCACCTGCGTCGACGCGACGTCCCGCGGCTGCGCCGCTCAGGTCAGCTTGGATCCTTGATAGCGAGTCAAGGCGAAGCCCACGACGCCGTCCACGGCAATCACAAGCTGTCGGCGCAATACCCGCTATTGCCAGATGACCTCTTGAACTTCCATCACGACCCTCTCGCGGCAGCGGTTGCGGTCGGCTGGGACGGCGTCCGTATCGAGCAAATTCCATTGCGCCTCAAGGTGACGGACCGGTTCCCTGTCTTGGAGCGCGATGCGGCTGGACAGCTCTTTCGTGTTGTAACCCAGGTGAATGCGGAAGCCTTTGATCGCTACTGGCTGGATGTGGTGACGCACGTGCTTGGAGGAGACGCTTGTTGACTCCGCGACGGAAACGGATCATCAATGGAGGAGTCGCTACCGCGCCTCGCCAGGTCAACCATCGAGAAGCTCCGCTATTTTGGACGCCCAGTTCGCGTGGACGCGATCAACAGGTCAAGCCACACTGGCTTAGGTTCGGGGAGAGAGTTCGAATAGCGTCCGATACGGTCTACACGCCGTTAGGCGACCGCGGCCGCAGCGCATCGCCTGGCAAAGCGATGAAAGCTCGCATCCTCCGCCTGCATCCCGCGGCGTGGCGACAACGCTACGGCGAGGAGCTTGAGGATCTTCTCAGGGCGCGTTCGCTCACCTTCTCGCTGGGGATCGATCTTGTTCGGGGAGCGCTCGACGCCCATCTGCATCCGAAGCTGCTACGCCGGCGCTCATTCCCGCAGGAGGGTCGCAAGTGAACTACTCCACGCTGAAGCAACCGAGCGCGATCATTCCGATGGCGATGTCGCTCGCCGCCCTCGGCGTGGTCATTGGTCACATCGCGGCCGTCGGCGTCGCCCGCGAGGCCGACGAAGGGACTGCCGCACATCTCTGGCAGTTCCTGATGGCCGGTCAGATACCCGTCATCGCCTTCTTCGCGATCAGGTGGCTACCACGGACTCCAAGGCAGGCGCTGCTCGTACTCATACTGCAGGCGGTCGCCGGGCTCGCCGCCGCCGCGCCCGTCTTCCTTCTCAGGCTATAGCCTCCGTCGCATCGATCGAGCCGCACAGGCATCATGTGTTCCCGTGTCTGTGAAGCCATCCCCTGACGCGCTCCTCTCCGGCGACCTCGCCCCGATCCGCGCGGAGATCGAGAAGCGGCACGACGAGAGCATCGAGCGCCTCCAGCACTGGGTGCGCCATCCATCGATCGCCGCGGAGGATCGTGGCATGGACGAAGGCTGCGATCTCATGATGCGCATGGCGCGCGAGGCCGGGTTCCAGAAGGCCACGCGCATCGACACCGATGGACATCCGGCCGTCCTCGCCACGCTCGACGCGGGCGCTGCGCGCACGTTCGGGCTCTACTTCATGTACGACGTGAAGCAGGCCGACCCGGCCGAGTGGTCGTCGCCTCCGTGGGAGGCGGCGATCGTGGACAGGCCAGGCTTCGGGAAGGTGCTGATGGGCCGCGGCGCGGTGAACCAGAAGGGACCCGAGGCCGCGTTCCTTGCGGCGCTGCACGCGATCCGGGGTGCGGGCAAGAAAGTGCCGGTCAATCTGGTCCTGGTCGCCGAAGGCGAAGAGGAGATCGGCTCGCCGCACATCCGCCAGGTCGTGAGCCACCCGGACGTTGCCGCCGCGCTCCGCGGTACCGTCGGCGTGGTGATGCCGAGCGCCAGCCAGGATCCCGACGGCAATGTGAGCGTGCTGCTCGGCGCGAAAGG
>Ga0137369_10006708_pt1 | contig 11603 bp, 7 predicted proteins | sample SagtaG_12_FD_104918 | JGI IMG/M metagenome (GOLD analysis project Ga0137369, IMG submission 104918) | Vadose zone soil microbial communities from Sagehorn Ranch, Mendocino, California, USA - Sage1_L_113_16 metaG | ecosystem: Environmental > Terrestrial > Soil > Vadose zone | place: USA... | reverse complement strand
CACAAAATTATCCGCCACCGCCGATGCATCCCATAGGCCGGAAAACGTGGTATTCGGCACCGGGATATCCGCCGTGCGGTCCCATCCTTCGGTGCCGGGGCTGCTGGGCTTGTAGAGCTTGCCGCCCGCGCCGATACGCGCGTAGAAGACCGCCTTCAAGCCGGAGCTGGTGGTGTTCCCAAAGTTGTCGGTGATGCGCTGGAGGCCGCCGATCAGATAGATATATGTGACACCGTTGACCTGGGCCGTGACCACCTGGGCCTGCTGCGCGCCGTGCGGCGGTGGAGGAAATTGGCTAGTCGGATCCAGGCTCGGAAGATGCGCGGCAGTCTGGTCGAGCCAGCCGGTAATGCGCCCATTGGCCACGGTTCCGATTCGTACGGCATAGCTCGAGAAATCATAGATGCTATCCGGAGTCAATCTGGCGCTGCCGCCGATCACATAAATATAGCCATTCAGGCCGCTGGCGTCGGTAGAAATCGCCGTGACCGCCGGCGATTCAATCTCGGCCACTGGGGCCGTAAAATCAAAATCGCCAGTTTGATCCGATCCCTGCACTGCCGGCAGCGGCGGTTCCGGATCCCAGGCTGAGCCAAGCAGCGCGCCGTCGAGTGTCGAGACGGCGACCGACCAGACTTCGGCCAAAGGCCGTACGTCGGTGACAGTGCTTTTGGTAGTACGGTGGCCACCGATGATAAAGATCCGGCTGCCGATCGCGGCAGCGCCCATATCATAGAGCGTTTCATCGAACGGCAGCCTGAACAGACCCGGCTTCCAACCTTTGATCAGCCCAACCGGGCCGAGCTGAATGCCGCCCAGCTTATCGGTAAGCTTGTCATTCGGATTGTCGCGCAAAACATTCGCCAACGCGGCACGCTGGAACTGGCCGTCTTTAAAGTCGGCTGTGGCATTATTGATCTCTTGCGGGATTGTGGCCGCCTTGGTGGTTTGTGGGGGCACCGAACTAAGCAGCAGCAAACAAATGCCGAGGATCAATATGCCGTGCATGCGATAGCGCGTGCGCTGCTTCGAAAACATGGAGAGTCCTCCTCACCTAAGGCGCTTTCAGCGCGGGCGATCGGTCGATGGGCGATCAGTTCTAGGAGTGCTGGTGCCGATAACCTATCACCCATAACCTATGACCTGGGTTGGGATTGCACTTAGGATGCGAACATCGCAGCCGGGCCATCAGAGTCCAAATGGCACTCACATGGCCCGGCTGCGGTTAATCTCAAGCGCCGGTACGCACTAGCCTTACGGAGTGGTTGGGCAAATATGCGTCGCCGCAGGCAGATCCAGGAAGATTGGATCGATTGGTACGGAATTGCCTAGCGTCGCCGCCGACGAGACTGTGAAGCTGATCCGGTTGGCTTCGTGCAGCGTGCTCTGGTTGATGAAACGGTCGTACTGGGTAGTTTTACCATCCGAGCCTTTATAATCGATAAAGGCCTCCATCTCATACGTTCCCGGCGTGATCCCGGTACTAGCAGGATTGTTCGGATCGGGTGGTGGGATCGAGAAGCTCAGTACACCACTCGTCGGATCGTGCTGGATCGGCAGAGGATCACGTATCGGCGTGCCGCCGTTGACAGCATAGATATAGACGAGTCCATAGACACCATTACCGGGCGCGGGCGGGCTATCCGGCGTATTCGCCGCAGGAATGGAATTCACCCATTTATAACCGCCGCTCGCCGTACATGTCGAGCTGGTCGCGCGCGCCTGGATGCTGCTAAGAATACCATCGACGACCCCAGGTTGGCTCGCCGGGAAGTAGTAGCTCGAATCATTGGCAACCTTCGGCAGACCAGTATCGGGCACCTGCGCCAAGCCGACCGCGTAGATCTCCAGCTTCGGCATCGAAGCCTTCATTTTGTTCGCGACGTCGATCATCGCCGAGATCGGCCGCAGCGTACCATTTGAGGTTTTGCCGATCTGGCATGGGTCGGCGGTACTTTCGGCCTCATTTTCCGACAGATTGCTGCAGATATCGCGGGCCTTGTTGAGTGTGCCATCCATAAAGATATTCGAGACGCCGTCGGTCAGGTAGATCACCACCGGCTTGAAGGCCAGGCCATTGCCGGCAGTCGAGTTATAGCCATTGCTGGCCAGGAACATCTTCGCGGCTTTGTCGAGCGCCTGCGGGCCGGATGTAGCGCCATTGGTTTTATAGTTATCACCGCCATACGCGCCAGCCTCGGTAACTATCGTGGTCAAAGCCGCCTTATCGCTCACCGCATTCAGCCAGGCGGGCGAGGCGGTGACATTGCCGGATTGGCCGCTGCTGAATGCAATCACGCGCACCGTATCGTATGGCCCCATGCGATCGATCAACTTGAGGATCGCATCCTTCGCCACAGTGATACGCCGCTGGCTCACAGTGCCCCAGGCCGAGTTTTGGCCGCCAATGCAGCGATCGGTAAAATCCAGGTGCAAAGGATTCGGGTTATTGGGCGACTCGCACTGGACATCGCCTTTGACGCCATTCGGAATTGTATACCCGTTGTCGTGATTGGAGCCATCGTAGTGGCCGTAGCCGTTGAAATCCCAGCTCATCGAGCCGCTGACATCCAGCACGATATTGTACGCAACCGGCTGCCCGGCCGGCTGGGTAACCGTCCAGCGTGGGTTGACATAGACCTGGCCGATCAGCCCCAGGCCCTTCAGGCCCTGGTTCACATTGGTGTTCAAACAGGCTTGATTATTCGCCTGGCCGATATAGACGAAATCGAACCAGCTCAGCCCGCTCTTGTCATAACCGCGCAGATAGAATGCGCCCATACGGTTGAAATGGAAGAAGGTCTGTTGCCCTTGGCCAAACGCCTGCGAGTCGACGATCGGCAGGTTCAAGATCGTGCGGTGCTCGATATGGTAGTCGAGCGCCGCGCGGATATCGTCGCTGGGGCTACTACCGGTGTTGCCGGCGATCCAGTCCTGAGCGCTGAGCTCGCCGGGAAGCAGTGGATACCCATCCGGAGCGGTCGTGCTCTGATCCGGCCATGGCGTGACTTCTTCAAAACCGAGATCGAGGTTGCCATCGCCGGTCAGCATTTCCCCAGTCGATTTTGCGTTTCCGAAACTTGGGTCAGTCTTCCACTGGAGCCAGCTAAAGTTGCCCGGGTTGCCAAAGTTCGCCTTACGGTAGATCCGGCGCGCCGTCAGATTTTGATAGACATTATCGGAATAGCGCACATAGAACGGCATCTCGCTTTCGTCGGTCGGCGCCTTAAAGCCGTTGTCATCCAGGTCAGCAGAGTTGATCGCGATCGGGTAGACGCCATTGACCGGCGTACACTGCGCGGCGAACGCCTGCGCCTTCACCGGCAGCGTCGGCCGGCCGACCACCCTGGCAAAATAGGTATCGACCAGGCCGCTGGTATTGATCTGAATATATGTGACATTGGTTGGCACCGAGCCGCAACTGCCGATATAACAACTGCCGATCCAGTTGCCGTTCGAATCGAGATACCGGGCCTGAATCTCGCGCTCGCCGGGCTGCGCCACGGCGGTGGGATCGATCTGGGCGGTGATGCCGTTCGACTTGAACGACGCGACAATCACCTTGCCTATCGACGAATCATTACCGTGCCTGATCAGCTTATCCATCGCGGCCAGCGCGGCGGCGTCGGTCGCGCGCACCGCGTTGCGGTTCTGGGCGTAGGCATTGCCAACGTCGACCGACAGGCCGACCATCCCCACCAGCACCACGATGATCAGTGCGATGATGATGATGCTTTGCCCCTGTCGTTTAGAGTGAAATAGGCGAGCTTTCATAGGTTTCTCCTTGCGGGCCTGTTGTAGAATGTTGTACGACGATGTTGCTTGGATAGAACCGAGAACCGAGAACTGAGAACCGGATGTCCTCTGGGCGAACCAAGTGCCCTTCGTGATTGGTGCGACGGAGTCTATTCCCAAATCTGTCAGGTCGGCGGTGGGATTCATGTCTATCAATGCGGCGCCGCCTTGCCGCCGACCTGACAGGTTTCAGATGCGTGATACCCGATATTTTTCAAAGATCATAAGCCTCGACTCCGTTTCGGTATTCAGATCTAGTAATTATTTATATACAGTGATTGACAAATTACATGGCGCGCTGCTGTTGGCCGCTAGGCTTTGGCTTGCGACGGTGTAATTGCCGCTACTGCCTCTCACAACTGCGCCTGTGAAGCCAGCTGCCGTCCAGGCCGAGTCCGCTGGACTCGGAGTACCATTAGTACTCAGGCCGACAAGGTTCGGCACAACTGCCATACAGGGTGTCGCGGTCGGCGTGTTGGTTGGGATCGGCGTGTTGGTCGGCGTAAGGGTGGCGAAAACTGGCGCGGTCGAAGATACGCCGCTGCGGGCCATATCATCGCGTATGCGCATGGTAAAGGCCGACCTGAGTGTGTTCTGGCGAGCGAATGTCGGCGACAGCGGAAAGACCAGCCGGTAATCGAACGAGGCGGCCACATAGATATAGCAGTTTGAGCTGGCGGAGTTCGTACACGCGGTATAGTTCGGCGCGGCGCCGTCGTCCAAGGGGTCGCCATTCAGATTTGCGTCCCTGAGCATAGAAACCTGAATATAGTCCTCGACCACATAGTGGCCAGTGGCCGGATTCACCTGGCACTTGGCCGGCGTACACTCCGCGACCGGCCCGTCGGGGTTGACATCGGGCGTGCCGTCGTTGTTCAGATCGAGCAGATTGACGAAGCCGATGCCGCCGCGCGACCCCGACTCGTGCCGGACGTTGTCGCGGATCGTGTTGGCGTTGAGCTCGCGAGCGCCGGTGGTCAGGTTGCTCGTCAGCCAGCGGCTGCCGTAGGTGCCGCCTTCTTGCGCGGCGTTGTGCAGGCCCTGCACGGCGAAAAACATAAAGCCCAGATCGACGGCGGCGGCCAGCAGGAAGAAGATCAGCGTCGCCGCAAGGGCGAACTCGACCAACGCTTGACCGCGGGATTTGTTCTTTTTCGACATCGGCATCCCCTATGGCTGGCACGCAACAAGATTGATAGCAGTCGGGTTATTGCCAAGCGCCTCGATCGAGCGCCGGGCGGTGGTGCGAATGGTCATGGTGCCGCTGGCGCCGAAGGTGACGAAGCGCCATAGCGGCGTCAGCGGGTGCAGCTGATATACGATCGACACCTCGATCGGCGCGCCCAGCCCACGCAATGGTTTGCCCTCACTATCTACCGACGGGTAGTTAATCGTGATCTGATTATTGGGGTCAGTGCCGTCGGTGAGATCGCGAAAGTTCCCGGCATACGCCTGGGTCGCCTCGAGAATATTGGCTACGCAGGTCTCGGTCGTGTCGGGGGTGGCGCGCAGCGGGGCCACGAAGCGCGGATACGGCGGCAGCTCGGCGGCTTTCTCGGCGCCATTGCGCGCCGCCTGGTAGACCGTGGCATACCCAAACAGATAGTAGCCAAGATCGATGATACCAAACAGCACCAGTATCAGAACCGGTAACAACAACGCCATCTCGACCATCGATTGCCCTGGCTGGTGTTCAATTCGCTCGTGCATAATCCGGGCCTCTTCGTACTATCTTATTCGATGTTGTGCTGATCGCGTGGATCTACTTTTGCGAGCGTCTGATGTGATTATACGGCTCAGTGCTGCGGCGCAACAATAGGACGAAGGTACTGAATGACAAATTGATGACAGATATGCGCTGAAACGGGGGTGGCTTTTCGTGCAGCGAATGGCATACCCTCTACTTGACAAGCACATTTTTCATCGCTATAGTGAGCGGCACATATGATCTGATTTCACTGGCGCTACGCCAAGCTGCGCAGGCGATAGGCCATGGGCAATAGCACAGCTGCCGCAGGCTGAAGCGCCAACTGCGTAAGTTCTACACCTATCACCCATCGCCTACTACCTAGCAAGGATAACTAACATAATGGCAGATAAACTGGTGATCGTCGAATCGCCCGCCAAAGCGAAGACGATTCAAAAATATCTCGGGCGCGGCTTCCGCGTCGAGGCATCGATGGGCCATGTGCGCGATTTGCCGAAGAACGACTTAGGCGTGGATATCGAGCGCGACTTCGCGCCGGCCTATGAGGTCGCCAAAGGCAAAGAGAAAGTGGTCGCGTCGCTGAAAAGATCGATTCGTCAGGCCGAGGCCGTATACCTCGCGACCGACCCGGACCGCGAAGGCGAGGCGATCGCCTGGCATATCACCCAGGCGGCCGGCATCCCGCGCGGCACGCCGATCTACCGAGTGGAGTTCAGCGAGATCACGCGGAACGCGGTGCAGCAAGCGATTGCCCGCCCGCGCCAGATCGATCACAACCTGGTCGACGCGCAGCAGGCCCGCCGCGTGCTCGATCGGCTGGTGGGCTACAAGCTGTCGCCGCTGCTGTGGGATAAGGTGATGCGCGGGCTTTCCGCCGGGCGCGTGCAGTCGGTCGCGGTGCGGCTGGTGGTCGAACGCGAGGGCGAGATCGAGGCATTTGTCCCGCAGGAATATTGGACGATCGAGGCCGATCTGGCGAAGCAATCCCCCACCCCAACCCTCCCCCAGCCGCGAGGGAGGGAGCAAGGGAGCACGAATGGAGTGTTCCGCGCGGTACTGATCGAGCGGGCCGGCAAGAAGCTCGACAAGTTCGCGATCGGCAACCAAGGCTCGGCCCAGACGATCGTCGACGACCTGGAGGGCGCGGCATATATCGTCCGCAAGATCACGCGCAAAGACAAGAAGCGTTCGGCGGCGCCACCATTTACGACCAGCACGCTCCAGCAAGAGGCCGGCCGCAAGCTCGGGTTCTCGGCGAAGCGGACGATGATCGTGGCGCAGCAGTTGTACGAGGGCGTGGATATCGGCGGCGAAGAGGGTACGGTTGGCCTGATCACCTATATGCGAACCGACAGCTTCAATATTGCCCGCGAGGCCCAGGACGAAGCGCGCAGAGTGATTTTGGAGCGCTATGGCGAGCCGTACGTGCCGGCAAAACCGCCGGTATACCGCACGAAAGCCAAAGGCGCGCAAGAGGCCCACGAAGCGATCCGCCCAACCTCCAGCCGCCGCACGCCGGAAGCGCTGCGCGAGCTCTTACCGCGCGAACAGTTTCGCCTGTATGAGCTGATCTGGAAGCGTTTTATCGCCAGCCAGATGGAGGCGGCGCTGTTCGACAGTACCACGGTGGATATCGGAGCCGGGAAGACCCTCACCCCCAACCCCTCTCCCGCTGCGGCGGGCGAGGGGCGAAGCGATCCGTATACGTTCCGCGCGACAGGGAGTGTGCTGAAATTCCCGGGCTTCCTGGCGGTCTATAATGTCAGCCTCGACGAGGGCGAGGAAGATGAAGACAGCGAGAAGCGCCTGCCGCCGCTGGCCGAACGCGAGCCGCTGAACCTGATCCAGCTTTTGCCGATCCAGCACTTCACCGAGCCGCCGCCGCGCTTCACCGAAGCCAGCCTGGTCAAGGAACTGGAGCGGCTGGGGATTGGCCGGCCGTCGACCTACGCGCCGACACTGGCCACGATTGTTGAGCGCAAATACGTCGAGATCGGCGAGAAGAAGCTGATCCCGACCACGCTGGGCCGCGTTGTGACCGAACTGCTGGTCGATCACTTTCCGAGTATTGTCGACTACGGCTTTACGTCGGCGATGGAGCAGCAGCTCGACGACATCGCCGAGGGGCAAAAGCGATGGGGGCCGGTGCTGCACGACTTCTACGGCCCGTTCGAGCGCACGCTGGCGACCGCTAAAGAAACCATGCGCAACGTCAAGCGCGAGGATGTGACGACGAACCTCGGCTGCCCGAAATGCCACGAAGGTCAGCTGGCGATCAAGTTTGGGCGCAATGGCGAATTTCTGGCCTGTAATCGCTACCCCGAGTGCGATTTCACTGGCGACTTTCACCGCAACGACGAGGGCCAGGTGGTGATCAACGCCGCCAGCGCACCCGAGGTCAGCGATGTGCTGTGCAATCTTTGCGGCAAGCCAATGATCATTAAGAAGAGCCGCTTCGGGCCATTCTTGGGGTGCAGCGGCTACCCAGAGTGCACAAACACACGCCGGATCGGCAAAGACGGCAAGCCGGTTCCGCTGCCCGAGCCAACCGGTGTCGTATGCCCAAAATGCCAGCAAGGCGAGCTGATGCAGCGCCGCGGCAAGTTCGGCCGGCCATTCTATGGCTGCAATCGCTATCCAAAGTGTGATTATCTGGTGAACGATCTCGCGGAAGTCGCGCGGTACGTGCCTGGCACCGCGGATGCGCAGCCGGCGAAAACCGCCAAGGCTAATGGCACCCAGGCCGGCGCGAAGAGCGCTGGGCGCGCGGCCAGCGCAGCGACGGGCACCGCTAAGCCGGCCATCCCACGCGCCAAAATGACCAAAGCGGCCGGCACGGCGACAAAAGCGACAACCGCGGCAACGAAACGCAGCACAGCCAAGCGCGCTGGCACAACCAAAAAGAAGACCGCTGGCGCACGCAGAGGATAGAGGATGGAGGATAGAGGATAGAAGATAGGCACTATTCTCTATCCTCCATCCTCTATCCTCCATCCTCTATCTTCGGCGAACTGTATGGTAAACGTAATCTCGGATTGCTGACATCGATAGTACTATCCTAAGTCGGTACTTCTCGGGCTTGATCGTGCGCTGCATCTTCTGGCATAATATGCCGAAACGACGTAGGAGCACGACAATGCAGCATCTTCCGGCGTTGGCGCGGCACAAACTCAAGTTGTTCGCGGCAATCGCTCTTATACTAGGCGGTTTGATCCTTGGGGTGAAATGGTCGGGTGCTGCGGCAGCCGACCCGGCAGTCGCAACGCCCGAACTTCAAGACATAGCAGTGGCAATGGCCGATGTCGACGCCGAAGCGCCGGCGCCACCGACGGCCGAGGCGACGCCAGATGAGCGCGTCATTGTATATGTCAGCGGGGCGGTGCGCGCGCCCGACGTGTACCAACTGCCGAAAGCCGCGCGAATTAAAGACCTGGTGCTGGCCGCTGGGGGTTTCACGACCGACGCCGATCCCGAGCAGATCAACCTAGCCGAGCGGATGGACGACGGGCAACATATTCACGTGCCGCGCCGGGGCGAGGTCGCATCCGCAAGCGACAGCGCTAACCCCAAACCAGCGGACACCGACCGGCCAGTCGATATCAATACCGCCAGCGAGGCCGACCTTGATGGACTACCCGGCATCGGACAGGCGTTGGCTCGGCGCATTATCGAATATCGCACCACCAATGGCTCGTTCAAGGCGATTGAAGATCTACGCAATGTCAAAGGCATCGGCCCGGCGCTATTCGAAAAAATCACCTCACTCATCACCGTTGGGTCGTAGTCGAGAACAAAGAACAAAGAGCAAAGAACAGAGACTTCTCCCTTTGTTCTTTGTTCTCTGTTCTTTGTTCTATGAGAGGAGATTATGCGCCGCACGAAGATCGTCGCCACGATTGGCCCCGCCAGCAGCACCCCCGAGATGATTGGCAAACTGATCGCCGCGGGGATGGATGTCGCCCGACTGAATTTTTCTCATGGATCGCAGGCCGATCATGCCCAGCGCATCGAAATGCTGCGCGAGGCTGCCCGGCAAGCCGATCGACCGCTGGCCGTTCTGCAGGATCTGCAAGGCCCAAAGATTCGTACTGGCAAGCTCAGCGGCGGGCAGCCAGTCGTGTTGCATGCCGGCGATCGTTTCGATATCACCATTCACGAAATTGAAGGCACGGCCGCGCGCGTCAGCACCACCTACACTGCGCTGCCGAACGACGTGCTGCCAGGCGATCGGATTTTGCTCTCGGATGGGCTGATCGAGCTACGTGTGACCGACACAACCGACGACGAGGTTCATACCATGGTGGTCTTTGGCGGTGAGCTGCGCGAGAACCAAGGAATCAATCTTCCAGGCGTGAATGTGAGCGCCCCGACGCTGACCGAGAAAGATATCGCCGATCTAGAATTCGGGTTGGCGCACGATGTCGACTATATCGCGATTTCGTTTGTGCGCCGCGCCGCCGACCTGCACGATCTAAAAGCGCGTATCAAAGCCGCCGGAAAGAACATTCCTGTGGTGGCGAAAATCGAGAAGCCCGAGGCGCTCTCCGACCTCGCGGCGATTTTGGATATCGCCGACGCAATAATGGTGGCGCGTGGCGACCTTGGCGTAGAGATGGCCGCCGAGCAAGTGCCGGTGGTGCAAAAGCAGCTGATCGAGGCGGCGAACAGCATCGGCGTGCCGGTGATTACCGCGACGCAAATGCTCGACTCAATGATCCGCAACCCGCGGCCGACGCGCGCCGAGGCCAGTGATGTCGCCAATGCGATTATCGACGGCACCGACGCGGTGATGTTAAGCGGTGAGACCGCGAATGGCATGTTCCCGGTCGAGTCGGTTCAGATGATGGCGCGCATCGCCGACGTAGCCGAGGCCAGCGGCCGGCATGGCGATCAGATGATCGATCCAGGTCTCGCCATCGACCGCCAGCCAACCGTCTCAAATGCGATCAGCGCGGCCGCTTGCGCAATTGTCGGCGCGCTGCCGGTTCGCGCGATCGTCGCTTTTACCATGAGCGGCGCCACCGCCAAGCTGGTAGCGCACCTGCGCCCAGTCGTACCGATCCTGGCATTCACGACATCAGAATCGGTGTACCATCGTCTGAACCTGGTGTGGGGTATCACGCCGATCATGTGTGAGTATATCGACCGGCTCGACACACTGGGCGATCGTGTCAACCAGATGCTGCTCGCGCGCGGCTTTGTGCAGCCGGGCGACTCGGTGGTGGTGACGGGCGGGCACCCGATCGCGGCGCGTGGAGCGACCAATTTCGTGAAAGTATTGCAGATTACCGCATAGACTTACCTGATTTATGATAACGAGGCGTTTTACTGCACTGTGCTGTGTTGGCATCGTGCAGTGTATCGCCATTGTGTCGCCTATCGCTCATTTTGCCCTCCTGCGATGGGTCAAATGCTCGCTGTGTTTATCAAGTGCATCGCGCGAAACTTCTGGCAGAACCGTGCCAGAGCGGGCTGTCGTCTGCACATTCCGGTGCCCTAAGATCTCCATCACGGTGCGCTGCTGCTCCCCTTGCTTTATCAGAAAGGTCGCGCAAGAGTGTCGCAGGTTATGAAAACTAAAGCCAGGCGGCAGCCCGGCACGCTTAGCAATGTGCGTGAACTCCTTAGACACCGCATTTGGGCTGAGTGGATACCCGTGGGCATCGGTAAAGATCAGCCCGTGCTCTTTCCAGGCTGCACCGGCATGCTGGCGCTGCTGCCGCTGGCGCTGCCAGCGCTCCTGGAACACCATAGCAATTGGGCTGGTCAGATGCTGGGTGCGCTCGTCTTTGGTGTTCGTATATCGGTCGCGCCGCACGCCATAATTCCGCTTGCCGTCTGGCTCATCAAGCTTGTATCGCTTCACAGCACCGGTGATGTGCAACTCCTTTGTCTCGGCATCGATATTCGACCAGAGCAGACCTAGACACTCGCTGATACGGGCGCCGGTGGCCAACGCAACCAGTATGAGATCCTCTGCTGAGCCGATGCGCTGCCTCTTCAGGTGTTAGGAGATCTTTGTCATTGCTCATTTACTGCCCACCCTCCGCCAAAAAATTGCTTGATATTGTCGTGACGAACCCTGAATAATCCGCCATTG
>Ga0137369_10006707_pt1 | contig 11603 bp, 10 predicted proteins | sample SagtaG_12_FD_104918 | JGI IMG/M metagenome (GOLD analysis project Ga0137369, IMG submission 104918) | Vadose zone soil microbial communities from Sagehorn Ranch, Mendocino, California, USA - Sage1_L_113_16 metaG | ecosystem: Environmental > Terrestrial > Soil > Vadose zone | place: USA... | reverse complement strand
CCGCCGGAGCTGAGCGCGGCGCGGCTGCGCCTGGTGGCCGCGACGGCGCAAGTGCTGCGGAACGGCCTGGGACTGCTGTGGCTGCGGGCGCCGGAGCGGATGTGAGACAAGGAGACAGGGAGACAGGGAGACAGGAGATTTCTATATCTCCTTGTCTCCTTGTCCCCTTGTCTCCTTGTCTGATATGGCTATCATGACAAAGCGAGGATAAATTGTTGCACCTCAGCCAATTCAACGCTGTGCTGCTGGATATGGACGGCGTGCTCTACCGCGGCCAGCTGCCGCTGCCCGGTGTCAACGACATACTGGCGCTGTTCGAGCGACGCGGGATCGCCTACGCCTGCGTGACCAACAACTCGACCCTGACGCCGGCACAGTACGAGGCCAAGCTGGCGGCGATGGGTATCGCCATCCCGGCCGCGCAGGTGATCACCTCATCGGTGGCGACGCGGCGCTACCTGGAGGGTGTCGAGCCGCGCGGCACGCCAGCCTACTACATCGGTATGGAGGGCCTGCGCGAGGCGCTGTTCGGCGACGGCTATTTCATCTACGACGAGCAGCATCCGCGGGTGGTGGTGTCGGGGCTCGATAGTGGAGCAACCTACGCCAAGCTCAAGATCGCCGCGCTGGCGATTCGCGCCGGCGCACGCTTTGTGGGCACCAACCCCGACCTGACGCTGCCGACCGAGGAAGGACTAGTGCCCGGCGCCGGCTCGATCCAGGCGCTGCTGACCGCCGCGACCGACGTGACGCCGCTGGTGATCGGCAAGCCCGAGCCGACTATGCTGCACGCCGCGATCGAGATCCTGCACGCCGACCCGCAGCGCACGCTGGTGATCGGCGATCGGCTCGACACCGATATCGCCGGCGCGGCGGCGGCCGGCCTGGCGTCGGCGCTTGTGCTCACCGGCGTGACGACGACGGCGGACCTGGAGCACAGCGCGCTCCAGCCCGACGCGGTCTACGTCGGGCTGCCGGAAATGGTGGCGGAGTGGGAGAAATAAATATGCCCACTGTACACTTTGCCGGATGAGTAACCACGCATCTCGATGATTCGGAAGCTCAGTCCCAGCCGGCGCAGCTGATACGCCAGCGCCAGGCCAGTCGGCCCAGCGCCGACGATCAGCACGTCGATATTGTCGTTGGTTTCACGGTAGTATCCTTTCGTTTGTAACATTGTGGATAACTCTGAGCGTGAGTGCTCGCAGCGGTACTTTCTGTTTTTGCATATCGGGTCATGCAACGCGCCCGCGAGCGCATTGCATGACCCGATATGCACTATGACTTTGAGAAGAATGGCAGATACCCGCGCACCTGGAATGGCGTGCCCGCGATGCATGCGCTGAAGCTACCGGTGTATGCGATGCAGACACGCAGCGCGGTGGCTTTAGGCTGGCCGGCGTTGCGGCTTGTGGTGCCGCCATCACAATAGGTTCCGCCGATCGCGAACAAGCCGGTCCAGAGCGCGAACGACTTGTTTGGGTCGTCGCAGGCCGTCGTCGTGTCCTTCTCGTGCATATCCGCGAGCATCCAGGCGCTGCCGCCGGCATAGCCGCCGACCTGCTGCGCCCGCAGGTTGGTCTCGACGAAAAAGGGCGCGGTGGCCGCGCATTCCGCTTGCAGCGGGCTGGCCGCGCATTGCAGAGGGCCTTCGGTCCAGCTTGGGTCGCGCGGCCGTGGGTCGGTTGGGAAGCCCAACTCCTCCAGTACCACCGCGCCGCGGTAGGCCGCGCCCATGCGTAGATCGTCGATAATCGCGGTGGCGCCGCCGCTGAAGTTATGCGGTGCGAGAAGATCGACCAGCCCGGCCATGGTGCGGCCCTGGCTGTCGGGCCGGAAGAAGTCGAACGCGGCGCGCGTCAGGTCGGCGTCGATCATCTCGCTGGAGATGCCGACCGTCACCAGCAGCTGCGGCGCACGATTCTTGACCACGCCGCGAAACTGGGTCACCCAGCCTACCGCGCCATCGATGTAGGCCTGCGCGTCGAAGCTCTGGCTGGTGTCGAAGCAGTCCTGGCCGCTGTTGGCGCAGTGATTGTTGATCTCATTGTCGGCGCTGAGATAGGCCAGCGTCGGCAGGCTGCCGCGCTCCGCGAAATAATCCAGCAGGCCGGCGATCCAGCTCGCGGGCGGTTCGGTCATGTTCCAATCGGCACTGTTGTGTAGCACCAGACCTAGCCGCATCCCGCGCGCGTTGGCGGCGGTCGCGAAATCGTGCAGCGTGCTGTAGCTGGTGGGCGTAATAACCGTGGTGCTTCCGCTGACGGTACTGGGCAGATCGACAAACACCCGCAGCATGTTTGCGTGCAGGTATGCCTGGGCGCGTTCCAGCCAGAACGCCAGCGTTCCGTCGTCGCGCGCGGCGGCGTAGTTGTCGTCGCGCAGGGTTTTGCCGTTGATGCCGTACTGTGGCAGAAAGAACTGCACGCCGCGCATCGTCCAGCGCCCGCTGTCGTCGGCCAGCATGCCATCACCCAGCGCGCGCACCTGCCCGCAGCTGCTTGGTAGCGCCGGGTTGCACATGGTGGCCGGTACGGCTGCCACGCTTGGGGGCGCATTGAAGCGTAGCCCGCGCGCTTCCCGGCTGATCGCATGCAGCTGTGTGCCCGCCACCGTGATCGCGATCGTCCGATCGCCGGCGATTGCCCGCGCGGCGCTTGCGGACGCGCTTGGCGCCACTACAATCGCGCTTTTGCCGCTAGCCAGATCATACGACCGCACCAACCAGCGCTGGCTTTGGCTGGGCGCGCCGACTGGCTGCTCGGTCCAGAGCACCGTAGCGCCCTGAATGTGTGGATCGCTGCCGGTGGGCGCGATCGTCGTACGCGTGCCAGTATCCAGCCGTAAGAGCTGCACGCCGCTTAATTGTGCGCCGCCTGCGAAGGCCCAGACGACAGTGCCGCCGGAGACAGCGTAGCCGCTGCAGCCGCCGTAGCCGGCCGCGCCGGCCGCTATCAGCGTGTCGCCATGGCGACCGTCACGCGTTTGCAGGTGCAGGCTCCATGTCGCCGTTCGGCCTATGCCCGATGATGTTTCTTCGCTCCAGAGCAGCGCGCCATCGGCCGCGACCGGTCGCCAGCCGACCGGGCTGACCAATCGCTCGCGGCCGCTCGCGATCGCGCGCGCAAATAGCCCGCGATGGGCCAGCGCGGAGTCGGTATAGTACAGCCAGCCCCGGTCGATTGCGATCTCGCCCGCGCCGCTAATACCTGTGGCGATCGTGAACACAGCGTGGGTGCGCAGATCGTAGCCCTGGATCGCCAGCGCGCGCTCAGCAGGATCTCGGCTAGTCCACGCTACAATCGCGCCATCACTCCCGATCGTCGCCGTGGGATCGGCCGGCTGGGCCAGCAGGAAACGTGTGCTGGTCGCCAGATCGTAGCCATAGAGCGCCACCTGCTCCGCGCCGCGTTCCTTCCAGAAGATGTACTGGCCAGCCGCCACCGGCGCCCCCACCAGCGCGCCCGTCAGCAGCCGGTCGGGCGCGGGCGTGGGTTGGGCGCTGGCCGGCAGGCCGGCTGCTCCCGTAAGCGCGAGCAGAGCGATCAGGATCGGTATGAACGATCGATGTGTTGGCATGCTGGTGAGGCGCTAGAACGCCCCCGCGACAACCTGAAGCATTTTGATCGCCGTGAGCAGACACAGCGTGGCGATCAGCAGAATTGGCCCCCAGACGCCCAGCAGCGTCAGGGCGCGCTCGGCCGTGCTGGGGTGGTCGGGCCGGAAGCCAGGCACGATCTGCTGCTGGGTTGCGTTCGCGCCGCCGAACAGCGTGAGCGCCCCAACTGCCAGGAAGGCGATCGCCGCGCCGATGGTGATCAGTGCGCCGATGATCAACATGCGAGCCTCCAAGTTTCTTTTACAGGACTTACGCGGTCGCGCGTTCAACCGCCGCTTTGCCTGCCCTTCGGCCCTTCGACCGGCCCTTCGACTGGCTCAGGGGGCACCTCAGGGGAGCCTCAGGACGGGCAGGCTCAGGATGGACGGCAGCATGGGACTTCCCAGTGCAGCTGTTGTTCGTTTTTTCGCTCGCAGAGCGAAAAAACGAACCACAAAAAGAAGCTAAAGTACCGCTGTGCATGCCCACATCTGGGCACCGCGTACGTCCTGTCATTGAGATACAGCCGCCACCGACTGCCGGATCACCAGCTCGGTTGGCAACAGGTGGTGGTTGATGTCGCCGCTTTTGGCCAGCGCGGCCACCAGCATATCGGCCGCCAGGCGACCCTTCTCCTCGACAGGTTGGCGCACAGTCGTCAGGCCTGGGCGCATATGCCGCGCATCGGGCAGATCATCGAAGCCGACCACCGATAGATCGCGCGGCAGATCTAGCCGGCGCGCCTTGGCCGCGTCCATCACGCCGATCGCCATAATGTCGCTCATCGCCACGATCGCGGTCGGGTGCCGGTCGGCGCTCCATAGCTGCTCGAAGGCGGTTTGGCCGCCCTCCCAGCTGGTAGCGGCCTCGATCATCTGAACATCGGGCGCATCGAGCGCCAGGCCGTGCATCTCCAGCGCCTCGCGGTAGCCGGCCAGCCGCGCCGCCAGTGTGCCGGTGTACTCCTCGATCTGGCCAGCCTTGCCGGACTCGATGCAGATCATAGCGATTCGCCGGTGGCCCTGATCCAGCACATGGCTCATCACCGCCCGCGCGCCGGAGCGATCATCCACATTCACGCTTGGCACATCATCGGGCGCGTCGCTGTCCACCATCACGAACGGCACATCGCGGCGGCGCATCAGCTGGATCTCGCCGCGGTCGACCTCCAGGCCGACCACCACAAAGCCATCCACTGTCGCATCTGGAATGGCCTTCAGCATCGAGCCCCACAGCGGCGGCACCAGCATCAGCGTCAGACCGACCCGACCGCAGACTGTGCCAATGCCACGGATGAACTGGGCGTAGAACGGGTTTGCCAGTGCGCTTGCGATATCTTGTGGCAGCAGCAAGCCGAGCGCATTGGTGCGTCGGGTCGTCATGCTACGAGCGATCGGATCGGGCGTATAGCCAAGCTGCTCGGCGATCTCGCGGATATGGCGCAGGGTATTCGAAGAGAGCTGTGATGGATCGTTGAACGCGAACGAGACTGCGGTTTTTGAGACGCCTGCTTCTTTAGCGATCTGGGAAATTGTAACTTTTGCCATAGCTGCTCCTGCGCAGACATTATAGCATGGCACAGAAGGACGAGTGACGAGTGACGAGTGACGAGTGGCGGTGCCGCCGGTCACTGATCACTCGTCACTCGTCACTTTTTACTCGGCCGGAGCGCTGCGCATAATCGCGCGGTAGCACAGTGCGCCAAGCGGCAGGAGCAGCCAGAAGCTGAAGAGCCGAAAGAGGATTGTCGCGCCGAGGGCGGCTTCGAGCGGCACGCCTTGGATGGTCAGGCCGACTGTAAGTGCGGCCTCGACGGTGCCGCCGCCGGCCGGAAGCACGGTGTAAGTGCTGACGATCAGCGCCAGACCGTAAGCGGCCAGTGTGGCCAGCGGCCCGACTACTACGCCCAGGCCATGGAGAATTGCCAGTAGCGCTAGGCTGTGCAGTGTAAAGATAGTAAGCTGGAGCATGATCAGTGAGAGCACCCGCCATGGCCGCTCGGCCATGAGCTGGCGATTGTGGGTGATTTCGTCGATCATGCGCTGAACTTGTGAGTCATGCCAGATAGGCCCAACGAGTCGCTCGATCGCGCGCTTGACCTTCAATGCCCAGGCGTGCAGTGTGTCGCGCGGGCGTGTGCCGAGGTACAGGTAGCTGCTGATCAGGACAGCCACAGTGGCGAAGCCGCTTAGCGAGGCGTGCGCGAGCGTGCCGTTGCTGGTGGTTACGAGCACATAGATCAGGCCGTAAATGAACAGGATCAGCATGGCCCCGCCCCAGCTGAGCAGTTCCAGGCTAGCGATCACCGCCACGCTGGAGGTCGGCACGGCGCGCTTACGCAGGCTAGTAGTGAGAAAGGCGTAGCTGGCGACTGTGCCGAACGGCAGGGCCTGGCTCAGCAGCATCGTGACCATCGCGGCGGCAGAAAGCCAGAGCGACGGCGCTTTGTATCCAAGCGTGGCCAGCACGCGCCCGTAGATCTGGCCGGCGCAAAGGAATCCAACCAAAATCGCCAGCGCCGCCAGCGCCAGCCAGCCTGGTCGCGCCTCGTGAATCAGCGTCAGCGCCTCATACGTTTTTACTTGGATCCGCGCCCAGTTCCGAATGACGATCGCTAGAAGCGCTGCCAGGAGCATGCCACTCATGAGTAAAGCCCACGGAATCCGACGTCGGGTTGCAGTCATGATACGATCCGGTTTTCCCTGCCAGGCCAAGCCTGCGCGCATTATCTCCGCTTCTTCACTTGAGATACAGACGTTCGATCATTATATCTGGTTGCAAAGTAAGCAACATGGCAGCTTCATGACCTAGCTGAAAAGCGTTTTGTCGCAGCAACTGCGTACCCCTCAGCATTTTCACCCGCGGGGATGAAAAAATACGATCCGAAAAGGAAAGATCCGATTTGCGAGATTAGCTGACCCAATCCAAAAACTTATACCATGCGCCCACAATGGGCAGAAACCACGGCCGCCCATCGTACAGCCCCAGCGGCGCGCCGGGGAACGGCAGCTCGGCGAAGGGGTTATCCACCTGCTCGCCGGCCAGGCAGGCGCCGAGCAGCCCGCCCAGGTAGGTTGCCATCGCCACGCCATGGCCGGCGTAGCCGATCGCATAGTGCAGCCCGCCGAGCTGGCCGGCGTGCGGCATCATGTCGAATGTGACATCCAGCGTGCCGCCCCAGGCATACTCGACTTGCGCATCGCGCAGCTGCGGGTACACCTGGATCATCCCGCGGCGCAGAATCGCCGCGCTCTCGCGCACGGTCGCGGGCGTCTCGGGGAAGAAGCCGGCCCGTCCGCCGAATAGCATGCGCCGGTCGGGCGTGAGCCGGAAATAGTACAGGAAGCGTTTTGAGTCGAAAATCATGCGGTTGCGCGGGCTGACCTCGCGCGCCAGCGCCTCAGGCAGCGGCTCAGTGGCGATGATGTACGATCCGAGCGGCACGATCTTGCGGCGCAGTGCCGCTGTGGCCGCCCCGCTATAGCCGCCGCTGGCCAGCAGCACCGCGCCGGTGCGCAGCGTGCCGCGCGGCGTGGTCAGCTGCCAATCCGATCCCGCGCGCGCGATCCGCTCAACCGGCGCATGCTGGTAGAGCTGCGCGCCGGCGCGCTGGGCCGCATGTGCGAGCCCAGCCACATAGCGCGCCGGGTTGATGCGGGCGCTGGCCTCGTCCACCAGGCCGCCGACATAGGTATCCGAGCCGATCTCGCCGCGCAGCCGGCTGGGCTGTATCACGCGGGTCGCGTGGCCGAAGTCGCGATCGAGCAGCTCGGCCTCGCGGGCTAGTGCCTGGAAATGTGCCGGCTTACACGCCAGCAGCAGGTGGCCCGATCGCGCGAAGTCGCATGCGATCTGCTCCTCGGCCACGATCCGCTCCACGCAGTCGAGCGCTTTGAGCGAGGCCGCGAACAGCCGCCGCGCTGTCTCCAGGCCGTATTTCGCCACCAGCTGCTCGGCCTCCAGCTTGAGCCCGGTCAGCACCATCCCGCCATTGCGCGAGCTCGCGCCCCATCCGAGCGTGCGCGCCTCGAGCAGCGCGACGGAAGCGCCCCGCCGCGCCAGCTCGCGCGCGGCTGCCAGCCCGGTGTACCCGCCACCGACAATCGCCACATCGGCGCGCGCGGTCAGCGGTCGTGTCGGATCTGTTGCTGGGAATGTGACGCCATCCAGCCAGACGGGGGTTTCTTGTAACATCATGGAATCAGCCCGGCCGTAACCTTCAGCACCGCCTCGAACGTTTGATCGTGGCCGAGCAGCCGCAGCTCCTCGCCGATCAGCTCAGCCTCGTCGAGGCGCTCTAGGCGCACCTTGCGCTGAATCGGCTGCATGCCCGCGATCTCCGAGCGCGCCACCGCGCAGTCTGGCGTGTCGTCGCGGGCGATGGTGAAGCGCGCGCGCCGGCACTCGATCGCCAGCGCCGAGAGGCTATCCAGCGCGTCGTCGGCCGGCTCGGCCGGGCGCAGCTCGACGGCGATTGGCTCGCCGGTGGCGGAGGCCAGGCGCAGCGTCGTGCTGTCCGTCTGCTCGCTGGGCGGGCCGGCCTTGCGCCAGCCGAGCCGCGCCGCCAGCCAGCCCACCAGCAGCAGCGTCTGGCTGCGATCGGCCGCCTCACCGGCACGCGCCTCGTAATCCACCGCGACGCGGGTGATCTCGGCCAGGTGCGACACCAGCGCGGGCGCGTCGAAGAACTGCGCAATCAGCTCGCGCCAGGGCGTCAGCCGGCTCCACGAGAGGTCGCTGATCGTCGTGCCCGCGCCGCTCTGCCCGCCGTCGTGATCCAGCAGCGCGGCCATGCGCGCCAGCCCGGCCTCGGGCGCGGCAAATGTCGCGCTGTCGACAATCACGCGGTCGACGATATCGGCAAATTTGAGGAAGCGCGGGTCGCCGGCTGGCTCGCCGCGTGGCCACCACAGCATCACCGGCACATCCGGCACCAGCAGCGGAAGCAGCGTGCCTGCTACCCGATCGACCGCCGTGCCTCGCGCTTCGATCGTGATCTGCTCGCCACAGACCTGCGGCCGGCCGGGGCTGGGCATCTGGCAGTGCGTCTGCACCCAGGCGTCCAGCACGTCCTTGCGCGCGTTTGGCGCGGCGCTGATCACAAAGGCGCGGTTGGGATGCCGCGCGGTCAGCCGCGCCACCGTCTCGGTGGCATGCTCGGCCGCCCGCCCGCCGCCGGTGACGATGATCAGATTCAGCACGCAGGTGCGCGTGACCGCCTGCTGCTTCTGGCCGTTCGCGTCCTCGGCCAGCTGCTTCCAGAGGTCGTTCAGCTCGCGCTCGATCGCGCGAATGTCGATATGGATGCGCTCGCCAAGCGGGGCGGATGTGCTGGTAGTGGTCATAGGGTGCCTTCCTTGCCATAGAGAGCAAAGAGGCGGCTCACCAGTAAGACCTCTATGTTCTCTGTGGCTAAAATCTCGCTGTAGCTCTAATCGCCAGTCAGGCTCTGCCAAAACGTCAGGGCGTGCTCGATCTGCGTCGGTTGGAATGCCGGATCGGTGTGAATCTGAACGCCGGTCGCCTCCGGCGGCCACAGCCCGCCCACCGGCGTCAGCGCCAGTGCAGCTGCCCACTCGTACAGAGCGACCTTGCGGGCGCGATCAGTTTCGGTGATACATCCGCGGAAGAGATCCAGAAACGTCTGGTCTTGCTGCTGCAAGTAGCGGATCAGCTCCTTCTCGCCGCGCCAGACCATCCTGCGGGCGCGCGCGTAGCCCACGAACACCTCGGGCAGACTGTACAACAGCCGAATGTCGACCGCCATCAGGTACACCGGGTCATCCGACGCGAGCATACGCCTTGTCTGCCGCAGATTGTAATTGATCTTCCACCAGTACGCGTAGATATCGGCCGCCATGGTTTCATTTGCTCGCGCCATGTCGGGCCACGGATCGGCCTGAACTTTGCGCCGCAGCCGATCCAACCGCCCGGAGCGATCGAACGCAATCTGGCCCGTTTGAAGCCACAGAATCGCCACAGTCTCGTCGGCGTCGCCGTAGGTTGGGCGATCGAGCGCCTGGATCTGGTCGATCTCGACCGTGGTGGTGAAGTACACCTCCGCGAGCCGGCCCTCGATCGTGGTCAGCACCATATACAGCGGCTCGGGCATGACCGACATGATCACGAACAGATCGTAGTCGCTGGTCGGGGTCAGCGCGCCTGTGCTGGCCGAGCCCATGACCACGACGCCGTCGACCGCCGCGTGCCTGGCCAGCCGGCCGATCACCTCGTCGAGCGTCAGGTTTTCGGTTGGTGTAGGTATGGTTGGGAACATCTTTTCACACATGGGTAAATCAGGTCGCCACATTCGCAAAAACGTTTCTTACCTCTTTGCTCCTCTGCGTCTTTGCATGTGCGAATAAGCTGATGTTGTCACTGTGATGTCCAATCATATGGGCAATCTAGCTCCTTCCAAGTGAACATCCCGCGTGCCAGTGCTTCCGCGATGGCTCAAGATCGTATCGTGATGCCTCAACGTGCTTCCATCATCCAGCACGATGGCACAACGATGGTTGTCAATGTGAGTGGCGTTGAATGTTCATCGACGACGGCGCGGGCCGCCGCAACGTTCGACAATGGCGATGCATCACGTTGCACATTCGCCCGTGATGCATGACATCGATTGTCATCGCCAATCAGCCCGGGCGGGCACAAGACCCACCCTTACGGTCGATGATTGGCGCGGATTCCGTTGGATGCCATCGCGGGCGCGAGAACCACGCCCCTCCAATCGATGATTCGCAATGACAGGTTCGTTGGTCCTTCGTCCTTCGTCTTTCGTCGTTCGTCTTCCGTCCTCGGTCGTCGGTCGTTCGTCGTTCGTCGTTCGTCTTCGGTCCTCGGTCGTCGGTCGTTCGTCGTTCGTCGTTCGTCTTCCGTCCTCGGTCGTCGGTCGTTCGTCGTTCGTCTTTCGTCTTCCGTCCTCGGTCGTCGGTCTTCCGTCCTTCGTCTTTCGTCTTCGGGCCTCGGTCCTCGGTGGTCGGTGGTCCGGCGTCCCCGCCGCCGCCACCCCCGCCCCTCGCGCTCCAGCAGCTTGTCGGACTCCTTTGGCCCCCAGGTGCCGGCCTCATAGTTCGGGAACTCGGGCGGCGCGGCGACCTCCCATCCCTGGTGGATCGGCGTGATCAGCAACCACGATGCTTCGACCTCGTCGCTGCGGGTGAACAGCGTCGAGTCGCCCAGCATGGCATCCAGCAGCAGCCGCTCGTAGGCCTCGGGCGATTCGACGCCGAACGAGGCGTTGTAGCGAAAGTCCATCGTCACCGGCCTGATCTGGTTGGCCTGGCCGGGCACCTTCGAGTCGAAGCGCAGCGTGATGCCCTCATCGGGCTGAACTTTGATCGCCAGCACATTCGGCTCGATATCGCTCATCGGCCCGCCGTCGAACAACATCAGCGGCGCCTGGCGAAACTGGATCGCGATCTCGCTGGCGCGCTTGGGCAGCCGCTTGCCGGTGCGTAGCAGGAATGGCACGCCCGCCCAGCGCCAGCTGTCGATGAAGAAACGCAGCGCCACATACGTCTCGGTGCATGAGTCGGGCGCCACGCCCTGCTCCTGGCGGTAGCCCGGCGCCGGCTGGCCATTCACCACGCCGGGGCCGTACTGGCCGCGCACCGTATGTTCGCCCACCTGCTCCGGCGCGATCGCGCGGATGGCGCGTAATACCTTGACCTTCTCGTCGCGCACGGCGTCGGCGCGGTAGCCCACCGGCGGCTCCATCGCGGTTAGCGTCAGCAGCTGCATCAGGTGATTCTGCACCATGTCGCGCATCGCGCCGGCGTGCTCGTAGTAGCCGCCACGGCCTTCTACCCCTACCGTCTCGGCCACTGTGATCTGCACATGATCGACATAACGACGATTCCACACCGGCTCGAAGATACCATTCGCGAAGCGGAACACCAGGATGTTCTGCACCGTCTCCTTGCCCAGTTAGTGATCGAGGCGATAGACTTGCGCCTCATCGATCACCTGGTGTACGCCGGTGGTGCGCGCGCGCGCGCTG
>Ga0137369_10006703_pt1 | contig 11609 bp, 9 predicted proteins | sample SagtaG_12_FD_104918 | JGI IMG/M metagenome (GOLD analysis project Ga0137369, IMG submission 104918) | Vadose zone soil microbial communities from Sagehorn Ranch, Mendocino, California, USA - Sage1_L_113_16 metaG | ecosystem: Environmental > Terrestrial > Soil > Vadose zone | place: USA... | reverse complement strand
GGGTTCTGGGTCGCCATGACAATGAACGGGTCGGTAAGAACGTGTGTTTTCCCATCCAGCGTTGTCTGGCGTTCCTGCATCGCCTCCAAGAGAGCCGCTTGGGTTTTAGGCGGAGCCCTGTTAATCTCATCAGCCAACAACAGGTTCGTGAAAACCGGGCCTCGCCGGAGGTCGAACTCGCCGTTCTTGACATTATACACGTAGGTCCCGGTGATATCCGACGGTAGAAGATCGGGTGTGAATTGTATTCTGGAAAAGTTACAGCCCATGCTCATCGCGAAGCTTCGCGCCAGCAAAGTCTTCGCGAGACCAGGATAGTCTTCGAAGAGAATGTGAGAGTTCGCCAAGATCGCAAGCATCACCTTCTCCAGGACAGGCTCTTTGCCAACGATTACTTTCTTGACCTGGTCTACAACCTGCCTGCACTTCTCACCTGCATCCTCTACCTTCAAGCCTTCAAGCCTTCCAGCCTTCTATTCGGTTGATAATTTCCCGTAGCATTTGGAGGCGCGAGTCCAGGCTGCGCGGTGGAGGGTAATATAGTAGCGCGTATGTTTCCGGATCTTTCAAAAGCCGCGGACCGAGCTGATTGTTCGCGAGAGCTTTCTTGACAGAGTCTTTTTCCATCCCGGTTTCCAAACTCACCTTCTCAGCTAGGATGTCGCGAAGCCGGTTTTGTAGGATCGTCTCGAAGTAAGCCGGACTTGCGTTGCCCGCGACCTCTACTTGTCTGGTGAGGGATTGAACGTCTCTGGCACGCAACGTTCTGGAAACCTCTCGGGCCCTCGTCTCCGTTGGAGCTGTCGAGCGATGGCGAAGATCCATGGTGAGGATCAGAGCTAAGAGAACGAGGGGAAGCGCGAGCAGGGATAGAGACGGGGTCACGGATTCTGGGACGATATTTCGAAAGACAGTTAGAAGGAAGAGGTAGAAGGCGGAGGCAAGGACTAGAAGCGTTAGAGTGCTACGTTTCAATTTTTCAGACGCTGAGTGTGATGTTCATTTCTTCAGCAATTCTCAGCAAGCACTCCTGTGCCTGTTCCGCGTCGGTCTCAGTGATTGGATGAAGGCTGTAGCGAGCTTCCTCGAAGAGATCTGTAAGTTCTCGAAGAGATGATCCTTTGATCATTAGCATCACACTTATCGCCTTTTCCAGTTCTCTAGCGGTCTGGTCTAAAGTGATACTGGCGCCCAGGCGCTGGGCGGCTTGGACCATGCGCTGGTAACAGTTGATGATTCTTGTCCGAGGATCAGACTCGGGCTGAGCTTTGAGAATGCGAAACGCGTCCTCGACCGACGTTATTGCCTCGGCCCGAGCCGCAGGTATGAGGCCTGCGAGTTCTGCCTTGGTTTGTTGCCAGGATATGATGATTCCTCGGACAACGATTACAGAACTTACGACTAAAAGACCTAGGAAGGCTGCGTAGAACCAGTTTGTCTGGACAAAGTTACCGATCTGGTTTGCGGCTCCGAGCAGCGGGATCTTGGTTGTCTGATTCATTGGGACTGCGCCAGCAATTTGGGTAGAGTTGTCCGGGACTAGTTTGGGTGTCGTGCAGAAAATTCCGTTGCATCTGGCAACGAGGACTTGGAGGGCGACCGTCCAAGCGGCGAGAGCGATAATCAGCTGAAGGAGCATCGACCCTTTTTTACTCCGTTTTCTCTTTCCCGCTATTCCGTATCCAAGGGAGTCCGAGAAGAGACGTGAGTTGTAGACTAGAAGGATGACAAGAGCAATCATGAGCCCTAGGCCGATTAGGGGTGCGAGCGAGACTATGTAGATCAGCCAGTACGAGTTGAGTAGCAGTGATCCGCCGGGCTGTGTCTTTGGGAGAGAGCCGAGGGCGAAGGCTAGGAGTATGAGGGCGATGAGGAAGGGTAGAAGCCGGTTTCCTTGCAGGGTTCCCGCTCCAAGCAAGCCACAATTGGGGCGATTGGCGATAAATACTTGTCCAAAAAACTGGTTTCAGGCATAACCCGGCAATTGGGCACTACGCGCTCGTCGTGGCTGCCAAGGGAGGAATTGGGAAGGCGACTAGTCTCTTACTGCTTCGAGAATGCTAGCGACATTCCACAGTTTCACCCGCGTGTACGGCGGCATGTTGGGGTCTTGGCTAATCTCGTCTAGCGTTGAAATGGCGTTTGAGGCGCGAACGCCTATTGTATGACCCTGTGCCTGAAGCGCGTCCATGGCTCCTTTAGCCGCGCGCCGGATGTTGCGAGGAGTAGTATTGTCATTCGAGACTTCATTGAGTACTGCTAGGGCCTGCTTTATCCGTGTCTCGTATTCTTCTTTCCGTTTTGCTTTTTGCAGGCGCTTTCACCAGTCTGTTGGATGGGCGTCTTGACTCTGTACGCATCCTAGCCCAGAAGGTGATGACGGGCTGGGTTCTGATTAAAAGATTTCCATTTCCCTTTTGGATGACGAGGACTGGGTTACGCTGAACTAGCACTGATCTATATTGGCTAGAAAATCTGTACTTTCATTCTCGGAACGGTTAGTTTCACAAGGGTCCGAGGAGGGCTCTCTTGCGGCGCGAGGTCGAGTCGCTAAGACCCCCTATTTTTCCAGGAACATTTTCTGTCTGGCATGGATTATCGGCGAGACAGGCTGATCAGGGCACAATCCAGGCGGGGATGGTCTGGCGGAGATCACGACAATTCCGAACGAATTTCGGGAGAGTTGAAGGTAGCATCCCAGATTCGAGATCAGGGCTGAAAATACGCGATTTGCTAGATGGTATTCACAAGATTCCGCCTTGAGAACACTTTCAATCGCTTCTCAGTTCGTGTCTCGGTAGGCCAAGGCTTGCTAAATTCGAAACTTGCCCTCTTCCTGCTTGGAAGAAACGTGCATCCTCCTACAGAAGGGTCTGAATAGTTTCGCAGGTGTCCACTGTTCTTAAGAGACCGAATATCCAACAGTCGGAAGAAACTTGTCGAACTACGCGACGGGCAGAAGGCTAGAGTACCGGATCAGAGATCTCTTTCGAAGAGAAGGATACGTGGTCATAAGGGCGGCGCAGTCGAAACCTATCGACCTAGTCTGTATGAGAGATGGAAAGTCGTTTTTGATAGAGTGCAAGACAGACCGATCTTTCCTGGGAAAAGACAGGAAGAAAGAGCTTCTCGGATTGGCCGAACAGGCAGGCACCACGATAATACTGGCTAAACGCAGGAGACGCCGAGTAGAACTGACAAACCTGGCAGATGGAAAACTGTTCGATCCGAAGAACCTAACAGCTATTCCTTGAAGGAGTCCTTTAGACCCCGAAGCTTCTCCAGCATGGACAGCCAACCGAAAACGAGGTTGCTGTACAACGATAGCTTCTCAGGATCCTTCTCGACTTTCAAGACCTCGTTCGCGTCACTAATCTTCCCGATGATCGTCATCTCAACTGAGTCGAGGAGATAGCCTGGGGAGAGGGTGGCCTGGGGGGACATGGCCTTCTGATAGACCACCGGCTTGTTACACTTGGCGCAGAAAACCTCACCTTTCACCTTGAAGAGGGGAGTACCACATACGGGACAGACGTCAGAGAGCATGGTGGCTCCTGACTTCAGCAGGTCTGCCATACGCTTCACATCCTCAGACATCGTCGACTGACAGGAATAACGTGATCAGCGTGCTATAAATCGTACGGGACCAGGATAAGCCGGCCAGGGCTTCGGGGACAGCATCCATCCCCGGGATCCCCAAAGGCTACCCAAAAAGCCATTATAGCTATCCAAATCAAAGCCTTTACTCAAGGACTAGGCGATTATAGTCGATGCCCAATGATCTGAAAGGAAAAACATCAGCCATAATTGCAACGGACGAGTTCGAGGACCTAGAACTCTTCCATCCAATGTACCGTTTGCAAGAAGAAGGAATCAGGACTATGGTCATCGGGCTGACGAGAGACCCTATCAAAGGCAAGAAAGGATACTCGATTACGCCAAACGCATCTATCGATGACGTGAAGGCAGAAGACTTCGACTTTCTCGTTGTTCCTGGAGGGAAATCGCCTGAGAAACTGCGACTCAACAACAAGATCCTCAGATTTGTGAAGGATTTTGACACTCAAGGTAAGCCTATTGCAGCTATCTGCCATGCGGGGCAGGTTTTGGCGTCCGCAGGGATTGTGAAGAACCGAACGCTTACCTGTGTGGCCGGCATAAGGGACGATATGATCAACGCTGGCGCACACTACGTCGACAAGTCTGTTGTGACCGACGGAAACCTCGTCACCTCAAGAGTTCCCAGCGATCTTCCCGAATTCGCAAGAGCGATGATAGAGGTTTTCCGGAAACCTCAACTCTTGCAAGCTCCACAACCAAGGTAGACACTCGCCCCGGAAATACAACGATATCCTCTCTTGATTATAGTCAGGTAAGGTTATTACTCCAACGATGATTTCGCCCTGACAGAAGTCTAGAGGATCAATCTTGCCAGAAAAAACACTCACGCTTAGAGTCGCAGACGCGTATCAGAGAGATGTCGGTCGAGGTATTGCTCGAGTAGACCCGAAAGTTGTGGACGAACTCGGTCTGACCTCAGGTGACGTGATCCAGATTATTGGCAAGAAGAAGACAACCGCTCTCTCTTGGCCTGGATACGAATCGGATCATGGCAAGGGAACGATCCGCATCGACGGTTATCTGAGGAACAACGCCGGCGTCTCAATAGACGACAAGGTCACGATTAGGAAGATAGAGGCAAAGATCGCCCAACGCGTAACCTTGGCGCCAACTGAACCGCTCCGGATCGTGGGAGGAGAGGAATATCTCAGCCAGATCTTGGAAGGCAGGGTCTTGGCACGAGGAGACTATGTGCCGATAAGCGTGATGGGCCGCAAGATCGACCTTGTCGTCACGAGCACGACTCCGACCGCCGAAGCAGTAATTGTCACAGACCAGACACAAGTCACTGTCGGCGAACAAGTGAAGGAAGCACCTAGAGCGATCCCGAGGATCGCTTACGAGGACATCGGTGGTCTACGGCCCGTAATCCAGAAAGTTCGCGAGATGATCGAACTCCCCCTGAGACATCCGGAGCTATTCGAACGACTCGGAGTCGAGGCGCCAAAGGGAGTCCTACTTCACGGGCCCCCAGGCTGCGTTGTTGGCGACTCGTTGATCGCCCTTGAAAATGGTGGGCTAATTCGGATAGAAGAACTCGCGAAAGGCGTACTTCCCGGCGTCTACATCGCTGACCTTCCTATCTATCCACCGGGCAGTGCGAAGGCCCTTCACATCTATGACGTGCCTGAAACGATGGAGATGATCACCGAGACTGGAAAAAGGCTCCGGACGACTCTGAACCATCCTCTCATGACTGAACATGGGTGGATAGAGGCGGAGAAACTCAAGCCCGAGGATAGAGTGAAGACGATTAGGTGGATTCCCTCGCCTACACAGTACGTTGTTGTCAGTGATACAATTCACATGGTGAGACTATGGACCAAACCGCTAATGCCTAAGTTTTGGGATGAGCAATTGGGAGAACTCTTCGGCATATTCATTGCCGAGGGGACCGCTGGCAAGGATAGAGTCTTCTTCACTATCGAGAGTCACGAAGAGGAACTCGCAACCGCGATAAGGAAAGGAATGGCGATTTTCGGTGTTGAAGGGTACACGGTTCCAAAATCAGGTAAACAGTGTAATGTCCTGCGATTTGACAACAGAGGACTCGCTGAATTCTTCGGTAAGTACTGGTCTCGTGTAGAGAAGAGGGTGCCACCGCCGATACTGATGTCACCGAACACAGTTGCGGCAGCATTCCTGCGGGGCGCTTTCGAGGGAGATGGCTACGCAAGAAAGGCTAACAACTATCACGGTGTCTTTCTCAAAAGCAAACACCGGAAATTGTTGGAGGAAGTGCAGACACTTCTTCTGAGGTTCGGAATTACCTCAAGGATTCACGGAGGTCCCTACGTCACCAGAGGAGGAAGAGACTCAGCCTCTTACGTTTTAGCTATCCGTGGTAAAGATGTTGTAAGCAAGTTCAAGGAACAGATAGGCTTCATCTCTACCCGTAAAAGAGCGCGCCTGGAAGCCATAGTCAAAGGCTACAGGCGTAACCTCACCTATCTTAATGACGACTTCGAGAAGATCAAGACAGTAAGGAAGCTCGAAGGGTGGCAAAGAGTATACGACTTCGAGGTCCCGAGTACACACTCTTTCTTCACGAACGGCATACTGAGCCACAATACCGGTAAGACTCTGTTGGCCAAGGCGGTGGCGAGTGAGACGAACGCGAACTTCTACAGTATTGGTGGGCCGGAGATAATGAGCAAGTTCTACGGTGAGAGTGAGGAACGGCTCCGAGAGATTTTCAAAGAAGCCCAGGAGAACGCGCCGTCGATCATCTTCATCGACGAGATAGACTCGATCGCGCCGAAAAGGGAGGAGGTTACCGGTGAAGGTGAGAAAAGAGTAGTGTCGCAATTACTTTCGGTGATGGACGGTTTACAGTCACGGGGTAAGGTTGTGGTTATAGGTGCGACTAACCGGATCAACTCGATAGACCCAGCTCTCCGACGTCCCGGAAGATTTGATCGGGAGATCGAGATCGGTGTCCCGGACCGGGATGGTAGACTGGAGATCCTGCAAATTCACACACGCGGAATGCCCTTGACAGAAGATGTGGACCTGAAGAGGCTGGCTGATGTTACCCACGGATTCGTAGGAGCGGATTTAGAAGCGCTCGCAAAGGAGGCGGCTATTCGTGCGCTTCGTAGGATTCTGCCGGAGATCAATTTGGAGGCTGAGAACATTCCCGTGGAGGTCCTCAACAAGATCATCGTCCGGATGAGCGACTTCCAAGAAGCACTGAAGGAGGTGGAACCGTCGGCGATGCGTGAGGTCCTGGTCGAGGTTCCGGATATCAAATGGGACGATATCGGCGGGCTAGAGGGGGTCAAGGAGGAGCTTCGAGAGGCAATCGAGTGGCCGCTGAAATATCCTGAACTCTTCGCCCAGATGAACGCCGTTCCCCCGAAGGGGTTGTTGTTGTATGGTCCGCCGGGAACAGGGAAGACGCTCTTGGCGAAGGCGGCGGCGAACGAGAGCGAGGCGAACTTCATCAGCGTGAAAGGTCCTGAATTGCTAAACAAGTTTGTTGGCGAGTCTGAGAAGGCGATTAGGGAGGTCTTTCGCAAGGCCCGCCAAGCATCGCCTTGCATCATCTTCTTTGACGAGATCGATTCCGTGGCACCTATCCGCGGGAGCGGTTCGGGAGACTCCAATGTGACGGAGAGGGTGATCAGCCAGTTTCTGACCGAGATGGACGGGCTGGAAGAGCTGAGGAACGTCGTTATTATCGCGGCAACCAACCGGCCGGATATCGTGGACCCGGCCCTGCTGCGCCCTGGGAGGTTTGACAGGATGCTTCTGGTTCCTCCACCGGATCTAGAGGCTAGAAAGCAGATCTTTCGGATTCACACGAAGAAGACGCCCTTGGCTGAGGATGTGAAGACGGACGAGCTTGCCAGGAAAACCGAAGGGTACACTGGGGCCGATATCGCGTCCATCTGCAACACTGCTGTAATGTTGTCAATCAAAGAACATATCGGGAAGGCGAAGGATCCGGAGGATGCGAAGAAGAGGGCTAAGGGGTTGAAGGTGGCTAGGCGTCACTTTGACGAGGCTATGCAGAAGGTTAAGCCGATTTCTAGCCAGGAGCTTAGGATGTACGAGCGCTTCTCGCAACAGTTTGCCGACACGAAGTCCGGCCTTCAAAAGGTTCCGGCGCCCGCGTAGCTAGTCGAGAAGAGCGTTTCTTTGAGTCGAGCAGAGGCACAGCCGCCCCACAAAAAAAGGGGGAGGTTGGGTTAGGTCCGGGACCGCCCAACCGAGGAGGGGAGGGAACGATGTTGGCCGAGGAATCCGGTTGTGTGGCTGAGGAGAGACGATGTCTCGGTGACGCTCACGTGAGGGTTGGTAGCGGTCGTTTCGATGTGGGTCTTGATCCACTCGGGTATGACCACGGTTCGGATCAGCGCTTGGATGGTCACGTCTCTCGTCTTTGCTTCGAGCTGCAGCTTCCGGTAGTTCTCGTTCCCCATTGAGAAGATAAACTTGGCCATGACAGATACATTGTGGTATAGTTCGGTATAAGACCACAATTTTGAACAATGAAACTGTGATGACAAAAACTGTAAGATGACGCGTTCAGGCAGTTTGATCGGAAGGATCAGATGTTTATCTCCACGAAAATGTAGAAGTCGACATCCAACCGGTCCACAGACGATTCTAGCCGGAGTTGAAGGAGGGCCCTCACCCAAGGCGCTCTATGCGAAAACTTTGCTGATAGGTTTGGAAAAGGGGGCCGGAGTCGGATTTTGTAGGGAACCATTACTCAAGAGAGGGACCTGAGGCATGTACGTCCGGGGCGCTTTCTCACTTCCTGGCGGTTCGCCGTGAGACGGGAAGTGGCTCTCTAACACGCTTAGAAAGCGTTCCAGACGGGTATCACTCCCCTTCTCCGGAACAATTTTCACTAAGGAAAAGGTCTGATTTCTATCGCAAGACAACCAGTTTCGATATCGTTTTCGAGTGGTCCTTGGCCGTCGTCCAGCTGGAGCGTTTTACCAGTCCTGGGCGACGCTAGGCTTCAAGCCGGATATTCTCCCAACATGGTCGCGAAATGGTTGTCATGTGGGGTTATTGTATAATGGGGGCGGTGGCTTGGGGACCCTGATCGCCTGTATTAGGGGCTAGATGAAGAAGATGAAGGTCACGAAGCATATCATCATGAGCAGTATGGCATGCTTCAGCCCGTCCTTGAGATAGCCTGTCGCCATCTTGCCCCCGACTAGTCCCGCGAACATAGCTTCTATCATCGCCATGTACAGGAATACCGTTGTGATCTTGTCCAAGGGGAGACTAACGAAGTTGAACCCTACCCCTCCAACGGTTCCCCCGCCGCCGAAGTCTGTGTTGGCCAATTGTTTGAAGAAGCTCGAGATGAGCAGGTAGACAGTGACGAGGAAGACTGCGAAGCTGATGTACATCACCCCGATGAAAGGTCTCAAAGTGGCACGCCTCTTTCTCTCCAAGTACTGGATCTCTTGCACGTGCTTGGCAACGGATTCCATACTCTCCTGGATGTCTCCTCCGGACTTGTTGGCCTCGGCGATGAGCATCGAGCTTCGCCGGGAGAGAGTTGTACCGGTGGCGTCCGCAAAGTATTGGAGCGCCCTTTCCAGCGGGACCCTGAAGCTGATCTTTGCAATTAGCTTCTTGAGCTCCTTTGTCAACGGACCATAGTCCCGTTCCGCCGATATCTCGATAGACCTGACCAAAGTCATGCCGCTTCGACCCGCATCAGCGATATCTCGGATCAGATGCGGAATGTTGTTATCGATAGAGTCTCTTCGCTTGGACTCTGCAAGATAGACTAGCGCCGGCGGTATTAGCGCGACGATTCCCCCTAAGAGGAGGAATCGGTCAATGCTGAACTTACCAACTAAACCTGCAAATGAAACGTTTGGCGTTGCCCCATATAGGGCGATCTCAACGAGTCCCCAGAAGAATATTCCAGCGAAGATTATTCCACTGAAGACCCAGGCTAATTTGCGAGTGATCTTGCCGAAGATTCCTCTCCCTCCTCCGCCCCCCGAGTCTTCTTTGATTTTTTTCGTCTTCTTGCTAGGGACTGCGGCGTCTGGAGCCTGTGGGGCCGGTGCTGGTTCGGTTGGTTGTGACATTTTGTTCTCCTAACCTTTCGGCTGCATAGTGTCCAGTATGAAGAGGAACATTACGCCGCATATTGGTATGAGTATGAATGCTAGGAGGTACATGAAAGAGAAAACGTCGATTCCTCCCAAGTTTCCTCCGATAGAGGCCATGATCGAGAGCATGACGACGAGCATTAGTGGAAAGGCGATGAGCATGAGCACGTATGTCTCAGCGATAATTCCTAGTGTGTCAAGGAATCCTTGGACGGAGAGAGCGCGTTTCTGGAACAAGTGATCTGTTATGCCTTGGAAGAACTTCTTCATGTCCCCACCGGTCCTGATGACTCCTGCAAAGCCTCGCAGAAGGTCTTGGTAGTTTGCCGAGGGCGAGCGTTCTACCTCCGCGTTCATCGCATTGATGACATCGTAACCGAGAAGGTCGATTCTTCCAATCACATTCGCAATCTCGTCGGAGAGCATGAACTTGGGATCTTTCTCAGCGGTGGATCTGAGTATCCGCTCGGGAGTCACTCCAGCGGACGCGAGAACGGTCATGTAGCTTGCTGTGAACGGGAGAAAGTTGTCTAGCCGTTGCCTTCGGGACCCGACTTTCATGGATGGAAGTATGTAGAAGAATCCGAGAATCGCGGCGCCTGTCACGAAGGCGAAGAGGATAGACAGTACGATGCTCAATAGGATGGAGGTTATCGAGAAGGTGAGACCGAAGGCGGCTCCGAGGCCCAGGTTGAGGATGGCGAACCATACGAAGAAGGATAATCCTCCTCCTACAAGGGCGAAGAAGACCATACTACTCACGTAGGCTTTGTAGCCGATCTTCATTCCAGCTAGGGAGAGAACCTGTTTGAGGCCGCTGAAAATCTGAAGGAGCTTGCCTATTCTTTTGCCAAGCAGGCCGTAGGTGAAGTAGGAGAATCCTTGTTTCTCGGGTGGAAGTTCGACTCCTCCCTTCTTGGCCCTTTCACCCTGTTCCATGAAACGACGCATTCTCGCCCTGTAGTCGCCCATGTGGAGAACGGCCTTCTCATAGACGAAGCTGCTGTAGAGCGCACCTGCGGGTGATAGGATGACGATTTCGATAATTAGCCAAGGCGGAGTACTTGCGATCAACGGGAAGAACATGTTAGAGACGATTGAGAGTGGAATGGATAATGGGATGCTGATCAACCACTTGTGCTTTTTCACAATGGCGATGTTGAAGTTGTACAGTATGGCAAAGAAGGACCCGGCAATCAGCAAATAGGTGATTGGAACAAGCTGCTGAACGGCCCCTGTACTGGGGTCCGTGTACCAAGTGCAACCGCAAACCGCACCCATTCCTCTGAAGAGAATTGTGAGGAACGAGAGGACGACGGTCGCTCCAACCCACGACTTGCTTGTCTCGAACAGATCTTTCTTTACATTGTAGAGGCCAAAAGAAATCAGTCCCAGTAGTCCCAGGCCTACCGAGAGGATGTCGTTGGAGTTTGTCGACAGAATCTGGCCTAGCGGTCCTAGGTATGGAAGAATCGGGTCAATTAGGCTCATTTACGGAGTAACTCCTGATGGTTGCACCATCTTCTCGCGCTTGACCCGATCCAAGAGTTGTTGCGGGTTTACGTAGTAAGTGCGAATGACTTCAACGACATCTTTGAAGTCGCGGATGTTGTTCCGGACCATCCATTCAAGGACAAGGCGCCGGTTGTTGAGTTCCTCCATTACTTCCTCATGCTTGTATCCGTGACGCTTCATGATATTCTCGAGAACGTAGCTTCGTCCATAGAACACGTAGGTGTCGGTCTTCGGATTCCATTTGAAAACATCATTGGTCAACACGTCCTTCGTTGTGGGATCGAGCCCGACTACCTCTGCTATGTTGACCATGCGTCGGACACTTTTGTCGCCGACCTGGACTCTGGTCTGGACGCCGATGACATCGATAGTTGGGAT
>Ga0137369_10006695_pt1 | contig 11614 bp, 11 predicted proteins | sample SagtaG_12_FD_104918 | JGI IMG/M metagenome (GOLD analysis project Ga0137369, IMG submission 104918) | Vadose zone soil microbial communities from Sagehorn Ranch, Mendocino, California, USA - Sage1_L_113_16 metaG | ecosystem: Environmental > Terrestrial > Soil > Vadose zone | place: USA... | reverse complement strand
CGGTGTGCACGGCCTGCTGCTGGCGGGGAACCATGCCTGGCGCGCGCTGCCCATAGGCCGCCATACCATTTTCAAGACCCGGCCGGCAGAGGCGGTCGCGGTCCTCATCACGTTCATGGCGGTGACGCTCGCCTGGGTGCCGTTCCGAGCCGACACGCTCACCGACGCCGGCACCATGCTGGGCTATCTGTGGCCGGGCGACTACAATGCCATGTCGTCCTTCTGGGGCTCGATCGAGTCGCAATTCGGCGAGCTCAAGCACGTCTCGAAGATCTCGGATTGGTTCCACCCGCGCGAATTGTGGCCGCAAGTCCTGCGGCCGAACTACCTGGCAACGGAAACCCGGCCGTTGGGGCTGGTTCTCGTCTGCGTCTGGGTTGCCACCTTCCACATGCCTAACACCTACCAGATCTTCGGACGTTTCGAGCCGGCGCTAGGCCTGCCCGACGAAACCACGTGGCGTGGAGTGCTGACGAAGCTCGACCGGCGGGTGGCCTGCGTCGTCGCGGCGATGTTCGTGCTCTCAGTCCTTCGGCTGTCGCATGTCAGTCCGTTCCTCTACTATCAGTTCTGACATGATCGAGACCGGGTATCTGCGCACGTTGGCCGTGAGCGTCGCTCTTCTGTTCGGCCTGATCCTGGCCTTCGTCTGCGTCATCGCCCCTTATGGCGTGTCGCCGTTGCGGGTCAGCCAGGCAGGGATCAATGCGTTCAAGCCTAAGCGCCTGGCCATCGATCGTCTGATTAAGCCCTACGAGGCCTGGCGCGATCAGCCGCGCACGACCTTTCTGTGCACATCGCAACAGCGAGCCCTCGGGTCGATTGCGTTTACTTTTGCCAGCAACTATGAGTTGCTGGAAACTTTCGACCAGCACTCCTCTAGAGGCCGTTTTGCGGATGCGATGTCCAAGCTGTGTGCTGGGCTGTGTGGTTGTCGCTCATGCTGCTTATTGTGATTCCGCCAATAGACGTGGTTCGCCATTCATCTATTTTCAGCTTGATCGTTGGTGAGCGCCATGAGTTCTGGACGTTATCTTGCGGCGGTGGCGTCAAGTTCGATGATACTCGCCGTAGCCGTGATTGGGTTCCATTTGACGGTCGACGCATTGGGCGTCCTGCCTGTTCGCGTCGTGATCGGCGGTTTCAATGAACGGAAGCCGCTCCGGGAAGAATACGACTGGATCGTGAAGCGTTTCGACGTCCGACAGCGTCAACCTACCACGATCTTCATGGGCTCATCTCGCATCAAGCAGACAATCGATCCAAGTTTGCTTGCCGGCACCACCACTGCTCCGGCCTACAATGGGGCGTTGAATGGCAGTGCCGATTTGAGGGAAATCGCCGCGTATCTTCGATACTATCTCAAGGCTGACAAGAACTTACGCTACGTCTATATAGAGGTCTTCCCGTCGGCATTGCTTAAGTATACGGAATCGAACCCCAAGATCAGAATTCCGAACGACATTTCCGATTATACGTTGATGTTTTTCTCCACGAGCGGTTTAAGGAACTCGATTCAGACCGTGTTGCTAAATCGCAAAGGCAGCACGGGTGCGGCTACGTCCGACAATGGATTTGCGCCGATCTCGCTTGCGACCCATCATTTCAGCGTGCGAAACGTCTTCAATTTTGTTCTTCACGCGCGTGTGCTACGCCGCGAGCTATTTCTGTCACCAGGAGTGATCGAGGCGGCGAGGCAGGCTATCGAGGACTGCAAGCCTCACGCGGTAGACTGCAGATACTTCGTGAGTCCACTGCATGCCGACGTCCTGTTCGCCGCCTACTACCTGGGTCTATGGCCTGAGCTCGAGAAGTTGAAACGCCTGCTCGCCGAACTGACGCCGACTTACGATTTCACGCGATACAGCAATCTAATCGATGAGCGAACTGGGCCGGTCGTTTACTGGCCGGAAGCGTTCCATTTCTCGCCAGCACTGGGAGAGCTGATGGCGCAGAAGATGGCCGGCCTAAACACGACTGATATACCGAGCAATTTTGGGACGGTGCTCAGCTCGAAGAACATCGAATCGAATCTAGCCGCGTGGCGGGAGGAGCGCGATCGCTGGATTGCGCAGAACCCGGACGCTTTGAAACGAATGCGCCGGGCGGACGAGAATTATCGTCGCGGCGTATCCTTCAAGGAGGTTACCGATGCGGAGCTTGCTGCCGGCGGTTGGTGACGTGTCAGGCCCGTCCACGCCACAGCATGGGCAGCGTTCGCGACACGCGTATCGGTTATCCGTCAGAGCATCGTCCCCGGTCATAGGCAGCAGTGATCGACGATGTCGTCGAAGGTTTTGAAAACACGATTTGACAGCCAGTTCTGCCGCATGAACTGCCAGATGTTTTCCTGGCTGTTGAGCTCGGGTGCACGTGGTGGCAGTGGCAGGAGCGAGATGTTGCTCGGAAATCTTGAGGCCCTTCGCGCCATGCCAGCCGGCTTGATCGAGGATGATGATCGCGTGGGCGTCAGCGGTGACCCTTGTAGCGATCTCGTCGAGATGAAGTTGCATGGCTTCGGTGTTGCAGAAAGGCAGAGCGAGCGCAGCGCCGGTTCCGTGTTCGGGACATACCGCACCGAACAGGTAGGTCGATTGGGTGCGTTGATCATGGATGGCTCGGGGACGTGAGCCCTTCCTGGCCCAGCGATAGGTGAGCTTGTTCTTCTGTCCGATCCGCATCTCGTCCTGGAACCAGACCTCTACCGGTGTGCCCGGCGCGAGCTTTGTGCGGACTTCCGCCACGCGTATGGCAAAGTTTTTTTGAATGCATCCATCGCGTCACGGTCCTGCTTGTAGGCCTTCGGCCGGGCGCTCACATGCGAGAAGCCCAAGTCCTTCAAGGCGCGATAGATCGTGTCGTCCGACACCGAGAGCCCAAACTCCTCGTGCAGCCGCATGATCAGATCACACGCCCGCCAGCGCACCACGCCATGGACCGCTGGTGTCGGACCCTCCGCCACGAGCCGGGCGAGAAACGCCTTGTGCTCCGCATCGAGCTTGGGCGGCACGCCCGGTGAAGGGATGTTGAGGAGATCGTTCGGCCCCTGCTCGTTGAACCGGATCACCCAATCCCGCAACGTCTGACGATCCATCCCGCCTATCTTGGTTCGAGCATCTGCCTCATCCTCGCAGCTTTTTCGCCGAACCTCACGATCGTGCTGGTTCTGCTGCTGGTGCGCGCCGCGCTGTCGCAAATGGACGTGCCGACGCGCACCTCCTACGTGATGGCGGTGGTCACGCCGGCGGAGCGGACCGCGGCCGCGAGCGTGACCGCGGTCCCGCGCAGCCTGGCGTCGTCGATCAGCCCGGCGCTGTCGGGCGCGCTGCTTGCGACATCGTTTGCGGCATTGCCGCTGGTCATCTGCGGTGCGCTGAAGATCGTCTATGACCTGTCGCTGCTGTACTCGTTCCGACACATCAAGCCGCCGGAAGAGCAGGCGCGCCTGGTCGACGCGCCGAACGGTCAGCGCGCCGCGCTGCGATGAACCCGCCGTGGACGTGCTGCACTATGCGCTGTTCCTGGCCGCGACCTTCGCCGCAGCGCTGGTCGCCGGCCTGTCCGGCTTCGCCTTCGCGCTGATCGCGGCCGCGGTCTGGCTGCACCTGCTGCCGCCGCAGCAGACCGCGACTTTGCTGATCGCCTTCGGCTTGATCGTGCAGAGCGTAGCGGTGTGGAAATTACGCCATGCCCTGGATTGGCGGCGACTGTGGCCGTTCGTAATGGGAGCGGCGCTCGGCGTGCCGGTCGGCGTCGCGATCCTCGGCTGGGCCGATGCACGAGCGCTGCAGACCGGCGTCGGCGTCTTCCTCGTTCTCTACAGCATCTACAGCCTGGCGCGACCGACACTCGAGCCCATCAAGGGCGGCAGCGCGCCATTCGACGCCGGCGTGGGCGTGCTCAACGGCGTCCTTGGCGGCGCCACCGGGCTCGCCGGCATCGTGGTCGTGATCTGGTGCGGGCTGCGCGGCTGGCCACGCGACGTGCAGCGCACCGTATTCCAGCCGGTCGGGGTCGCCACCTTCGCGATGACCGCGCTCTGGCTCAGCGCCAAGGGCGCGGTCGCGCTCGATACCGTCATGCTGTTCCTGGTCGGGCTGCCGGTGTTGCTGGTCGGGACCTGGCTCGGGCTCAAGCTCTACGGCCGGCTCGACGAGGTGAGCTTCCGCCGCATCGTACTGGTGCTGTTGCTGCTGTCGGGCGCGCTGCTGGTCGTGCAGGCGTTGCTACGTTGAAAGGCGGCGGGACAAGTCGTCCTGGTCGGTATGTTCCCGATTACTTCTCAAGCAATCAGGTGATCGAATTGTTGGAACATGAAACCGTCACCCACCATCTGGCCCTCGTACACGAGACCCTCGGTCCGGCTGATGGGCATGGCGCCGATCTCGGTCAGGTATGTTCCCAATGCACCCGCCCCGCTGCTCTGGAATTGGGCTGCGTTGTCGGAAAGGAGGTCGGCGATGACGTCGCTTCGCGCATCGGCGGGCGCAAACACGAATGAGCCGCTGCGGCCGTTGATAAGATCGTCATTGGAATTGCCGCCAAACGAATAGCTGAAGCAATTGTCGGCGGCATCGGGGCCAGCCCCGCTCGGCAGTGCGGAGGCGAGCGACGACTGCGCCGGGCCGGGTGGCGGAGCCTGCAGGCTTGCGGAGGTGAATTGCGCGGCGCTCAGGTTCTTGTTGCCGGTGAGATCGATGCCGAAGTCGGCGATGTTGTCGCCGTTGGTATCGCCTTCGACCACGGTCACCCCGCGGCTCGCGTCAAAGAAATAGCGCAGCCCTCCGGCCTGGCCGTCGAACGCAGCCGTCCCCAGCCAGCGGAACGCATTGATGCCGGCGACGCCCGTGTCGGCATCGATGCCGGTGAGATCGATCAGGTCCGTCCCAACCGTGAAGTCGGTGACCAGGTCGCGGCTGCCGGTCGTCGAGCCGGTGTCCCCGCCGGCAAATGCGAAGGTATCGATGCCCGCTCCGCCCGTGAGCGTGTCGACCCCGCCCAGGCCGGTGAGAACATTGTTGCCGGCATTGCCGACGATCACGTTGGCGGCGGCGTTGCCGGTGCCGTTGATGTTGCCCGTACCGGTGAGCGTCAGGTTCTCGACCCCGCTCGCCAGAGTCCAGCCGATCGACGACTGCACCGTGTCGGTACCCTCGTTCACCGTCAATGCCTGCACCGCGTCCGCGGTCTTGCCCGAGACGAACCCGCCGCCGGTCTGCGTCGTGCCGTTCAGGTAGATCGCGTATTGCTGCCCGTTCGACTGGGTGTAGAGGACGTCCTTGTCCCCGTCGCCATAGAGATCGGCCCAGCCCGCGATCGACCACGGCGAATTCAGCGGCAGCGCGGTGGTCGAGGCCACCGCCCCGTTCTGCAGCAGCCAAATCTGCGCCTGCATCAGGAAAGCCGCCCTGGTCATGGACCCGGCCGGGATTGCCGCATAGGTGGCACATCTGCTTCGAGTACCGCTCCGAGCTTGATCTTCTTTATTGGCGGGCCTAGCAGCCACTCGCTCAAGCGAATCTTACACAACTGCGTCAATTTGGCGACGGATGGCGCGATTCCGGCGTCGGCTTTCTCAACAGCCGGCCGCTTGATGCTGAGCGCTTGCGCCGCGTCGGCGATCCGGCTCGCCGAAGCCAGCCGCTGACGATCGTACAAGCTACCAACCGTTCACGCGCGCCCAGCGGTCGATTACCTCGCCGCCGCGCAGCACGTGATAGCCCTCGTAGCCGGCGCAGGTCAGGCAGCCGTGATTGGGCAGGATGCGCACCAGGCTGCCGACCGGCAGCCGCGCGAACCACATGTCCTCGTCTACGCTCACGGTGCCGTGTTCCTGGTGCACGACGTCGACCGCGAGGCGCCCGAGCCGCACGAGCGAGTGCGCGTCGCAGAGACGGCCGTAGCCGGTGCCTGGCAGGTGCTTGTTGGCGCCGATGTCCTTCGACAGCGGCATCTTCCCGCGAAGCGCCGTCGAGAACTGCCGCAATCGCCAACAAACGCCGCGCCTGTGCGGCATCCTTCCCGCTTGGCAAACCGGCGGACCTCTCCCGCCGTAAACTCAGTCCGCACCAAAAAGGCTTGGCCCATGGCAAACGACCCTCCGTTTGCCACCTTGAATCACTGTGCCGATGATTTGGGAATCCCAGGAGAGTCAGCCGATCAGCGGATTGGTATTATTCATCATCTGGACGATAGAGAGGCCAAAGGTCTGCTCGGGCTGCTTGCAGGTGTCTCAACGCGGACGGGCGGATCGTCACCCTCGCAGCGACGTTGGTGCTTGTTCTCCCCCACATAGGTCGGGATCGTTCGGGTCGCGTCGCCTTCGACGATCTCGACTTTCGGGATGTGCTCGACAGGGCGATTGAGATCGAAAAGGCGAATGCACTCTTGCAGATCATCGCGCGAGTTGGCGGCGCAGTCTCCAAGCCGCTGCGTCGAGCCGCTTTCTTCCCGCATCGAGCGGGCTCAGCGCGTGATGCCGGAAATGTGTCGAATCCGAGGATGCGCCGCGTATGATTGAATGGCTCATGGATGGTGCTGAGACTTGCCCAGGTCATGAGCCCGGCCCCCAGGTAGACACCGCATTTCGACGATGTCGCCGTGAACGCCAAGGAATTCGCTCTTCGCGAGAAAGGTGCTCAATATCTGGCGCGGCACGAACTTGGGCAAACTCCTCAGCCTGTCAATGATGGAGACTTGCATCGAAATAGGCTTCTCGGCTTAGTACTCGTTGTCGGCAGGGGTCCTGCAGCGCGGATCGAGCATCGAATGCGGCTTGCGCGACTGGCCCTTGCTCATTGCGGTACCTCGCTATCTAATGCAATTGGTTTCGTCCCGGCCGGCGACGCGTCGATGATCGCTATCGCGTTGCGCTTGCACCGTCGGAGTGTGCATCGTCTTTCGGCCGATACTTGTCGAGCACGCCGATCAACCGAACGACGTCATCGTCTGCGCCTCGCCCAGAGGACGAGCCGGTGGGCTCCCGCCAGCATGAACAGCGCGCCGCGAAGGGCCATGTACGCCACTCGGCTTGCAAGATGGGCCGCGATGCCCGAACGCTGGCCGTATTGATGATGCGCCCACCAGAGTCCGAAGGTCACGGCAAAAGGCCACCGCCGCGGCTTGCGCAGCAGCGCTTCTAGCATCCGGCCGCCGAAAGGCGAGAGCACCGCAGGGCAGCGCAGAACAGAAACGCCGACGTCGCGCCATCCCTTCATCGTGAGCTTGTCCGCCAAACGGCCTAATGTCGCGCGCTGTTCGTTGCGTTGAGCCATGCCCCTCGACGAGTAGGTTTGGTTGTGCTGGCGCATCACCGCCAACGTTTCAGGGATGCAACAGACACCGTGGCGCAGAGCAACAACCAGGAAAGTGAAATAGTCAGCGTGCCAGCGCAACTCGGGGTCGAACCCGCCGGCCTGAATTAGAGCGGCGCGGTTCGCCACCGCGGTATTGCCGGAGATCCAAATGTGGCTCCGCTGCAGGCGTTCTCGCAGGGTGACTGGCGAGAAGTAATGCGGTTCAGAACCGAAGTCGAATGCGATGCCATGACTTACCTCAGTGAATGGAGTTACAATATCCGAGCCGTTTTGGAACACGGCCAGCCGAGAGCACGTCATCCTCGCCTCGGGATGTTCGCGAAGGCACTGCGCGTTTCGCTCGATGAAGTTCGGCATCAGTCGATCGTCGGCTGCGGCCCATATGATGAACTCGCTGCGCGCCTCCTTAAGCGCCCGATTGATGGAATAGAGCAGGCCGCGATTGGTCTCATTCTTGAGGATTCGAACGAACGGATAACGCCGCGCGAAAGCGTCGATGATCTCCAGGCTGTTGTCGGTCGACCCGTCGTCGAGCACGATGACCTCTTCAGGCAAGCGAGTCTGGGTGCAAATAGCGCTCAGCGAATCCGGAAGAAAGTGCGCATCGTTGTAGTTGCAGAGCAGCACCGATACCGTGATGGACCTACGCGACTTCAGCTGCGTGCGAACGGCGCCACGCGTCGAGGTGTGTGGCGGTTTGAATCGATATTTGTGCAGACTGCGCAGCAGCCTGTTCACGGCGGGGTCTTCCGGAGCGTTCAGCCCCATTGGAGCGGAAAAACCAGGATGCAGATGATACGTCCGTGCCGTACCCAGACCACCGAATTTAATCGAGGACGTCTGAGTCGAGTCCGGAGCGGAGCTTCCGATGTATGCAGCCTCGTAGAGGGGGACGTGTATCTCCGAACACGGCCAATATTCGTCGAACGGAACCCCTGAGAGCTTTTGCTGGGTCACGAAGGCGAGCGCGCGGTCGGGAGCGTGCTTGATCATGTAACGCAGGTGGATCAGGTCGAGAATACGCCGGACGGCCCGCGCATCGAGGCTGTTGTCCGGCCGTTCCACCACGGCTTGTGCCATCAGGTCGCGATAGAAATGATATTCGTAGATCAGGCCTTGCGGGTCCTTGGTAAACCATTCGAGCGGATGCCAACGCTCGTAGCTTTCGGATGCATCCATGCTGCGGCCGTGACTAAAATGGGGCACGCGAATCATCGTCCCCTCGATAGCCGCCAATGCACTCCCGAATAGCTCGCGCGTGAGGATGCTCTGCAGCGGGCGCATGGTGTGGAAGATGCGTTGCAATACGGAGGTGCGGTAGCAGCCGTAGGTCGCCGCCTGGTAGCGACTGAACAGCTTTGAGACACGCTCCAGCGGAGTGCTCGCATCGATCGTCGGCGTAAAATAGAGGATGTTGCCGAGATCCATGCCGCCATCCGATCGGCAAAGGAACGAGAACGAATAGCCCTGCGCCACCCCTGCTCGCGGCTCGACTCGCAGCGCGTCGAGGCAGTGCCGGACCCCGTCGAGGACCACCAGATCGTCATCGGCGCACAACGCGCAGAACGACGTCCTGACCATGTGGATGCTCTCGCGGAACTTGTCGAACGGATCCATCTCGACCGGGAAATCGACATATTCCACGTCGAGATTACTCTTGGCGACGAATTTGCGATTGGCCTCGAGCGACTCCGGCCGGCTGGAATCGGCAACCAGGACGTGGCATTCGGCCCGCTCCGCCTGCAGATAGCCGAGCAGCGAAGCCAGCAGATGCGGCCGATTGTATGTGGGGATGACGAGAGTGAAATCGCGCATCCGCCCCCCGTCACGATCAGAACTTGCGCTTGAGCCACGCGCTTGGCCACGCCGTGATGGTGCGATCGAGCTCACTTTCGTTGAAACGCCAACGCGGCTCCTCGATGACGAATTCCGGATGGCGCGCGGCAAATTCGATGGCCGCCTGCGCCGGATTGTCGTCGGCCCATTCGGGTCGGCCGCGCGGAGTGTCGTGGACGAGACCCATGATCCCGTCAGTCGCGACGATGTAGGAGCCCGGCGTGACGAGATGCGCGTAGGCCTCGAGTTCGCTAGCGACGTGCGCCTTGGCGTGGCTCGAGTCCAGAATAACAATGACCTTGTCGCCCGAGCGGAGGCACGCGGCTACCCGGCTCACCACATCGGGGGCGACCGAGTCTCCCTCGATCAGGGAGATATTGGTGGCGAGCGCATGCGTCTCGATCGCATGACGATTCTCCGCGCGAATCTTGATGTCAATACCCACGACGCGACCGCCGTTGTCCATGGCCTCGAAAAGCGATGCATAGAAGATCAACGAGCCGCCGTGAGCGACGCCGGTCTCGATGATGACGTCAGGACGCAGCGTGAAGATCACCTCCTGCAGTCTGACGAGATCTTCCGGGTGTTGGATAATCGGGCGACCGAACCAGGTGAACGTGTATGAATATTTTTGATTCCAGCTGAGCTTGATCCAGAGGTCCGAGATCAATTCGAAGGCTTGCTTGCCGTAGAGATCGAGGCGTTGATCGTCGGCAGCAATGAGTGTCTTTTGCTCCATGTCGATTACGATGCGCATGATCCGGCGCCCCGCCCGATACTCCACCCCGGCGGCGACGTGTCCGCCTTCGACATCAGTCGCTCGAGCCCGCTCTCAATCGTGGTTGCTGCCTGCCAGTTGAGCACACGCTGGACCTTACCCATGTCCGCCACAAGCGACAACGGCTCGTCTTTGCGTCTTGACCGGGCGCCAAGGTGAATGAGGTCATGCGCATTGAAACGATCGGCGAGCCACTGCATTACCTGCCGTACCGCCACGCCGCGGCCGGTACCGACATTGAAGGCGCCGGTTGCCGCCGGCGCGCCGAGCAGGTTCACCAGCAAGTCCGCAACGTCGGGCGCATAAATGAAATCCCGAACCTGGCTGCCCTCGGTCACATCGATCGGCTGACCAGCTGTGAAGGCTGCGACCAGCGAGGGGATCAGGCGCTGGGGCGGATCGCCCTGACCATACGGCAGAAATACACGGCCCCAGGCGGCGGAGAATCCGTAGTGCTGCGCGTACGCTTCGATCGCCATCCATAGCGCGGACTTGCAACGCCCGTAGAGGGTCAGCGGGCGAATCGACGTCTGGTCTTCGCTGCACGGACCATCGCTCGCCTGGTATTCCATCGCACTGCCGACGCCCACGAATCGTTGACCGCCGTGCTCGGCGAAGGCGCGCACCAACGCGAGGCTGGCATCGTGCCAGTCCAGATTCTCTGGCGCATCGCGGTAATAGTCGGGCGTCGCGATCCAGGCGAGATGCAGCAGATGTGTCGGCCGCAATGTCGCAATCACGCTGCGCGCAGCACCCGTGGTCATCAGATCGACGTTGTGCCACACGATGCCGTCAACCGGCGGACGGGCGTATGATCGGCTTACCGCATGAACGCGAATGCCCTGCCGTGCCAGTTCGTGCAAGCAGTGCGACCCGAGGAAACCGGAGCAGCCGGTGGCCAAAACGGTGGCGGTCTGCGGAACGCGGGACAAGATCACACCATCTGTGGCTCGGCGTGTGGCAGGCGGACTGCAACCGAAAAAAATCCTACAAGTGGGCGGCCTCGCTGTAAAGTCGAATACAGCCGCATTCGGGGCTGTTATCGATTCATATCCCATCCACCCGCCAAATCGCGGGTATAGACGAGGACGTAACTGCAAAGGTGTTATGTCTGTAGAGGGCGCTGTGCTGCCATACTTGCATCGCGTCGCCCTATCAGCCCAATTCGCCCTATGCCGCCAGCAAGGCAGGCGCCGACCATCTCGTGCGCGCTTGGCACAGGACGGTTACCCAGCGATCATCAGCAACTGTTCGAACAATTTCGGCCCCTATCAGTTTCCCGAGAAGTTTATCCCGTCTGCGTCGCACCGTCGAATGGTATCTTGCGAATGAGGCGTGGTGGAGCCCGCTGCGAGCGGTCGCGACCAAGCGACTCGGGCTGGTGGGATAGCCGGCAGTGCCGACGGCGGACGACGGCACTGGAACGGCGACGGGTCATTCCGCCGGTGTCGATATCGTCATCGTTAACTGGAACTTTGCGCCAGTGTCCGGCGGCACTCGATCGCAGCACCGCGGCGGAGTCGTTCCAGGGTCGTCGTTGTCGACAATGCGTCGTCGGACCATTCCGCCGATGGCTCGCCGTGGAACGCCTACAGCTCGACATCCTGTTCAACCATGAGAACCGCGGCTTTGCGGCGGCGTGCAACCAGGGTGCAAGGCTTGGAACTGCGCCCTGCCTGCTGTT
>Ga0137369_10006682_pt1 | contig 11629 bp, 9 predicted proteins | sample SagtaG_12_FD_104918 | JGI IMG/M metagenome (GOLD analysis project Ga0137369, IMG submission 104918) | Vadose zone soil microbial communities from Sagehorn Ranch, Mendocino, California, USA - Sage1_L_113_16 metaG | ecosystem: Environmental > Terrestrial > Soil > Vadose zone | place: USA... | reverse complement strand
CCGGCCCTCGGCTTCCGCCAGCTGCCGGAGCGTCCCCGCTCGTTCGACGAACGAATCCACGGCTCGCTTCCATACGGTGTTCCAGCCGGAAGCGTGCCGGGCCACCAGCCGAAGCAGCCGGTTGCCCCCCTTTCCCCCTACCCAGATCGGGGGCCCGCCGGGCTGATCCGGCCGGGGATGGTTGTAGGCACCGTCGATCCGGAACCTCTTCCCTTCGTGCGTGAACGGCCCTTCCGCGAACAGGCCCGCGACCACCTCGACGGACTCCTCCAGCATCGCAAACCGGTCACCCGTGGGAGCGAGCTCGTACCCGAAGGCGCCGAACTCAGGCTCGTACCAGCCGGCGCCCAGCCCCAGGTCGAAGCGCCCTCCACTGATCAGATCGATGGCTGTGGCCATCTTCGCCACGTGGGCGGGATGGCGGAACGGCGCGCATGCGACGAGGGTTCCCAGGCGGACCCGCTCTGTCACCGTGGCCAGAGCCGCCAGCGCCGTGAATGGCTCGATGGTTCCGAACGGCGCGGCCGAGCCTCCGTACCTGGCCAGGTCCAGAAAGAAGTGATCCGAGATCCACACCGAGTCGAACCCGAGCGCCTCGGCCCGCTGCGCTGCGTCGACCAGACGGGGCCAGCTGAGCGGCTTCCCATCCGGGAACGAGTAGTCGTAGTGGGGCAATGCCAGGCCGATCCGCATGGGCGCCATGCTAGCCGAGGCAGGGCGGGCGGATGCCCGGGTGCAGGAGCGCCGGAACACCCGGGGCGGTTCGATCGGTTTGCTGGGCTTTGGTCCAGGGAACCATGCCAGTACGGACACCATCATCATGAATACCAACCAGACAGGGGCGTTTCCCTTACTCAGGCAGACGCTGCTTCGAAGATTCCTGAACGAGGCACAGCTGCGGGAACTAGAGCAGTTTTGTCGGGCGACGACCCGGAAGGCGGGCGTGACCCTGTTCCGGCAGGGGAATCCGGCCGACACGTTCTTCCTGGTGGCGGAGGGCTGCGTCGAGCTGCGGGCCCGTCCTCCCGGGCGCCGCGTCTACCGCACCGTGGAGCTGATCGTTCCCGGATGCACGTTCGGGGACGAAACGCTCTTCGGAGAGAACGAGTATCTGGCGGGCGCCCGCGTCATCGAGCAGGCGAGGCTTCTCATGTTGAGCCGGATGGAGTTCGATCGCTTGATCGACGCTCGGCCGGCCATCGCGTCGGGGATCCTCCGGTGTTCCGGAAGCTGCCTGAGCCAGACAGTTCGCCGGGCGGCAATCCTCACCCAGGCCCCCGCGGACGTGGCCCTGCGGATGCTGCTGGAAGAGCTGGCCAGCCCGGCACGGCAGAACGGCGATCCGGTGTCGGTGCGGATCACTCACGCCCAGCTGGCCGGGGTTCTCCACGTCTCCCGGGAGACCGTGAGCCGCATGCTCGGCCAGCTCGTTGGCGAAGGTCTGGTCGAGCTGGGCCGTGGAATCATCAGGGTGCACGCTCACTCTCAGTAGGCCCACCCCTGCTCCTGTTAGCATCGACCGCCCGGTTCAGAGGAGGGTCCCATGTATCCGTGGTCGATCGAGTTCGAGGGACGCCTGGAAGAGAACACCGTCGAGAGCAAGGCCCTTCGAGACAACCCGCTCGGCGATCCCTATCAGCGGCCGTTATGGGTCTCCGTGCCCCCCGGATACGACGATGAACCGGAGAGACGGTACCCGTCGGTGTATGTGATCCAGGGTCTGACCGGACAGCTCGACATGTGGCGCAACCGCTCGCCCTTCCGCAAGAACTTTCCCGAGCTCACCGACGAGCTGTTCGCAAGCGGTAAGGCACCACCATGCATCGTGGCGTGGGTGGACTGCTGGACCTCACTCGGAGGGAGCCAGTTCCTCGATTCGCCCGGGACGGGCCAATACCACACGTATCTGTGCGAGGAGATCGTGCCCTGGGTCGACGCGCACTACCGAACGCTCCCGGAGCGCGAACGCAGGGGGATCGCTGGAAAGTCGAGTGGCGGGTACGGAGCCATGGTCACCCCCATGCTCCGCCCGGACCTGTGGGGCGGCCTGGCCACCCACGCCGGGGATGCGCTCTTCGAGGCGTGCTACCTCCCCGAGTTCAGGGTGTGCGCGCGGACCCTCCGAGACGAGTACGAAGGGTCCTTCGAGAAGTTCTGGAAGGACTTTCGGAGCCGTCCGGCCTTCACCAAGGACAGCGATGCCGAGCTGCTCAACGAATGGTGTATGGCAGCGTGCTACTCGGCCGATCAGGACGGCACTGTCCAGCTTCCGTTCGATCCGGCCACCGGCGAGCTCGTCCCCCAGATCTGGCAACGGTGGCTGGCATGGGATCCCGTGCGGATGGTGCCCGAGCACGCCGAGGGATTGCGCTCGATCACGGCGATCTACATCGACGCCGGGAAAAAGGACGAATACTTCCTCGACCTGGGCGCGGAGGCGTTCCGGCGTGCTCTGGAAGGAATCGGGGTCACCGACGTGTTCTTCGAGCTGTTCGACGCCAAGCACGGCGCCATCGAGTACCGATATCCGCTGTCACTGAAATATCTGGCGGAACGCCTCTCGCCCTGACCCCATCCGACGGCGACTGGGCAGCGCCGTCAGGTCGTGAGCTCCCTGGGAGTGACCTCGACGGTCAGTATTCGCCCGTCCCGGTACACGCGCATCGTCGCGCGGCGGTTGATCGCGTCGCTCACCATGATCCGCTGGAGGTCGTCCATGCCCTCGGTGGGCTGGCCGTCGACTTCCAGAATCAAGTCTTCCAGCCGAAGACCGGCCCGCGCGGCTGGACTGCCCTCGACCACCTGCACGATCTCCACGCCGGCGTCCTGACCGCTCTCCTTCGCCACCCGGGGTGGAAGCGGCCGGGGGCCTCCGGCGATCCCGAGGAACGCCCGGCGGAACCTGCCCTCGGTCATGAGCGCCGCGATGATCCGTCGGGTCGCCGAGTTGATGGGGACGGCCAACCCAAGGCCCTGCCCGATCCCCGGCCCGACCACGGCAGTGTTGATGCCCACCACCCGGCCCCGGCTGTCGGCCAGGGCTCCACCCGAGTTCCCGGGGTGCAGAGCGGCATCGGTCTGGATCACGTTCTCGACCACACGGCTGACGGAGCCGGCGCGGGTTGGGAGCGACCGTCCGAGCGCACTGACCACGCCCGCGGTCACCGAGCCGGCGAACCCCAATGGGTTGCCGATGGCCACGACCAGCTGTCCCACGCGCAGGCGGGAGGCATCTCCCAGGAGGGCTGGAATCAGGCCCGACGCCGATGCTCGCACCACGGCGAGGTCGGACAGCGGATCAGTTCCCACCGTCTCGATCCCGAACTCCCTGCCGTCGACGAAGGACGCGCTTCCTCGCTCGGTGCCGGCGATCACGTGGGCCGAGGTCAGGATGAACCCATCGGGCGTGATGACCACGCCGCTCCCACCGCCATCCGCGGCCTGGCCTTGCCACACTCGCCGGGTGACCCGGAGGTTGGCCACAGACGGAGTCAGTTGTTCGGCCACGCGGGTGATCACAGTGGAGTAGGCGTCGAGCGCCTCGTCCTCCTCGGCGTCGGGCGTGGGCGCGCCGCCAGGGTCCCCGTTCCCCAGCAGCGCGTCGATGAATCTCACGTCGACCATGTCGAAACCGAGGCTAGCACGACCGCCGGAAATGGCCGGAGTGAAGGATGCAGTCGAAAAGAGGCAGCGGGAGCGCTAGCCCATCTGGAGGTGGAAAGCGCGGGTGGGGACGGTCCGGCTGGCGCCGTCAACCCCCAGACAGGTCACGGAGCACCTCCATCCACCGCCCGAGCAGCCGCTCGAGCTTCCTCGGCGCCCGCCCGGCGGAGCTTGATCAACGCAGTACGCAGCCTGGTCTTGACCGTTCCCAGCGGAATCCCGTCGGCCTCGGCGATCTCACGCGCCGTCCAACCGTAGAAGTAGGCCTGTGAAAGCAACCGGCGCTCGGGGGGCGACAGGCCGCCCATTGCCCGGCGAGCCTGGTCCCGCTCGATCATTCGGCTCTCCTCGTCATCAGGTGTGGGCTCGGGCAATTCCTCCATGAGGACGAGCGAGGGCCGGGCGGCTCCGCGGTCGTGGCGAAGCCTGTCGACGGCCATGTTGTGAGCTATTGCCATGAGCCATGTCGACAGCCTTCCCCGGGCGGCGTCGAAACGACTGCCCTTGCGCCATGCCGTGAGGAAGACGTCCTGGGTGAGCTCCTCGGCGCTCTCGTTGTTGCCGAGCAGCCGAACCCCGAGCGTGTACACCGACCGTCCGAACCGCGCGTAGAGCGTCCGGATGGCGTCCTCATCTCCGGCGACCAGTTGCCGCATCAGGTCCTGCTCCGATTCTCTCGAGAGGGGACCTTCGGTTTCGAAGGTCATCGAGCCTCCATCTGGCACGCGGCGCCTCGGCGGCGGGGTCTGTATCGGACGCTTCATTATCCGACGCAGGAACCTCGGCTGCTTGGGCGCCCCCCCCGATCCTCTTCCGCGCCCCTGTCGGCGTGGGATGATGAGTGTATGAGCAGGGCAAGGGCGCTGGTGGTCCTCCTTGCTTCGCTGGTAGCGCTCGGCGCCGCCATGGGTGTTGCACGGGCCCAGAACCAGAGGCGCGAGACCGTCCTGTCGCTCACCCTGAACGGCGTGGTCGATCCCTTCGTCGCCAACTACATCCGCAGCGGCATCGACAAGGCCGAGGCCGACGGCGACGCGGCGGTCTTGCTGACGATCGATACGCCCGGCGGCCTCGACTCCTCGATGCGCAAGATCACCAAGGCCATCCTGAACGCCAAAGTGCAGGTCATCTGTTACACGTCTCCTTCCGGGGCCAGAGCTGCTTCGGCCGGGACGTTCATCATGTTGGCCTGTCCGATCAACGCAATGGCCCCAGGAACGAACATCGGTGCGGCCCATCCGGTAGGCGTCTCCGGCGCCATCGAAAGCGACAAGGTCACGAACGACGCCGCCGCCTACATCCGGTCGCTGGCGGAGCGGTGGGACCGAAACGCCGACTGGGCTGAACAGGCCGTCCGCAAATCGGTGAGCATCTCCGCCGAGGAAGCCCTGCAGATGCATGTGGTCGACCTGGTCTCGCCCACCCCGGCCGCCCTATTCAGGGCCATAGCCACGTCGTGCTCCGGGAGCGCCGGCGGTCTCGTCCAGGCAGACCGCTGCCCAACGCAGTCGTTGGCGGGAGCTCGGATCGAGGAACGCGGTATGGGCATCGGTGGGGCGTTCCTCCACGGCCTGATCGACCCGAACCTGGCCTTCCTGTTCTTCTACCTGGGGCTCGCCCTGCTGGTCATCGAGATCCTTCACCCCGGGGTATCCGTCCCGGGGATCCTCGGAGCCGTCCTGCTCATCTCGGCCTTCGTCGACTTCGGGTTTCTGCCGGTGCAGCTCGCCGGGGTCATCCTGCTCGTGCTTTCGGCCATCTTCTTCCTGCTCGAGTTGAAGCACCCCGGGATCGGCCTGCCCACCATCGGCGGGGTGATCAGCCTGGTTCTGGGCGGCTTGCTGCTGTTCAACTCGGCGGTGCCGAATGCCCGGGTCTCGCCATGGCTCCTTGCAGCCGTCGCCGTCGCCCTGGTGTTGTTCTTCGGGTTCGTCGTGCGAGCGGTGATGAAGGCCCGGCATCTCCCCCGCGTCGCCGGGATCGAGGGGATGGCAGGCGAGCTGGCCGTCGCCATCGACGACCTGAAACCCGTGGGGCGGGTCCGAGCCAGGCGGGAGAACTGGAGCGCGGAATCCGTGGGGCCGCCCATTGCCAAGGGAGCCTCGGTGAAGGTGGTCGAGGTCAGGGGGCTCCGGTTGGTGGTAGAGCCGGCCGGCGAACCGGCTCCGGGGATCGCTCCCGGTGATCAAGCCCTGCCCGCGACGTCACGTCGAGAGGGGGAGCTGGCCGGCGAATCGAGCGCGGGCCAGGGAAAGGAAGGAGTGACATGAACGTAACTCTCATCGTCATCCTGGCGGTGGTGGTGTTCTTCCTGCTTATCGTGGTGCCCAACGCGATCAAGATCGTCCCGGAGTACCAGCGAATCGTTCTCTTCCGCTTGGGCCGGGCCATCGGGATCCGAGGGCCCGGCTTGGTGATCATCATCCCGATCATCGACCGGGTGGTGCGGGTCGACCTGAGAGAGCGGTACCTGGAGATCCCCCACCAGGCGGCGATCACCGAGGACAACGCCACGATCAGCATCGACTTCATCATCTTCTACAAGGTCGTCGACGCCTCGATGTCCGTCCTCCAGGTGCAGAACTTCGCGGGTGCGGCCGAGAGAATCGCCGCCACCACGCTGCGGAGCGTCGTCGGCGACATGACCCTGGACGACGTCCTGTCCAAACGGGAGGAGATGAACCAGATCCTCCAAGTCAAGCTGGACGAGGTCACCGAGCGGTGGGGTGTGAAGGTTACCAACGTGGAGGTCCGGGAGATCATCCCTCCGCCGACGGTGCAGGAAGCGATGACCCGCCAGATGTCGGCCGAGCGGACCCGGCGAGCCGTGGTCACCGAGGCGGAGGGCAACAAGCAGGCCGCCATCACCGTGGCCGAAGGGCAGAAGCAGGCCGCCATTCTGTCAGCGGAGGGGGACCGGCAGGCTGCCATCCTGCGAGCCGAAGGGTTCTCCCTGGCCCTGGGCAAGATCTTCGAGGTGGCCAGGGGTGTGGACGCGAACACCATGAGCTTGCAGTACCTCGAGGCGTTGAAGCAGATCGGCTCATCACCCTCGACGAAGTTCGTCGTCCCCATGGAGCTGGCCAACCTGCTTTCGGGCGTAACGGGCCTCACCAGCAAGTCGTTCGGGAACAGCGGCGGCGACGGCGCGAAGTCGTAGCAGAGGAGTCCGCCTCCGGGCCCGCGGGTATGCTGGAGGGGATGGCTGATCTGCATCGCACGGGCGTCCGGTGGCGCGAATGGGGTGACGGGGCCTTCCGCGAGGCGGAACGCCGAGGCGTGCCCATCCTGCTGGACATCAGCGCGGTGTGGTGCCACTGGTGCCACGTCATGGACCGCACGACATACAGCGACGCCCGGGTGGCCGGGCTGATCGCGGAGTCGTTTGTCCCTGTCAAGGTCGACAACGACCGCCGCCCGGATATCAACCGGCGCTACAACATGGGCGGCTGGCCCACGACCGCCTTCCTCACGCCGACGGGCGAGATCCTCACCGGCGGCACGTACTTCCCGCCTGAGACCATGCAGGACCTGCTCCGACAGGTGTCTTCTGCCTGGACCGACCGCCGAGAGGAGTTCGAGACGAAGATCGCCGAGCTGGCGGCGGGGCGAACGGGGCTGCGAACGCAGAAAGGGGCGCTCACTCTCTCGATCGTGGAGCGGATCATCGGCGGGATCGCCAACCGCTACGACGCCAGATACGGGGGGTTCGGCCCAGCGCCGAAGTTCCCGCACTCGCCGGCCCTCGAGCTGCTGGTCAACCGCCACCTGGCGACGGGCGAGGAGCAGCTGAAGGACATCGTGTTCCACACGCTGGACGGGATGTCCTCGGGCGGCATGTACGACCACGTGGAAGGAGGCTTCTTCCGGTACTCCACGACCGAGGATTGGTCGGTTCCCCACTTCGAGAAGATGTCAGAGGAAAACGCACGGCTCCTCCTCGTCTACCTCGCGGCGGGGACCCTGGAGGGCGGCGAGCGCTTCCACAAGGTGGCCCAGGACGTGTTCCGCTACGTCGAGGCCACCCTGGCCGATCCCAAAGGCGGCTTCTACGGGAGCCAGGACGCCCAGGAGGAGTACTACTCCAAAGGCGAGGGGGGGCGGAACGGGCTCGAACCGCCCTATGTGGACCCAACACTCTACGGGGACTGGAATGGGCTCATGGTGCAGGCCCACCTCCGGGGAGCCCAGATCCTGGACGAGCCGGCCCTGCGGAAAAGGGCTTTGGCTGCGCTCGACCGAGTGCTCTCCGTGCTCGGGCCCCCGAACGAAGGACTGGCCCATTACTACGACGACTCACCGAGTGCGGTCCGGGGCTTCCTCGGCGATCACGCAGCGATCGGACTGGCCTGCCTGGAAGCATACGCGGACACGGGCGACCACGCCTACCTCGACGCAGCGAAGGAGGCTGCTTCCTTCGCGTTGGACAACCTTTTGGCTGAGGAAGGCGGATTCCTCGACAAGCGGCCGGACTCGGGAGAAGGGGCGCTGAGCGTCCCGGCCCGGCCCCTCGAGGACAACTCGGCCTTCGCCATACTGCTTCTCCGGCTCGGTCGCCTCCTCCGGGAGGAGTCCCTGGCGCATCGGGCCCGGGATACGCTGTCCATCTACGCGGCCGGGTATGAACTGTACGACCTGACGGGGGCGCCGTTCGCGCTGGCGGTGGACGAACTGCTCGCCGAGCCCGTACACGTGAGCATCGTCGGCGACGTGAAGCAAGGCGAGCCTCTGCGCCGGGCCGCCGTTTCCGGCTACCGCCCCTACAGGTTGGTGGACACCCTGGTGCCGGGACGCGACGACGACCTTATCAGCAAGGCCGGCTACGCTACCCAGGATCACGCTGTCGCCTACGTGTGCGTCGGAACCGTATGCCATCCACCGACATCCGATCCGGCCGAGATCGCCTCGCTCAACCCGCGTTGACCCGGCAGATCCCGCGTTCCGCGAAGGGCCGGAACTCCTTGATGGACAGGGCCGGTTTCAGACCTCCCATCATCCCCTCCAGCAGGCCTCGGTGAAGGGTGCACACGAGGTCCCGATAGTCGTCGGCCAGGTCTCGGAAGGGACAATCCCGCAGGGTGATCTCGATTGCCGCCTGGCCTTCGCGCCGGAACCTCGGTTGGAATCCCGCCTTGGCCATGGCCTCTTGTAACACCGCCAGGTTTCGTCGGGCCGGAAGCCTCACTCCCGGCTTCGGTCCGCCCTGCGTCACGAGGTAGGCGCCCCACTGCTTGGCCAGCTCGCGCGCTTGCTGGAGGGCACGGCCTCCCTTGACCAGGCCGCAGAGCATCTCGGCGAGCAGCCGGTAATCACGACCCTCCCCCCCTTCGATCTCCCGGATCGAGTACATCGTCTGAGGTCGCCCGACCGAAGCGGTCTTCCGGATCTCCCTGGAGATCAGTCCGGCTTCCTCGAGTCGGCGAAGATGAGGCCGCAGGGTGTTCGGGTGCAGGGCCAGCCGGCGAGACATCTCCCGCACGGAGACGGGGCGCCGGGCCAGGCCGATGTACCGGTACATCCGGTAGCGAGTATCGTCGGCCAGGGCCTTGTGAAGCTCGAGGTCTGGGGTCTCGGGCACCTCAGTGAGACGAGGGGCGCAGGGCCGCTGGTTCGACCGAGCCGGCAGAGCGTATTATCGAGGTAAGCACGGTATCAATCAGCATAATCCCGGAGAGTCCCATGCCCACGAAAGAAGAAGTCAGGCAAGCGCTGCGGAACGTGCTGGACCCCGAGATCGGCAAGCCGATCGAGGACGTCGGGATGCTCAAGGACATCGTCGTCGACAACGGCATGGTACGGGTCTATGTCCTGCTGACGATCGCCGGCTGTCCGCTCAAGGACCGCATCAACAGTGACGTGACCGACGCCGTCCGCCCCATCCTCGATCCCGGGCAGCACGTCGAGGTCGTCCTCGGAGAGATGACCAACGAGGAGCGACAGGGGTTGGTGACCAGGCTTCGGGGCGGGGGCGGCGAGGCCCCTGAGCGTCAGGTCTTCTTCACCGAGGGCAACACCACCGTGATCGCCGTCGCTTCCGGCAAGGGCGGGGTCGGGAAATCCAGCGTGACGGCGAACCTGGCCGCGGCGCTGGCGGCCGAGGGGAACCGGGTGGGGATCATCGACGTCGACGTGTGGGGCTTCTCCATCCCACGGATGATGGGCGTCTCCGGACGGCCGGTGGCGTTCAACAACATGATCATGCCGCTCGAATCGCACGGGGTCCGAATCATCTCGATGGGCTTCTTCGTCCCTGAGGAGACCCCGGTGATCTGGCGTGGCCCGATGCTGCACAAGGCCGTCAACCAGTTCCTTGGAGATGTGTACTGGGGCGACTTGGACTTCCTGTTGGCCGACCTGCCCCCGGGGACGGGCGACGTGTCGATCTCGATGGCCAGCTTCCTCCCCGGTGCCCAGATGCTCGTGGTGACTACGCCTCAGGAGGCCGCCCGCAAGGTCGCCGAGCGGGCCGGGAAGATGGCCGAGCAGACGCGACTGAAGGTGCTGGGGGTCATCGAGAACATGTCCTACTTCGTCTGTCCCCACTGCGGGGAAAAGACGGCGATCTTCGGCGAAGGCGGCGGGCAGCTCGCGGCGGACACCCTGGGGGTGCCCCTTCTCGGCCAGATCCCCCTCATGCCGGAGATCCGGGAAGGCGGAGACGCCGGCACGCCGATCGTCCTGTCGCAACCCGACTCCCCCGCCGGTCTAGCGCTCATCGAAGCGGCCCGCAGGTTGGCCAAGGAATCGAAGACTCTGGTCAAGAAGCCACTCGGTCTGACCGTCGCTCCCCGTTAGCCGGGCGGCTCTGCCCCAACCACTTCCACCTGAAGTATCAGGCAGCTGACACGCAGCCAGGCACCTTCATTGGACCTGACGAGGTGGGGTTTGGAGATGTGGGATCGGTGAGGAAAGAAGCCAGATGACCGAGCCGACAGCGCCGGCAACGGCGATCCAAAGCGTCGGCCGCAATCCAATCGCAGCGCCGAGAAACCCGCCCGCGAGTGCCCCGAGAGGCCGGACGCCGTAGGCGAAGAACCGCACGGTGCCGCTCCCTCGGGCGCGAAGTCGGTACGGGATGAGGAGGGCGTACAGGCTGTTGTTGTTCACATCGAAGAGCATCACGCCGAGGCCGCTTAGGAACTGCCCTGCTGCCACGATGCCCGCGGCCACGGTCCGGCCGCCTGCCGCCATCGGAACCAGCGCGAGGGCTGAGGGGAAGAGTACTCCGCCGGCCACGATGGCCCTCCCGAACCCGATCACTCGAGTGATCCTCGGGGCGAGGATTGCGCCGGCCAGTCCCCCCACCGCACCCACCGCAAACACTCCGCCGATGACCGTCGGCGAAAGACGGAGTGACGTGGCGAGGAACAGGACAAGCAGCGCCTCGAGCATCCAGGTGAAGAAGTTCGCCGTTGTGACGGCGGCGAGCGATGCCCGCACCATTGGTTGCCTGAGGACGTAACGCAGCCCTTCTGCGATTCGTCGCCTCGCGCCTTGAAGCGACGTCCGGTCGATGGCGGGTTCCCGACTTCGGATGTTGAAGAGGAAGAACGCCGAGCAGATGAATGATGCCGCGTCGGCGAGCATCGCAACAGGAGCGCCCAGCAGGCTCACCAACAACCCGGCGATCCCAGGGCCTCCGACCTGCGAGGCGGCACGGCTCGTGGTGACAAGGCTGATCGCATCGACGAACTCCTCCGGCGGCACGAGGAGCTGGAAGAGCGGCGTGTAGGACTGATCGAAGAACACCGTGAGCACACCGACCAGAAAGGCGACGATGTAAAGCTGCGACATTGCTACGTGATGAAAGGCCGCGGCCGCTGGGATGGAGGCGATGAGCAGTGCCCGGCCGACATCCGAGGCGATCATCGTGACGCGACGAGCCGATCGACTGTCGATCCATGCTCCAGCAAAGAATGAAACCAGAAGGTGCGGGGTCCAGCCCGCCGCTGTGAGAATCCCCATT
>Ga0137369_10006668_pt1 | contig 11644 bp, 6 predicted proteins | sample SagtaG_12_FD_104918 | JGI IMG/M metagenome (GOLD analysis project Ga0137369, IMG submission 104918) | Vadose zone soil microbial communities from Sagehorn Ranch, Mendocino, California, USA - Sage1_L_113_16 metaG | ecosystem: Environmental > Terrestrial > Soil > Vadose zone | place: USA... | reverse complement strand
TCGCGCCGACGACGGCGAGCCCTCACGATCTTTGGCGCACTCACCGGCTGGATGAGGTGGGCGATGATCGTTGACGACACAACCGTCGCACAGCCGCTCCCCACTCCTTCACCATCCAATGTCGCGTCTGAAGCCGCTATTAGTGTGCGCGGCGTCGGCAAGATGTACCGCATCTACGATCGCCCGCAGGATCGATTGAAGCAAATGATCCTGCGCGGCCGGCGGATGTACGGCCGTGAGTTCTGGGCGCTGCGCGATGTCTCGTTCGAGGTGCGCCGCGGCGAGACGCTCGGCATCATTGGGCGCAATGGCAGCGGCAAGAGCACGCTGCTACAGATCATTGCCGGGACGCTGGCCCCCAGCGAAGGCGAGGTGACCGTCAATGGTCGCGTCGCGGCGCTGCTGGAGCTGGGCAGCGGCTTCAACCCCGAGTTCACCGGGCGCGACAATGTCTTTCTCAACGGCTCGATATTGGGCTTCAGCCGCGCTGAGATGGAGCAGCGCTTCGACGAGATCGCCGCGTTCGCGGATATCGGCGAGTTTATCGAGCAGCCGGTGAAGATGTACTCGAGCGGTATGGTTGTACGGCTGGCCTTCGCCGTACAGGCACATGTGCGGACTGATGTGCTGATTATTGACGAGGCGCTCTCGGTTGGCGATATCTTCTTTCAGCAGAAGTGTTTCAATCATATCCGCCAGCTTCAGGCGCGCGGCGTTACGATCTTGTACGTATCACATGATCTTACCTCGGTTCAAAGCATTTGCGACCGCGCGATCTTGATGAAGGATGGCGCCGCGATCTTCAACGGTAACCCCAACGAGGCGGTCAATCGCTACTATCGTGTGCTCGGGGAGCAGGCCGGCGCCAAACCTAGTCTGTCACCGAGCGTCCAGACAGAAAAGATTATCGGGAAGGACCTCGACGCCTATGAGATCCTGCGCCACTCGATTCTGTGCGAGAGCGACGCTCGGCATGGCGCGCGGGGCCTGGAGTTGATCGCGGCGCGGGTATGCAATGATCAGGCCCAGGATACGCTGGCGGTGGAGATTATGGGGGCCTTGCGCTTCTATATGCTTATTAGGGCGCATCAGCCAGTCGCTGCACCACTGGTTGGCTTCCATCTTTATGATCGGTTAGGCAACCTGGTCTTCGGCACCGGCGCACTCCAGCTTGGCTACAATCTGCCTGGCCTTGACACCGATGAGTGCCTGGCAGTGTGTCTAAGGGTCGAGCTTCGAGTACAGCCGGGGGAATTTACGTTTAATCTGTTGGCCGGCGAGGTAGGAGCGGGTGAGAATCCAAATATTGGCATCACGCATGACTCCCACGAGCTACTTGGACCGCTGGTTGTGCTGCATCAGGAGCATGCCTTAATGCCGTTCTACGGGATCGCACAGCTACCTGCGGTAGTGGAGTACGATTTTAAAGGTAAGATGTTGGATACATCTGTATTAAATAGTAACTGAATATTACTCTACGCATCTTGCAGCAGAGCTGAATGACATCAGTCACGACCAAATCACCGATTTTCTTGAACAGCGGCGCAGTTACCTGTGACGGTGAATTACGAATTCAAGGGCGATCTAGACGATGAATATTCTACTACAACAGATTACACATGCACTGAGTGACGAGCAGGTACTGGCAGGCTATGATAAGGTCGCCGAGCTCTATCCACATACTCCGTCGTTGCTCATGTGCAGAGCATGGGAATATGCGGCCTATCAGGACCGCGAGCTACCGCAGCCAGTGCTCGACGTAGGCTGCGGTGATGGGCGGTGGTTCCAGTTTGTCTGGCCCGAGATCACTGATGTTTCCGGCCTAGATATGGAACCGGAGGCGATCAAGCGCGCTCTTGAGTCAGGTGTGTATCGCAAGGTCTGGCAGGCCGACGCCGCTTCGATGCCGGTTGATGCGGGCATTTTCGCGACTGTGTTCGCGAACAGCTCGTTGGAGCACATGGATAATATCCATACGGTGCTCACGAATATTGAGCGGGTGCTCCGCCCCGACGGTCTGTTTATCTTCAGCATCTTCAACGATGAGATCGCAAAGTGGTTCGTCCCGGCGACGCTGGCGCGAGCGCAGGGCGAAGACGCACTGGCATACCGACTTTACAATGAGTGGCTGGGATACCACCATCTGGTTAACCCACTCTCGATCGAGAATTGGTGCGCCGCATTGGTCGACGCCGGCTTTGAGGTGCTCGAGCACATCCCGATCCTTCCTGAGATGAGTGGGCGACTGTTTCTGCTCCTTGATAGTCTGTGGCACATCCAGCAGGATGCTGGTGAGCTCGGAGATTGGTTACAGCCATATCTTCAAACAGTGCCAGGCTTCCCAATGGCGTCTCGTGGCATCCTACAGAGTGCTTTAGCCATGGAATCCAATCGCAGCGTGGGTTGTGGCGCGGTGCTCGTCGCAAAAAAAAAGTCATGCGACGGAGAGGTCGTCCAGAATCCCAACCGGAGCTGTTGGTGTGATAACAGTCGTCTCATTTCGTTCTCGGCGCACTATCTGGCCTGTACCAACTGCGGCACCCTGGTATCGCAGGCAGGCTTGGGCCCCGATCAGATTCCGGTGCGCGACGACAGCAGCGACTTCTACGGCCGAGAGTACTGGTTTTCGTACCAGCGTGAGCACTTGGGCCTGCCGAACATCGCCCAACGTGCGCGACTTGACCTTCCAGAGCGCTGCCTCTACTGGCTTCGCACGTTGCTGACCTACAAACTGCCGCCAGCCCGGACGCTGGAATTGGGTAGCTCACACGGCGCCTTCGTAGGGCTGTTGCGCAATGCCGGCTTCGAGGCTACTGGCCTGGAGCTCAGCCCTTGGGTAGTGGATTTCGCTCGGCAGACTTTCGACATACCAATGCTGCATGGCCCAATCGAGGAACAGCACTTGCCGGAGCAGTCATTCGATGTCATTGTACTCAACGATGTGCTAGAGCATCTATCTGACCCTCTAACGACAATCAAGCACTGCGTCGCATTGCTCAAACCAGAGGGCCTTCTGCTGATTCAAACACCATGCTATCCCGAACCTAAAACCTACACTGAGTTAGTGCGGAAGGACGATCCCTTTCTCAAGATGCTGCGGGAAGATGAGCATCTGTACCTCTTCAGCCAACGTGCCGTGCGCTGCCTGCTCGAGCCGCTCGGCCTGAGCGTGCTCGAATTCAAATCGGCGCTATTTCCCTATGATATGTACGTGGTTGTCAGCCGTCAGCCAGTGTTACAGTATACTGAGGATCAGATTACTGCTAGCTTAATGGCAAGTCCATCTGGCCACCTGGTCCAGGCATTGCTCGACAAAGCATGCGAAACTGATCAAATCCGTACCCAACTCGCTATATCCGAAGCTGACCGTGCCGCCCGCTTGGAGCTCATCAACCGGCTCGACCAGCAACTCCAAGCCAGCGAGGCTGACCGTGCCGCCCGCCTCGCTGTGATTGAGGATCTCAAGGCCAAGCTAGATGCGGGCGCCGCCGTTCATTCGACACGTGCGACAACCGCTTCGTTCGCGGTGCGGTGGCTGCGGTCGGTCGCACGGTTGTTTCAACGGCGCAAGGCCCGTAGATAGAGTGTGAGGCACACTACTCAAGAGTACAAGCGTTTGGAAACAGAAACTTCATGTTTGTAAGGCAGCTAAGTGGGTATCGGTAACAAGGTGCTTATTACCGGCGCGAATGGGTTTATCGGCGCACATCTCTGGCGATATCTGGCTAGCCTTGACTACCAGATCATCGCGTGTACCACATCGGACGACAATCCGCCGCAGGACCATGGTGCTACCAGATACAAGCTACGACTACCCGATCGCTACTTCGAGCATATTGTGAGCTATGAGCAGCCGGATTGGCTTATTCATTGCGCGGGCAGTTCCTCGGTGCAGCAGTCGATTGCGCAGCCGAGCCAGGATTTCGAGAACAATGTCTTGGCTACCGAGTGTCTTTTCCAGGCACTTACCGCTGCCTCGCCGGCTACAAGAGTTATTTTTATCTCAAGCGGTGCGATATATGGAAACCCAGCCTACTTGCCTATTGATGAGCGAACACCAATACAACCGATCTCTATCTACGGATTTCACAAATCCATGTGCGAGTTGATCTGTCAGAAATATGTTGTCAACGCGGAGATACCTGTTTCGATTCTGAGAGTTTTCTCGGTATACGGCCCTGGGTTGCGCAAGCAGATACTGTGGGATATTTATCAGAAATCACTTCACGCGCCTGTTATTTCACTCTACGGTACTGGTAATGAAACACGTGATTTTATTTACATCGACGATCTAGCGCATGCGATCGATCTGGTAATGCGGAACGCGAGTTTCGACGGCAGCGTCGTCAATATTGCTTCGGGAACCGCAACGACGATCAAACAGCTGGCCCAGCTGATGGTCGAAGCGCTCGACGATACACATAGTATCGAATTTTTACGGCAGACTAGGCCAGGTGATCCTATCCATTGGCAGGTTAATATAGATAGGCTGCGGGCTCTAGGAATGCGATCCTGGCTACCCATTGAGCAGGGCATTCGAAAATATGTAGATTGGCTTAAGTCAAATAAAAGGACTCAATCATGCGAATAGGAATACCTCTGCTACAAAGTGAACTCAACTCACTCAGCAGTTGGGTGGCGGGCTTCTACTATGTCCGCAATTGCCTGCATGCGCTGGCCAGTCTGAACCCTGTAGAGGTGCCCGAAGTAACTGTATTTGTCCCTAAGTCATTTGATGATGAGGTTATTTATCCAGAATATACTCATCAGACGCCATGGTTGAGTGTTATCAGAGTACCAGAGGAACTGCTTAATGAACAAGCGTATGGCGAGCGATTACAAGAGTTTGTGGATAAGCATCCAGTTGATATTATTTTCCCAATGCTGGTAGTGCCAATAGTCGCATTGAAAGGACGTGCAATTGGTTGGATCCCGGATTATCAACACAAACACTATCCTGAGTTTTTTGATGAACAGGAGATCTCGCTACGCGAGCAGTTATTCGATTTTCTGATAAGCTATTGTGATCGGATCGCGTGCAGCAGTGCCGCAGTGATTGGGGATCTGCAGCGCTTTTACCCCGTTGCTCAGAATAAAGGCGCATTGCTGCGCTTCGTGTCGCTCCTGCCTGAACGAATCTACGCGCAGACACCACTCGCCACGCTTGAGCGGCTTGGCATACGGGAAAAGTATATCTACCTGCCTAATCAGTTTTGGATCCACAAGAATCATCGTTGCGTATTCGAGGCATGGAAGCTCCTCAAGGACGCCGGTCGAGAGTATATGCTTGTATGTACTGGCTGGTCTGAAGACTTCCGCGCCCCAGGCTACTACCAACAACTGCTCGACTATATCACCGAGCATAGACTCCAGCATACAATTAAACTGCTAGGATTTATCGACCGGGATGATCAAGTACAATTGTATCGTGGTGCGGCGGCCGTACTCCAGCCATCCCTGTTCGAAGGGTGGAGCACATCAATCGAGGACGCGAAGACGCTCGGCAAGCCAATGATCGTCTCGAATATCGCGGTGCATCATGAGCAGGCCGGCGAAGACGCGCTCTACTTCGACAAGGGCAGCGCCGAGCACCTCGCCACGGTTGTTGAGGCGGCGTGGGATCAACTCTCACTCGGCTACAACCCAACCGCCGAAATGATTGCTCGTAGGGATACAACTATTCGAGCCCAGGCGTTCGGGCGTGCCCTTGTATCATTATTCGAGCAGGTTGGCGCAGGCGCTATCGACGACGGCGCCTGGAACCCGCAACGTATGCTGCCGCAGATCGCGGGGATCAATCGATCATTGGCGGCTGCCCGCGCTGAGTGCGCTGCCCGTCTCACGGTCATCGAGCAACTTGACGCCCAGGCCCGCGAGCTGCGCGAGCAGTTAGCCGCATCCGAGGCCGATCGTGCCGCGCGTCTTACAGTCATTGAGCGACTTGATGCGGAGGTTACGAAATTACGAGAGCAACTTGCCGCATCTGGCGAACAACTCAAACTAAGCGAGGCTGACCGATTAGCACGTCTAGAAGAGATCCAGATGCTTCAGCAACAGTTAGATGCGAGCGAGTCTGATCGAGTGGCAAGAATGCATGTAATTCGAGCGCAGCAACAACTCTTAGATCGGCCATTGATCAACGTACTGCGGCGCATGCACTTTGTGTAACGAGAGGAACTGATGAACCAGCCCGAACCAATGGTCGAGCCACTATCTTCATCTCTACGAACTGCTAGATGGCCGAAAATTAGTGTTATTACACCATCATATAATCAGGCTTGCTTTCTTGAGACCTGTATTACTTCTGTTTTGAGCCAAGAATACCCGAATCTCGAATATATTGTGGTGGATGGTGGCTCAACCGATGAAAGTGCTGAAATAATTAAAAAATACGAGAAACAGATAACGGTTTGGATTAGCGAACTAGATAAAGGCCAAAGCGACGCTATTAACAAAGGCTTTCGGATGGCAAGTGGGGATGTTGTTGCCTGGCTAAATTCGGATGATTTTTATCTGCCTGGCGCCCTAGCCGCAGTTGCGGAAGCTTATGTTCAGACACCAAATGCGTCCTTCTATTTTGGCGACGGCTGGCGAGTGGACGAGACAGGGCAACCAAAATGCAGCTACTATCCAGATGACCCCGTATTCTTTAATCGAGAGGCGCTCATTTTCGGAGTTAATTACATTTTGCAGCCGGCCACATTCATCAATCGCGCCTATCTCGTAAAAGTAAACTACCTTGATCCAAACTTACATTATGGTATGGATACCGACCTTTGGATCCGCTTATCTCAACTTGCCCCGCCACTTCGTGTGCCAGCATGGCTCGCCGCGTCTCGCGAATATGGAACAACCAAGACGTCAACCGGTTCTTTTCGACGAGTTGAGGAGCTTCGCCGGATTGCCGAAACATATAGCGGTTTGCCGATAACGCCGGGAACCATCTGTTGTTTTCTCGACACACTCCATCAGTTTGTGCGGGAACGAAGTGACATCTTCCCAAAGTCGTATCAGAGCCAGATCGAGATGTTCTGGGCGGCAACTGCTCAATTGATGGCACAATATGGAGCTCGCCCGGATGGCGGTTTTCCAATTCATCCGGCTGCCTTATTCAATCAGATTGGCGCGCTAACCGAGCGCTTACAGATCTCCGAGGTGGATCGGGCCGCTCGGCTCGATGTGATTGAACGGCTGAAGACTCAACTGGACGAAGTCGAAGCCGACCGCGCCGCTCGCCTCGAGGTCATCGACCAACTCAACAACTATTTGCAGGCCAGCGAATCCGATCGCGCTGCGCGTCTTGAATTGATTGGTCATCTGAGCGAGCAACTTCAGATTAGCGAAGCCGATCGCGCCGCACGCTTGGCAGTAATTCAACAACTCAATGCTAAGAACAATCGGTTGTCGGCCAGACTCAGCCGCGCGGGATCTCACTTTCTGATTCGCGTTGGCCGCAAAGCCGGACAAGCCTGGAATAAAGCATGGAACATATAGACGAGCAACTTCCCCGTATTAGTATCATCGTGCCGTCGTTCAATCAGGCCCGTTTCCTGGGCGAGGCGTTGGAGAGTATCTTTCGCCAGGGCTACCCACGCCTTGAGGTTGTGGTGATGGATGGTGGATCCAGCGACGAAAGCATGGCGATCATACAGTCGTATGAGTCGCGGCTGAAGTACTGGCAAAGCCAGCCAGATGGCGGCCAATCGGCGGCAATCAATGCGGGCGTTCAACACTGTACCGGCGATCTGGTCGCGTGGCTTAATTCAGATGACTTTTATTGGGGCGACTCGCTCTGGACGGTGGGACGTGCCTATATCACGTTTCCAGGGCACGGCTTGTATATTGGCAACGGCTTTCGCTTCCCGGAGCGCGAAAATCGCCTGGTGCCGTTTTGTGATAAACACATGGCGCTAAATCGCACAGCGCTCACGCAGGGACTCGACTACATCCTCCAGCCATCGACATTCTTCGCACGGAGCGCATGGCACGAGGTCAATGGCCTCGATCCATCTCTTCGTTTCTGCATGGATTGGGATATCATCCTTCGGATTGCTCGGCGTTATCCGGCCGTACTGATCAACGAGTTTTTGGCGGTCAGCCGTGAATATGGAGAGACCAAAACCAGCACTGGAGGCATGCGTCGTGCGCTAGAGATCATCCGCGTGGTTCAGGCGCATAGCGGGCAGGAATACACTCCCGGGAGCTTGTTCTATTTATTGGAAACACTTATTAATGGCACTGAGGGCCTGGTGTCGCCTCATGTGCGCCAGCAATTGTACAATGGCATCAGCGCAATTGAGCAGCAGTTTGTCGAGCAATACGGCCATATCTATAGCTTTCCCGATCACGGCGATCCTCAAGACCACGTCTACCTGCCCTTCGCCGCCGATAGTCTGCCGCGCCGTTCGCTCTCAACTGATCAGCATGCTCTGCCATCGATCAGTATTATCACACCATCCTTCAACCAGGCGCAGTTCTTGGGGCAAACACTAGAAAGTATCCTGAATCAGGAGTATCCCAAGCTGGAGACACTGGTCTTTGATGGTTGTTCTACTGATGGCAGTCTAGAGGTGTTGCGCCGCTACCAGGAACGCCTCACCTACTCGGTATCAGAACCCGACCGTGGACCAGCCGATGCGATCAACAAGGGGCTGAAGATGGCGACGGGTGAGGTGCTGGCTTGGCTGAACTCGGACGACATGCTTACCTGCGATGCGCTGTGGGAAGTAGCTCGTGCATTTGCGGACGACCCTGATCTGGACATGGTTTATGCCAATGCGCTGTACATTAATGAGGAAAACCAGCTCCACCTAGTAAACCACGGCACGCATCACACAGGGTTGTACTTTGGAGAGATCCAGCCACTAGGCCGAGTGCCGGCCTACTGGTCATACGTCCATGCCATACCACAGCCCACCGTCTTCTTCCGGCGGCGCCTGCTCGAGACATGCGGCTATTTGGATGAATCTTTTCAATATATCTTTGACTTCGAGTTGTTCTGGCGGTTCGCGTGGAAGGCCAAGATCAAGAAGCTTGAGCGTACCCAGGCATTTTATCGAATCCATGCTGCTTCTAAGACAAGTGATTGGAATAAGTTTCTGGTTGAACTCTACAGCTTCAGCCGCCCGTGGTGGCCGCCTCTGTATTCGCGCGAGTTCCGTACCACGTTCCGCGACTTCCTTAGCAGTTATATGCGCCGGCGTTTCGGAAAGCGCCCGCGCGATATCTGGTTCTGGGGTATAGCTGCGCTGGTCGGGCTTTCGGTACTGACCCGCATCGGCAACCCCGAGGCGCTACGGTTGCGGCTGCCTCGAGCACGCATACTCCAGCCGCCCGAGCCATCCCAGATTACCGCATCCCGCTCAACCGCCGGCTCCGCCGATCTAGAATCATCCGCCGGGTTGGAATCAAACAGATCGCGCTACCACATCGAGCGCACCAATCTGCGCTATCGATCATTCTTCTGTTCCTATCACTGGCCACGCCATCCAGGCCACTCCGGTGGCGAGATTCGCGACTTCCACCTGTTGCGCCGGCTCCTTACGATCAGCCATGTCGAAGTGTTCGCGTCAGTGCCTGATGACGATCGCGAAGACCCATTAGCGCCCTTTGTCGATGCGCTCCACTCCTATAAGCAGATCAGCGAACACCACCCCCACCTTGTGGATAAGCAGGCGCTACGACGCTCCTTAAAAAGCCGAATCACATCCCGACTGCGGCGGCTGGGAGTACCAGTGGTAGGCCCACGGTATCATCTCGACGCCGCCTGGAATTTCGCCGGTATCGTGGGTTACGTCCGCGGTGTGCTGCAGGAGGCGCTCGATCGCAACCAACCGGATTTTCTGTTCGTTAGCCCACAGAGCAACCCGGTGGCGCTGACCTTAAGAACAGACCGCCTGCGCACGCGGCTGATCATGGCCTCGTACGATGTCGAAGCCGTGCGCGTGCGGCGCATCGCAGCCTCGCATCAAAGTATCCGCAGGCTTGCGCTCGATCTGGAAGTGCCTCGCGCGAGACGTTTCGAGCATGAAAATCTGGCCCTCTATGATGGCATCATCGCCGTCAGCGAACTGGACCGGCGGATCTTTATCGAGGACTATGGGTTTCCGCCTGCGCGCGTGCTGGTGATCGAAAATGGCGTGGATATCGACTACTTTGCCTTCCACGAGCGCCAACCGAGCCAGCGCCAGGAGGTTGTGTTTGTCGGCAGCTTATCCTATTTACCCAATCAGCAAGCGGCGTGGCGCCTGCACCATAGGATCATGCCGTTCGTGCGGCAGCGCTATCCTACGGCACGCTTGTGGATCGTAGGCCAGGGGCCGGATGTGGAGTTGCTCGCACAAAGCGATGTTGACCAGACGATAATCACCGGAAAGGTTGATGATGTGCGTCCTTATCTGGCGCGTGCTACCGTCGCCTGCGTGCCGCTCCTTTCTGGCAGCGGCACGAAGTACAAGGTGTTGGAGGCACTAGGCGCCGGTGTGCCACTCGTCTGCTCGCCGCTTGCCATCGAAGGATTGGCTCTCGAAGCAGGTAAACATGTGCTGCTTGGGCACAGCGACCAGGACATCGCTACCGCGATCGTGCGGCTGCTCGACGACCCAAAGCTGGCGGCAACTCTAGCGCGGCAAGGGCGCAATCTAATTGAGCGATGCTACGCTTGGGAGGCAAATCTCGCTCGTCTCGACGATTGGTTAGATCAGCTGATTGCTCTACCTCGGCGTAAGGATGAGGCCCAGGCAAGCGCCATGGCACATTATGCGAAGAACGGCTCAAAAGACTGCAAGGAAGCACCGAGGAGCGACACTATTCTTGAACTGGATACGACAACTATCGAAGGGGGCGAACATCATGATTAACTTTTGGCAAGATAAACGTGTTCTCGTTACTGGCGGCTCCGGATTCCTGGGGTCCCATGTGGTCCAAGCACTCCACCGGCGCGGGGTGCAAGCAGATCAGTTGAGCATTCCCCGCCGCGCGACCGACGACCTGCGCCGCTGGGAGGTTTGCCAGCGTGTTGTCGAGGGGCAGGATGTGATTATTCATATGGCGGCCTCGGTTGGCGGCATCGGCATCAACCGCGAAAAGCCGGGCGAGTTTTTTTACGACAACCTGATGATGGGCGTGCAACTCATGGAGGCCGCGCGCCAGGCCGGCGTGGGCAAATTTGTCTCGATCGGCACGATCTGCGCCTACCCGAAGTTTACGCCAATTCCATTCCACGAGGAAAATCTGTGGGATGGATACCCCGAAGAGACCAACGCACCATACGGCCTGGCTAAGAAGATGCTGCTGGTACAAGGGCAGGCCTATCGCCAGCAGTATGGCTTCCAGTCGATCTACCTGCTGCCGGTGAACCTCTATGGGCCCGGTGATAACTTCGACCCGCGCTCGTCGCATGTTATCCCAGCCCTGATCAAAAAGTGTGTTGAAGCTGTCCAGGCGAATGCGCCCGCGATCGAGGTCTGGGGCGATGGCTCGCCGACGCGCGAGTTCCTGTATGTCGAAGATGCCGCCGAAGGGATTGTGGTGGCGACTGAGCGTTACGATGGTGCTCAGCCGGTGAATCTGGGCAGCGGCATGGAGATCTCGATCCGCGATCTCGTCGAAACGATCGCCCAACTGACCGGATTCAAGGGTGATA
>Ga0137369_10006657_pt1 | contig 11661 bp, 9 predicted proteins | sample SagtaG_12_FD_104918 | JGI IMG/M metagenome (GOLD analysis project Ga0137369, IMG submission 104918) | Vadose zone soil microbial communities from Sagehorn Ranch, Mendocino, California, USA - Sage1_L_113_16 metaG | ecosystem: Environmental > Terrestrial > Soil > Vadose zone | place: USA... | reverse complement strand
CATGCCCCCGGGTCCGAGCTCGGCGGTGGGTGAGGCGGAAGGCGCCGGGGATTGCTGCACGGGCGTCGGCGAAACCTCGGCCGTGGGCGAGCCGCCGCACGCGGCCAGGGCAGCCATCGACAGGAGGGCGGCAACGCGGGTCTTCATCAGGTGACCTAAGAGGTAACGCCAGGCCGCGGCGAAGGTTCCTAGGCGGATACCCAGCGCGGCTTCAGCTCGGCCACCACGACGTCGACCGCGTCCACGAACTCCTGGATCGCGTCTTCGCCCATGAGCGTGGAAAGAGCGCCCATGGCGCGGGGCGCCATCAACACGCCGTGGTTGACGAGCCCGAGAAAAAGCTCCCGCGCCTTCTTCTTGTCGGCGGCGGCCATCGTCCGGTAGTCGACCACGGGCCGGTCCGTGAAATGCAGCGCGAACATCGATCCCGCGCCATTGACCTGCACCGCCACCTGGTGCGACGCGAAAACCTCGGACAGCTGCTCGCACACGCGCGCGCCCCTGCGGTTCAGGTCTTCGTACACGTCGGGGGTCAGCTCCGTCATCGCCGCCAGGCCGGCCGCCATGCCGAGCGGGTTGCCGTTGTACGTGCCGCCCTGGGCCAGGCTTTGCTCCTGCCTCGGGTCGAGCAGCTCCATCACGTCCGCGCGGCCGCCGAACGCGGCGACGGGCAGCCCGCCGCCGATGATCTTGCCCAACGTCGTCAGGTCGGGGGTGACCCCGTAGAGCTGCTGGGCGCCGCCCGGGGCCACGCGCAGCGAGATCACCTCGTCGAAGATCAAGAGGATCCCCAGCTCGTTGGTCACGCCTCGGATGCGCTGCAGGAACTCAGGAGTGGCCGGGATCACGCCACCGGCCCCGATGATCGGCTCCAGGATCACCGCGGCGAGCTCGCTCGCTTCGCGGCGGATGATTCGCTCGGCGGCGCCGGCGTTGTTGAAGGGCAGGACGACGGTCTGCTCGAGCGCCCACTGTGGCGTCCCCTTCGAGTCGGGGCGCGCGATCGGGGCGTCCGGCGGTCCCGCTTCATCCGCCGCCGGGTGCGTGCTGACCTCGGCGTAGTCGTGGGTGCCGTGGTAGCCGCCTTCCATTCGCGCGATCTTGGGACGGCCCGTGAACGCGCGCGCCAGGCGCATCGCGAACATGGTGGCCTCGGTCCCCGAGTTGCAGAACCGCACCGCGTCCAGGCTCGGCACGCGCTCGCACAGCAGCGTGGCGAGCCTGACCTCGACGGGGTTGGCGGCGGCGAAGCCGGTGCCCCGCGCCGCCTGAGCTCGAATCGCCTCCACGATCTTGGGGTGCGAGTGGCCGAGGATCATCGCGGTGTAGTTGCCGAGCATGTCGATCCGCTCGGTGCCGTCGACGTCCCACACGCGGCAGCCTTCGCCGCGCTCGATGTACAGCGGATAGGGGTCGAAGAAGGTGGTGGTCCGCGTGGTGCCCCCGGGCATGACCGCGACCGCCTGCTCGTGCAGCGCGCGAGATCCGGGCGTAGTCTGGCGGTAGAGGGCCTCCGGGTCGTTCACCGGCTTGAGGCTACATCACGCCGATCGCGCCGTTGCGGAGCGGGTGGATCAGAGGCATGGAGGCGCCATGAGCACGACAGCTGTCGAACCGACCGCCATCACGACGCACGAAGCCGAGCAGATCGAGCGCGCCAACGCATCGGGACGCACGCCGGTGGTTTTCATCCACGGCCTGTGGCTGCTGCCCAGCAGCGGGGACCGCTGGGCGCCCGTGTTCGAGGACGCCGGCTTCTCGGCGGTAAAGCCCGGGTGGCCCGACGACCCGGAGACGGTGGCTGACGCGAAGGCCCACCCCGATGTGTTCGCGGGCAAGTCCGTGGGCCACGTGGCCGACTACATGGCCGGCATCGCCCGCCGGCTGAAGAAGAAGCCGGCCGTGATCGGCCACTCGTTCGGCGGCTTGATGACGCAGATCATCGCGGGCCGCGGCCTGGCCGCCGTTTCCGTGGCCATCGACCCCGCGCCCTTTCGCGGTGTGCTGCCGCTGCCCTTTTCAGCGCTCAAGGCGGCGTCGCCCGTGCTTTCCAACCCCGGCAACCGAAGCAAGGCGGTCCCCCTGACCTACGAGCAGTTCCGTTTCGCGTTCGCCAACGCGGTCGGCGAGCAGGAGGCCAGAGAGCTCTTCGAGACGTACGCGGTGCCCGCGCCTGGGGAGCCCCTGTTCCAGGCTGCGGCGGCCAATCTGAACCCGTGGACCGAGGTCAAGGTCGACACCACGAACCCGGAGCGAGGGCCGCTGCTCATCCTCGACGGCGAGAAGGACAACACGGTCCCCTGGGCGATCGCCAACGCGTCCTACAGGCGCCAGAAGCGAAATCCCGGGGTCACCGAGATCAAGAAGATCCCGGGCCGCGGCCACTCGCTGACGATCGACAGCGGGTGGAAGGAGGTCGCGGAGATCTCCCTCGAGTTTGTCAGGAGGTTTGTCTCCTGAGAGCGGCCACGGTCCAGAACGCGCCTGGCTGATTGACGGCCGGCTCGAGGCCGTGTGCACGTGCGGTCGCCACGATCTGCTGCGGCGGGTGGACGAAGATGTGAAACTCCCGGCGCAGGAGCGCAAGCATCCAGTTGCCCATGCCGAAGAAGGCGCGGGTCCACCAGGTGCGCCGCGGGTAGCTCATGACGAGGATGTGCTGCGCGTGGTCGGCGGCGGCGCCCGCGAGCCGCGGCATGTCGTGGTAGCAGCAGATGACGCGGTTCATGACCACGATGTCTGCGCTCTCGATCTCGGGCGCTGACTCGGCGAAATCCAGGACCCGGCGCTCCACGCGATCGCTGAGACCCGCCTCCCGGAGCAGGTCGCCCGCCACGTCCTCGTAGCTCGGCGTGAGCTCGACGCTCACCGCCCGCGTCGCGCCCGCCTTCAGCAGCTCGATCTGGACGGCGCCGATGCCGCCGCCGACCTCGAGCACTGTGCGGCCCTCGACACCCTGGGCCTTCAAGAGCTCGAGAATCCTGCGCGACGTCGAATCGAGGCCTTTGCGCCGGTAACGCTTCGCTTCGCGTCTCGCGCTGCGCTCGCTGAACACCCACCGGTAGCCCTTGGGCGAGCAGCAGTCGCTCATGATCAAAGCCTCCCTTTCTCAGGAATTCGAGCGTGAAGGCTCGAATGATCCAGCGTTGCTCTGGCGGCCGGGTTCACCCCGGCCGCGACTATGCTCCTTTGCCGCCCAAACGTTACTTCGAGTGGCAACTTGGACAGGTCCCAACCGTATACCGGAAGGAGAGCAGCCCGGTCGCAAGACCGGGCGATGAGAGGGAACCATTTGGGTTCCCTCTCATTCTTTCAGATCCAGCCGCGACGCCGGAAGAAGTAGAGCTGGATCGCGATCGATATCGTCATCGTCAACACGCCGAGCCCAAACGCGATGTACGGCGATTCGAGCACGTTCACCAGGTAGGCGAAGTTCATGCCGTAGAAGCCGGTCAGGAAGCTCAAGGGCAGGAACAGGCTCGCGATCACCGTGAGGGCCTTGGTCGTCTCGTTCAGCCGGTTGGACACGGTCGAGAGGTAGACGTCCATCGCGCCGGTGAGCAGGTCGCGGAGCGCGTCCGCGGTCTCGTACTGGCGGACCATGTGGTCGTAGACGTCGCGGTAGTAGAGGGTCATGTCGTCCTGCTGCAGGTGAATGCCGTGCGTGATCATCTTCTGAAACACATCTCTCTGTGCGCCGAGAAACCTGCGGAGCTCGCTCACGGTGTGCTTCAGGTTGTAGATGCGTGCCAGCGATTCACGGCTGGCCCTGTCGGTGATGTCGTCCTCGAGAGTGTCGACGATGTCGTCCAGCTTGTCGAGGATGGGAAACGTGGCGTCGACGAGAGTGTCGATGGCGAGATAGGTCAGGAACGAAGGCTTGTCATGAGCCAGCTCCGGGCTCTTGTGGATGCGGTCCTGCAGGTCCTTGAGCTCCGGGGACGGCTCCTGGTGGACCGTGATCAGGTAGTGCGCGCCGACGAACAGGTGGTGCTCGAGCAAGCCGATCTCATCAGCCCTCAGCACGGCGACGAACAGGACGGCGAAGTTGTAGTCGGTGTACTCGTCGACCTTGGGCCTCTGATTCTGGTGCCGGATGTCCTCGATGGTCAGGGGATGGAAGTTGAACGTCGTCTCCAGGAGGTCATAGTCGGAGTCATCGGGCGCCTCGATGTCGAGCCAGAAGCCCTGCTCGTGCTTCTCGTTGAAGCACTTCGTGATGTCCTCGACCCTGGTCGCGGCCGTCTTACCGGTCACGGTCAGGAGGGTTCGCGGCATGCGGAGATCATGAAGCACGGGGCCCTGACGCTGGTTCTCCAGAGGCGAGACGAGCGCCTACAAGGCGCTCGTCTCACGAATTGCCGGCTCGTTGTTACCAGCGATACCAGCGTCCGCCGCCGGATCCGCTGAACAGGAATCCGATCGCCCACAGGATGAGGCCGATGAGCAGAACGAGCCAGAGAACGTGGAGTGAGGCTGACAGTAGCCCGCCGCCGCCGAAGATGAGCAGCAGCAGGACCAGGACGATTAGAGCAGCAACCATCTGGGTTGTGCACCCCCTTTGTCTTGATTGGCGATCTGCGCCTAAATCACATAACCAGTCAGACGCCGCGACTACCGCCATCCTTTGACCGGGCCGGAACGCGCGCCGGCGCGAAAGAACCCAGAGCCGATGGTGGCCGCGACTACCTGCCCGAAGCTTTCGCGTCCTTATCCATCTGTGCACTCTCGAGGTCGGATGTCGCGACGTGGCAGGCGGCCAGGTGGTCGGGCCGCAGGGGGCGCAGGCGCGGCGTGACACGGGAGCACTCGTCGACGGCGTACGGGCAGCGGGCCCGGAAGCGGCAGCCTTCGCCAGGGTCGACCACGCGCGGCGGTTCCTGCACGACGGCCGTCGCGGGCACGGAGATCGGCGCGCGAGGATCGGGCACGGCCGACAGCAGGAGCTGGGTGTATGGATGCTTGGGGTGCGCCAGCACGTCTTCGACGGGTCCGCTCTCCGCGACGTGGCCGGCATACATCACGACCAGGCGGTCGGCGACGTAGCGCGCGCTGGCGATGTCGTGGGTGATGTAGAGGAACGAGATCCTCTCGCGCCGGCGGAGCGAGGCCATCAGGTTCAGGATGCCGATGCGCACCGAGACGTCGAGCATCGACACGGGCTCGTCGGCCAGGATCAGCTCCGGCCGGCAGGCCAGCGCCTGGGCGAAGCCGATCCTCTGGCGCTGCCCCCCGCTCAGCTGGTACGGGTATTTGCCGAGGAAGTCGGGGGCGGGCTGGAGGCCCACCGAGTCGAGCAGGCGCTCGGCCTCGTCCCGGCGGCCGCGTGCGCTGAGGTCGGGACGGTGGAGCCGGAGCGCGCGCATGATCCCGTGCGAGACCCGGTACACGGGGCTCAGCGACCCGTACGGATCCTGGAAGACCATGGGCACCCTGCCCCGGTACCCGAGCACCTCCCGCCGGGAGCGCAGCCCGCTGAGGGAGCGGCCGCGGTGGAGGATATCGCCGCTGGTGGGCTTGTAGACCCTCGCGATCAGGCGGGCGATCGTGCTCTTGCCGCTGCCGCTTTCGCCGACGAGGGCGACGATCTCGTCTTCGTGGATCGTCAGGTCGATGTCGTCGACCGCGTGCAGGTAGCGCCTGGAGAGGAATCCGCCGAGGCGAAAATGCTTGGTCAGGCCGACTGTGCGCAGCAGCTCCACCGGCGACGCGTCCCGCGGCCGTGCCGGCAGGTCGGCGATCGTCACGTGTCGAACAGGAAGCAGCGCACGAGGTCCTGCTCCCGCGCGTAGAGATCAGGCTCCTCGCCCGGGCAGCGCTCGAAGGCCCGCGGGCATCGCGGGTGAAAGCGGCAGCCGGAGGGAGGGCGGGCCAGGTCAGGTGGACCGCCCGCGATGCCGGTGAGCGGCAGCAGCGGGCCTGAGATGGAAGGGAACGACTTCATGAGGCCGACCGTGTACGGATGCTTGGGGTCGGTGAAGACCTGGCGCGTGGCGCCGATCTCGACAACCTGACCCGCGTACATGACCGCCAGCCGGTCGGAGAAATGGCTGACCAGGGACATGTCGTGGGTGACGAAGACGCAGGCGAAGCCGAACTCGCGCTGCAGCTGCTTGATCTTCACCATCAGCGAGCGCTGGGCGACGACGTCGAGCGCGGACGTCGGCTCGTCCATGATCACGAGGTCCGGAGTCAGCGCGAGCGCCATCGCGATCATCGCCCGCTGCCGCATGCCCCCGCTGAGCTGGTGCGGATAGCTGTGCAGGTGCACCGGGTCGATGCCGACCACGCGCAGCAGCTCCGCGGATCGGGCCGCCAGCTTGCGGTGGGGCAGGCGCAGGTGGGCATGGATCGCATCGCCGAGCTGCTCCTCGATCGTCATCACCGGGTTGAGCGCGTTCATGGCGCTCTGCATGACCACCGAGTAGTCGCGCCAGCGGAGGTGGCGCATCTCCTCCTCGTCCATGGAGACCATGTCGCGGCCGCCGAACCAGACCTCGCCGGAGCTGATCTCCGCGGGCGTGCTGAGCAGCCGCGCGATCGCGAACAGCAGCGTCGACTTGCCGCAACCTGACTCGCCGACGATGCCGAGGAACTCGCCTTTGGCCACCTCGAGCGACACGCGGTCGACCGCGCGCACCGGGCCACGTTCGGTGAGGTAGTCGACGCAGAGGTCTTTGACCTGGAGCAATGGCTGCGTAGTGGTCGCTGTGATCACTGGCGACGTTTGACCGGCCGCAGCGCCGGGTTGCCGATCTCGTCGAAGGCGTAGTTGATGAGCGCAAACGCGGCGCCCAGCGCGGCGATGCACAGGCCCGGCGCCAGCACCCACACCGGCGAGCCGGCGAGCAGCGCGCCGTTCGCCTGCGCCCAGTAGAGCATCGTGCCCCAGCTGAGCGAGTTCGGATCGCCCAGGCCGATGAACTGCAGGCCGGCCGCGGCGAGCACCGCGTAGAGCGCCGCCCCGAAGAAGATGGCGACGATCAGTGAGGTCATGTTGGGCAGGACCTCGAACACGATGATGTACAGGCTCCGCTCGCCTCGCGCCCGGGCGGCCTCGAGGAACTCGCGGTTGCGCAGCGAGAGCGCCTGGGAGCGCAGCTGGCGGGCGCCGTAGGACCAGCCCGTGATCACGATCACGCCGATGAGCACCGCAAGCCCTCGGTTGTTCAGGTAGGTGCCGACGATGATCATGAGGGGCAGGGTGGGGAGGACCAGGAAGACGTCCGTGAAGAGGTTCAGGACGTGGTCCGAGAACCCGCCCAGGTAAGCGGCCGACACGCCGACTATGACCGAGATGAGCGTCGCGCCGAGTCCCGCCGCGACGGCGATCAGGAGCGATTCGCGTGTGCCGAAGACGAGCTGCGAGAAGATATCCTGCCCGGTGCCCGTCGTGCCGAGCAGGTGGGCTCGCGAAGGCTGCAGCATCTGGTCGAACTGCAGCGACTGCGGGTCGTACGGCGCGACCACCGGCGCGAGGATCGCCACCACGAGGAAGAAACCGAAGAGTCCCAGGCCTGCCATCGCCTTCCGGTTGCGGGACAGGCCGCGGCCCACGGTGCCGGCGATGCCCCGACGGCTGGTGACGACAGGTGTCTCGAGGGGCCCGGGGTCGGTGACGACGCGCACGGCCATGGCTAGCCGTGCTCCCGCGTGCGCGGGTCGAGCACGGCCGTCAGCAGGTCGGCCGCCAGGACGGCGACCAGCACCGCGACCGTGAGCATCAGGAACAGCGTCTGCATCAGCGCGTAGTCCTCGCTGTGCACGGCCTGCAGGAGCGTGAAGCCGAGGCCGGGATAGTTGAAGACGATCTCGACGAGGATGGCGCCGCTGATCACGAAGCCCAGCGACATGGCGAAGCCGACGAGGTTGGGGAGGATCGCGTTGCGGCCCGCGTACATGAACATGATCCGGACCGGCGACAGACCCTTGGCGCGGGCCATCTTCACGTAGTCCTCGGCGAGGGTCGTGATCATCGTGTTGCGCATGGTCAGGATCCACCCGCCGATGGACGTGATCACGATCGTGAGCGCGGGCAGCGTGCCGTGCCAGATGACCTGGCCGACGAAGTCCCACGACAGGTTGATCGACGACGTGAGGTCGTAGGCGAAGCCGAGGGGGAACCAGTTGAGCGTGAGTGCGAACGCCAGGAGGACGAGCAGGCCGAGCCAGAAGTATGGAAAGGCCGAGATCACGATGAAGACGGGCGGCATGACGGCGTCGAAGAACCCGCCGCGCCGCCACGCGCTCAGCATCCCCAGGAGCGTGCCGAGGATGAACGCGATGATCGTCGCCATGCCGACGAGTCCCAGCGTCCACGGCAGGCCCTGCCGGATCACGTCGCCCACAGGCACGGGGAAGAAGGTGACCGACGTCCCGAAGTTGCCGGTGAACGTGTTCCGAAGGTACTCGAGGTACTGCTGGAAGATGTTCTCGTTGGAGTGCAGCCCGAAGGCGACCTCGATGGCCTTCACGGTCTCCGGGCTGACCCGTCCGCGGAACCGCACGATCATCGCCTGCGCGGGGTTGCCCGGCATGATGCGCGGCAGGATGAAGTTGATCGTGAGCGCGGCCCACAGCGTGATGAAGAAAAACTCGAGGCGACGGACCAGGTAGCTCACCTTCACCTCCCCACTTGCTGGGGAGGTCGGGCCGGCGCAAAGCGCCGGCCCGGGTGGGGACTGTGCCTCATGCCCTGTGCATCAGGACTTCTTGTAAACGTGGAGCAGGGTGACCTCCCAGTCCGGCAGGTTCCACGGCGCCGGCGCCGAGAACGGGTCGTCCTTGGTCGGCCATCCCGCGAAGTCCTTGGTCGAGTACTGGTACCACGCGACGCCTTCGGTTGCGGGGATCACCGGGACGTCCTCCAGCATCGCGGCCTCGACCTGCTTGATCAGGTCGTGCTGCTTGGCGGAGTCGGTGGTGGCGCCGAACTGGTCGAACAGCGCGTCCACGGCGGGGTTCTGGTAGCGCCCGTAGTTGCCGGCCGCCGTCTGCCCCAGGGCCGCGGTGGTCCTGCTGTCGAGCGTGTTCCGGAGCTCGTAGTAGGGGTTGGGTCCGGGTGAGGTGTTCACCGAACCGTAAGCAAGCTCGAAGTTGCCCGTGAACAGCTTGTCGAAGTAGGCCGTGCTCTCGAGGTTTTGCGGCTTGAGCTCGATGCCCACCTGCTTCAGGTTGTCCTGGATGACCTGGACCGAAGCCACCCAGTCGGTGTAGCCGGCGATGTTGATGATCGAGAAGGAGAGCCGCTTGCCGGAAGCGTCCTTGTAGATGCCGTCGCCGCCCTTCGTGTAGCCGGCGCCCTGCAGGAGGCTCGCGGCCTTGCCGGGGTCGAACTTGTAGCCGTACTTGTCCGCCTGTGCCTTGTCGATCCAGCTGTCAAAGGTCGGCGAGAGAACGCCGGTCTGGTTGCCGGGCGGCTCGTAGCCGAACTCGCCTTTCTTGGACACGTCGTCGCGGTTGATGCTGTAGGCGATCGCCTGGCGCAGCGCCTTGTTGTCGAATGGCGCCTTCTTCAAGTTGAACCAGACGTTGATGTTGTTGATCGGCGGGAACCAGTAGTGGTTGTTCTGCGGGTCCTTGGCCACGTAGTAGCTGTCGATGTTGGGGATGAACTGGCCGCCGTACTGCGCCTGGCCCGACGCGAGAAAGGCGTTGGCAGGGTCGTTGTCCAGGAACGCCGGGTAGTTCACGGTGTCGAGGTAGGGAAGGCCCTTCTGCCAGTAGTTGGGGTTGCGCTTGTAGGTGATGTTCTGCCCGGTGCAGGCGCCCATCGTGAAGGGGCCCGTGCCGACCGGGTTGCGAACGACCTCGGACGCGGGGTCTTTGACCGTCGACCAGATGTGCTTGGGCACGATCGCTGTCTGGCCGGCGATCTGGTAGAAGTTCGGCACGGCGGCCTGCTTGAAGGTGAAGACAACCTTGTCCTCGCCCTGCTGGATCACGCTCTGGAGCACCGCCCAGTCCGACTGCAGGTCCGCCTCCGGGTGCTGGCTCAACAGGGCGAAGGAGAAGACGACGTCGGCGGCGTTGAACGGCTGGCCGTCGCTCCAGGTGACGCCGGAACGGATGGTGAAGGTGAGCGTCTTGCTGTCCGAGCTCCACTCGTAGGCGCTCGCCAGCCAGGGCGTCTTCTTGTCGTTGAGAAGGTTGTCGTAGACGAGGGGCTCGTACAGGACCCCGAACGACTGGCCGTTGACCGAGCCGTTGTAGGGATTGAAGTCGCACTGCCACAGGGCGCCGCTCTCGTTGTCGATCGTCAGCACGCCACCGACGGTCTTCTGGGTCGTGTTGTTGCTGGAGGTTCCGCCTCCGCACGCGCCGGCCAGCAGCCCCACCGCCGCCAGCGAGCCGATCAGCAACTCTCGTCTTCTCATTCCTCGCCTCCTGAGGTCGAATCCATCTGCCGGTTGACCTGGGTTTCGTCGATGAGGTTCTGTTTCACACGGCCGCCTCCCGCGCGTGCCGGTTGGGCTGCCGCGCAAAGACGAGCTCGCGGGCGATCTCGAGCGCCGTGGCCACCGCACCTCGGAGCACCGCGTCCTCGCCCAGGGCCGACACGGCGACCCGAGGCCGGAACGGCAGCAGCTGCCGGAGCTCGCGCTCGATCGGCTCCACGAGGAGGTCGCCGTTCCTGCCGATGCCGCCCCCGAGGATCACCATCTCCGGGTCGAGCACCGGGGTCACGGTGGCGATGGCCAGGCCCAGCATCGCCGCCTCGGCCTGGACCACGCGGCCGGCGACCGCGTTGCCGCGTCGCGCGGCGACGAAGATGCGCTCCGGCGTGAGGGGTGGCCGCATGCCCAGCCGCCGTGCGGTACGGATGATGCCCACCGCCGCGGCCGCCTCCTCGAACGCGCCGCGGCGGCGGTTGGCGGGGTCGCGCGGGTCGCCCTTGCCGATCGGCATGTAGGCCACCTCGCCCGCGGCGCCGTGCGCGCCTCGATACAGCTGGCCCTCGACCATCAGCGCCATGCCGATGCCCGTGCCGATGGAGAGGAACACGAAGTTGTGCACGTTGCGGCCCAGTCCGTGAGCCCGCTCGGCGAGCGCGGCCAGGTTGACGTCGTTCTCGAAGCTGATGTTCGTGCCCAGCTCGTCGCGCACGGCCTGGACGAGGCCGCTGCGTCCCCAACCCGGAAGGTTGGGGGCCATGGCCACGTACCCGTGGGCCGTGTCGAAGACGCCTTGGCTGCCCAGCGTGGGGTGCGTGACCTGTGACCACTCGACTCCGGCTTCCGCGGCGAGGCGCCGCGCGATGGCGCCCACCTGGCCGATCAGGCTCTTCGCGCTCCTGACCCGTGCGTGCTCGTCACGCCGGGCGACGACGTTGCCGGCGATGTCGGCGATCGCCGCGCGCACCCACTTGCGTCCGATGTCGACGCCGACCACCCAACCGGACACCGGGTTGAGCTCGTAGAGGAGAGCGCTGGGCCCCCGTTCGCCACGGGAGCGCCCGACTTCGCGGACCAGGCGCGACTCGAGCAGGCCGGTCAGCGCCAGGGACACCGTCGGCTTGGACAGGCCGCTCACGCGGGCGACCTGGGCGCGCGACAGAGGCCCCTGACGGTGGATCAGGTCGAGCACCGTCCGTTCGTTGATCGCCCGGAGAAGGCTGGGCGTGCCCACGGTGATGACCGGGGTTCCCCGCATCTCGGCGTG
>Ga0137369_10006651_pt1 | contig 11665 bp, 13 predicted proteins | sample SagtaG_12_FD_104918 | JGI IMG/M metagenome (GOLD analysis project Ga0137369, IMG submission 104918) | Vadose zone soil microbial communities from Sagehorn Ranch, Mendocino, California, USA - Sage1_L_113_16 metaG | ecosystem: Environmental > Terrestrial > Soil > Vadose zone | place: USA... | reverse complement strand
CGTCGGCGGCTACGGCGATCCGTTCGGCGCCGAGGGCGCGGTCCGCGCGAGCAGGCGGTACCGGCTGCGCCACGGCGCCTTCGCCGGCACGGTGGCGACCATCGGCCTGCCCAGCGACGACACCCCCTACCTGTGGCTGCGCAGCACGGGCGGGGTGGTGGTGACCCTGCGCGGCGCCGCCACCGTCGACCAGCTCATCGCCGCCGCCGAGTCCCCCACCCGCTGATGCCGCTGCCGACCTCGCAGCGATGTCGTTGCGTTCGCACCATGAGGCCTGAGGTCGGGTCGGCTGTGAACCCGAGCGGTTTGCTGCGCTGAGGGGAAGAGGGAGCATCGGCGGCCCTGCACAGATCCGTATCGACGACCGTCGATGCCCAATGCCAGCCCTCCCGCCATCGCTTGCCGAGCTGCTCGACTGCTTCCGCCCCTGCTTCACCGCCCCGACCTCCAGACCTTGTGCGCACTGACCACCGGGTTCCTCGCCCAGACCGGGCCGCGTACGGTCACCGGCATGCTGGCCGGCGCGCGCCCAGACGGCAGTGCTGGACCAGGAGTTCCATGACCGGGTCTTTGCGCCGCTCGGGCTGGACGACACCAGCTATCCGCTGGAGGAGGACCAGACGCTGCCGGAGCCCTATTTGGCGCCCATTCGGACGCCGCGATCTTGCGAAGTCTGCCGGAGCTTGGGGTGGTGCTGGGCGCAAGGGTGCTGGACGAGTTCGGCGACGCCCCTGACCGCTACCCGACGGCCAGGGGCCGCAAGGCGTTCGCCGGGACCGCCCCCGCAGCAGCCGCCGGCGTGGAAGCGGGTGTTGGCTGGCTGGGGAGAGTTCGCGTTCATGCTCGTCGCCGGTGGGCGGTTGAGCGCGGGCGGGGTGGTGATGGGCCCTGACCGGCCGGTGCGCCGAGCGCAGCGCCGGCGCCACCATCGCGCTGTTCTTCCTTGCATCGCGGCGGGGGTCATGTCCAGACCGCCGGAGCCTGGCTGAGGCAGGTCGGCGGCCACCAGGCCCACACCAGAGGGCCGCGACTCAGCGATGCCGGCGCACAGGATGCCGTTGATGATGCAGCGGTGGACCTGCCGCTGGCCACCGCGGGTAGCCGTTGCTGGGCGGGAGCGGCGCAGGTTGCGCCGCTCCCGCCTGGGCCTGTGCGGCCGCCAGTAGGCCTGCGAGATCCTGCTGAGCGGAACCTTTCAAGGACCGACGACGCGGTCGGGTGGCGGCGGGAGCTGGTTGACCCATCCTGCTGTGACGAGGGCGCCGTAGCCCAGACGGGTACCGGGACGCCGAATCGGGCTGCCGACTCTCGGCTTGCGAAGAATCGTCTGGCTCGCCAGCCAGGCGCTGGTGTCGGGATCGAAGATCACCTGTCGCTCGACAACGCCGACCCCGTGGTCGTACCCGGTCCGGGCGACCGCCACTCCGGGACGGCCCAGCGGGTCAGTGACCCGGCCGACCGAGCGGATCCCTGGCAGGCCAGCGAGCATCCGGTAGGCGGCGGCGCGCGTCCGTGGCGTCAAGGGCCACTCCGACAGCATCTGGCCCGTCTCGCTCCACAGCCACGCCGCCGTGTCGGCCGGGGCTTGGCCGCTATCCAGCTCGGGCTCGCGCATCGACAGCAATCTCTTCTTGAGGGCGGCGGGCGTGGTGGGGAGCTGCTGCACGTCGCGAACGGTCACGCCAGTCCGGTTCCCGAAGACCCAGAACGCGGGACCGGGGATCCGGTGCTGCGGGGTTGGCGGCTGCTCCAGGACCCGCGGGTCGCGGTGCCGCTGGACATCGCCCGGCCGCCTGTTGCCGGACCCTGGCTTGAACGGCTCGCCAGCGCGCCGCCAGTTCGCCTCGTCCTCGGGGGTTGGGAAGCGGTAGTACGGCTTGGTGCCTCCTTCCCAGGCCTGCGTGCCGCGGGCCGGTGACCAGTTGGCGATGGCTCCCTCCACGACGAGGGAGAAGGCGCCATGACCCCGGCCGGCGGGGAAGGGGATCATGCCCGAGTGCCGCCGCTCGGTATGCCACCAGCGGCCGGTGGTGGCGGGTTGCGCCTCGGCCCGTCGTGCGGCGGCGAGCAGGACCTGCCCGGCGGCGAGCGCCTGCTCCGACCCGGGTTGGGGTCCATTGGCGCCTGGTCGGCTCGGGGCGAGGGTCGCGACCGCCACCGCCGTCGCGATCGCCGCGATGCCGGCGGCGGTCGTCCAGGTGACCGGGCGGCGGACCCGAGCGGTCCGCTCGGGAGCCCTCGTGGCCTGTTGGCGGGACTGGCCGAGGATCTTGGTCAGGTCGCGTGCCCGCTGCTGTGGGTCGGGGGCGCCATCCAGGTCGGGAGTGACGCTGGTCAGCAGGTCCATCGCCGCAGGTCTGTGCTTGCGCATCGGCTTCAGCCTCCTTGTGATTGATCGGGGTTGGCCACCGGTCGTAGGTCGGCGGCGGCTCCAGGCGAGACAGCGGGCAGGCTGGCGGTATTGGCCGCTGCCGGAAGGCTCGCCGCGATCGCTCGCTCCAGGCGGCGGCGCGCCCGGTGCAGCCGCACCCAGAACGCTGCCTGGCTGCATCCGACCACCCGCGCCGCCTCTCGCGGTGCCAGCCCCTGCCAGGCAACCAGCGTCAGCGTCTCCCGGTCGGCATCCGACAGGGTGGCCAGCGCGCGCAGGGCCGCCGCCCGCTCGACGACCTGGTCGGCGACGTCACCGGCCATGAGGTCGGCCGCCCTGGTCGTCAGGTCCAGCGACGCTGCCAGCTCCGCCTGCCTCCCGACAGCACGTCGCCGCTCCCGAACCAGGTTGCGGGCGATGCCCAGCAGCCACGGCACCGCCGCATCGGGCACCTCGTCCAACCGTACCCAGGCGACCAGGAACGTCTCGCTCGCCAACTCCTCGGCGGCCTGCGACCCGACCCGACTCCGCGAATAGGCAAGGACCCGGCGGTAGTTGGCGTCATACAGCTCGGTGAAACGTTGTGCGGCGTCGATACGGGCCCCACGTCCTCCCGTGCGCCGGTGTCCGTCAGCAAGGAAGTGGCAACCAGGCCGCTACCCTTACAGGTTGTCCCACAAGAGCGTGCGGGGGGTCGGGATGCCATGCACAGCGAGCGTCTCTGCCGCCCGAGCCTTGTTGCGGACGCGTGCCACGACGCGGCGCATCTGGACCTCATGGCGCTCAAGGCTGCTGGCCGGCTGGGTGTACCGGGCGGCCGGGGTCGCGGGGGGCTGTCGGTGCCGGAGAAGGTGCGGTATGTCCTGGAGCACAGCGGCCGGGCCAGCCTGCTGCTGGCGGCCGCGGCGTCCGCCATGACCTGGCCGCTTGGCGTGCACGGCGTCTTCTGTCGGGTCGCCGACCATCGGCGGCGGTAGATCCTGGCGGCGAACGGTCACGACGAACAGGCCGCGGGGCCTACACAGATCCCAGCAACCTCTCGCTACGAGGACCACCATGACGCCACCCCGGGGTCAACTACCTTGCAGGCGATGTCCGCCGTATGCACCATCGAGGAGGTCCGGTGCCAGGGGTCGAGGAGGTTGGTTTGTCGCAGGCTGCGCACGAGGGCACCGCGGACTTCCGCGAGCTGGTCGAAGCGCATCGCACCGAGCTGCACGCCCACTGCTACCGGATGCTGGGCTCGCTGCACGACGCCGACGACGCGCTGCAGGACACGCTGCTTCGCGCCTGGCGCGCGCTGCCCAGGTTCCGTGGCCAGAGCTCGCTACGGACCTGGCTGTATCGGATCGCCACGAACGTCTGCCTCGACGCGATCGCTCAACGAGCCAAGCGCATGCTGCCGACCGACTACGGCCCGCCAACTCCACCGGGCGCGAACCGGGCCGAGCAGCCCCTCCCGGAGAACCTCTGGATCGAGCCCTACCCGGACGAGGTTCTCGGCATCGCCGACGACGCCGCCAGCCCAGAGGCGCGCTACGAGCGCCGCGAGGCACTGGAGCTGGCCTTCATCGCGGCATTGCAGCATCTGCCGCCGCGCCAGCGGGCCGCCCTCATCCTCCGCGACGTGCTCGGCTTCTCGGCCAGAGAGGCGGCAGCGTCGCTGGAGACGACGGTGGCCTCGGTCAACGGCGCCCTCCGCCGCGCCCGCGCCGCGCTCGAGCAGCGCCTGCCGGACCGCAGCCAGCAGGCGACCCTGCGGCGCCTTGGCGACCGCAGGCTGCGGGAGACGGTCGAACGCTTCGCCGACGCCTTCGAGCGCGGCGAGGTCGACGAGATCCTGGCGATGCTGGCGGAGGACGCAACCTTCGCCATGCCACCCTTCCCAGAGTGGTACCGCGGCCGCAGTGCGATCGCACAGTCGTGGCTCATGCCGGGTGGGCCCCCGCCGAGGCTGCGGTACCTCCCGGCGCGCGCCAACGGCCAGCTGGCGCTGGGCGGCTACCTGCTCGACCCGGACACCGGCAGCTACCTGCCGATCGCGCTCGACGTCCTCACCCTACGCGAGGAGGAGATCGTGGACGTGACGGCGTTCCGCACGCCCGCGCTCTTCCCGCGCTTCGGCCTGCCCAGCCGGCTCCCGGCTGCAGGCTGAGGCCCCGACCCCGGTCGAGCCCGCGGGCGTCGTCGGGTTGGGTTGACGAAGAGGCGGTCAGTTCCGGCGCCCGGCGGGGTCTACCCCAGCGAGCGCACGTACGCCCGCGGCTGCGAGACCGACCAGAGGAGCGATAGATGAGCAGGATCGTCGTCATCGAGCACCTGACGCTCGACGGCGTGATGCAGGCCCCGGGCCGGCCCGACGAGGACACCCGCGGCGGCTTCCAGCACGGCGGCTGGGCGATACCCAACAACGACGAGGTCATGGGCAGGGTGCTGGGAGCGGGGATGTCCCAGGGCGGGTCGCTGCTCTTCGGCCGCCGAACCTATGAGGGCTTCCACGGCTTCTGGCCTCACCAGAAGGACAACCCGTTCACCGACGTGCTCAACAGCGTCCAGAAGTACGTCGCCTCCACCACGCTGACCGAGCCGCTGCCATGGAGCAACTCCACCCTGCTCAAGGGCGACCTCGCCGAGGCGGTCGCCGGGCTCAGGGAGCAACCCGGCCAGGACATCGGCGTCTTGGGTAGCGGCGAGCTGGTCCGGTGGCTGATGCGCCACGACCTGATCGACGAGTACCTGCTGCTGATCCACCCGCTGGTGCTGGGATCGGGGTGCCGGCTGTTCCCCGATGGCGTGGTCGCCACCCTCCGGCTGGTCGACAGCGTCACGACCACCACCGGCGTGGTGATCGCCAGATACCAGCCGGCCGGGGCGGCGGAGCCCGTCGGCTCCCCTCAGGGTGCCGACGCGGTCGGAGCCGGGCCCGCCTGATCGGCCTGGCGGGATGGCGGCCGTCGTACCTCCAGGGGAGCCTTCGATGGAAGATGTGCAGGGACCAGGGTCCGGCCGGCGTGCGCCGATGGCCGACGGATCGTGGATGTTGTGGACCGTGGCCGGGATCGCCGGGATCTGGGTCGCGGTGACGCTGATCAGCCTGCTGGCCCCGGACATGGTCTCCGGCAGCGAGCAGCAGCACCTCCCGGTGGCGGCCTTCGGCGCCTGGCTGTGGGGCCTAGCCGCCACCGCCGTGTTCGTCTGGGCAATGGGCAGGCTCCGCGGCGATGCGGCACGACAGCCCATCTGGATCGGGCTCACGGTGGCCACGGTCACCATCTGGCTGGTCGCGACCGTCCTGAGCATCGCGTTGCCGGTGCTGGAGACGGAGTCTGACCCCACCGGCGTCCCGATCGGCGCCCTGGTCGCGCCCGTGGCGGCGGCGCTGCTGACCGCGGTTTCCGGCATCGCGGCGGGCGTCCTCGCCAAGCCGCCGGAGCCCAATTGACCTCTTGTTCAGGCCAGAAGGAGCCCACCCCATGCGGGAGCTGACCGTCACCCAGAACATCACCCTGGACGGCGTGATCGATGCGGCCGAGGGCTGGTTCGACGCCACAGGCGAGGAGGGAGTCGACCAGTCGGACATCATCGCGGCGGTCCGCGAGGAGATCGCGACCACCGACGCGCTGCTGGTGGGGCGCGTGACCTTCGAGCAGATGCGCGGCTACTGGCCGCTGCAGCCCGAGGATCCCACCGGCGTCCGCGACCACCTCAACGAGGTGGACAAGTACGTCGTCTCGCGGACCCTGCAGAACCCGGCGTGGGAGCGGTCGACGGTGCTGCAGGGGCCGCTGCTGGAGGAGGTCCGCAAGCTGAAGGCGCAACCGGGCAAGGGCATCGTCGTCACCGGCAGCATGTCGCTGCTGCCCGAGCTGATCGCGGGGGGCGTGGTGGACGAGTACCGGCTGTTCGTCTATCCGGTGGTCCTCGGCCGCGGCCGGCGGCTGTTCGCCGATGCCACCGCCCTGCCGAGGCTCCACCTGGTCGAGGCCCGGCCGTTCCGCTCCGGCATCGTGCTGCTCCGCTACCGCACCGCCAGCGACCCGGGCGAGCCGGCATGACCACTCGGCCCTGCAGCAGCCTCCGGCGTGGCGCGTGGCTGCTCATGGTCGTGCTCGTGCTGGCGGCGGGATGCGGCGACGCGGGAACACGACCCCAGACGTCGGCCACCCCGGCGTCCACGTCGGCCCCTGCGACCACCGTCGCCGCGGTCGACAAGCCATGCCTGGAAGCACCCGAGTCGGCCAGGACCCTCCGGTTCACCACCAGCGCCGGCGCGACCCTGGTCGGCCTGGTCCTGGGCGCCGGCCGCACCGGGCTCGTCCTCGGCCACCAGCTCGGCAGCGACCTATGCGAGTGGCTCCCACAGGCACGGGCGTTCGCCAAGCGCGGCTACCAGGTGCTGGCCTTCGACTTCGCGGGCTTCGGCGACTCCGAGCACGCATCCGGCCCGGACGCGCGGGTCGATACCGACGTGGTGGCGGCCGCCGAGCAGCTCCGCCGCCGCGGCGCCGAGCAGATCGTGCTGATCGGGTCCTCCATGGGCGGCACGGCGGTGCTGTCGGCCGCGACCCGCATCCGCCCGAAGGTGGCCGGGGTGGTGAGCCTGTCGGGCGCGTCCTTCTTTCGAGGCGTAGACGCCGAGGCGGCGATGGCACGGCTGCGGGTGCCGCTGCTGCTGGTCGCCGCCACCGACGACCCGTTGTTCCTGGAGCAGGCCCGGGTGCTGTACCGCGCGGCCAGGGTCCGCAGCAAGCGCCTGCTGGTCGTCCCGGGCGGGGGCCATGGCACCAGCATGCTGGAGTTCGGCGACGACGCCCCCAGGGTCCTGGCCGCCGTGCAGGGGTTCATCAGCAGGCACACCGGCCACTGAACGACCGTTCCCGGAGTTGAACGCCCTCGCCAAGGAGGTGGCACGATGCGGATCGGGTTGACCGGCATCTTCGTCGACGACCAGGACAAGGCCGAGCGGTTCTACACCGAGGTGCTCGGGTTCAAGGTCAAGACCAGCGCCCCCTACGGCCCGGACGAGCGCTGGCTGACCGTCGTGTCCCCAGAAGACCCTGACGGGGTGGAGCTGGTGCTGCACCGCGCCGACGAGGCGGCACGAGCGTTCCAGGCGGCCAGCCGCCAGCTCGGCCGGCCGGCGATCTCGCTGACCACCGACGACTGCGCCGGCGAGGCCGCGCGACTCAAGGCGAACGGGGTGGTGTTCGTCAAGGAACCCGGCCGGATGGACTATGGCGGCATGGACGCGGTCCTCGACGACACCTGCGGCAACCTCATCAACCTCCACCAGGACTAGGAGGATCGATGTCCGAATCCAGCGACGCCGGTCGTGCCGGCCAGTGGCAGCCAACTGGATCTCCCCACCAGGGGAGCTGGGCGCCGATCTCTCCAGCGTGGGGATTACGCGGTCCCGGGTCAGCTGCCGGCCTCACTCCAGCGGTACGACCGGCGAGAGGAGGAACCATGGACAACGACGACGCGCGGCGGCGGTGGCGTGGCGGGGAGGCGGCGCTGGGCGGGCTGCTGCTCCTGCTCGGCCTGGTGGTCCTGCTCGGGCAGGCGCTGGACCTGGAGGTGGGCCGGATCGCCTGGCCGGTCTTCGTGATCGTCCCGGGCCTAGGCCTGCTGGGGCTGGGCCTGGCCGCGGCCGGTCGGCTGGGGGAGGTGCTGGCCACGGTCGGCGGGGTGGTGACCATGGCCGGGGTGGTGCTGGGGGTGCAGAACGCCACCGACCGGTTCGAGACCTGGGCCTATGCCTGGACCCTGGTGTTGCTGGTCGGTGCCGGGACCGGTCGTTGGCTGGTGGGGGTGGTGCGCGGCCGTGGTGACCTGGCCGCCAGCGGCGCCTGGCTGGGGGCCGGCGGGCTGGTTGGCTTCCTGGTGTTGGCGGTGTTCTTCGAGGTCGTGGTTGGGATCGGTGGACGCCCGGTCGGGTCGGCTGGCCGCTACGGGCTGGCGGCCCTGCTGATCGTTGCCGGCCTCGTCCTGCTCGGCCGCAAACTGCTGACCGCCAGGCGGCCGTGAGGTCCGGCCTGCCGCGGCCAGCAACGTCGCGATGGGAACCCTGCGCGACAAAGCAGCCCACGAGTTGTTGATCACGCCGGTCGACCTCACAGCAATCGTTCCTGCTCCCGCGAACGCGGTTGCCTAGACTCGGAGGTTTCGGAAGTGCAAAGACGCGTGCTACTGAAAGGGCTGGCGGCGCTGCCGCTGTCCCTTGTTGCTGCCCCCGCGCTTGGCGTCGCTGTGCAGCCGGTCCGACGTGTCCGGCCCGGCGAGCCAGGCTGGCCCGACCCAGCGGAGTGGGCGAAGCTCCGCAAGCGCGTTGGCGGGCGCCTGGTGAAGGTGAAGTCGCCCTTTGCCGCGTGCACGCCCCACCCCGACAGCCCTGCGTGCACCGACCTGTTCCAGAACCTGCGGGATCCCTTCTACATCGGTGACAGCGTCGCCCTGACCCAGACCCTCGGCTGGACGGATGCCTGGACCTCGCAGGCCAGCGCGTACGCGGTGCTGGCCCAGCGCAGCGCCGATGTCGCGGCCGCGGTGAACTTCGCTCGCGAACACCGTGTCCGCCTCGTCGTGAAAGGGGGCGGTCACAGTTATGTCGGGGGCTCGAACGCACCGGATTCGCTGCTCATCTGGACCAGGCCCAACATGCGGGCCGTCGAGCTCCACGACCGCTTTGTACCCCGGGGCGCCGCAGGCCTGGTCGAGCCCGAGACCGCCGTGAGCGTGGGCGCCGGCGCGATCTGGATGGACGTCTACGATGCTGTCACCACCACGGCGGGTCGCTATGTGCAGGGCGGGGGCTGCACGACCGTCGGTGTCCCCGGCCTGGTGCAGGGCGGTGGTTTCGGCAGCTTCTCGAAGGGTTTCGGCACCGCCGCGGCGAACCTGCTGGAGGCGGAGGTCGTCACCGCAGACGGGGCCGTGCGCATCGCCAACGCGGTCAGGAACCCGGACCTCTTCTGGGCACTCAAGGGCGGCGGAGGCGGGACCTTCGGTGTCGTCACCCGGCTGACGCTGCGCACCCATGCGCTGCCGGCCTCCTTCGGTGCGGTGCTCGCTACGATCACCGCAGCGTCGGACGCCGCCTATGTGGCGCTGGCCGGGCAGGTGATCTCGTTCTACCGCGAGAGCCTGCTGAACCCGCACTGGGGAGAGGTGATCCGCTTCGGACCCGGACGCCAGATCAGCGTCAACATGGTGTTCCAGGGGCTGACTCAGGCCCAGGCCGAGCAGACCTGGGCTCCGCTGTTCGACTGGGTCACGGCCCGGCCGGCCGACTACACCCTCGCGACGCCGGTGGTGCTAGCGGTCCCGGCAAGGGACTTCTGGAATGCGGATGTGCTCGGGCAAATCCCCGGCTTGATCGTGCCCGACGACCGCCCGGGCGCGCCGAAGGGCTATTTCTACTGGGCAGTCGACGCCGGCCAGGTGGGTCAGGTGCTGCACGCCTACCAGTCGACCTGGTTGTCGCAGCGGCTTCTCGACCCCGAACGCCGGCCGGCTCTGGTCGACGCGCTCACCCGTGCCAGCCAGATCAGGCCGGTAGCCCTGCATTGCAACAAAGGTCTCGCCGGGGCTCCCGCGAACGTCCTGGGCTGGACGAGAGACACCTCGATGAACCCGGCGGTCCTGGACTCCTTCGCGCTGGCGATCGCCTCGGCCAACGAGCCCCCGGCTTATCCCGGCATCGCCGGCCACGAGCCGGATATCGCGCGGGGACGCCGGGACGCGAGGGTCGTAGCCTCCGCCATGGCACCGCTCAAAGCCCTCGCGGAGCGACCCGCCTCCTACCTCTCGGAAACCGACTATTTCCAAGACGACTGGCAGGCATCGTTCTGGGGCGACCACTACGCCCGTCTCACACGGGTGAAGGACCGCTACGATCCCGGTGGCCTGTTCTCCGTGCACCATGGCGTCGGCACTGAGACCTGAGGTGCCGACGGGCTTACGAAGCGCACCTAAATCTTTGGTGTTGAGATAGCGGGTGTGGTCGTCAGCGCCCGGGGATGGCGCAGGGTCCCGGCGTTCTCTCGTTATGAGACATATGTTTGGATCGTTGTTGACGACCCGGCGGCCCCCTGACTGGCGCAGAAGCAGTGTTCACCGCTGCGCGGCCGCGTGGATTGAATCGGACGAATCATGACAAATCGAGGGAACGCCGGGGCCCTGCCTCGTCGCCTCTCAGGAGCTGGCCGTGGCCTTCCTGCCGGCGGTGGTCGGGCGGCTCAAGCAGAGGTTCCCACGCGTCGATGATGAGAGCCTCGTATTCGACGCGGCGGCCGACGCGATCTTGAGCTACGCCGAGCGCCCCTCCCAGTACGACCCAACAAGCTGCGGCTGCTCCCCTACCTGGTGATGTCGGCGGACGGCGACCTGAGGAACGCGCTCCGACGGCAGCAGCGACAGGCGCATCGGGAACTCCCAGTGGGCGATGTGCGGCCGCGGGCCACATCCCACGCGTTGTTGCCACCGGTCACCATTGTGGTATCGGCAGTGGCCGCCAGGTGCGGGCATCGGAGGCGGTCCACGCCGCCAGATCTCCCGTGGAGGCCGCCGGGGCCGGACTTCCCGAACGCGACCAGTGTCGACCCCGTGCTCACCACCGAGCGCAGGGCCGGCGGCGTGTTGCCTGGATCTTCGGGGTGCCGCCGGGCTGCCAGGTGCGCCCGTCGTGGCTGGTCCACACGATCGGGAGGCGTCGGTCGCCGTCGTGCGCCATGCCGACCGCGACCAGGCCAGGTCCGCCCTGGGTGACGGCGAGGAGTTGGTGGATCATCGTGCGGGTCGCTACGGGGACGGGCAGGGTTTGCATCTGCCACCTTTGGTCGTCGGTGGAGGCCCAGACTGCCGGTTGGCTGGGCCGGCGGACCGTCGGATCCGGGCCCGGCCGCGTCGTTTCTGATAGGCGGGCCGGGGGCCCCATGATTTGACCCTGGCCGAATCGTTCTTACCGTGCCGTCGCCCCGGCTACCGTGACGGGGCGATCAAGCACCGGTCCGGACCAATGGTCTGCATCGCTTGTGGTTCGCGCGTAAACCGCCGACGGAGGCGGCCGAGCGCCTGCAGCAGTCCGCGCGGGTGAGGGTACGCCTGGAGCAAGGAGTAGGCGCAGATGTAAGCGATCGGGCTCAGAACCTCGCTTGTCCGCGCGAGCCGCCTCATCACCGGCAACCCTCCAGGCCGGCGGTCGCTCGCATTCGCTGCGCAACCATCTTCTGGAAAGGATCGCTGATGCATCCTCGTTACCGTCTGTGCCTGGTGCTCGCCTTGCTGCTGGCCCTG
>Ga0137369_10006648_pt1 | contig 11667 bp, 13 predicted proteins | sample SagtaG_12_FD_104918 | JGI IMG/M metagenome (GOLD analysis project Ga0137369, IMG submission 104918) | Vadose zone soil microbial communities from Sagehorn Ranch, Mendocino, California, USA - Sage1_L_113_16 metaG | ecosystem: Environmental > Terrestrial > Soil > Vadose zone | place: USA... | reverse complement strand
CGCCGCGCATGTGCCGCTGTCCCAGACCGTCGCGATCGTCGACGGCGCGAACGACCTTGACATGCTCGCCGTCGCAGGCCTCGGCGTCGCCTTCAACGCCAAGCCGGTCGTCCGCGAGGCGGCTGACACGCACCTGTCGGTGCCCTACCTGGACACGATCCTCTACCTGCTCGGTATCAGCCGCGAAGAGGTCGACGCCGCCGACGCCGAAGCCGGCCTCACCACCCCGGCTCCCCCGGTCTGACCACCTCGAGTGCGGATGTCAGCGCACCCGAGCTCAGACCTGTGGAGCTCGCAATGCCGTCTGATCAACTCGTCGTGCGACACAGCGCGCAATTCCGAGCCGCAATACCGAACCGGGCCCCGCAAGAAGGGGTATCAGCCATGCTCGTCCCTCCGTCTCCTGCGTCGCCGGCGCCAATCAGCGAACCAGAAGATGCAGGCTCCGACAACGGCCAACAACGCATACGCTATCGCAATTGATCCTCCGATGAATGCACCATCCCCGGCGTACCCCGACCTACCGAGAGCCTTACCAACAAGCCATCCGATACCAGCCCCGATCGCCCCTAATACAAAGTATCAAGAGTAGCACGCGGGCTGTGCTGTCCGGACCACTACGATCCGCGAATCGCCGAATATCGAATAGCTCTCGCAGCCGCCACCGAACTCGTGGGTGGCCATAGCGACGTCGAGCACGCTTGTCATTCAATCTGCCCGAGCTCCTTGCCAATCGGTAGCCAGAGTAACCACCCTCGTGGCCTTGCGGACCTGATCTGCGCACGGTGCGCTGCGGCGCTGGGGACGACTCCGGCCATCAGCACGATCAAAGCGGCGGCGGCGAGCGCCGTCGAGACCGCCGGCAGGACCACCGCCGGAGCCGTCGGCGCGGGTGCGGCTCCGCGGGTGTCATGGTCGTCGGCCGGGTCGACGGGCCCGGCGGGCCGAGCGGATTCGCCAGGCGACGGCGGCGATGACGACGACGGCCAGCGCGACCAAAGCGGTGGCGCGACCGAAGGTCCTCTCGACCGTGGCGTAGGAGTTACCCGCGACGTAGCCGATCAGGACGACACTGACACCCCAGACCAGTCCACCGGCCGCGTTGAAGGCCAGGAACTTCGGGTAGCGCATACCCGCGGTGCCGGCCAGGGCGGGCATGGTGGCGCGGAAGAACGCGACGAACCGGCCGAAGAACACGGCGGTGCCGCCGCGACGTGCGAGTTGCTCGCGCGCGGCAACGACCCGTTCAGCGCGGCGTCTCAGCAGCCGGCCGCGAAGGATCCGCGGACCGAGGTGGCGGCCGACCTCGTAGCCGACACTGTCACCGATGATCGCGGCACCGACGACCACGGCCAGCATCGCCGGCAGCGCGGCGTGGCCGAGGCTGGCGGCGACCCCGCCGAGCACGGCGGCTGTCTCGCCTGGGAGTACGAAGCCGACGAACAACGCGTCTTCGGCGAAGACGAGCAGGCCGACCAGCCCGTACACGGCAATGCCGTTCAGGCCGAGCAGCCAGTCGGTCAGCCGGGTCATGACAGCTCCTGGGTTGGCGCAGGCGCGAGCTCCGGACACACGTGACGATAGATCCGCAGATGGTGACCGATGACCGCGTCCCAGGTCATCGCCGGCGCCGTCGCGCGGTTGTGCTGCTGGATCCGGTGCAGGAGTCCGGGTGTGGTCAGCAGCCCGGTCGCGTACCGGACCATCCCGACGTCGTTGCCCACCAGGAAGCCCTCGACCCCGTGCCGCACGAACTCGCCGACACCGCCGGATGCCATCGCCACCACGGCGAGCCCGGCACACCGCGCTTCGAGCGCGGCGACCCCGAAGGACTCGAGCTCGGCGGGCGCGAGGTAGACGTCGGCCCGCGCGTAGAGCTCCTGGAGCTGCGGGCGGGTCAGCCGCCCCGGCAGCTCGACCCAGGACGCGAGATCTCGCCGCTCGACGGCCCTCGCCAACGCACCGGCACGCGGTCCGGCGCCGGCGACCACAGCCCTCAAGGGGATCTCGAGCGGTACCTGTCGCCGGACGGCTTGCAGGGTCCGCAGCAGTGCCGCCGGTCTCTTGCGGTGGGCTAGGCGCATCGTGCTCACGATCGTCAAGGGGCGCTCAGCGGCTGATGACGCCGGCCGTTGCCAAGGCCCCGGGTCGATCCCGTTGTGCAGCACCCGGACCTGCCGGCCGGGAAGAGTGCGTTGCAGCGAGTCGGCGGCCGCCTGACTGACGGCGGTCCATTCCACCCGCGCGTCCAGGCCTCGATCCACTTGTGCCAGCACCTGAGGAGGTGTCACCGCTCCCGCGGCGGGCAGCGAGTGCATGGTGATCACGGTCGGCACCCCGGACCTCGAGGCCGCCCTGGCGGCGTGCCAGGCCAGCGGCGAGTACAGCGAAGTGTGTACGTGGACGACGTCGTACATGCCGGACGTGAGGGTACGGCGGAGGTCGGCGACCGCGCGAGGCGACGGAAGTCCGGCAATCGCCGGATACCGCACCACCGGCACGTCGTCCGATCCCGGCGGTGTGCCCGGGGTTGCGGTGAACACCGCCGTGGCGTGCCCGGCGAGTCGTAGCTGGAGCGCCAGGTCGTGGACGTGCATCTCGATACCCCCGAGCCGCGGCAGGTAGAAGTCGCTGACGAGTGCGATCCTCATGCCCGTTCCCCCGAAACCATGACGGCGGCGACTCGCCGGCGGTTGTGCAGCAACCAGATGGCCAGGGTCGTTCCACCCACCGGGATCTCCAGCAGGCAGGTGAAACCGCGGTACAACACCACACCGGCGGTGACGGCGACTGGTGCGCCGCCGAGCGCGACCAGGGCCGCGACCGTGCCGATCTCGACGACCCCGGCCCCGCCAGGCGTGAACACCACGAGCGTCAGGAGCCGATCGACAGCCAGACCTGTCAGCAACGCCGGCACCCCGAGCGACAGCCCCACCAGGTGGAGGCACAACCACAGCAGGGCGGCCTGGAGCAGCAGGTATCCGACCGCGCCGGCACTGATCGACCGCCACCCGCTGCGAAAGACCCGCAGCACCGAGCGCCGCAACCGTGGCAGCGACATCTCCAGCCTGGAGCGTCGCCCGGAGCAAACGACCCCGACGACCCCGTCGATGCCGCGGCCACAGCCTGCGGCCGCCGCAGCACTGGCCAGCACCCACGCGACCAGCGCCAGCACCGTCAGTACCGGCAGCAGCAGGAGCCCGGTCCTGCCTGCGGGCAGGGCGGTCGCGCTGTGGACGATGGGCGCGAGCGCCAAGGCGACAGCCACCACGCAGAGCTTGGCCACGACGTTCACCATGGTCGTCACGGTCAGGAAGCCTGCGAAAGCGGCCGGGCTGAAACCCCAGCGGCGAGTCATGGCGAAGTTGAGCCGTGTCCCGACCGCACCCCCCAGAGGCAGCACATTGGCGACCGCGCTGCCGGTGACGTTGAGCGTCAGCGCGCGGCGCTTGCTCAGGCCCGGCAGCGACGCGGCGAGTACGAAGGAGTACGCCCACAGTCCAGCGATCCACAACACGGCGAGGCCACCCAGGCCGACCAGCGAGATCCGGGCGAGCGGGCCGGCGACAGTCGTCCAGGTGGCGCCGACCGTCCGCGGGACCACAACCACCAAAGCCACGGTGACGAGGCCGACCAGTACCGAGAGGGTCAGTCTGCGCGCCGTGATCGCGTTGCTCATGCCGCTACCGCCGAGATCCTGTGTGACCCGCCGGAACGCCGTGCGATGCTCGCCTCGTGCCCTACACGCTGGTCTCGTTCCACGCGCATCCCGACGACGAGGTGCTGCTGACCGGCGGCACGCTGGCCCGCGCCGCGGCGGAGGGGCATCGGGTTGTGCTGGCGGTGGCGACCGACGGCGAGGCCGGAGCCGCAGGCGCCCGGTATCGCGCCGACGGACAATTTGGGCAGCGCCGGGCCGACGAGCTGGAGCGCTCCGCAGCCGCTCTGGGCTGTGCGCGGGTGGTGCGGTTCGGGTTCGCCGACTCCGGGTGGGACCGATCCGGTGTCGCGGCCCCGGACGCCTTCAGCCGGCTGGCGGTGGAGGATGCTGCCCGGCCGCTGGCTGACCTGCTGCGGGAGGAACAGGCCGACGCGGTGACCGTGTACGACCCGGCCGGCGGCTACGGGCATCCCGACCACCGCCAGGTCCACACGGCCGGCGTCTGCGCAGCCGCGCTGGCCTGCACACCATTGGTGCTCGAGGCAACCATCGACCGGGCTCGGATCCAGCGGCTGGCGCGGCTCGTCCAGGCGCTGCCCGGGGTACTGCCCGACGTCCGTGCCGCTGACTACGACACTGCCTACACCGCGAGCGAGGCGATCACCCACCGCATCGACGTCCTCGGCTACGCCGAGGCGAAGAGGCTGGCGATGCGGGCACACGCGAGTCAGGCCAGTTCCGACGACGGCTCCCGCACCCTGGCACTGCTGCTGCGGCTGCCGCCCTGGCTGTTTCGGCGTGCCCTCGGCCGCGAATGGTTCGTCGAACGTGGCCGGCCGGCATCGGGGCTGGCGGACGACATCTTTGCGAGCCTGCGTGCCCATCGATGACTCCTGTCGGACTCCCGGAACTCAGCCGGCAGGCCAGTCGATTCACGACAGCGGCGGGTGCGCCGTGGCAACCAGCACCGGCCGCAACCGGGTGCCCGGGCGGGCCTCGTGGACGGCATGCACGACGGGCTGGTTGACGGCCACCGCGAGCAACGTGGCGCCGCCCGCTGTGATGGCCGCGGCAATCCCCGGCACCTCACCGGTCCGCCACGCGGTCCACCACCCCGCCACCAGCAGAGCCGCGAACACGACCACCCCGAACTCGGCGTAGAACTTCGCCGCGGCATGCAGCCGCGGTGTGGCTCGTGCGAAGGCGTTGATCTGCTCGAACAGCCACTGGTTCACTCCGGCATCCCATCTACTACCATTAACGTAGGAGCCAACACTACTACGGTCTTTGTAGTAGTAGCGAGGACCGGTCGACTCGTGGCCCCCCCGGTTACTGCTTCGTCTGCTCTGCTGGCGTGGTAGCCGGGACGCCGAGTAGGCGATCGACGGTGACGAAGCTGTATCCCTGGTCGATCAGCCGATCGACGACGATCTTGACGGCTTCCACGGTCAATCCTCGGTAGCCCGTCCGGCCGTCGAAGCCGTCGTGGAAGATGAGGATGCAGCCAGGGCGGACCTTCGCGAGCGCGCGGCGGGCGATCCGCCGAGGGTCCGGCTGGAACACCTCGAGGGCGTGACAGAACTCGCCGGACACGACGTGCAGCCCGTATCGGCGGAGAACGGACTGCAACGCCGGCGTGCGCAGCAGCCACGGCGGGCGATACATTGCGGGCCGGATCGCCGCGCGAGCGAAGGCGTCCAGCCCGCGTTGCACGTCCTGATCGAGGGTTCGCCGCCGCAGATATGCGGGGAACTCGTGTGCATAGCCGTGATGCCCGATGACGTGCCCGCTGCGAGCCAGTCGTGCGGTCACCTGCGGGTGCTGCTCCACGGCGCGACCGACCTGAAAGAAGGTCGCCTTGATGCCACGCTGGTCGAGAAAGTCGGCGATCTGTGATGTGTACGGCTCATTGGGACCGTCGTCGAAGGTCAGGGCGACGACCTGTCCGGTCGCCACGCCGCGGTACGGGAACGGCCCGAGCAGTTGCGAGTACGGCGACATGCCAAACCCAATACGCCGCCCGCAGCCGCCGCCCGCCGGCGGCCAGGCCCGCGGCCCATCGCCACGACCCACCTCGGCGACTCGGCATGCCGGTCATCTGCCCTCCGCCATCTGGGCCATCAGCAGTCCGGCTGCGATGAAAAGTGCGACACAGACAGACCCGGCCAGCAGGCGCCCAAGTCGCCTGCGAAGTGCGATCGGTCGCATCGTGCTGCGGAAGGCGGGGGCGGTGCCGATCATGGTCCGTCCGAAGAGCCGGTTCAGGCTGTGGGCGAGGAAGTAGTAGAACAAGCACGACACGACCAGGTTGTAGGCGAGGCCCTGGTTCAGCCGTCGCGCGGAGGTGAAGGTCGGGTTTGCGGGATCGAAGGTGACCTTGCCGCGGGAACGGAGCTGTCGCAGCAAGTCGAGTAACAGGCCGGTTCCGGCCGAACCGGCCATGGTGAGCAGTGCGCTGGTCGCTCTGGCCGTGATCTCGGTGGTGCTTGCCGGCCTGCGGCGCGGGTGGGCCCTGTTCGAGGTGCACCGCAGCTGTCGCGATCTCACCGCGGTCGGCGCACAGGTGGTGCTGGACGACGCCCGGCCCGTCGTGTTCACGACCGCGCAGCCCGCGGGCCGCGTCATCGTCACCAGTGGCCTGCTGCGCGCGCTCGGCCAGCGGGAACGGCGTGTTCTGCTGGCCCACGAGACCTCACATCTGTCGCACCGTCACGCCTGGTGGAACCTGGCTGCTGACCTTGCCGCCGCGGTCAACCCGCTGCTCCGTCCGACCGCGCGCGCCGTGGCGACGGCGGTGGAGCGGTGGGCCGACGAGGACGCGGCGCGCGCCGTCGGCGACCGGCGGCTGGTTGCCGCGACGCTGGTCCGCGTCGCGCAACTGCAAGCCCGGTTCGCCGTTCCGACTCCCGTGACCGTGTGCTGCTGGCGCCGCCTCCACGCCGCCGGCCGCTGGCGGTCACCGCCGTCGTCTCCTTGCTGCTGGCCAGCGTCCTTGCGGCGGTGGCTGTCCAGCACCTCGGCGAGGACCTGTTCGAGCAGGCCGGGCAGCCCACGGCCATCCACCACTCCTGAACGGCGCTCGTACCCCAGCTCAGGGCCGGCGTTCGTGGCGACGGTGCTGGACGGCGGTGATGACCAGGCCGGCGACCGGTCCGGTCGCGAGCACGATCGCCAGCGTGGCGCAGCCGTAGCCCAGAGCGGCGAGGGTGGCGACGGCGGCGACCAGGAGCGGGCCACCGGCGTCCCCGAGCTCGCGACCCAGCTCGGCGGTGCCCATGGTCTGACCGAGCCGCGCCTGAGGCGTGGACGCCGCCAGCGCGGCGAACCCCAGCGGCGTGATCAGCCCGGGTCCCGGCACCGATCAGCACCGCGGCGAGGAGTACGCCGACCAGCCCGGGCAGCGCGGCGCAGCCCAGACCGGCGGCCGCGAGCAGCAGGGCCGGCAGCGATGCCCGTCCGCGTACTCAGGCGGCCGGCATCCAGGGCACGGCCGGCGCGGGATTGGACCAAGGCGGCCGTCGCGGCCAGCACCGACACCGCCGCACCGGTGGCGACCGTCCCCAGCCCCGCCGCGGCACCGCTCACCGGAAGGAAGCCGACACCCACCGACAAGGCCGCGGTCGCACCGGCAAGCGCCGCCGTCGGTCGCAGGAACGCCGGGTCGGTCACCCGCCGGGCCAGGTCCACCACGGTCTGGCGCGCCCGCGGCAACGGCGGCACGGCGGGAACCACCAGCAGCGCCCACACCGCCACCACCGCACCCAGGACCGCCGTCACCGAGAACAGCAGCCGGAAACCGCCCATCCAGACCAGGGCGCCACCCAGCAGCGGGCCGAGGGTGTAACCGATGCTCTTGTAGAAGCCGTAGCTGCCGAACGCACGGCCGTGCTTGGCTGCCGGGTTCAACCGGGCCACCAGGGCAGAGGCCGCCGGCGAGAAGGCCGACGCCGCCGCCCCCTGTCCGAGACGCGCGGCCCAGAGCCAACCGGGGCTATCGGCGACCACGTACAGCGGGAGGCGAGAGCGAAGCCGGCCAACCCCGCGATCGGCACCGGGCGGGCCCCGATCCGGTCAGCAACGGTGCCGAAGACCGACTTCAGCAGCACCTCGGCGCCGTCGTACAGCGCGAGCAGCATCCCCAGCGTCAGCAGCGACTTCACCGCGTCGGCGGACAAGCCACCCAGGTTGGCCGCCACCGCGTGCGCGCCGAATGCAGTGGTGAACCGGCCGCATACAGCGGCCACGTCCGGCGTCCAGGTGCGACGACGCCGGTCGATTCGGCGGGCGCCGTCATCCGTTCTCTCCTGGGGTCTGGTGCGGGGCGCGGAACACACGCTCGGCGAGTGAGTAGTTGTCGAGGTCATTCTGGCTGACGCGTGCCTGCGTCACCACGCACGCACCCAGCGCAGCCACGCAGGACCGCCTCGCCACGCCGAGTCCGACCTACGCCCGCAGCACCGCGAGGGCGCAGTTCGCGGCAAGGTCGGCGGCGTACGGCGGGATCTTCGAGCCGCCGCGGAGGTGGCGGCGGACGATGCCGTACGGGACGTCCAGCACGGCGATGGTGACGCGTTCGAGGTCGGCCGGGGTGGTCGCGCCGAGGGCGCGAGCCAGGGTGCGCACGGCGCGGAGCGTACGACGGTTGCCGGCGGACAAGCGAGCCGCCGCGTCCTCGGGCCAGCCGGCGGCGCCGAAGTCGGCGGCGCTGTAGAGCAGCACCGCCGTGAGCTCCGGGTTGCCGGCGCTCCAGGCCACCACGTGCCGCGCGGCGGCCGCGGCGGCGTCGTACGGGTCGCCGGCCGCCACCGCGGCCAGGTAGCCGGACTGGAACGACTCCAGCGCGCGCAGCCAGACCTCGGCCAGCAGCGCCGAGCGACCGGCGAACCGGTGGTACACCGATCCGTTCGGCACCCCGGCCGCCTCGGCGAGCGCGGACATCGTGACCGCCTGCGGGCCGCTGCGTGCCACGAGCGCGGTCGCCGCGTCCAGCAGCTGCGCTGTGTCGTACTTCACGGGTCTCGCCACGGTTATGGAGACTACACTCCACAACTAATGGAGCGGAATCTCCAAAACCAGAAGGAGGACGAAGATGGCGGTCTACAACGTGCACTCACGCGTGCTGCCGGGAGCCGACGCGGACGAGGCCGGCGCTCTGCTCGACGGTCTCGCGACGGACCACGACCGGCTCTGGCCCGGCGACAACTGGCCGCCGGTGCGGTTCGACCGGCCGCTGTCGGTCGGCGCGGACGGTGGCCACGGGCCGATCCGCTACCGCGTCGAGGGCTACGCGCCCGGGCAGTGGGTGCTGTTCACGTTCACCGGGCCGCGCGGGGCGGACGGCTTCCACGAGTTCGCCGTGCTCCCCCGCCCGGACGGAGTCGAGCTGCGGCACACGCTCGCGATCCACGCGCGCGGGCCGGCCCGGCTGAGCTGGCCGTTCGTGTTCCGCTGGCTGCACGACGCGCTGCTCGAGGACCTGCTGGACCGGGCCGAGCGGGAGGTCACCGGCACGGTACGACGCCCGGCGCGCTGGTCGTCGTACGTCCGGATCCTGCGCGGACTCGCCCGCGGCCGCCGGCCCGACGTCGTACCGGATCTCGTTCACAGCGACGTGTAAGGCCGCGCGGCCCGGGGGCACCCGGCTCCCGCGCGTCAGCCCTCGGCGTCGTCCCGTTCGGCGGCAGTCGCGGAGCGGCGCCGGAGGCGGGTGGCGCGGCTGCTGAGGAGGCGGCTGGCCATCCCGGCGGGCACGTACGCGTCCATCACGGACCCGACCAGCGAGCGCATGTGGTCCGGGGTCACCCCGCGGATCACGACGTCGTCGCCGACGAGGATGTCGAACCCGCCGTCGGTCCGGACGGCCTTCAACATCGCCCGGGCGCTGAGGTGGATCTCGATGTTGCGGCCCGCTGCCGGAGGCGTGTCGGTGGAATCCTGGTCGGACATCCACCGATGCTACGACTACCCTGCCGCTATGTCGGACGAGAACGCACCTCCGCCCAGGCAGTCCGGGACCCTGTTCGCGATCGGCGGCGCCGAGGACAAGCTCAAGAAGCGCACGGTGCTGAGGGCGTTCGTCGAGGCCGCCGGCGGCGAGCGCGCCGACATCGTGGTGGTGCCCACGGCGTCCGCGCTCGGCCCCGAGGTCGTCAACGTGTACGACGCCCTGTTCCGCACGCTCGGGGCGCGTGCGGTGACCGCGGTGCGGCCGGAGACGCGTGCGGACGCCGACGACCCGTCGTACGTCGAGGCGCTGGCCGAGGCGACCGGCGTCTTCATGACGGGCGGGAACCAGCTCAAGCTGAGCGGGGTGGTGACCGGCACGGCGTTCGGCAAGGCGATCGTCGCGGCGCACGAGCGCGGCGCGACCGTAGCCGGCACGTCGGCGGGCGCGAGCATCCTGGCCGAGCACATGATCGCGTTCGGGCAGTCCGGTACGACGCCCCGGCAGCGGATGAGCCAGCTGGCCGGCGGCCTCGGGCTGGTGAAGGGCGCGATCATCGACCAGCACTTCGGCCAGCGGAACCGGTACGGGCGGCTGCTGTCGCTGGTCGCGCAGTCCCCCGCGCTGCTCGGCATCGGCGTCGACGAGGACACCGCCGCGGTCATCCGCGGCGACCTGCTGGAGGTGATCGGGCGCGGCGCGGTAACGATCTTCGACGGCCGCGAGGTCCGGTCCAACGCGCACGTCGCCCGGCGCACCAGCGCGATCCTGGCCTCCGGGGTGCAGCTGCACGTGCTGCCGGCCACGTCCGCGTTCGACCTGCGAACGCGCACGCTGGTCGGGTTCGGCAGCGAGCCGCACGCGGACGACGTGGCCGGGATGGCCGCCGCCGAGCAGGACCTGCGCAGCCTGGCGGCGCGGATCGCGGCCGAGGGCGTGTCGACGAGCTACTACGAGGAGCGCAAGCGCCGGGCCAGCAAGCGCAAGCCACGCAAGTCACCAGGTAACGCGGACGGGACGCCATGACCGAGACCCCAGTCGCCGGGCCGGGCCCGGACCTCACGATCGCCGAGGCGCGCGTGCACCGCGGGCCGAACGTGTGGAGCTACGAGCCCTGCATCCACCTGGTCGTCGACCTCGGGTCGCTGGAGGACTTCCCGTCCGACAAGATCCCCGGCTTCGCCGACCGGCTGCTCGGCCACCTGCCGCGGCTGGACCAGCACCACTGCTCGCGCGGCAAGAAGGGCGGGTTCGTCGAGCGGCTGCACGAGGGCACCTGGCTGGGCCACGTCGCCGAGCACGTCGCGCTGCAGCTGCAGCAGGAGTCCGGCCACGACATGCGGCGCGGCAAGACCCGGCAGGTCAAGGGTGTGCGTGGGCGCTACAACATCACCTACGCGTACGCCGACGAGACGGTCGGGCTGGCCGCCGGCGAGCTCGCGGTGCGGCTGGTGAACAACCTGGTGCTGCCGGAACCGGACTTCGACTTCACCACCGAGCTGGAGCGGTTCATCAAGGTCGCCGAGCGGGCCGCGTTCGGCCCGTCCACGCAGGCGATCGTGGACGAGGCGGTGTCGCGGGACATCCCGTGGATCCGGCTGAACACCCGCAGCCTGGTGCAGCTCGGCCAGGGCGTGCACGCGAAGCGCATCCGGGCCACGATGACGTCGCGGACGAGCTCGATCGCGGTCGACGTGGCCAGCGACAAGGAGCTCACCACCAAGCTGCTGGCGTCGGCCGGCCTGCCGGTGCCGCGCTCGGAGGCGGTGACGTCGGTCGAGGCGGCGGTGCGGTTCGCGAACAAGATCGGCTACCCGGTGGTGTGCAAGCCGCTGGACGGCAACCACGGTCGCGGCGTCTGCCTGGACCTGCGCGACGCCGACGCGGTCCGGGAGGCCTTCCCGACAGCGGCTGAGCAGTCGCGGCGCGGCAGCGTCATCGTGGAGACCTTCGTCACCGGCAAGGACTACCGCTGCCTGATCATCAACGGCCGGATGGAGGCGATCGCCGAGCGCGTCCCGGCGCACGTGATCGGCGACGGCAAGCACTCGGTCGCCGAGCT
>Ga0137369_10006637_pt1 | contig 11674 bp, 8 predicted proteins | sample SagtaG_12_FD_104918 | JGI IMG/M metagenome (GOLD analysis project Ga0137369, IMG submission 104918) | Vadose zone soil microbial communities from Sagehorn Ranch, Mendocino, California, USA - Sage1_L_113_16 metaG | ecosystem: Environmental > Terrestrial > Soil > Vadose zone | place: USA... | reverse complement strand
GTACCCCGTCACCGCGTGGCCCGCTGACGCGAGTCGGCGCGCCATCTGCCCGCCCATGTTCCCGAGCCCGAGGAGCCCGACCCTCGTGGGTGCCGCCATGATCCCCACCTCCCGCGGCGACGATGTGGCGCCGTCGCCTCATCATTGCGCTGTTGAAGACGTTAGGGTGGCAGGCGCCCGCAGACCATCCTCCGTTTGCACTATCCGCTGATGGGCGGATCGGGGAGGTCAAGGATGTCCGAACTCGCTTGTTCTACTCACGGTCTTTTCTTTTGAAAGAACTCGCTCAGGAGCGCTCCACACTCCGCGTCTCGCACGCCGGCCACCACCGCCACCTGGTGGTTGAGCCGCGCGTCGTCCAGCAGCCGGTACAGCGTCCGCGCGGCGCCCGCCTTCGGGTCTGCCGCGCCGTAGACGACGCGCGCCACCCGCGCGTTGATCGCGGCGCCGCAGCACATCGGGCACGGCTCCACCGTCGAGAAGAGCTCGGCCCCGACCAGCCGGTAATTGCCCGCCGCCTTCGCCGCGTCTCTGAGTGCAATGATCTCGGCGTGCGCCGTTGGATCCGACGCCGCGATCACCCGGTTGTGCCCACGGCCAATGATCCGGCCGTCCAGCACGACCACGGCGCCCACCGGCACCTCACCGACGGCCAAGGCACGCCGGGCCTCCTCGAGGGCCAGCCCGATGCACCGCGCGTCCTCGGCTTCGGCCGTTTCCACTCCTGCCACATTGGTCATGGACAGGGGACGCAACCCGCCTCCCTGCCCTCGATGGTGCGCCCTAGAGGAGTCGAACCTCTGGCCTTCGGATCCGTAGTCCTCGACGACGTAGTAGGGGATGGTACCACGTCGCGACCGGGCCTCGCGGTCTTGACGGCGGGCGAGGACGAGGGGTCAGCCGGGCTGTCGCGCTTGTGGCGGGGAGTACCATTCACTTTGTGGAGACAGCAGTCGGCGTGCGCAGCTATCGATCGATCTTCTCGCCCGCCACGGCGCAGGAGCGAGCTCAGAACTTCGAGGACTACTGGCTCTACACTCGGCAGAACGATGGAGAGATCATCGAGGATCAGAAGGATCTGACGAGAAAGCGGGAGCTTCGAGCGCGATTCGAGGCGAAGGCCGTTCGGTCGCGCAAGCCGCTTGCCGATCCCGAGTGCTTCTACCGTAACTGCGTCAAGATGCAGGATGGTCCGCAGACCCTCGATCGGAAGACGCTGCTCCTGACTTTCCTCTACAAGTTCGCCCGTCATGAGTGGGTGGGTATCTCGGCTGCGTGGGAGGCGACCGCTCCGATGGCTGAGTCGATGCGGACGACCCAGCGGATCAGCCGCTATCATCTCTCCGAGGAGTTCTGTCACATTCGTCTCTTCCAGGAGATGTTTCGCACGTTCCATCTCGACCGGGTGGAATGGGTTCCTCTCGCGCCGTGGATGCAGCGGATCTACTCCATCTTCCCCCTCTTTCCCGGCGAGCTCATGTCGCCCCCAGCCTTTGTCAGCGAGCTCCTGGGCCTGACCGTCTATCTCCACCTCGACAAGGCCCTCGATGACATCCTCGCCCAGGAGCCGGAAGCGCGGGAGCACGTGCGCCAGCTCCTGCGTGAGATCATGGCCGATGAGCTCGCTCACGTCGGCCAGCGCCGCAATTTCCTGGGTCCCGTGGGTCTGCGTGTCGCGAAATTGATCGTCGGGCCGATGTACCGGACGTTCTTCCGCGACCTGCCCGAGGCAAAGTTCCTCTTCGATATCGACCAGATGGTGAGGGACGGGAAAGGCTTCGACTACAGCCTCATCGCGCCCGAGCTCCTCAAGCGGAGCTGGGTTCCTTCATACTGTCGAGCGTGAAGGCGGCCCGACTGGCCCCGCGGCCGGCCGGCACGTCGGGGGTTCTCGGGGGGTAGGCCCTCTGCTCCGAACCTACCCCCCGCCAACCTACTGGAAAATGGTGCGCCCTAGAGGAGTCGAACCTCTGGCCTTCGGATTCGTAGTCCGACGCTCTATCCAACTGAGCTAAGGGCGCGTCTGGCGGAGAGGCCGGGATTCGAACCCGGGACAGAGGTTTTGCCCCTGTAACCGCTTAGCAGGCGGCTGCCTTCGGCCGACTCGGCCACCTCTCCAATCAGTCAAGCCCACAGAGTATAAGGCATACCCGTCCCAGCGACTACCCAGAACGTGGGGTCCTTTGCGATACTGGGCGGCATGAACCCACAACCAGCCGCCGACCGCCCCATGACCGATATGCGCGAGCTGCTCCGCGATGCCTGGACCATCGCCCGTCCCTACTGGTTCTCGGAGGACCGATGGGCGGGCCGCGGGCTGCTCGTGGCCGTCATCGCGCTGAATCTCGGCATCGTCGCGATCAACGTCATGCTCAACAAGTGGAACAACACCTTCTACAACTCGCTCCAGGACAAGGACTACGCGGTCTTCGTCAGCCAGCTCTTCCGCTTCACCTGGCTCGCCGGGTCCTTCATCGTGGTGGCGGTGTACGAGCTCTATCTCAACCAGATGCTTCAGATCCGCTGGCGTCGCTGGCTGACCGACCGGTATCTCAACGCCTGGCTCGAGGGCGGGGCGTATTACCGGATGCAGCTCGCGGCGGGAGAGACCGACAACCCCGATCAGCGGATCGCCGAGGATGTGCGCCTCTTCATTGCCGGGGCGAGCGGCCTCGGGGGAACGCTCGGCCTCGCCATCGGCGGTATGCGGGCTGTGGTCACGCTCGTCTCGTTCGTGGCCATACTGTGGGGACTCTCGGGCGCGCTCACCCTGCCCTGGATCGGGCTCACCGTGCCTGCCTACATGGTGTGGGCGGCGCTTCTCTACGCCGTCGTCGGCACCTGGCTGACGGATCTCATCGGCCGGCCGCTCGTCCGTCTCAACTTCAACCAGCAGCGCTACGAGGCGGATTTCCGTTTCGGCCTGGTGCGCTTCCGCGAGAACACCGAGGGCGTGGCGCTCTATCGCGGCGAGGCCGACGAGCTCCGCGGCTTTCGCGAGCGCTTCGGCGCCGTCGTGAAGAACTGGTGGAGCATCATGCGCCAGCGCAAGCGCCTGACCTTCTTCACCGCAAGCTACTCGCAGGCGGCCATCATCTTTCCATTCCTGGTGGCGGCGCCGCGATATTTTCGCGGCGAAATACCCCTGGGCGGGCTCGTGCAGACGGCTTCGGCCTTCGGCCAGGTGCAGGACGCGCTCTCCTACATCGTGTCGTCGTACACCGAGCTCGCGGAGTGGCGCGCGGTGGTCGAGCGGCTGGCCGGCTTCGGGCGCGCAATCGAACGCGTGCGCGCCGAGGCCGCCGTCCAGGGGATCCGCCGCACCGAGGAGGCCGGCGCCGCGCTGGAGTTGAAGCACGTGGATCTCCTGCTCCCGGGCGGGCGACGGCTTATGGAAGACATCGATCTCGATTTCCGCCGCGGCGACAACGCGCTGATCTCGGGGCCCACGGGGTCGGGCAAGAGCACTCTGTTCCGCGCCATCGCGGGCATCTGGCCTTTCGGCCGGGGCGAGATTCGCATGCCGGCAGATGGCCGCTCGCTGTTCCTGCCCCAGAAGCCGTACCTCCCGATCGGCACGCTGCGCGAGGTCGTCAGCTATCCGAACCTTCCGGGGGCTGTGGACGACGCCGTCCTGCGCGAGACGCTCGTGGCGGTCGGGCTACCCGAGCTGGTGGGGCGCCTCGACGAGTCGGCCCATTGGGCGCTCCGACTCTCCCCCGGCGAGCAGCAGCGCATCGCCTTCGCGCGGGCGCTGGTGCAGAAGCCCGACTGGCTCTTCCTCGACGAGGCGACCTCGGCGGTGGACGAGTCGGGGGAGGCGCGCCTCTACGCGCTGCTACGAGACCGGCTGCCGGGCACCACGCTCCTGAGCGTGGGCCACCGGAGCTCCTTGCGCCCCTTCCATGCCCGCCAGCTCGTGCTCACACCCAATGGCGCCGACCCCGCCACACTCGTGGAGGTCGCCCCTACGGGCTGACCCGACCGCCTCGCCCACGGTCAACATGGCTAAGGATGAAGGTTGGCGGAGGGGGAGGGATTCGAACCCCCGACCCCTTGCGGGATTCCGGTTTTCAAGACCGGCGCCTTCAACCAGACTCGGCCACCCCTCCGCAGCACCATCATGCGGGCCCGATCCGCTCGAGCCCGCGCATATACGGGCGCAACACCGCCGGGATCGTCACCGATCCGTCGGCTTCCTGGTAGTTCTCGACGATCGCGATCAACGTGCGCCCCACGGCCAGCCCGGAGCCGTTCATCGTGTGGCAGAACTCCGCCTTCCCGCCGCCGGCGGGCTTGTAGCGGATCTCCGCGCGCCGCGCCTGGAAGGCGCCGCAGTCCGAGCAGGAGGAGATTTCGCGGTACTTGCCCTGCCCCGGCAGCCACACCTCGACGTCGTAGCTCTTGGTCGCCTGGAAGCCCATGTCGCCCGCGCAGTGGAGCACCACGCGATACGGGATCTCGAGGCGCTTGAGCACCTCCTCGGCGTTTCCGACCATGGCCTCGAGCTCCGCGGGCGACTGGGCCGGTGTCGTCACCTTGACCAGCTCGACCTTGTCGAACTGATGATGGCGGATCATCCCCTTCATGTCCTTGCCGTACGTGCCGGCCTCGCGCCGGTAGCAGGGCGTGAAGGACACGTAGCGCCTCGGCAGCGTCGGCTCGGCAAGGGTCTCGCCCGTGTGGAGCGCCGTCACCGGCACCTCGGCGGTCGGAATGAGATAGAGCGTCCGGTCCTCGTCGGGCTCCACGGTCTTGAACAGCCCCACTTCGAACTTGGGCAGGAGGCCGTTGTTCTGCATCGTGGAGGCGTTCACGAGATGCGGCACCCAGACCTCGGTGTACCCGTGCTCGAGCGTGTGGAGGTCGAGCATGAAATCGGTAAGCGCGCGCTCGAGCCGCGCCAGCGGGCCCCACAGCACGACGAAGCGCGTCTTGGACATCCGCCCGGCGCGCTCGAAGTCCATGAGGCCGAGCGCCTCGCCGATCTCCTCGTGAGGCTTTGCCGTGAACGCGAACGCCCGCGGCGTGCCCCAGCGGCGCACCTCGACGTTCTTGTCCTCGGTCTGCCCCGCCGGAACGGACGGATCGGGCAGGTTGGGGATCTGCAGGAGGAGGGCCTCGACCTTCGCGTCCACGCCTTTGAGTTCGGCCTCGAGCGCTTTGATGCGCTCGCCGACCTCGCGCATGCGTGCCTGCTCGGCGGCGGCGTCCTCGCTGCGGCGCTTGGCCTGGCCGATCGCCTCGGAGGCCTTGTTGCGCAGCGCTTTCAGATCCTCGCTCTCGCGCACGAGCCGCCGGCGTAGGCCGTCCTGGTCGATGAGCGGCCTGATCAGCTCGGCGCCGCCGCGGTCCGCGAGGGCGCGTTCGACCGCCTCCGGATTCTCGCGGATCAGCCTCATGTCCAGCACGTTCGCTCCTCCTTACTCAGCCCTCGCCTCACCGCTCTCCTCGCCTCCGACTCGTCGGCAGCGTTTCGGCTCGAACGGGGCCGTGAAATAAAAGAGGCCGCCCGGAGGCGGCCTCGTGGTCCCCGACCGGGGTGACGCTATGACGAGGGCGGGCCTGTCTGCTCGGGCGCGGCCGTCTGCTCGGGCGCGGGGGCCTGCTCGGCCTCGACGCGCGCGATGCTGCCCACGCGGTCGTCGGCGTCCAGGTCGATGATGCGCACCCCCATCGTGTTCCGCCCCTGGCTCGTGATGTCGTCGCCGTGGACGCGGATCATCTTGCCGTTGGTGGTGATGACCAGGATGTCGTCGCCCTCGCGAATCTGCAGCATCCCCACCACGGAGCCGTTGCGCCCCTCGGTCTTGATGTCGATGATGCCCTTGCCAGCGCGGCCCTGGAGCCGGTACTCCTCCAGCGGTGTGCGCTTGCCGTAGCCGCGCTCGGTGATCGTGAGCACGGTGGCGCCTTCCTGCGCGACCTCGGCCGCGATGACCTGGTCCCCCGCATCGACGTCGATCCCGCGCACCCCGCCCGCCGTCCGGCCCGTGGGTCGGACATCCTCCTCCGGGAAGCGGATGATCATGCCCGCCTTGGTCGAGAGCAGGACCTCGCGCCGCCCGTCGGTGCGTCGCGCCGCCATGACCTCGTCGCCCTCGTCGAGGTCGATCGCGAGAATGCCGCCCGCCCGGGGATGTGAGAAGGCAACGAGCTCCGTCTTCTTCACGGTCCCGCGCTTGGTGGACAGGAAGACGTAGCCGCCGGACTCGAAGTCGCGCACCGGAACGCACGTGGCGACTCTCTCCCCCTCGGCGAGCGAGAGGACGTTGACCATGGCCTTGCCCTTGGCCTGGCGCCCGCCCTCGGGGATCTCGTGGACCTTGAGCCAGTGGACCTTGCCCTTGTTGGTGAAGAAGAGGAGGTACGCGTGCGTCGAGGCGACGAAGAGGTCCTCGACGATGTCCTCTTCCTTGGTCTCCATCCCCGTGACGCCCTTGCCGCCGCGCTTCTGGCTCCGGTAGGCCTCCAGGTGCGTCCGCTTGATGTAGCCGGAGCGCGTGATCGTGACGACCATCTCCTCGTCGGCCAGCAGGTCCTCGATCGTGAGGTCCGAGGTCTCTTCGAGGATCTCGGTGCGTCGCTCGTCGCCGAAGTCGTTCTTGAGCGCCACCAGCTCGTCCTTGATGATGCCCATCAACCGCTGCTCTGAGGCCAGGATGCCCTTGAGGTCGGCGATGAGCGCCAGCGTCTGCTCGTGCTCATCGACGATCTTGTGGCGCTCGAGCTGAGTCAGCCGCTGGAGCCGCATGTCGAGGATGTGCCTGGCCTGGATCTCGGACAGGTCGAGGCGGCGGATCAGGGCTTCCTTTGCCGCCTCCGGGTGCTCGGCCTGGCGGATCAGCCGAATGACGAGGTCGAGCTGGTCCACCGCCTTTCGGAGGCCCTCCAGGATGTGCGCCTTCTCCTCGGCACGCGCGAGGTCATACTTCGTCCGTCGCGTGACGACTTCCCGGCGGAAGGCGATGAACTCCGTCAGCATCTGCTTGAGCGTGACGACCTGCGGGCGCCGGCCGACGAGGGCCAGCATGATGATGCCGAAGGTGGTCTGCATCTGCGTGTGCTTGTAGAGCTGGTTGATGACGATCTCCGGGATTTCCCCGCGCCCCAGCTCCAGCACGATGCGGATCCCCTCCCGGCTCGATTCGTCGCGACGCTCCGAGATGCCCTCGATCTTCTTGTCCCGGATGAGCTCGCCGATCTTCTCCATCAGCGTGGCCTTGTTCACCTGGTACGGCAGCTCGGTCACGATGATGGCCTCGCGGCCACCGCGGAACTGCTCCTTTTTCAGCTTGGCCCGGAGCGTGATGATCCCCCGACCCGTCGTGTAGGCCTCGCGGATGCCCGCCCGTCCGTAGATGTAGCCGCGCGTCGGGAAATCCGGCCCCGGAACGACCTTCATCAGGTCGTCGACCGTGACCTCCGGGTTGCCGATCAGCATGATGAGTGCGTCCACGATCTCGGTCAGATTGTGCGGCGGGATATTGGTCGCCATGCCGACGGCGATCCCCGAGGACCCATTGACGAGGAGATTCGGGATCCGGGTCGGGAGGACCACGGGCTCGCTCTCGTTCTCGTCGTAGTTGGGGACGAAGTCGACGGTGTCCTTGTCGATATCCGCCAGCATCTCGTGGGCGATCTTGGCCAGCCGCGCCTCGGTGTAGCGCATCGCCGCCGCCGGGTCGCCGTCGATCGAGCCGAAGTTGCCCTGCCCGTCCACCAGCGGATAGCGGAGCGAGAATTCCTGGACCATCCGGACGAGCGTCTCGTAGATCGGCGAGTCCCCATGCGGGTGGTACTTGCCCATGCAGTCGCCGACGATGCGAGCCGACTTCTTGTACGGGCGGTTCCACGCCACGCCGATGACGTTCATGGTGTAGAGCACCCGCCGGTGAACGGGCTTGAGGCCGTCGCGGATGTCGGGCAGCGCCCGGCCGACGATGACGGACATGGCGTAGTCGAGGTACGACTTCCGCATCTCCTCTTCGATCGGAACCGGGGTCTGGCGCTCGGGGCTCATGCGGGTCCTTGGATGTCTATCCTTGGGGGGTCTAGATGTCGAGGTTGATCACGTCGAGGGCGTTCTTCTCGATGAACTCGCGCCGGGGCTCGACGGCGTCGCCCATGAGGATGGTGAAGATCTCGTCGGCACCGACCGCGTCGTCCATACTCACCTTGAGAAGGGTGCGCGTCTCCGGATTCATCGTGGTCTCCCAGAGCTGCTCCGGGTTCATCTCCCCCAGCCCCTTGTAGCGCTGGAGGGACACGCCCTCTTTGGCGGAGCCCATGACGACCTCGACGAGCTCGTCGAGCGTGCGGGTGACCACTTCCTTGCCCGAATCGTCCACGACGGTACACGGGCCCTTGTGGAACGCCGCGATCTCCGCGTGGCACTCGAAGAGCTGGGCGTAGTCGGGGGACTTGAGCAGGTCCGGGCTGAAAACGGCCGGGTGCGGCCCTGCGACCTGGATCATCGCGGCGTCGCCGTTGTCACCGCCCGCGAGCTGAGCGCTCCACCCGTCGATCTCGCTCGCCACCTCACGGACGGCCGCGGCGATCTCGTTGTCGCCCACGCCCCGCTTGGTGCCCCTGAACTTCTTCCGCAGCAGCCCGTCGAGGATGACCCGGGGCACGCCGCGACGCGCGAACTTGGCGAACAGCGTCTGGAACTCGAGCGCCCGCTTGAGCGCCTCGAGGAGCGCCTCCTCCTTGATCGGCTGGGCCTTGCCCGGAATCTTGATGGAGGCCTTCTCGACCCACTGGGCGAGGAGGAACTCCTCCATCTCGCGCTCGCTCATCAGGTACCGCTCGGCCTTTCCCTTCTTGACCTTGAAAAGCGGCGGCTGGGCGATGAAGAGCCGCCCCGCCTCGATGATCTGTACCATGTGGCGGAAGAAGAACGTCAGCAGCAGCGTCCTGATGTGCGCGCCGTCCACGTCAGCGTCGGTCATCAGGATGACTTTGTGGTAGCGGAGCTTCGCGACGTCGAACTCTTCGGGCCCGATTCCCGTCCCCAGTGCCGAGATCAGCAGCCGGATTTCCTGGTGTGAGAGGACCTTGTCATAGCGCGCCTTCTCGGCATTGATGATCTTGCCTCGCAGCGGCAGGACGGCCTGCGTCTTCCGATCCCGTCCCTGCTTGGCCGAGCCGCCGGCCGAGTCGCCCTCCACGAGAAAGATCTCGCGGAACTGGGGATCGCGCTCGGAGCAGTCCGCGAGCTTCGCCGCCAGCCCCTCGTCGTCGCGCCCGCCCTTGCGCGTGAGCTCCCGCGCCTTCCGGGCCGCCTCCCGCGCCTGGGCCGCTCGCACGCACTTGTCGGCGATCTTCCGCGCCGTCGTCGGGTCCTCCTCGAAGGCCTCGGCCAACCGGTCGTTGACGATCTGCTGAACCAGACCCTTGACTTCCGAGTTCCCGAGCTTCGCTTTGGTCTGCCCTTCGAACTGCGGATCCGGGATGCGCACGGAAACGACGGCCGTCAGGCCTTCGCGGACGTCGTCTCCGGTGACCGTGCCCTTGAAGGTCTTGAGGTAACCCTGCGCCTGGGCATAGGTCGAGATCTGGCCCGTGAGCGCCGCGCGGAAGCCTGTCAGGTGTGTCCCACCTTCGCGCGTATTGATGTTGTTGGCGAACGAGAAAACGCTCTCCTGGTAACCGTCGTTGTACTGCAGCGCCACCTCGATCTCGATGTTGTCCTTCTTGCCCTCGAAGAAGAGCACCTTGGGATGGACGGGCGTCTTGTTCTGGTTCAGGTGCTTGATGAACTCGATGATGCCGCCCTTGTAGAGGAACGTGTGGGTGCGCTCGTCACGCTCGTCCTCGATGACGATCTTGAGACCCTTGTTGAGGAAGGCCATCTCGCGGAGGCGGTTCGACAGCGTGTCGAAGGAGAACGCGGGCTCCTCGAAGATCTTCGTGTCGGGCTTGAAGCGAATGACCGTGCCGTGCTTCGAGGTCTTCTCTCCCGGCGCGAGGTCGCCCTGGGGCGCGCCATACTCATACCGCTGCGTCCAGACCTTGCCGCCCCGCCGGATCTCGAGCTCCAGCCACTCGGAGAGCGCGTTGACCACCGAGATCCCGACGCCGTGCAGGCCGCCCGACACCTTGTAGGCGGAGTGCTCGAACTTGCCGCCGGCGTGGAGCACCGTCAGCACCACCTCGGCCGCCGACTTGCCCGTCTCCTTGTGCGTGTCCACCGGGATCCCGCGCCCGTTGTCGCCGACCGAGCACGAGCCGTCAGAGTGGACGATGACCTTGATGCTGTCGCAGTAGCCGCCCATGGCCTCGTCCACGGCGTTGTCCACCGCCTCGTAGACGAGATGATGAAGTCCGTACGCGCCCGTGTCCCCGATGTACATGGCCGGGCGCTTGCGGACGGCCTCGAGCCCCTCGAGTACCTTGATGTCGCTCGCGGTATAGGTTTCGCCGCTCACGCCATCCCCCCGATACCCGCGCCCATGGATTCAGCCACGACGCCTCCTTTCACGTCCCACCATGCCGCGCCGTTCCCCTCGGGCAGCCCCGGCTCAGCGGTCGTCAGGAACACCTGCCCGCTCCGGGCAGCGCGCCGCAGCACGCGCCCCTGGACGTCGGGATCGAGCTCGGAGAGCGCGTCGTCGAGCAGCAAGACTGGCGGGCTGCCGACGGCGGCCTCCACCGGCCCGGCCTCGGCCAGCCGGAGTGCCAAGACCAGAAGCCTCTGCTGGCCGCGCGAGCCGAAGCTCCGCATATCGTGGCCGTCCAGCTCTACCACGAGATCATCCCGATGTGGTCCGACGAGTGTCAGCCGCCTCCGCATCTCGTCCTCACGGCCCGCCGCCAGCGCCTCGAGGAACTCCCCTTCCGTCGTCTCCGGGCCGAGTGCGGACCGATACTCGAGGCGGACCGCCTGGTTCGACCCAGCCAGCTCCGGGTAGAGCCGCGCGAGCTCGCCTCGAGGGCCTCCACCGCCTGGCGTCGCCGCGAGAGGATCTCTACACCGGTCTTCGCCAGCTGCTGGTTCCAGGGCTGGAGATGCTCGCACTGCCCTCGCTGAAGGAGGTGGTTGCGTCGTCCCAGGATCTGGCGGTAGCGAGCGTGGGCCGCCGCATGCGCCGGCTGGACCTTGGCCGCGAAGCCGTCGAGGAAGTTCCGCCGAGTCTGGGGCCCGCCGGTGAGAATGGCCAGATCCTGCCAGCCGAAGGGGATGGCGCGCGCCCACGGGCACCCCTCGCCCATCACGGCCCAGCCGCCGTCCTCGCGCTGGGTGACGCTACGACGGATTTCGCGCGTGACCTCACCGCGTACCACGGCACCGCAGAGCGATGCGCAGGCAGCTCCCCAACGAGGAAGATCCGCGGCCTTGGCGCCGCGGAAGGAGCGCCCCACGAGCAGGAGCCCCATCGCTTCCAGGAGATTGGTTTTCCCCTGGGCGTTGGGTCCGCTCAGGACATTGAGACCGGGGTCGGGGTTGAAGGACAGTGCGCTGTAACTACGGAATTCTACGATCGTAATCCACTGGATGAGCACCCGATCTCTGCCCCCATAAGGATATCAGATCCTCATGGGCATAATAACACAGAGCGATCCTTCCTCCTCGAAGCTTTTGATGATTCCGGGGCTCAATCCGTCCTTCAGCTCCATGACGATTTGCTCCGCGCTCTGCGCGCCGAGCGCGTCCAGGACGTAGCGCGAG
>Ga0137369_10006633_pt1 | contig 11677 bp, 15 predicted proteins | sample SagtaG_12_FD_104918 | JGI IMG/M metagenome (GOLD analysis project Ga0137369, IMG submission 104918) | Vadose zone soil microbial communities from Sagehorn Ranch, Mendocino, California, USA - Sage1_L_113_16 metaG | ecosystem: Environmental > Terrestrial > Soil > Vadose zone | place: USA... | reverse complement strand
GCGCTCCAGGCCGCGACGTCGGCGGCGAGCAGACAGGGTCTACGGTTGCGTCCCGGGGTCCGCGTGAACTTTCGGGCGAGACGCCGCTAACCCAAAAACCGCCGGATTGCGGCGTGCGTCTCGCGCGGGCGCTCGAGCTGGGGGACGTGGCCGCAGTCGAGCTCGACGTGGGCGGCGGCGGGGAGGGCGCGCTCGACGTGCTTCATGAAGCCGATCGGGACGAGGCTGTCGTGGCGGCCCCAGATGAACATCGTGTCGGGCGAGAGCTCCGACAGCCGGGTCCACATGCCGTCCTCGCCGTCGGGCTTGTCGAGGTAGATGTTGCGCGCCGCGGCGTAAAACGCGGCGCGGCCGCGGGGGGTGAGGTAGGAGCGCAGGAACTCGTCGACCCCGGCGGCGGCCCAGCCGTCGTTGCCGCCGGGCACGATCCGCCGCACGATCGCCTCGGCGATCCAGCGCGGGGTGGGCTGAAACAGGCCGAGCTTCGGCTGGGTTAGCTGCAGCAGCCAGCGCCACTGGCGATCGCGCAGCCACGCCATCGCGGGGCTCAACAGGACGATGCGCTCCACCCGGTCGGGCTCGAGCAGCCCCATCTCGATCCCGATCCGCCCGCCCATGCTGTTGCCGATCACATGCGCGCGCTCGATCTCGAGCGCGTCGAGCAGCCGGGCCACGGCGCGGCTGAAGTAGGGCGCGTCGTAGGCGGCGGCGAGCGGCTTGTCCGAGTCGCCGAATCCGGGCAGGTCGACGGCGATGACGCGGTGGGAGTCGGCGAGGGCGTTGACGGTCGGCAGGAAGGAGGCCTTGGTGGCGCCGAGGCCGTGCAGGCAGACCACCGGGTGGCCCACACCCGCGGTGAGGATCGAGATCCGCTCGCGACGGGTGCGGACCGACTCGAAGCGCAGGCGCCCGGGCGCGGTCGCCCCGCTCGTCGCGGCGAGAAAGCCGACGCCGAGGTGGAGGTTTCGCCGCACCGTGAGGCGCCGGGCGCGAAACGCGGTCATGCCGGCGCGCAGGTCGGCGGCGATCCACTCCCAGGTCGCCTCGTCGGCGCTCAGCAGCGCCTCGGGCTCGCGCCGTTCGTCGGCGGGGGAGAAGCGCACGCCGGCGGGGGAGAGGTCGGCGTCCCAGGCGGCCTCGTCGCCGACCGCGAGGCGAATCCGAGCGCCGCGCGGCGGCAGGTCGATCACCTCGGGATCGAAGCGCGCGGCGAGGACCTGCAGCGCTCGGGGAGGCCTGGTCGCGGGGCGCCTTGTCTCGGTGGCGGTGCTCACGGGCGAGATTTGCCACCGAGCTACCCGATCACCTCGGTCGCCAGACGAGCTTAGCGAGCGGGTCCGCCGGGACCGCGCGGAGCGGTCGGATCGGCGGGCACGACGGCTGGGACTTGCAATCCCAGATCGTCGTGGGTTAGGGTCGGCGCGCCGATGCGGATTCGTGGCACGAAGCGTCGGAGCGGGGTGGCGATCGCGGTTGCCGTGAGCCTGGTCCTGGGCGCGGGAGCCGGATCGGCGCATGCCCTGACGCTGGCCGATCTCGGATCCGTGGCGGGCGACCCCGCCTTCCCCGAGCTGCCGGCGCTCGACGCGGTCAACGAGGGCGATCTCCTCGCGGCCCTTCAGGGCGTCTCGGGTCATCCCCACAAGCTCAAGGCGCCCCCGCCCGACTGGTACGGGCCCGCCGAGCAGGACAGCCTCGCGGGAGGCGGCAGCGGAACCGTGGCGGCCGCGCCGGCCGATGCCCCGCTCCCGGGCCAGGTCGGGATCCGGCCCGGCTCGATGATGATCGAGCCCTTCATCTGCACGATGAACTACATCTTCAGCAAGGGCGACACGCTCGCGATCGGGACCGCGGGCCACTGCCTCGAGGCGGGCGAGAAGGTGGTGCTGCTCACGCTCGCTCCGACCGGCGGCGACCCGGTGCTCGTCGAGCTGGGGAAGATCCTGCTGAAGCGCGACGGCGGCATCGGCCATGACTACGGGCTCGTGAAGATCCCCGCGTCGAGATACGACTGGGTCTCCCCGACGATCGCCGACGTCGGCGGCCCGTGCGGCGAGTACACGGGCGGCGACCCCCAGCCCGTCGCCCACTACGGCCACGGCCTGGTCGGGGGCGACGGCGGCACGCCGCGGGCGGGCATGGGGATCGAGTCCGACGCCGTGCGGGGATTCGAGCTTCAGTGGGACAACGACAGCTACTCGTGGGTGGGCGAGCTTTCCAACGGCGACTCGGGAAGCCCCGTCCGCATCGCTCAGCTCCCCGCCGTCGGCAACCTCACCCACGGGATCGGCTTGAACGTCCCCGTGCCGCAGCCATCGGCGCTCGGCTGGGGAACGCGGATCACCACGATCACCTCCGGCGGCTGGAACCTCGTCAACAGCCCGCTGTGCCCGTAGCGCACGCGGGCGAAGGAGCTAGCCGACAGCGTCCGAGTACCTCGCCTCGTCGACGATCAGGCGCCAATGCCCATGCCGCGGCGGGGCGGCGCGGAAGTGCTCGAAGTCGAAGGTCAGGACCGGGAGGTCGTGGCGGGCGGCATAGGCCATCACGGAGGCGTCCACGAGGCCGAGTCCGAGGTCAGCGAAGCGAGCGTCTATCTCGGCGGCGTCGCGGAGCAAGCCGGGAGTGAGGAAGGCCGCCGTGTGCTCGCCGGCGACGAGCGCCGACAGAAAGGCGCGTGCGGCGTACCCGCCGACGCGGGCGCGCAGCAGGTAGTCGGTCTCGGCCATCACCGCATCGAGCACGATCAGATCGCGCCCGAGGGCGGTCGTGAGCGCGCGCGCCAGGTCGTGGGCGGGATCGTCGCGGTACGTCGCGGCCAGCAGCGGAGCCGTATCCGCGACCGCCCTCACTCGCTCGAGGCTAGCTCTCGCAGGTATTGCTCGGCCTTGCGCCCGAGGTCGTCGGGAGGCCCGCTGCCTACCCCGACATAGCTCGGCACGCTCTTGCCCCTGGTCGCGGCGGCGCCCGCCTCGATCAGCCGCGTGACCGCGGCGGAGAAGGATTCGCCCTCCTCGGCCAGCTCGCGGACCAGGGACTCGGTGCTCTCGGGTATGTGGATGGTGCGGCGGGGCACAGGCGTCGCTTGAGTATGAACGTAGAAATCATACCTATCGTGGCGGGAGTGATACGCATCTGTGGCGCCGAGCTCAGGGAATGCCGAGCGGCTCGAAGCCCGCGGGGCCGAGGCGGTCGAGGTCGACGCGGCCCTTGATGCCCCTGACGTGGCCCGAGCTCGAGTACTGCCACGCCGACCAGCCGTTGCCGGCCCAGAAGCTCGCCGGCACGGTGGGCGCGATCACGCCCCAGTGCGCGACCCAGAGGGGATCTCCGGCGAACGCGAACTCGGTGGTGTTGCCGGTCGCCTGCCAGCTCGAGTTGTTGGTGTAGATGATCGGCTTGTGGCCGAGCGCGTCCTCGACGCGGCCGAGCCAGGTGCGGATCCAGGTCTGAAGCTCGGTCGCGTTCAGGCCGCCGAACGGCGTCTCGACGTCGAGCGCGGGGCGCAGGTCGCCGCTTTGAAGCTCGCCGACCTGGAAGATGAACAGGTCGGCCTCGGCGAGCGCGTCGGCGGTGACGTCGGCGATCGTCTCGCCGCCACTGAAGGCGCGGTGGTAGGGCCCGACGCGGATCCCGAAGTGGCGCGCACGGGCGTAGTTGCGCAGGTAGAACTCGTCGGCGCCGCAGCGGTCGGGCGCGGTGGCGCAGTCGAAGCCGCTGCCGCGGCTCGCCTGCACGAAGGCGAAGTCCACGCCGGCCCTCGCGACCCGGTTCCACTTGATCTTGCCCTGAAAGCGCGAGACGTCGATGCCGGACGGCGGCTTGGCGGCGACGCTGGCGCCGGTGCTCGCCCATAGCCCGGCTCCGAGCGCGAGCACGGCAAGCACGGCTGTCGACCCCCGCCGCGGCTTCACGCCTTCAGTAAACCGCCAGCCCGGCCAAAGGCGCGGGCGGATGATTGCGTCCGATTGCGCAAATACCCTCGCTTCGACCATTCGAGCCAAAGGAGGCGTCATGGGAGGAAGTTGGGCTAAGCGGGCTCCGCTGACCGGAGTGTTCGCGGTGGTGCTGCTCGTGGCCGCGTTCATCGTGGGTGGCGAGTCGCCGAGCCCCGACGCCAGCGCGCAGGAGGTCATCGATTACTACACCGACAACGACACTGAGCAGTTCGTCGCGTCGCTGCTCGGCTTCTACAGCGCCGTCTTCTTGATCTTCTTCGCCAGCGTCCTGTGGGGCGTGCTGCGCCGCGCACCGGGCGCGACCGGGCGGGTCGCGTCGATCGCGCTGGGAGGCGGAGTGCTGACCGCACTCGGAATCGCGATCTTTTCTGGGCTGGCGTTCACGCTCGCCGACGTGTCCGACGATCTGGAGCCCGCGGCAGCGCAGGCGATCAGCGCGCTCAGCGGCGACCTCTTCTTCCCGGTAGCCCTCGGGACGGTGGTGCTCACGATCGGCTCCGGACTCGCCATCCTGCGCGGCGCCGCGCTCCCGCGGTGGCTCGGCTGGGCGGCGATCGTGATCGGCGTGGTGGCCGCGACCCCGGCCGGGTTCTTCGCCTTCCTCGCCACGCTGCTGTGGATCGCGGTCACCTCGATCGTGCTGTTCACGAGCGGCGCGGCGGCCGGGGAGCCGGCGGCGCGACCCGCGGCGCCGGGGCAGCCGGCGGCGTAGGGACCGGCCCGACTGACATCCGCGCGCATCGCCCGCGCTGGCGGCGGGCCTGGTTGGGCGGCGGCAGTTGTGGGAAGGTAGCTGGGGACCCAACGAAGGAGGCTCCATGCTTGCGCTCACCCCGACCGCCGCCGAGGTGATCAACGCAATCGTCTCGGCGCAGGGCTCGTCGGAGAAGGCGGGAATGCGAATCACCAGCCAGGAGGGCACGCCGAGCGCCGACGGCACCACTCCGCGCCACGACCTCCACCTCTCGGTCGTCGACGAGCCGCAGGTCGGCGACGAGCAGCTCGAGGGAGCGCCGATCTACATAGAGGCAGGCTCGACCGCAGAGCTGCTGGACGACAAGGTGCTCGACGCGGACGTCAGCGGCGAGGAGGTCCGCTTCCAGCTCATGGCCCAGGCCGGCTGAGCCCGGTCTCGGTCGCGGGTCGGGTCCCCAGGGCAGGCGTGCAGGCCTAGCGGGAGCGGCGCCGGCTCGACTTCGACCGCGGCTGCGCCGGGTACTTCTTGCGCTCGGCGGGCGTCATCTTGCGGATAGTGAGCGTGCCCTCCTTGACCTGCTGGCGGATCTCCCGCAGCTTGCGGGCGCGCTCCTTGCGGTGGCGGGTGGTCGTCGGACCCGTTCCTCGCTTGGGCTTCTCTTGGGCCATGTATCGAAGGTAGCAACCCGCCCGGCCGGTGAAGGCAAATTGGCGCCTCGGGGGGCGAACGGGCGCCTGGCGGGGACTTTATCCCCGATGATGTGGGCCGACCGGATCTCAGCCGTTATGCCATACGTTTTGGGTGGTATCGTCGAAGGCGTGCGCAAGACGACCATCTATCTGCCCGAGGGCATCCATCGCAGGATGGGCCGGGCGGCCAAGCGCCTGCGCCTCTCCCGCGCCGAGATCACCCGCGCCGCGCTCGAGGAATACCTCGACCGCAGCGAGCGCGCGCGAGGTCTTCCTCCCTCCGTCGGGATGGGCGAGAACCCCACCGACCGCGCCGCCGACTACGAGCAGCGGCTCGCGCGCGGCTGGGGTCGATCGTGATCACGCTCGACACCTCGGGAATACTCGCCGCCCTCAACCACGCCGATCCGGATCACCCCTCCGTGCTCGCGACGCTGGAGGGGGAGGCAGGGCCGCTGATCGTTCCCGCGGCGATCCTCGCCGAGGTCGGCTACATGGTCGAGCTGGACCTCGGCGCGGCGGTGCTGCGCCAGCTCGTCGCCGACATCGGTGCGGGGTTCTACGAGCTCGACTGTGGCGAGGCGGACATGGCGCGGGTCGGCGCCCTGCTCGATCGCTACGCCGATCTGAGGCTCGGGATGGCCGATGCCTGCGTAGTCGCCTGCGCCGAGCGTCGCGGCGGCCGCGTGCTGACGCTCGACCACCGCGACTTCGGCCCTATCGCGCGCGAGGGGTCGATCACGATCGCCCCCGCGTGAGCGGCTAGGCCGCCGCCTCGAGTGCCGCGCCGTAGAGGATGTCGTGCTCGGAGACCTCGATCTCGTTGAGGCCGAAGACGCGCATCACCTGGATCAGGATCACGACGCCGGCGACGATCGTCGGCGCGCGCCCCGGATGCAGCCCCGTCACCTCGAGCCGCTCGTCGAGCGGCATCGAGGCGAGCTCGGAGCACATGTGCTGGATCGCGGCCAGGCTCAGGGTGTGGCCGTGGACCGCCTCGGAGTCGTAGGGGTCCAGCTCAAGGTCGATCGCGGCCAGCGAGGTCGGCGTCCCGGCGACCCCGATCCCGTGTCGGGCGCTGACGTGGACCAGATCGCCGAGCTCGGCGTCGATCAGGCCGCGCACGTCCACGGCCAGCTCCTCGAGCTCGGCCGCGCTCGGCGGGTCGCTCGCGAGGTGGCGCTCGGTCTGGCGCACGGTGCCGCACTGAAGCGAGGCGTGAAAGGAGACGTTGACGCCCGAGCCGACGACCAGCTCGGTGCTGCCGCCCCCGATGTCGACGACCAGGGCGCCCTCGTGGTCGGGGCGGCCGAGGGAGGCCCCCCGGTAGGTCAGCCACGCCTCCTCGCGCCCGCTGAGGATGCGGGAGTCGAGCGCGAAGCGCTCGCGCAGCTCGGCGACGAAGGCGCCGGAGTTCGAGGCGTCGCGCACCGCGCTCGTCGCGATCACGCTGACGCGTTCGGCTCCCAGCCCCTCGTAGGTGTCGATGTAGTCGCTGACCGCGCCGCAGACGTCGTTGATCGCCTCGGTGGCGAGCTGACCGGAAAGGTCGACACCGCGCCCCAGCTTCGTGACGCGGCTCTCGCGCTCCAGCTCGCGCACGGAGTGATCCTCGACGTCCGCGACCAGCAGACGCGTCGAGTTCGTGCCCATGTCCACTACTGCAACCCGCATCCCCGGCACCATGCTAGCCCTCATACGTACTCCTCGGCCGGAATCGGCTTGGCGATTCGCTGCGCCTCGGCGGTCCGCTCCTCGTCGGCATCGGGAGCGAACCAGCGCTGAGCGATCGCCGTGGGAACGATCGCCGAGACCACCACGACCGTGACGAGCAGCGAGAACTGCGTCTCGTCGATGATTCCCGCGTTGAGCCCGCCGCGGATGAAGAAGAACGGGGTCAGGAACGCAAAGGCGACGACGCGAAGCCGCGACTGCTCCAGCCGGTGCTCGCAGTAATGGCGGGCCATGACGAGCCCGAGAATGAACGCCGGCAGGACCGCGTGGCCCTCGGCCTGGTCGGCGACGACCATCAGCGCGAACAGCGCGACGAAGACGAGCTTGATCTCGGGCTCGATGACGCGGTCTCCGTAGCGGCGAAAGAACCACGGCGCGAGCTTGGGCAGCGCGACGATCAACGCCACCGAGGCCGCGAGAAAGGCCGGAAACCACGCGTTGGGCTTGATGAAGATCGCCGACAGGGCGAGCGCGGTCCCGAGGTCGGTCACGAAGGTCGCGGACATCAGCAGCTTGCCGATCCGCGTCTCGTTGAGCCCGTCCTCGACCAGGACGGCGTAGATCACCGCGAGCGAGGTGGTCGACAGCGCGGTGCCCGCGATCAGCGCCGCCTTGGGCTCCCAGTCCAGAGCCCAGTAGGCGACCGCTGAGGCGACGACGAACGGCCCCAGGAAGCTGATCGTCCCGATCGTGACCGAGGCGCCGAGCCGGTCGCGGAAATCGTCGGGATCGACCTCCGCGCCGGCCAGGAACGTGAGCACGATCGAGGCGAAGGTGGCGACGAAGGCGAGCCATTCCTCGTTCGGGTCGAGGTCGAAGACGTTGCCGACGACCACCCCCAGGCCGAGCTCGATAAGCGCGGCCGAGAGCCCCAGCTCGACCGAGATCATGCTGGCGACGACGACTACCGCTGCGAGGACGGCGGCGAGCTGAACCGGATCCAACCGAGGGCTCCTTCAGGTCGAAAGACGGGCTGCAACAGGAGCCATCAGCGGCCGAGCCGCGGTCAGAGCGAGCCCCATCGCTCGGCGGGAAGCCTAACGGTCGCCCCGCGTCACAGGCGGTTAAGGAAAACGGGCCTCGCGCCGATGGGTCTTCTGCATGCCGGTAGCCGAGTTCAATGGGAGGAAGATTCGTGAAGTTGAGTAGGAAGCTGATCGCGGGGCTCGGCGTGGCGGCGCTGGCCCTGCCGGCGGCGGCCGTCGCGCATCCCAGCGCGACCGATCACCCCGGCCCCGACAACCCCGGGCCGCCGGAGCTGCCCGGCGCGCCCGATCATCCGAGCGCCGACGATCATCCGAGCGCCGACGATCACCCCGGAGGCGGCAGCGCCACCGCTCACAACCCCACCGTCACCTACGTCTTCAAGGGCACCTACAACGACGACGGATCGGTCGGCGTGGTGCGCGGCAACAACCATGTGCGCAGGGCCGACCTCGTCGGAGAGGACGTCCAGTTCGACCTCGCCGGCGCCAAGCTGACGGTCGCCGACACCAACGGCGACGGGACGGTGGACCTGTCCGACGTCACCGCCGGAGACTCCGTGGTCGTCATGGCCCGGCTGCCGAAGAGCGATCCCGGCGACCAGCCGTTTACGGGCCGCCGCCTCGTCGACCAGACCAATCCCCCCGCGGAGGATGGCGACGACGAGGGCGAGACGCCCGCGCCGTAGCGTTCACTTTCATCCAACCCGAGCGAAGCGCCCGGCCGAGTGCCGGGCGCTTTTGCGTTTGTGGGCGCTCGCGGCGCCCAGGCGACGATTCGTGCCTGGCCGGTGCCTGCCTGTCCCGTGCCTGCCTGGCCATTCCTACTAGGTGCGCACCCGCTGCTTATCGGCCCAATTCCCAAAGCCGACTACACGGGTGAGGAATTGATGGAACATGAGCCAAGCACTACGTGGCATAAGAGGCGGACGGCGGGCGGCTCGGCGTGAGAGCGCCGAGTACTTCGAGCTGAGCCGCGACCTGCTCTGCACGGCCTCGGCCGACGGCTACTTCCGGCGCGTCAATCCCGCCTGGACGCGCACTCTCGGCCACACCGAGGCCGAGCTGCTGTCCCGCCCCTACATGGACTTCGTGCATCCCGATGACCGCGATGCGACGGCGGCGGAGGCGAAGCAGCTCGCCGAGGGGACGAGTGAGACGGTCAGCTTCGAGAATCGCTACCGCGCCTCGGACGGCTCCTACCGCCGGCTCGAGTGGAGCGCGAGGGTGGCCCCGAAGACGGGCCTGATCTACGCGGCGGCGCGCGACGTGACCGAGCAGCGCAAGACCCAGGACGCCTCGCGGCGGCTCGCTGCGATCGTGCGCTCGAGCGACGACGCGATCATCAGCACCACGCTCACCGGGACCGTGATGAGCTGGAACCCCGCCGCCGACCGGATATTCGGCTACTCGCCCGAGGAGATGATCGGCAAGTCGGTCGACGCCCTGGTCCCCGAGTACCGCAAGGGCGAGGACGTGGGCATCCTGGCCGAGGTCTTCACCCGCAAGGAGCGCATCGCCCAGCTCGAGACCGAGCGCATCGCCAAGGACGGCAGCCTGGTCCCGGTCTCGCTGACGATCTCGCCGATCAGGGACGAGAGCGGAAAGCTGATCGGCATGTCGACGATCGCCCACGACGTGACCGAGCGCAAGGTCCTCGAGGCCGAGGTCGACTACATGCACCGCCACGACGAGCTGACCGGGCTGTTCAGCATGCGCGAGTTCGAGCACGAGCTGGGCCGCCAGCTTCCCTACAGCCGCCGCTACGGGTCCGGGGGCGCGGTCCTGGTCCTCGACCTCGACGACCTGCAATGGATAAACGCGAGCCTCGGCCGCCACGCCGGCGACAAGCTGCTGGTCCACGTCGCGCGGCTGCTCACCGATCGCCTGCGCACCAGCGACACGATCGCCCGGCTTACCGGCGACCAGTTCGGCGTGCTGTTGCCGGAGGCCGACGAGGCCTCGGCCAACAAGGTCGCCGACGACCTGCTCGAGCGGGTTCGCTCGCGGCCGGCGCCGCTCGACACCGAGCCGAGGCGCATCACGTGCAGCGTCGGGATCGCGCGCTTCGACAACGAGCGGGCTCACACCGTGCAGGGACTGATCGCGGTGGCGGACTCCGCCGTCGAGGAAGCCAAGCGCCAGGGCGGCGACCGCGTGGTCATGGCGGGCGAGCCCCGCATCGAAGTCGCGTAGCGCCCGGGCGGCCCGGCCGGCCCGCCGGATCGACCCGCTCAGCCCTCCTGCTGGGCGGTGGGCGCCCAGACCCGGACGCGCCCCCGCCCCAGCACCTCGACCTCCTGGCCCGGGATGCAGGCTGCGATGTCGTGGGCCTCGGTCTGAAGACGCCGGCGCAGGACGGCCAGCGCCGGCAGCCCGAGCAGCGCCGGAATCGAGAGCAGCAGGCCCCGGTAGGCGATCACCGCCACCGCCGCGTCGCCCGCGTCGACGCCGTAGAGCACCAGCGTCCCGATCAGGCCGCCGTCGACGCCGCCGACGCCCCCGGGTATCGGAATCAGCCCTCCGAGCTGGCCGATGATGTAGGCCAGCAGCAGGACGCCGACCGGCGGCACGTCGTTGCCGAATGCCGCAAAGCAGACGCCGAGCATCGCGACGTCGAACAGCATGTAGCCGGCCGAGCCGGCGAGGATCTTGGGGTCGCCCGAGCGCAGCAGGGCCAGCGCCTCGCCGACCCCCTCTCCGAGCGTGTGGAACACCCTCTCGACGCGCTCGCGGTCGCTGCGCCGCGCCAGCGCCCGCGCCGCCGGCCGCGCCGCGAGCGCCCCGGCGATGGCGAGGGTCCCCGCCACGGCCGGAATCAGCCCCAGCAACAGGCTCGGAGAGCCAGACAGGGCCCCGGTCGCCAGGGCCACGCCGCCGAGCGCGAGAAAGCCGACGTTGGCGAGCGAGGTGAGCAGGAAGAAGGCGACGGTGCGCCGCGCGATGTGCCCCGGCTCGACCCCGCCGCGGCGCAGGATCCAAGCTCCGAGCGCCAGCCCGCCGGCGCCGCCGACCGACAGCACGGAGTTGGCGGCGAGCTCGGAGAGCCCGATCTCGGTGCTTGTTCGCCAGCTCATCCGCTGGCAGAAGACGGCCCGGAAGACCAGCACGTAGGAGGCGCACGACAGCACCTGGAGCAGCGCCGCCAGCACCAGCCAGTCGGGCTCCGCGCCCGCGAAGCGGTCGCGAAGCGACGCCAGCCCGGGGACGAGCACGACGGCGGTGACGACGAGCGCGGCGATCGCCGCCAGGGCGAGCATGGAGTGGCGCAGCCGCGAGGAGGAGAACTCCTCGGGCAGCGGCTCGGCCAGGGCCTGCGGAGACTCGAGGTACTCGACGCCGATGCTCGCTGCTCCGGACATCGGGCAATTCTTACGCCTCGGGCACGAATCGACGGATATGAGCGTCCGGGCCGCTAAAGCCCTCCCGCACGTGGCGTCGATAGGAGCATGGGAGCGCGATCGATGCATGGGAGCCGGGACGGCAGGCGCACGGCCCCTTTGGGGGCCGTGAGCGCTGGCGGCGAGGGCCCGGGACGCCGCGCTCTGCTTCGGTACCTCGGCAAGCTGGCGGTCGTGGCCACGGGCTACTTCGTGCTCGCAAAGGCGGGGCTGG
>Ga0137369_10006622_pt1 | contig 11687 bp, 5 predicted proteins | sample SagtaG_12_FD_104918 | JGI IMG/M metagenome (GOLD analysis project Ga0137369, IMG submission 104918) | Vadose zone soil microbial communities from Sagehorn Ranch, Mendocino, California, USA - Sage1_L_113_16 metaG | ecosystem: Environmental > Terrestrial > Soil > Vadose zone | place: USA... | reverse complement strand
TCTTGTAGGAGATGTGCCCATGATAGATCATTAGGCATTCGATGACAAGAATTTCATATGACTATTTCATTACAAGCCGGTTTAGACAACTATACCTAGAGTTTTGAGATCTTAACGGTGAGGACCCGCACACAACGAACGGCGGAGACTCTGGATGAGAGTCCCCGCCGTTGTTCCGATCGCCGGCAGCCGTTAGGTCAGGTTGTCGTGCCATGTATCGTGGCTGCCGCGTGCGCCAGAATCATGGGCTAGTCTTTTGTTGTCAGGTGTGTGGTACAATCTAAGCTGATTTAAGTCGATAGGCAACCGGAAGAGACAGTCACGAAGGGCGCAAGGTATGCCAAGTTCTGCTCTTTCCCTCCCCCAACAAGCGCTAGCAGATTTTTGCCGGCGCTGGAAAATCCGAGAACTAGCCCTCTTCGGGTCGGCGCTCCGTAAGGATTTTCGACCGGACAGCGATATTGATCTGTTAGTTACATTCAGCGACGATGCGGACTGGGGATTACTGGCGCATATCCAAATGCAACATGAGCTTGAGTCCATCCTCGAACGGCCGATTGATTTCATTAGCCGACGTGCATTAGAAGAAAGTCCGAACTGGATCCGCCGTCACGCCATTCTCGATACCGCACAAATCCTCTATTGTCGTGACGAGGGCAGCAATGGAGCGTGATGATGCCACACTCTTGGATATTGCCCGCGCCGTGGAGTTGATTAATCAATTTGTAGATGCGCCGTCCGGTTAAGCTATGGCATCACGTAACAGCGCACGATGACCGGCCTGCTGAAAATGCTTATCCGGTGTCAAGGCGTCCGTGAGGCCGCGATCCTGCATTACCACAAATGAGATGCAATCCGTAAGACCCCATTCTTTGTCCGGCCGTTGCTGATAGAGTTGGAACGCTCGATCATAGAGGTCATCTGACAGAGGCACAATCTCCACGTTGGGGTCAGCCTCTAAGGATAGCAGCAGTTGGACACTCGCCGTACGATAGCGCAGTTTGGCGAGCGAGTTTCCAATTTCCAGGAGAACGGCACGCGTGGTGATGAGACGTGTGTGCGCTGCTTCTAGTTGATCCGCCAAAAGGACTGCCCGCGCATGCAGCAGATCGTTTCGGTTGGTCAAGGCCAGGGCAAATGCAGTATCAAGGAAGACTTCAGGCGGTATCATGATCGTCCGTCTCGCCGTACAGATACACGTCTACATTCGTCGCGAAATCGGGTGGCGCCTCAAGATTCAGCGTTCGCGCGGTACGGAGAAAGGACGACCCGAGCGGAGTTTCTGGCCCTACTGGTTCGATCGTGACCCGAACACGAGTATTCGGGGCCAAGTGCAACGGCTCATCCAGCCGGAGAACCTGGCCGTCAAATATTGCTTCGATTGTCTTCGTCATCATTTGCCTCCCTCTATCCAAGCCGTGTTAGTATACCAGATATGTGAGGATGACCGCTCATACTAGCACATAGAGAACGAGATCGCATGATGTGCGGCCGAACTCTCCCAATCCGGTTCATATCGCGGTAGCTCTTTCCACGCGCTCGTTGTACCAATCCTGGCACAATATCGCTCCCCTCTCTCATCGCAATGGGAGAGGGGTCGGGGGTGAGGGTCCGCCGCCCACAACGAACGGCGGAGACTCTGCGCTGAGAGTCCCCGCCGTTGCACCGATTGGTAGCAGCCGTTAGGCTAGGTTGTGGAGCTACGTTGAGCCGCAACCAGCTGTTGTCAGGATTACGGGGCGAACGTCCGAGCGCCGCAGCGCCCGGACGCGCCCTCTAGAGCGCCGAGAACGAGGTACAGCCCGTTGTTCTGGTTCAGGTCATTGGTGTAGTTCTTGAGCTTCTCCTGGTTCGGCCGCTCGCTGGAGCCGGCTTTCGTGGCGATGGCATCGCCAATCGCTGCCACATCATCTCCACGACGACATCATCACCGCCGGAAGAATATGCGAGGCATGATGTTGCTATGCAGTTGTCGCGACCAAGGGAGAAGGAACGGGCCGGCCCTTTCGAGGGCCGGCCCGTTGGTGGTGTGGCGTTCGATTTACTGGTTCGTGATGGTGAAGTGCTCGACGCCGCAGGCGGAGGTGGTGCCTTCATTGTTGGCGTCGCCACTATAGGTGACTAGCCAGCGCCAGGTCCCGACCAGGCTGGCAAAGAAGGTCGTGTTCGACGTGCTGTAGGTGCCGTTCCCGCTCACGTTGACCGTCTGGGTGAGGGCGGGCGCTCCGGAGCAGGCGGCGTCACTCGGATCGTAGAGGTTGAATGTAACTGTACCGCTCGCGTTGCTTGTCGCGCCAGAGAGGGTGAACGAATCGTTGGGCAACAAGTTCTGCGCGGTGCTGCTCGAGGGGTGGTTCTTGTTCACCACGAGGTGCTCGCTGGTACAGACGCTGGTAGCACCGTTGTTGTTGCCATCGCCGGAGTAAACCGCCTGCCAGTAGAAGTCGCCGGCCGAGTTGAAGGTGATCGGGTCCGAGTCGGGCACGGCCCCGTTCGTCACGGTCTTGGTGCCGGCGCTCTGCGCGCCCGCTGTGCAGGTGTCGTTCGTGTATATGGTGTAAGTGACCGTCCCGCCCGCATTGGCGGTCGCCCCCGTCAGGGTGGCCGAGTCGTGCACGGCCGTGCCGATGCTGACCGATGTCGCCGACAGCGTCGTGCTGATGCTCGGGCTGTTCTTGTTGACGGTCACTATCTCGCTCTGGCAAGCACTAGTGGCCGGATCGTTGTTGGCATCGCCGGAGTAGGCCGCCTGCCAGTAGAAGGTGCCAGCCGCGTTGAAGGTGACCGAATCCGAGTCGGGCACGGTCCCGTTCGTGACAGTCTTCGTGCCGCCATCCGCGACCGAGGTCGTGCATTGGTCGTCGCTGTACACCGTGTAAGTGACTGTCCCACCCGCGTTGGCTGTCGCACCAGAAAGGGTGGCGCTGTCGTGCACGAGCTCGCCGATGGCAGCCGATGTCGCAGAGAGTACGGTGGCGATCGTGGGCGCGTTCGGGTTGACGACCAACTGCTCGCTGGTGCAGGCGCTGGTGGCGCCGTTGTTGTTGGCGTCGCCGGAGTAGGCCGCCTGCCAGTAGAAGGTGCCAGCGGAGTTGAACTGGACCGCATCTGAGTCAGGCACCGCCCCATTGGTCACGGTCTTTGTGCCGGCATTCGCGACCAAAGCCGTGCAGGCGTTGTCGCTATAGACGGAGTAGCTGACCGTCCCGCTGGCGTTCGAGGTCGCTCCGTTCAAAGTGGCTGAGTCGTGCACGAGGTCGCCGATCGAAACCGAGTTCGACGAGAGTAGAGTCGTGATTCCAGGTGCGTTCGGGTTGACGGTTACTATCTCGCTTTGGCAAGCACTAGTGGCCGGATCGTTGTTGGCGTCGCCGGAGTAGCTAGCCTGCCAGTAGAAGGTGCCGGCCGCGTTGAAGGTGACCGCATCCGAGTCGGGCACGCTCCCGTTCGTCACGGTCTTTGTACCGCCACTCGCGACCGAGGTTGTGCAGGCGTTGTCGCTGTAAACGGTGTAGGTGACCGTGCCGCCTGCATTAGCCGTCGCGCCAGAGAGTGTGGCTGAGTCATGCACCGGCGTACCGATACTTACTGTCGTCGCCGAGAGCGTGGTCGCGATGGTAGGTGCGTTCGGGTTCACAACCATCTGCTCGCTGGTGCAGTCGCTGGTGGCACTGCTATTGTTGGCGTCACCAGAGTAGCTAGCCTGCCAGTAGAAAGTGCCAGCTGAGTTGAAGGTGACTGCGTCCGAGTCGGGCACGATGCCGTTGGTCACGGTCTTGGTACCGCCACTTGCGACCGAGGTCGTACAGCTGCTGTCGCTGTAGACGGTATAGGTGACTGTTCCACCTGCATCGCTGGTCACACCAGAGAGTGTGGCTGAGTCGTGCACCGAGTCGCCAATCGAGACCGAGTTCGACGAGAGGGTGGTCGCGACGGTGGGCGAGGTTACATTGTGGGTATTGATGAACGTACAAGTGACGTTCTCGCCCTCTTTGAGGTTGATCGTGAGGACTCTAGTTCCGGCATCACCCGACTGGCTGCCACCGTTCGGGCTAGTCACCGCGCATACCGGAGTGCCGAAGCTCAGCATCCAGTGGGCAACCGAGGCCTCGCTGACCGTGTAGGTGGTGAAGTTACTGATAAGCGAGAAGGACTTCGTGTTAGAGAGCGTCAGGTCGGCGTCGTCGTCGAGCAAGAAGTTTGTCAGCGGCGACGGTGACGCCGTGAAGCTGAAGTCCTGCGCGTCATTCGGGACGGCGTCCTTGATGATCGTGATCGAGCCGGGGAAGGTGACCGCATCGGCCGAGAGCGAGCGATCCTGGTTGCCGCCGGAGCCGTCGAGAGCGATCAGGCGCGTGTGATACGGCGAGCCGGAGATCGCGACCGCCGAGCCGAGAGGACCCCAGTTTACCCGCGTGGAGATGTGCCCGCCCCAGGCTAGGACTGGGTTGGCCTTACTTGCGGTGAAGGTAATCGTGATCCGCGCCGACTTGTCGCCTATGAAGCCCGCACCGTTGGGGTACGAATAGGCACTGACAGCCGTGATCGTTCCGCCGTAGAGCGTGAAGACGCCGGCGATCGGCGTCACACCCGCGCTCGTGACCTGTGGATCCGCCGGTATGGCAAACGTGGTGGGGCTGCCACACCCACTGACCCCCAGGCACGGGTTCGCGTTGAGCACACTTTGGTTGAAGGTGTCGATGTAGTCGAGCGCATGCTTGCCGCTCTTGGTCGTGTCCCACTCGATCGTGACGGTGTGCGAGGCAAGACTCAGGTTGCCCATCGTGAGCCGGTACGGGATAGAGTCGCCCTCGAAGTAGACGGCTTTGCTCGCGCCGAGGTTCCCGTTCACCCACTGGCTCGCGTTGGAGTTGCAACCGTCGGAGCTGGGCGACGGGGTCGGGTCGTTCGCGCACTGGTCGAGGTTCGCCGACTGATTGGCGGCGAATGCGGCGCTCGCAAAGGTCGCGAGCAGGCTGAAGATCATCAGCAGCGTGATTACTGGGGTCTTACGCTGGCCAAGCAGGCGCGTAAGTCCGCCAAAGCGTGGTCGGTAGGTACTGTCGGTCATGGATGTCCTCCTGTGACATGTTCGTGGTTTACGTTCTGGTCACCGTCGTTCGAATGAATCGTCCTGGTGCTAATGGCCCGATGAGCTCGCGTAGCTCTGGGAGCCTGGGAGCGACCAAGGCCCTCACCAGGGCAACCGTCCGTTGTAGTACATGTGCCGCCCGGTCGTGGCGCCAGTGAACAGGCTCGGCGCGGGTCAACTGTGCATTCCCTACGTACGTCGCATGCCACCACGAGCAATTGCCGCCGTTCCGAACCGCCGTCTGCGAACTGAGCATCCACTGATGTCCGGGATGCTATCACCTCCCTTTCTAATGAACACACGCCTAGTGCATAATCAAGCAGCCATTGGTACTTCAGATGTGCGGTGATCGCATTGGTATGCGCTAGACGAAATCTGCAATCTGCAATCTGCAATCTGCAATCAAAAAGACTGGACACACGAATCCCAAGACTCCCGACGCGTGCAGCTACGGATACTACTTGTGCCAGCGGCCGAGCGAAGCGCACCCCACATGCGCTTCGCTCTGCTGTTTCCGACACAATCGGCGCTCGCGGCCCCCCACAGGCCGGGAGTGCCTCATGAGCCTCGGCACATCCGCGCCCCCACAGCGCTTCTATGCCTGGCGATCCATTTGCGAGTAACAATCATCCAGAAAGCGCCGATCGGGCGAGGGCCGAGTTACCGCGACCCCGCCCGCTGAACGGGCTTACCCTCGATTGATGCTCGCGTACTAGGTGTTCTGGTTATGGAGCGTGACGCAAGTGAGGAAGGAGCAGGTGAGCGTCACGCCCTTCGTATCCTGGTTGAGGATGTCGTGCTAGATTGTGCTGTCCGATTGGTTCCCACCGCGCCCGCCGCTTTGCGCTGCCTGTTGCGATGCCGTTGTGGCGAGGGTGGTGGGTGGGCGGGGCTGGTGATGCCGGCCCTCGCCCGCTGCTTACCTCCCTACTTCGGTTGTAGGGCCACCAACTGGCCGGCGCTAGCCGCTGCTGCCGACGCGATGGCTATCTTGTTTCCGCTTGCTCCTGCCAGCGACTGGATCGTGTCGGCAATCTCGGTCGTGACCTTCGACTTGGCCGATGCCTGAGTCGAGAGCTCCGCCTGTTCGAGCATACCCGAAGGCGGGCTAACAGTTGTGCTGGCGGCGATGCCGAAGAAGCCGACGACCAGGCTATTGTCGGCAGTCGTCGTCACCGTTGGCGCAGTGATCGAGGTAGAGCTTGAGTTTGCCTGCCCACTGATGATCGGGCCTGTCGTGGCGGCGCCGCTGTAAGCCACGATTCCGCCCACGGCATTCTGGTTGCCAGTGAAGTTCCACGTATACGATGCGGGCTCGCTCGCAGCCGCGACACGCCAATAGATCGTCTGGCGCATGCTCCCGCTGGTGAGAGAAGTACCGATCAGCGTCCAGCCGGTCGGAGCGGTAGCGCTGGCGGTGCTTGCGACGGTGATCGACGCGAGCATGACGTCTCCGTTCGCCAGGCCAGCCGGCTTCGAGATCGTTAGCTTCTTGTTCGTGGTTTTCGCGGTGGCGGCGGCCCGGAAGGAGATCTTCTTGACGCTAATTACAGCAGGAGTAGATGCGTTGCCGCTAGTGTCAACCGCAGTGATCTGATAGTACAATGTCCCACCCGGTGCGCCGGGATCGCTGTATTGCGAGTTGGATAGCAAGCTCGCGTTGAGCTTGGTGAAGGGGCCGGCGACATTGGCGCTGCGGTAAACGTTGTACCCCGCCCGATCGGTCTCGCTATTGTCGTTCCAATCCAGGTTGACGGCGATCGAGGTAAGGCTGATAGCCAGGCCCGTCGGCGCTGCCGGTGCCGTACCATCCGCGACCGTGATCGAGACAGTGGCGATGTTGGAGTCGGCGGTGCCGTCGTTGACTTTGAACGTAAAGCTGTCGAGGCCGCTGTAGTTCGCCGCCGAAGTGTAGGTCAGGTTGGGCGCCGTGCCGCTCAGGGAGCCATGCGCCGGCCCTGCCACCACACTGTAGGTCAGTGGATCGCCGTCGACATCCGTGGCGCTAAGGGTGATCGCTTTAGCGATCCCTTGCTCCGCCGAGATTGACTGGCCGCTAGCGACCGGTGCGTCGTTGACCGGCGTGACGGTGATAGAGGCGGTGGCCGTGTTCGAGTCGACTGTGCCGTCGTTGACCTTGAACGTAAAGCTGTCCGGCCCGTTGTAGTTCGCCGCCGGCGTGTAGGTACGGTTCGGGCCGTTGCCGCTCAGCGTGCCGTGATTTGGCCCGATTAGTACGGTGTAGGTCAGCGGGCTATTCTCGACGTCGGTCGCGCTGAGCGTGATCGCCTTGGCGGTGTCCTCGGCCGTCGTGACCGGCTGATCATTAGCCACGGGCGGGTCGTTGACCGGTGTGACGGCGATGGTGAAGGTTTGGGCCGCGCTGGTATCGACGCCGCCATTAGCCGTGCCACCATTATCATGTAGTTGGACAGTCACCGAAGCGCTGCCATTGGCGTTTGCCGCGGGTGTGTAGCTCAGCGTGCCGTTGGCGGCTACCGCTGGCGGGACCGCGAAGAGCGCGGTGTTACTGTTGCTGACGAGGAAGTCAACCGTCTGGCTCGCTTCGTCGGCCGGCCCAGCCAGGATACTGGTCGCCCAGCCCGTGACGGTCTGGGGACTGGCGTCCTCGGCTACGGTTTGGTTTGCCCCCTTACTGAACGATGGAGCATCGTTGATCGAGGCGATGTCGATCGAAACGCTCGCGACGTTCGAGTCGGCGGTGCCGTCGTTGGCCTTGAAGGTAAAGCTGTCCGACCCGTTGTAGTTTGCTGCTGGCGTGTAGTTCAGGGCCGGTGCGGTGCCGGAGAGTATGCCGTGCTCCGGCGGAGCGACGACGCTGTAGGTCAGGCTATCGCCGTCCGCATCTGTTGCATTGAGTGTAATGGCCTTGGCAGTATCCTCGGCCGTTGTGACCGATTGATCGTCGGCGACCGGCGCGTGATTGGCCGGCGCCTGCGTGCCGAATGTCCAGGTCGGGCCGGTTGTGGTGGTCTTGCCGTCGCTGACGGTCGCGTACCATTCGTAGTCCGTCGACTCGGAAAGGCCAGCCCAGGTAGCAGTCGCATTGCTTCCAGAAGATACCGAGTTGGTTCCGATCACCTGGAATGGGGCACTGCCAGCCATGTCATAGGAGAGCGTGAACTGGCTATCCGCGTCGGTCTCGAATTGGCCGAGCCAGGGCGAGTAGGTCTTGACGCGGATCTGGTTATTGGCCGGCGAGAATTCCATGATTCGCAGCCAGCCATTGCCGCCGTTGGTGCGCGCCTGGTAGTCGGACATCAAGCTATGGATTGTTTGGCCGTTGTACGTGTCCTGGCGCTGCCCCTCAACCGGCGAAGTCACGTGTCCGCTCAGCATCAGGAACAGGTTCGGGTTATTCTTTAGCGCGTTATAGATCGCCTGCCCTTGTGTGCCGAACGAAGCGTTGGTGCCGCCGTTGATGATGTAGTGGCTGACCACGATCGCACGCCGGTTGCTATAGGTCTTCAGCAGGTTGTCGGCCCAGGTCAGCACAGCGGCGGCCGCGCTCGGGTCGTACTCCAGATGCACGACGATGAAGTCCAGGCCGCTGGCGCTGAACAGCTCATAGTGGTTGTCGTTATTATCGCCGTAGTGCCCGCCGTAGTAGCCGCGGCCCTGGAAGCGCGCGATGCCGAAGTACTGGTTGTAGAGCGTCGTCGAACCATTGGTTGGGTCACCGGTCGGTGACTGGTCGTGGTTGCCGGGCGCGATGCCGTAGGGCATACCGTCGGCCATGCCGGTCGTGACTGAGTTCTCGATAGTCTTGAAGGCCGTGTCGGCGTATTGCCACTCCGCTTCGACATTGTTGCCGTGCTCGGTGCAGTCGCCCAACTGGGTGACGAAGGCTATGTTGCGGGCGCCCAGGTTATCGACGATCCACTGTGTCTGGGAGTTGAAGATCGCCGGGCTGCCGCCGTTCAGGCTCGAAACGTAGTACTGCGTGTCCGGCAGCGCGATCAGCGTGAAGTCCGGGCCGGGCGCAGGCGCCGCCGAGGCTGGCCGGCCGTAGAAGGTGACCGCCAGGTTGTCGGCGTCGGGGTCCGAGACGTTGACGTCCAGCGTGGGCGAGGTCGAGACGCCCGTGGCGCCGTTGGTGGGCGCGTTCAGCGTCGGCTGCGCTGGCGGGCTATTGCTGGTGACGTTGAACGGCGCGCCGGCCACCCAGCTGGAGCCTGTGCCTGTGACGGTGCCGTTGGCCGGGCTGGCCAGCGAGTCGCCGACCGTCGTGCCACTGCCCTCGTTCAGGCCCCAGCGGGCCACCAGGCCGCTGCCGCTGATGAGTTGCTGATTGACGCCGACCTGGATCTCGGTCGCACTGAGCGCGCGGTTCCAGACCCGCGCCTCGTCCAGCGTGCCCTGGAAGTGGCCGTGGGTCGTCCCCCCCGACTCGATCATGGTGCCCAGACCGGCCTGCTGGATCGTGTCCGAGCGTGGCGCGGCGTTGACTGCCAGCGTCGTTTCGAGGTTCCCGTCGAGGTACAGGCGCCAGGTCGTGCCGTCATAGGTGGCGGCGGCGTGGTGCCAGACGTTATTCGCGATCGGAGTCGTGCCGCGGACGGGATGGTTGCCGCCGGTCGCCATGTCCTCGAAGTCGGCGGCGATCACGTCGTTCGTATCGTCGATCGCCAGGATCCAGTTCTCGTCGACGTTCGAGCCATCGGCCTGAGGTGCGCCGTGCGTTACGAGCGGGATGGCGTTTGGAATTCCATCCGTGCCAGTCGTGTTGGAGACACCGGCCCCGGTCCGCTTGAACCAGGTTTCGATAGTGAACTGGCCGAGGTCGAGCTTGGCCGGGTCGCCAAAGGTCACGTAGGCCGAGCCGCTCCCGAGTTCCAGCCCGAAGGCGCCCTCCGGTGGGGTTTGTGGGGTTGCGCTCGCCTCAACCGACGCGCTCGACTCGTTATTTGAGCCGTCGACCGCGACGACGACATAGTGATAGGTGGTCCCATTCGTGAGATTGTCATCGGTATAGCTCGTACCGCGGACGAGATCCGCGCCGTTGATCGGCGTGCCGCCGGTCGAGACTGGGCTGGTCGTGCTGCGGTAGACGTTGTAGCCCGCCAGGTCGGTCTCGGTGTTGGCTGTCCAGCCGAGCGTGACGCTGACCTCGGCCGGGTTGGCCGTGAGGTTCTGTGGCGCCGCAGGCGCGCTGGCGTCGGCCGGGAAGTCGTACCCGGCGACCCAGGTGGGACTATTGGTCAGTGTGCCGGTGAGGCCGCTGCCAGATGAGTCGGTCACCGTGGTTCCGGAGCCCTCGTTCATGCCCCAGCGCCCCAGCAGGCCGGCGGCCGACGCGATCGGCTGGTCTTTCGACGAGCGAATCTGCGCGCCGTTGCGGGTATAGTTCCAGATGCGTGACTCGTCGAGCGTTCCCTGGAAGAAGCCAGCGGCCACACCGGTCGAGTTCATCGCAGTAGCCAAAGCAGCGTGCTGGATGCTATCCGATCGCGGCGTCTGGCCGACAGCGAGCTGCTTGTCCAGGACGCCATCCAGGTAGAGTTTCCAGGTCGATCCATCGTAAGTCAACGCCGCGTGGTGCCAGACGTTACTGCTGACGACGGTGACGCCGCTGACTGGGTGATTGGCGCCGGTGGCCATGTCTTCGAAATCGCCGACGAGCACGCCGGTGCTTGCGTCGATCCCGAGGAAGTAATTCATGTCGACGTTGGAGCCTTCGGCTTCCGCCCGCCCCTTCGTCACGAGGGGAATCGCGTTGGCGATACCGCCTGTACCGGTGCTAGTGCCCGCGCCGGCACCGGTGCGCTTGAACCATGTCTCAAGTGTGAAAGTCGTCGCGCCCAACCCGGACGCTGGCCCAAAGGTCACGTAGTCGTTCGTACCGTCGAAGGCGAGCGCGCTATCGACGACCACGGCGGCGTCGCTCACCTGCGCGCCATCCGTCGTTCCATCGTTAGGCGTAACCTCAACTGTAACCGTGTCGCCATTATCGCCGTTTCCTGCCGTCGACAAGTCGAACGTGTCGGCCAGGCTGTTCGAGCCGGCGGTGGTCTTTTTGATCGTTCCGTTGACCTTCCACACGTAGGTCAAGGTCACGGTGTGGCCGTCGGCGTCGCTCCTGGTCGCCGTCGCAGTCAGGGTTGCGTCGGTTCCGGCGCTATCGGTGTTCAGCGCGACGGTCGCGCTGGGAGCCGAATTAACCACCGTCACCGGACCGGATGTCAGCGGAGCGCCGGTCGCAGATCCATCGCTCGCGGTCACGCGCACGCGGATTTGGTCGCCCTTATCGCCATTGCCGGCTGTCGCCAGGTTCAACGTCGCGCCGGTTGCGCCGGCAAGATCGACGCCGTTCTTAGTACATTGATATGCGTAGGTGATTGTGGGATCGCCATCGGGATCGTGGCTGGTGACCGCCACCGACAGCGTATCGTTGGTCTTCGGACTGGCTTGGTCGATCCTCGCCGAATCGACCACCGGCGCGGTGCTGCCAACTACGGCGGAAGCTGAAACCAGTGTCCCGTCGGCGCTGCCATCGTTGGGCGTCACTTCGACGGTGACCGTGTCGCCGTTATTGCCGTGGTCTGCGACCGACAGATCGAAGCTATCGGTCAGG
>Ga0137369_10006620_pt1 | contig 11689 bp, 10 predicted proteins | sample SagtaG_12_FD_104918 | JGI IMG/M metagenome (GOLD analysis project Ga0137369, IMG submission 104918) | Vadose zone soil microbial communities from Sagehorn Ranch, Mendocino, California, USA - Sage1_L_113_16 metaG | ecosystem: Environmental > Terrestrial > Soil > Vadose zone | place: USA... | reverse complement strand
CCAGCCTGGCTTTTATGCTGCGCGCCCGCAGCGCTATCTCCATACTCGCGCGGCTCTCGCGGTCGAGGCGTTTTTCCTCGTAATCCTCCCGCGCGAAGGCTTTGACTACGCGGATGGATGAGAGCGACTCTTCTACGACCGAGACGATCTCGCTCTCCTTCTTCCTCAGATCCCGCGCGGCGCTCTTGATGCGGCGCGTCAAGCTGTAGACTTCCACGAAGAGGACCGGCGCCACCAGAAGCGCGATCAATGTGAAGCGCCAGTTGAGATAAAACATCAGCGCGACCCGCGGCCACATGACCGCGACGACCGACGCGGCCACCACCAACAACCCCGCGCTACCCATAATTCGCGCTTCGGCAGGCCCGAGCGCGCGCCGATTGGCGATGGCGGCGCCGACAGTCCGTCCGATCTGGATCGCCCCTGCAGCCGCGCGGCTTGAACTTCCGCCACCTATCCGCTTTCGCAACCGGCGCCCGCCGGGACGGCGCTTCGGCTTCGACGCCTGGGTGAGCCTCCGCATCGCCGTCAGAACCATCTCGGTCGCGTTCTCCAGGTCGTCGAGGAACATCTGCTCCATCTCTTCGCCGATTCGCTTGTCCTCGATGACCACATCAAGCTCCCAATTGCTTACCCAACTCGCCGGATTCAGATTGGTCGAGCCGATTCTGGCCCAGCGCCCGTCGGCGACCGCCGTCTTCGCGTGAATCATCGGGCCGTTCCATTCATAAACTCTGACGCCGGATTCGAGCAGCGGCCTGTAGCCGATTCTCGACAACGCGCGCACCACCGGAATGTCAGTGGCCTGCGGAACCAAAAGCCGCACGTCCACTCCGTCTCGTGACGCGGCGCTGAGCGCCTGTACGTACGGAGTAGTCCCGGCGAAGTAGGCGTCGGTCAGCCAGAGCGTTTCGCGCGCCGCGGCCGCGATGACCTGATCCAGACGGTAAAGCCCCGCCGAGTACGGCATGCTGGCCACAATACGTAGCGCCACATCGCCATCCTCCAGGATGGGCGGGATGGGATGTATGTGTAGGATGGAATCGGGAAATTCTCCGGGCGGTATCGGCCGGCCGCAGGCTGCCCACATCTGAGCGAAGGCGCGCTCGAGTTCGGCCACGGCGGGGCCTCTTATCTCGATCCCGGTATCCCGCCACGGCTCTATGCCGGCGCGAGGATCGCCGACCCACATCCGCCCCACGCACAAGCCGGAGACGAATCCGACTCGTCCGTCAACGCTGAGCATCTTGCGATGATCGCGGCCGAGCCATCCGAAGGGGCTGTCGAGACGCGGCGGATTGAAACACCGCGCCTCGATACCGGCCCGGCGCAACCGCCGCCAGAACCTGTTGGACGTCGAGTTGAAAGCGCCCATCCAATCGTAAATCAATCTGACCTTCACGCCGTCACGAGCCTTCTCGATAAGCGCGTCGGCGAAGATCCGGCCCTGCTCGTCCTCGTGAATGACATAACTTTCGAAATGGATCGTGTGTCGGGCCGATTCGATCGCCTCGAGCCAGGCCGGATAATTTTCAGCGGCGTCTTTTAGGACGCGCGCGCTGTTGCCCGGGATCAGCCTGGCGCCGGCGGCTCGCCAGAACGCCTGTTCGGCGAAGATGCCGATAGAGGACGCCGAGCCATTCCCGCGCCACTTCGATTCCCGATTTGATTGAGCTTGAGTCTTCATCGCAGAGGATAATCTACGCGCACTATCATCTGCGCTCCTGGTTCGAGAATCAGGTCTTTGTCTCCCTGAACATAAACCGAGCCTGCGCCCGCCCCCGCGCCGATGATCGCGCCGATCGCCGCGCCCTTGCCGCCGCCGGCTATGCCGCCGATGATCGCGCCCAACACGGCTCCGCCAATGGAGCGAATCTCCGTCTCTTTAGTCTTGCTGGCCGATTCGACATTGCCCTCCTCATCGACCGACTTCACGGACTCGGTGGCGAAGACCTTTTCGATCTGCGCGTGAAAAGTCCCGCTGCGGCCATTGCGTAAAGTGATGGCGTCGAAATCGAGCGCCATTTCCGTGTGGCCCGTCATTCGTCCGGAGCGTTCGATCTTGCGACGTGGCCCTGGATGACGGCCCCTTCATATTCGCTCGGCTCGATTACTCTCGCGATGAACCTATCGCCTTCGCAATTGGTTTCGGTCATCAGCCTTGTTTCAAGCCGTATTCTCAGTAAAACGCCTTCGGGGACGAGCGGTTGAGTCTTCCTTCGCTCTCTGTCCCTTTGATCCTTCAGAGGGACGATACTGGCGTCAGGATGCGCGACATTCGGCGGGATTCTCAAATCGAAAGCGCGCCCGACATACCCATCGAAATATCCGACTTCAAAACCCAGGCTGTACCCCTCTTTATAGTCCACCCGCGGGCCGAAGCGGGATTCGTAACCGCGATCGGCTTCCTGATAGAGAGTGTGTCGCTGGTATTCGCGCCCCATCCGATCGGCGAAATCGTTCTCCCCCGCGTCGTAGCCATCGGCGTACCCGGCTCTGTAACCGTGCTCGTAAGATATGCGGAGTTGAATGCCGTCACGAGACTGCTTCTGCGCCGTTACGGCGGGATTCAACGCCAACGCCAAGCCGAGCAATAGAGTTATAGCAACGGCTCTGTTTACGCATTGGTAAAAATGTTTTTTCATTTTTCGCCTCCTCCAGTTGTGCTTGCTGATATTGTTTCGGAATTGAATAACCGCAACCAGTCGCTCGCCGCCCTTGCTGTGGCCGCGAGATTTCCGCCAGTGTCGAGCGCGAGGCTCCTGCCGTCCGATTCGCCACAAAGAACCCCACCCTCTTCACGTTGTCGGAGGTAGATTTCCCAGGTGGCGTCGGACAGTCCTTCTTCCCGCGCCGCGCGCTCTTCGATACGTTTACGGACCAACTCCGGCGCCAAACGGCATTCGATCAGCCGCCATTCGGCTCCTGCGTCCGTCGCCATCCGCTCCGCCATTGAGCGGTCATCGTTGCGTAGAAATGTCGCGTCGAGAATCACACCGCGATCGGCGCCGAGCATCTCGCGCCCGCGTTCGATCATCGTCTGGTACGTGAGGCGGCTGGCTTCGGCGGTGTAAGCGCCTTCGCCATAAGGGCCCGGCCGTTTTGCTTCGCCGAAAAGCGAGTGTCGCACCGCATCGGCGGAGATCACTCGCAATCCGAGTTCGCCGGCGATGGCGCGCGTAATAGAGGTCTTGCCGGTTCCGGAAAGCCCTCCCACGGCGATGACTGTAGGCTTCTTCAAACGCGAAGCGTAGCGCCGCGCCAGGTCGAAGAAGCTTTCTGCCCGAGTCGCGGCCTCTTCGCGCTCTTCTTCGCTGAACTCCGCTTCATTCAGCCTGAAGCTCAGAACCTTGCCGCGCACGTAGGCGCGGTAGCTGCGGTAAAAAGGCAGCAGCGTGAAAAAGTCTTCGTCGTCGGTTCGGCGCTGATAGGCTTCGGTGAAGAAATAGCCGAGGTCTGGCCTGCCGCGCGCGTCCAGGTCCATCGCCAGAAACGCCGCCTCGCTCGCCACGTCGCCGCAGCGGAAACGGTCGTTGAATTCGATGCAGTCGTAAATGCAGATCGCGCCGTCCGTCACGCAGACGCTCTCGCAACGCACGTCGCCATGCCCGTCCACGATCCGCCCTTCGCGCGCGCGCCGGTCGAAGAGGCGGGCTTTCGTTTCAATCTCTTCATTCACCCACGAGCGAATCGCCTTGTAAGCTGGAGCGCTGATCGTGCGGCCGATGAACGGCTCGGTCTGGATGAAGTTCTCTTCCCAGTTGTGGCGGACCTCGTCGAGGCTGCCCCATATCGCAATCTCAGGCCCGCGCGGGGCCGTGTGGTGAAATTCGTAAAGACGCGCGACGACGCAGTCAATGACTGCTTCGGTGACCGTGTTGTTCGCGACCATCCGGTCGAGCATCCGATCTTCGGGCAGCCGTCTCATCCAGACGCAGTAATCGACGATTTTCCCCGTTTCGCCCGAAAATCGAATTTGCCCGTCAATCTCGATAATGCCGCCAACGCCGATATAGGTATTCGGGCAGAGGCGGCGGTTCAATCGCACTTCGTCCTCGCATGCCTTCAATCGCTTTTCGAGCGTGGTGTAATCGAGGAAGCCGAAATCGACTGGCTTTTTCAGCTTGATGACATAACTGCGGCTAAGCAGCAGGACGGAGATGTGCGTCTGCTTCATTTCAATCGGCAGCTCGCCTTCGGGCCATTCCGGCGCATTGCGCACCTGCTCGACCATCTTCAGCCACGTTGACAGGTCGGTCTTTTCGTCCGGATTGATTGACGCCATTGTAGTCACACTCCCTATGTTTCCTTCAGTCACGTCAGCCATATCTCGCGTCTCCAATCACAAACCATCGGCATTGATGATCTGCAATCCACAGGCCAGATCGTGTTCATCCAGAAACGGCTGCGGCATTGAGGATCTTGTCAGCGCCTGTGCGCGATTTCGCGCAGCAATCTCCTTTCGATTGCGTAACATTCCGCAGCTCGCCGTCCGAATTCAAGAAAAATAGGGAGGCGAATGAGCGGCGCGAAAGTCGTTTTGATCTTGATTCTGACAGGGGTGATTCAGAAGTGAGTGGATTGCTGAGCAGCGTGAGGCCGTCGGGCAAGCTATTCGCTAGATCGACCATCCGGGTGGGGTGTTTCTCATTCTCCGCGTTGTCGCGCCAAATCGAGCGCAGCTTGCTGATAAGCCACTTTGAAAGCGGCGATCTCCTCCAGCGAAAATAACGATTTGGGCGGCGAATCAGCGCCGCTCTCGCGGCAAAGTTCTACCGTCTTCCTCAAGGTGGCGATGAACCTCTGGCATGGCTCGCAGTCTTGTAAATGCTCGTCGAAGCATTCGCACAATTTCTCGTCGAGTTCGCCGTCAATATATTCGGACAGGCGCTCGAACATCTCTCTGCAATTCGACCGGTCAGTTTTCATTTCCTTCTCCGCTCAAGTGTGAGTCGCGCCGCTGCGGGGCGATGAAGTACCGCTCCAGTTCCTGCCGCAGAAAGAGTCGAGCGCGGTGAAGGCGAATCTTCACGTTCTGTTCGGAGATGCCCAGAACCTCCGCCACTTCTCTCGTTGAGAGCTGCTCCATATCTCGCAGCACAAGCGCCATCCGATATTGTGTCGGCAGAGCCAGCGTCGCCCGGCGAACGATCTCCCGAAGCTCTTCTTTTAATAACGCATCATCCGGGAGATTGGACCAGTCGGGAATCTCTATCGGCTCTCCTTCTTTGCCTCCGCGGGGCATGAATTGATCAAGCGACAGTTCCTGCTCCGGCTGATACGCGCTTTTGCGCCGCATCATCAGGCAGGAGTTCTTCGCCACTTTGTAGAGCCAGACATTGAGCGCCTTGGAATCTTTGAAATCCAGATTGGGAAGAGCCTTAAAGGCGCTCAGCAATGTCTCCTGCACGGTGTCTTTCGCATCCTCGACGTGCCCGCACACCTTCAGCCCGAAGGCAAAAACCCTCTTCTCGACCATGGCGAAAAAGCGCTCAAAAGCCCCCGACTTGCCAGCCTTCACCTCGTTCAGGGATGCGATGAGATCTGTTTCCATATTTGTTAGTAGCCATTGTCCGCAATCTGCATTTATTGAGAAGCCGAGCATAGCACAGCGGGACGAAGCGCCCTATCAGTCGGCGCGCTGCGTGTTTTCACACTACGTAGTGGGTAACTTTCCGCAATTCTCGACGCCACCAGGCCATATCCGGCTTCATTCCGATGATTACAGTCCGGCATCAGGGTTGCAGACCACTCTCTCGATATCGATCGGAAGAGTTCGGGAGGGTTCGGGAGGAAGGATCAGGCGGGAAATTTTGTTTGTATCCTTTCCCGTCAAACTGCATTTATACGGCCGGATCGAGAATTTCGATCACCACATTTCAAGGAGGAGTGTACTGCCATGACCGTCGAAAGATATTTGCGGCTGATCGCAGGAAGCTTCGTGATGGCGACAGTTTTATTGGGCGTTTATCACAGCCCTTATTGGTTCCTATTCACCGGATTCGTCGCGCTCAATCTGATTCAATCCGCGTTTACGAACTGGTGTCCGATGATGACTTTTTTGCGCTGGCTGGGAGCGAGAGAGTGTCAGATGGAACCCGATTCGCGCCGCGTATAAGCTGAAACACCGAACATTGAGCGAGGGGGGGATTTTATGCGCTTCGCATCATCCCGTTTAACGATCAAGAAAGTTGCTCTGGTCGCATTTATTACCGGGGTCGGCTGGTTTTTGGCGCCGGCAGCTTCTGGCTCGCCGCAAGGAAAACAAAATGCGCGCGTCGAGCCGGCTTTGAAGCAGGCTCGACAGGTCGCTGGTGAATTGACCGACAAGGTGCGGAGCTTGCTGCTGACGGAACTGGAGAAGGGCGGGTACGACAGCGCGGTTCGTGTCTGTTCGGAAGTCGCGCAAAACGTCACTCAGGAATTCAACAGGGAGACTGGACATTCAGCCCGCCGCGTCAGCATGGGCTATCGCAACGCAAAGGATATCCCCGACTCCTACGAGAGTCAGATGCTAGAGAAGCTTGATCGGCAGAACCGAGAGAAAAAGCTCGCGGGCGAATACTACGAAGTTGTCCGTGAGCAGGGTCGTGATTATCTGCGATATCTCAAGCCGATTGTCGCGAGCAAGATGTGTCTCAATTGTCATGGCCAGCCCGACCAGATTTCGCCGCAGGTGATGGCCGTGTTGAAAGAGAAGTATCCGAATGATCGGGCGACAGGCTACCGCGAAGGCGATCTGCGCGGCGCGGTGAGCGTGAAGATCACGCTTCCGGCAAAGGCCGACCGATGACCGATGACCAGCGCAATCAGAGAAACACGAACTATGAACGACACAACGAAGAGCATCTCACGCATCCGGCGCAGAATCGTTATCGCATTCGTCGCCGCCGCCGTAATAGCGCCGAACCGGAGCCTGATCGTTTACGGGCAGGACGCGAGTGGCGGGCCGCCGCGGGCGGCGCGGCAAGCGGGCGCGCCTGAAGAGTTGACGCTGCCGTTGGCCGTCGAGATCGCCCTGCGGACAAATCCGCTGATGCGCGCGACGGCCGCAGGCCGCCAGATCGCGGACGCCCAAGCTCAAGAAGCGAAAGCCGGGCGCTTTCCGCTGGTTCAACTCAGCGAAACCTGGATCAATGGCAATAATCCGGTCTTCGTCTTCGGCTCGCTGCTTGAGCAGGGGCGCTTCGCGCAGCGAAACTTCGATCTGCGATCACTCAACAATCCCGACCCTCTCAACAATTTTCGCTTCGGCGTAACGATCAAGGCGCCGCTCTTCGACGGGCGCCAGACTTCAACCCGGGTCGCCGTCGCCAGATTCAATCAGAAACAGGCTGACGCGCAGACCGATCAGATGGCGCAACGGATTCGATTCGAGGCGCTCAAGGCGTATTACGGAGTTTTGCTGGCGCAGATGAAGAAAGAGGTCGCCGACGAAGCCGTCAAGCTGGCCGAGGCTGATGTCGAGCGCAGTCGCGACCGCGTCGAGACCGGCGCGACTGTCAGCTCGGATTTGCTCTCGGCGGAAGCGCAACTGGCCGAATTTCGCCAACAGCAGATTCAGGCCGCGGGCGAGATCGTCATTGCGCGGGCGGCGCTGAACACTGCGCTCGGCTTGCCGGTGGACGCGCCGCAGAATGTGAGCAGTCGGCTCGTCGCTAAAACTTTCATCGTGGCCAGCCAGGATGAGTTGATGCGGACGGCGCTCGAGCGTCGCCCGGATTATTCACGCGCCGCGCTGGCCGGGGAGTCGCGGCGGGAACAATTGAAAGGAGCGCGCAGTGAATTCCTTCCGCGCGTGGATGTCTTTGCCAACGCCGGCGCGAGCCGAAACAACTGGGCCGATGGAAGCGGCGATTATCTGATCGGCGCCAGCGTAACGTTCAACCTGTTCGACGCCGGGCGCAAGGCGCGAATAGCGCAGGCGCGAGCGGCCGCCGAGCTTGCCGCGAGTGAACAAGGACAACTGGCGAATCAGATTCGCCTTGAAGTCGTGCGCGCCTATCAGGAATACGTCTCCGCGCGCGAACGGCTCATCGTCGCCGAGCGAGTCATCAGTTACGCCGCTGAAGCCTTGCGCATCGTACAGGACCGCTACCACGAAGGGCTGACGACGATCACCGAAGTCCTGCGCGCTGAGACGGCTCTGGCGCGGGCGCAGTTGAACCTGCTCGCGGCTTGCTATGACCACTACGTCGGCTACGCCAGCATTCTGCTGGCGATCGGCGGATTGACAGACGTTGAGCCGTTTATCTGAGGTTTCACACCACGTAGTAACGAATTTATTCGTTACTACGTGGGTTTTCTGAGGAAGAGATGAAGACGAAATTTGGCATTCTTGCGACGATCGGGTTGATGGCGATGACGGTCGCGGCGTGCGGAAAAAAGCCGGAGGTCGCGGCGGAGAAACTTCCCACCGTCAAGGGCGCGCGTGTGGAGCGCGTTTCAATGTCGCCAATCGAGGATTACTACGAGGCGACGGGCACGGTGCGGTCAAAGACGACGACCGTCTTGTCGTCGAAGGTCATGGGTGTGGTCACGAGTTTACGCGCCCGCGAAGGCGACCGCGTGCGCGCAGGCCAGGTTCTCATCGAGATTGATAACCGCGACGCGAGCGCGCAACTGCAAAAGGCCGAGGCCGGTTTGCGGCAGTCGCAGGAAGGCTTGGCCGAAGTCGAGCAGGCGATCAACGCCGCGAAATCGGCGCAGTCCGCCGCTGACGCCAGTAAGCGGTTGGCCGATTCGACCTACGCCCGCTACCGGGCTCTGCTCGAACGAAAATCCGTCAGCCCGCAGGAATTCGACGAGGCGAAAGCCAAAGAGGAGATGGCCGAAGCCGAAACCCGGCGAGCTGCCGATACTCTAAAGATGCTGGCGGCGAGGAGACAACAGGCGCTGGCGCAGATAGATCAGGCCAGAGCCGAGGTCGCCAACGCGCGGGTTTATCTCAGTTATGCGCGCATCGCTTCTCCGATCAGCGGAGTGGTGGTGGCGAAGCAGACGGAGACTGGTTCGACGGCGATGCCGGGCGCGCCGTTGCTGACGATTGAAGACGGCTCGCGCTACCGGCTCGAGGTCGCGGTCGAAGAATCACGTCTCGGCAAAATCGGAATGGGCCAGCAGGCGCGCGTGCGGATTGACGCGCTCGGCGCGGACGATCTGGAAGGCGGCGTCTCTGAGATCGCGCCCGCCGCCGATCCGATGAGCCGCAGTTATACGGTGAAGATCGATCTGCCCGCGCGCCAGGGCTTGCGCTCCGGTTTGTACGGCGTGGCCCGGTTCACGAGCGGTCGGAAACAGGCGATGGTGGTTCCGCGGAAAGCTGTCGTCGAGCGCGGCCAGTTGGTGGGCGTCTTTGTGGTTGATGACGCGAGCGTCGCTCGATTGCGACTGGTCAAGACCGGAAAAAGCTACGGCGAAAATGTCGAAGTCCTTACGGGGTTGAGCGACGGCGAGCGCATCGTGGTTGACGGCGTGGCGAATGTGAAGGATGGAGTGAAAGTTCAATGAAGACCGGAATCGGACTGGCCGGAAAAGTCGCGCGCACCTTCATCGGCTCGAAGCTGACATCGCTTATTGTCGTGGCCTCGATCCTGCTCGGCCTGGGAGCGGTGGCGATGCTGCCGCGCGAGGAAGAGCCGCAGATCGTCGTGCCGATGATCGATGTTTTCGTGCAGATGCCCGGCGCTTCGGCGAAAGAGGTCGAAGAGCGCGTCACGAAGCCGATGGAAAAATTGCTCTGGGAAGTCCCAGGTGTTGAGTACATCTACTCGACGTCATCGCCCGGCATGGCGATGGCGGTGGTTCGCTTTTATGTCGGTCAGGATGAGGAAGGCGCGATTGTCCGGTTGAATCAGAAGATGCTGGCGAATTTCGATCTGATTCCGCCGGGCGCGTCGCAGCCGCTGGTCAAGCCGCGCTCGATTGACGACGTGCCGATCTTGGCGTTGACGCTTTCGAGCGATCGCTACGACCATTTCACGTTGCGACGCGTCGCCGCGCAGGTTCACGATCAGATCAAAGAGATCAACGATGTCTCAGAAGTCAAAATCATCGGCGGACAACGGAGACAGATTCGCGTCTTGCTTGACGAAGCTCGCATGTCCGCGCACAACGTCGCGCCTGCGGCCATTGTCCCTGCGCTGGAACAATCGAACCGCCAATCGCAATCGGGCAGCTTTTCATCCGGCAATCGCGAATTCCTTGTCGAGACCGGCGGTTTTCTGAGTTCCGCCGAAGAGATCGGCGGCTTAGTCATCGGCGTCTTCAACAATCGCCCGGTCTACCTCCGCGATGTGGCGAAGATCGAGGACGGCCCCGAAGAGCCTGCCGATTATGTGATGTTTGGCTTGGGCGACGGGGCGAGTAAACACGAGCCGGGCAATCCGCAATCCGCAATCCATAATCCGCAATCAGCACAGCCAGCCGTCACCATCTCGGTCGCCAAACGCAAAGGCACGAACGCGATTGAGATCGCCGACAAAGTGCTTGAAAAGGTTGAACATCTCAAAGGCAGTCTGATCCCATCCGATGTTACTGTCGCCACGACGCGTAATTACGGCGAGACGTCGAGTGAAAAGTCGAATGATCTGCTGCTGCACATGATGATCGCCATCTTTTCCGTAGCCGTATTGATATGGCTGGCGCTCGGATTGCGCGAATCGGGAATCGTCGCGATTGCGATTCCCGTGACGCTGGCGCTCACGCTCGCGGTCTTTTACTTCTACGGCTACACGCTCAACCGGATCACACTCTTCGCGCTCATCTTTTCCATCGGCATTCTGGTGGACGACGCCATCGTCGTCGTCGAGAACATCGCGCGCCATTCCCGTCTGTCTGAAAACAAAGGCCGCCCGATCCGCGAAGTCGCCGTCGAAGCGGTTGACGAAGTCGGCAATCCGACCATCCTCGCCACTTTCGCCGTCATCGCGGCGATTCTGCCGATGGCTTTCGTCGGCGGTTTGATGGGGCCGTACATGAAGCCGATCCCGGTTGGCGCGACTGCGGCCATGCTCTTTTCGTTGCTGGTGGCCTTCATCGTCACGCCGTGGGCGAGTTTGCGCCTGCTCAAGCGCCAAGACGGTCATGAAGACAATGAAGAGAGCCACATAACAAAGCTTTACCGCGCAGTGATGGGCAGACTCATCCGCGTCCCGTCGTGGCGATACGGGTTCCTGACGATCGTCACGCTGTTGTTGCTCGCCTCGGTTTCATTGCTCTTCCTGAAGGCGGTGCGCGTGAAGATGCTGCCGTTCGATAACAAGAGCGAGTTTCAGGTCATCGTAGACATGCCCGAAGGCGCGCCGCTTGAACAGACCGCCGCCGTCACGCGCGAAATCGGCGATTACATCAGCACAGTTCCCGAAGTGACCGATTACCAGATGTACGTGGGCACGGCCTCGCCCTATAACTTCAACGGCCTAGTGCGGCATTACTTCCTGCGGCGCGGCCCGAACGTTGCCGATATTCAGGTCAACCTGGTTTCTAAAGACGAACGCGATGCGCAGAGTCACGACATCGCCAAACGCGTGCGCCCACGGATTCAGGCGATTGCGAAGCGTTACAACGCGCGGGTGAAAGTGGCCGAGGTCCCTCCGGGGCCACCCGTGCTGCAAACGCTCGTCGCGGAAATTTACGGGCCTGATTATCAACGGCAGATCGAAATCGCCAAACAGATTCAGGACATCTT
>Ga0137369_10006607_pt1 | contig 11697 bp, 10 predicted proteins | sample SagtaG_12_FD_104918 | JGI IMG/M metagenome (GOLD analysis project Ga0137369, IMG submission 104918) | Vadose zone soil microbial communities from Sagehorn Ranch, Mendocino, California, USA - Sage1_L_113_16 metaG | ecosystem: Environmental > Terrestrial > Soil > Vadose zone | place: USA... | reverse complement strand
GTCCCCGGTTTTCGGCTTTCGCGCCGGACGCTGTAGTACGTCCCGGCGAAGATCACTGCCGCCCCCAGCATGATCGACAATTCGAGCGGCTCGCCGTAGAAGAGCATCCCCACCACGGCGATCAGGGGCAGCCGCAGGAAATCGATGGGGATGACGAGCATCGCGTCGGCGATTCGCACGGCGCGCGTCACGCAGTAGTGCGCGCTTAAGCCCGCCGCGCCGACTGCGACGATCCACGGCAAGTCGACGAGCGGCGGCGCGACCCAGCCCGGCAGCGCGGGAATGAAGCCGAGCGGCAGCTGAATCGCCGACATGTAGAAGAGAATCGCGAACGCCGAATCGTTTTGCGACAGGCGTTTGGTGGCGATCATGGTCGAGGCGTAGGCGAAGGACCCTGCGAGCATCACCAGCGCCGCCGGCTGCACCAGTCCGAATCCGGGCCTGAGGATGATGAGGATGCCTGCCAACCCCAGCACGAGCATCACGATCCGGCCGCGGTTGAGGCGCTCGCCGAGGATCAGCACGGCGAGCACGGCGGCCCACACCGGCATGGTGAACTCGATCGCGAAGACGGTCGCGAGCGGTAGCATCGCAATCGCGTACACCCAGGCGTACTGGCCGCCGAAGTGCAGCACGTTGCGCACCACGTGCAGCCCGAAGCGTTGCGTACGCAGTCTTCCCAGTCCGAGGCGCGGCAGGACGGCGAGCACCAGGACGAACGAAACGAGGCTTCGAAGAAACAGGATCTCGAAGCTTCCCATGGTGCGAAGCAGCTCGCGCACCGCCACCGCCATGAGCGAGAACGAGAGCAGCGCGCCTCCCATCCAAAGCGCGCCGCGCAGCGCTGCGGGCATACCGGACAAGCCGGGGACAGACCACCGGTTCGCTATTTGCCTGTTCAATGTTCAATTGCCCGCAAGGTGGAAAACCGTGGTCTGTCCCCGGTTTTCAGCCGCGCGCCGGGAAGTCGCTGCGCTCGAGCAGGCGCGAGGCGCCGTAACCGAGCACGAGCCCCCAGAACGGTGCCCCGATATTGAGGATGGCAACGTCGGCGACGGTCACGAGAAACGTCACCAGGGCGCCGAGCGCGAAGCGGTCCCTGAAGCTCACCGTGAAGGCGGTCTGCAGCACGCGCAGCATCGCAAGGCCCGCGAGCGCTGCGATGAAGGCCTTGGGCGCCGCCAGCATGAGGCGCGTGAAGAAGGGCGCAAACAGTCCGAAGGCGAGCGCGAGCAGGCCGACGAAAATCCCGGCTGTGTAGTGCCTGCGTGTTTCTCCAGAGGAGGAGAGGATCGCGTTCACCGGACCGGTGAGGCAGGTCGAGACCGTTCCGATGAAGGCCGTGACGATCGATCCCGCGCCGCAGGCAGCGGCCACCGCGTCGACGGGCGGTGTGTGGCCCGCGGCGCGCAGCACCGTGACGCCCTGGCCGTTCTGCACCACGAGCACGGTGATCGCGAGCGGCACGACCAGCTCGACCATCGCGCGCCAGGAAAATGCAGGCGCGTGGAAGTTCGGGTGCGCCAGCACGACGGCCTGCGGCGCGGCCTCGAATCCGCCGATCACGACTATCGCGATCACGCCGACCGCGAGCGCGCCGATGAGCGGCGGCACGAGCCGCGCGAGCCTGTGCGAAGCGCCGAGCACGAGGAACACCACCACCATCGGCGTCGCGATCCAGAAATCGTCGCGAATGGCGAATACGAGATCGAGCCCGAAGCGCAGGAACACGCCCGCCACCATGCCCATCACGATCGGCATCGGCACCGCTTCCATCGCCCGGCGCACCCAGCCGGAGAGCCCGAGCGCGAGCATGAGGATTCCGGTCGCGATGAACGCGCCGATCACTTCCGCGTAGCTCAAGTGGCCGAGCGCCGGCCCGACGAGCACCGTCCCGGGAATCGTCCAGAAGAAGACGAGCGGCTGCCGGTAGAACCAGCAGAAGGCGATGCTGATCAGCCCGTTCACGAAAAACGCGCCGAATATCCACGAGGACAGGTCCGACGGCGCAAGCCCCCCGCGCGTGCCCACTGCGAGGACGATCGCCACCGGACCCGAGGCCGCGAAGATGAACGCGACCAGGCCGTTCACGAAGTAGACGCCGCCGAAATCGGCGAGCGCCTGGCGCAAGGCCAGGGACAGACCACGGTTTTTCTGTTTTCCGTTCACCCTTCGATACCGGCCGGATGGAAAACCGTGGTCTGTCCCCGGCTCTAGACCTTGCGCGCGAGCTCGGCGGCCTTGCCGATGTAGCCGGCAGGCGTGAGTTTGAGCAGCCGCGCCTTCTCGGCTTCCGGCAGCGCGAGGCCGCGGATGAAAGCGCGCATCGCCTCTCCGTCCACGCGCTTGCCTCGCGTGAGCTGCTTCAGTTGTTCATAAGGATCGAGAAGGCCATAGCGGCGCATCACCGTCTGTACCGCCTCGCCGAGCACTTCCCAGTTCGCCTCGAGGTCCTCGAGCATGCGCGCGGGATCGGCCTCGAGCTTGCCGAGGCCCTTCAAGCAGGACTCGTAAGCGAGCAGGCTGTGACCGAGCGCGACGCCGATGTTCCTCAGCGCGGTCGAATCCGAAAGGTCGCGCTGCCAGCGCGACACGGGCAGCTTCTCCGAAAGGTGCCGCAGCAGCGCGTTTGCGATTCCGAGATTGCCCTCGGAATTCTCGAAATCGATGGGATTGACCTTGTGCGGCATGGTCGAGGAGCCGACCTCGCCCGCTCGGGCCTTCTGTTTGAAATAACCCAGCGAGATGTAGCCCCACAGATCGCGGTCGAGATCGAGCAGCACGGTGTTGGCGCGCGCGACCGCGTCGAATTGCTCGGCGAAGCTGTCGTGCGGCTCGATCTGCGTCGTGTGGGAATTGAACTCCAGCCCCAGCGACTCGACGAACGCCCTGGCGAAGCCCTGCCAGTCGAAGTTCGGGTATGCGGCGACGTGAGCATTGTAGTTGCCCACCGCGCCGTTCATCTTCCCGGTGAGGGACACCGAGGCGCTCGAGCGCCGCGCGCGCCGCAGCCGGTGCACGACGTTCGCAAGCTCCTTGCCGAGCGTCGTCGGCGAGGCCGGCTGACCGTGGGTGCGCGCGAGCATCGCCGCGTCGGCGAGCCGCACGGCAAGTGCGGCGAGTGTCTCGATCACGCGATCGAGCGAGGGCAGGAGCACGCGGTCCCGCCCCTCCTTCAGCATCAGGCCGTAGGCGAGATTGTTGATGTCCTCGGAAGTGCAGGCGAAATGCACAAATCCGGCGACGCGCGCGGCTTCGGGGTTGCCGCCTAGGCGCTTGTTCAGCCAATACTCGATCGCCTTGACGTCGTGGTGGGTCTCGGCCTCGATCGCCTTCGCCTGCGCGGCGTCCTCCTCCGAGAAGGTCTCGATGATCCGCTCGAGCTCGGAGTGGGTCGCCTTCGAAAAGGGCTTGATCTCGGCGATCGCCGGTTCGGCGGCGAGCGCCAGGAGCCAGCGGATCTCGACCGCGATGCGGTAACGGAAGAGCGCGGCTTCGCTGAAGCAGGCCCGCAGCGGCTCGAGTTGCTTGTGGTAGCGTCCGTCCAGAGGGGATAATGCGCTCAGCGGTGACAGCGGCGGCATCGACGGAGCCCGTGTGACGAACAGCGCCAATTTTAACATGCAGGTCAAAGCGGCCGACTTCAAGCAGCTGCTCGCCGAAGTCCGTGCCTGCCGAATCTGCGAGGCGCACCTTCCCAATCCGCCGAAGCCCGTGCTGCGCGCATGGCCCACGGCGAGCGTCCTCATCGTGGGGCAGGCGCCGGGCCGGCGCGTGCACGAGAGCGGCGTTCCCTGGAACGACCCTTCGGGCGATCTCCTGCGCGAATGGCTGCGCATCGGGCGCGAGGATTTCTACGACGAGCGCCGCATCGCCATCGTTCCGGCGGGCCTGTGCTATCCGGGAACGGGCGAATCGGGCGATCTTCCGCCGCGCCCCGAATGCGCGCCGCACTGGCACCCGCGGCTGCGCGCGTTTCTGCCGCGCGTCCGGCTGACGCTCCTCATAGGCAACTATGCCCAGGCGTATTACCTCGGCACGCGCAGAAAGAAGACTCTGGCCGAGACCGTGCGCGCCCGCGACGAATACCTGCCCGAGTTTTTCCCGCTACCTCACCCGAGCCCGCGCAACCGGCTTTGGATGAGGAAGAATGCCTGGTTCGAGCGCGAAGTGCTGCCCCAGCTGCGCCGAAGGTTCAATGCCGTGCGCGTGATGTAAGCTCATCCGATATGAAACTCATCGGCTCGCTCGCCAGCCCGTATACGCGCAAGGTGCGCATCGTGCTGGCGGAAAAGAAGATCGACTACGACTTCGAGATCGACAACCCGTGGAAAGCCGACGCCAAAGCGGCGAAGCTCAACCCGCTCGGCAAAGTACCCGCGCTGCTGCTCGACGACGGCAGGACGCTGTTCGACTCGCGGGTGATCGTCGGGTTTCTGGACACCGCTTCGCCGATTGCGCGGCTGGTGCCCGCAGAAAACCGCGAGCGCGTCGAAGTGCGGCGCTGGGAAGCGCTCGCCGACGGCGTGCTCGACGCGGGAGTGCTCGCGCGGCTGGAAAACCAGCGCGAAGCGAAGCTGCGGAGCGCGCCGTGGATCGAGCGCCAGATGGGCAAGGTCCGCGCCGGGCTCGCCGCGATGGAAGCCGAACTGGGTGACAAGCCCTGGTGCGTGGGCAACGGCTACACCCTCGCCGACATCGCTGTCGGCGTCTGCCTGGGCTGGCTCGATTTCCGCTACCCGAAGATGGCCTGGAAGAAGAGTCACGCCAATCTCGCGCGGGCGTTTGCGAAGCTCTCGGAGCGTCAGTCGTTTTCCGATACGGTTCCGCAGGAATGAATTTTTGAAGGAGGAGACGCATCATGCAGACACCCCAGCGAGCTTCGCGATACGTGTTCCCGGCTCTCGGCGCGCTGTACGAGCGCTGCCAGCGTTTCGCCTATCCGATTTTGCGTGTGACCTTCGGCGTGTGGTTCATTCCCCACGGATGCCAGAAGCTCTTCGGCTGGTGGGGCGGGAATATTGCCGGCGTGGCGAAGGGGATGGCGGCGGCGGGAATCGAGCCCGGGATGTTCTGGGCGTATTACATCGGAACCCTCGAACTGGTGGGCGGGTTCCTCGTTGCCATCGGCTTTCTGACGCGGCCCGTGGCGGCGCTTTTCTTCGGCTTCATGTTCGTCGCCGCATTTCATTTCAACTGGAAGTTGGGCTATTTTTGGACCAGCCGCGGTATGGAAATGCCGTTGCTTCTTCTGATCCTGTCGCTGGTCATCCTGATCCGCGGGGGCGGTGAATATTCGGTCGATCGTCGCATCGGGCGCGAGATCTGAGCCGCCAGGACGTGACAGATCTGCAGAGAAAGATCTCCCATTTTGGAGAAGATCAATTCAACAAAGCTATGCCCCATGGAAAATCATAATTGAAGTCAAGCTAGCCATAGTTGAAGTTAATATTGTTAATCGGAACAGAAAGAACAGACGATGCAACAAAAACGCACGGCGCGGAAGTCAAGGGATCGAAGCCGCCGCCTTCTACCATCCCGGTTACGGTGCCAACTGGAATACTAAAGACATTTCTAAAGGCATCCGAATCCGCACTTGAATATTGAAAAGCAACAACGGCTTTTCCTTCCTCGTAGGAGTAGAGGCCTGAACGCAATGTCCCTTTATATGTAATCAGACCTCTCCATTCCCCGCCCGATGAAGGCGCAGGCGGCGATCAGCAGGGAAAGCGCGATCGGAAGAATATTTCCAATCCCTTTGAGCGATTCGCGAGTCGCGGTCATTGCCGGCCCTCCTGCATTCCTCCGCCAATGCTCGGCTCCGGGCCACACCGAGCACTGCTTTCAACTCGATCAGGAGATCCACCGCGATCCGATGCAACTCCACGACATACGGGTCCGGTGACACCCCGCATAACCAGCAGCTTTTGTCCGCGGGGTCCAGCTTGGGGATAATGTCATCGGCCAGCTTCTGGACTGCGGGAAGCTGCACTGCGGGCAGCTGCACTGCCGGGAGCTATACCGCCGGTAACTGCACCGCCGGCAACTCCGATTCGATCATCCTGCTCAGCGCTTCCGTCTTGGAAAGCAGCGCCGCTCTCCGCTCCTCAGGGGCGTTCTTAAAGAGAAAATCGGGCAGCTTGCTTGCGCAGGCAATCAACCCCGCCGTGCGCATGGCGCACGCTACACCGACTAGTAACGGGCGTCAGAAAGGGCATACCTCGTTTACTATCGGACCCGTGGTACCTACCGTGGCAAGTGTTGTCACAGGAGTAACTGAGGTGGCTACTCCTGCTATGCTCAAGGAAGATACGGCTACAGTCGGACTATTCACAGAAATCGCAGGCGACGGCGCGCCCGGGCAGCCGGCAATATCACCGTAGCCGTCGAGCTTCATGACCCATGCATCACTTATATTTGAGCCAAATGCAGCGGTGATTCCTGCAGAGACGTATCCGCCGTCCGAAGTCTGCTGGATCCCGCCGGGGTACCAATCCCCCCCGCCGCCGTAAGCTTTCTGCCACATGACGTTTCCGCTGCTGTCAAGCTTCAATACCCATGTATTGCTATTACCGGAAACCAAGCCGATCGCGCCGGCCACAATATAACCTCCGTCCGAGGTCTGCCGAACAATGGCGGCGTAATCCGAGCCCGTAACGCCGTAGGTCTTATTCCACACAACAGAACCACTGCTGGATAGTTTCACGATCCATGCATACGACGTTAACGGTAGTGTGGTTGTTGAGGACAGTCCCGCCACGATGTATCCGGAGTCGGACGTCTGTTGTACGAAGTAGAAATGATCGAACTGGTTCGCGTTGTAGGTGTTCTGCCAGAGGACGGTCCCGCTCCCGTCAAGCTTCAATACCCATCCAGCCATAGTAGTTGAGCCTATGGCCATCATTTCACCGGCAATGATGTATCCACCGTCGGAGGTCTGCTGAACGGTGTCGGGACTGGCCACGTTGCCGGTGCCGCCATAGACCTTCTGCCACACGATGGAGCCACTGCTGTTGAGCTTCAATACCCATGCAGTGCCGGCACTGAACGACAGCGTACGGCCGACGACAATATATCCGCCGTCCGATGTCTGCCGGATTGCCTGAGCAACATCCTCGTTGATACCACCATAGGCTTTCTGCCACGTTACATTTCCACTTGCGTCAAGCTTCAATATCCAGAAATCGGCGTCGCCTGCACCGGACGAAAACGTATAACCCGCCACGACATATCCGCCATCCGCGGTTTGCTGGATTGCGTAGGCCCCCTCCTCGCTGGCGGCGCCGTATGTCTTCTCCCACTGAATATTCAGACCGTTATCAAGTTTAAACACCCAGAGATCGCCAAAACCTGCGCCATAACCGCTCGAATCAACGACGCCTGCCACGATGTATCCTCCATCCGACGTCTGCTGGATCGAGTAGGCTCCATCGTCAAAGGCTGTGGCATCGAAGGTCTTTGCGCTCACCATGGCGAAACCCCCGCCACCTCCCCCACCCCCACCCCCGCCGCCACAAGCAGCAAGGCCAATGAGCGTAGCGATTACAATCAACGGCATTAGATTAATGCGTTTGTAGTTCATACTGATCGCCTCCATTAATGAGGATCGTGTAACTGATTTGTCTGTCGTCTGGTTCCCCGAAACGGTTCAACCTATCTTTGCTTTCCGTGGTTCTGTTCTCGCGCGACGTTTACCGGGCCTGGATGCGAGCAAGATCTCCAACAGCTCGCGCGCGGTATGGAACCCTTGTTGACTTTCCTGTTCCACGTTTTCCACCATGCCCACCAACTGCTCCGGGTGGCGCCGGTCACGGCGATAGATGCGCACGATGTAGTTATCCATTTGCCGTCCCGGGCTTTCCGAAGCCGTTTGCTCGCAGGCGCAATCCTGAGCGCGCCGGACTTACAAAACGCATACTCGCGAAATACCGCACAAAAACAGAATCAGAAGGGGCGCTCTTGGCCCCGGCGGCAGGGACGGCGGGATCTTTACGAACGGGGCGAGCTAGGTTATTGCGGACTAATCAAGATCGTTTGGTCTGATCGGCTTCGATGCCCCGGCGCAGGGTCTCGGTTTCAGGGGAGGGATCGACGCCGAGAACGGTTTTCAAGGTGTTGCGGCAGCGCGCGTAGACCGCACACGCTTCCGCCGGGCGGCCTTGCCGCCGATAACAGCGCATCAGGCTGCGGTAAAATTCCTCTGCCAGCGGGTCCACTTCCACTCCTTGGAGATAACCGTTTATCGCCTTGTCCCATTTCCCGTCGGCTTCCCAGTGACGGCCCAAGGCACCGAATTGGCGCAGGAACTTGCTGCGCAGGCGCTCGCGCAGGGACAGCAACCACGGCTGTTCCGCTTCCGTGGCCAGGAACGGGGCTTGGTAGAGCGCCAGCAATTGTGTCGCCAACCGGTCGATGTCCTCCGGGCGTGCGGGGCTTGCCTGCAGCGCGCGCTCGATGCGGCCAAGCAGGTGTTCGCACGCCCAACTGTCCACCCAGCAGTGGTGCGCGTCTAAACTGAGTTTGCCGTCCTTGAGCACTAAGGCCGGCTCCTGGCCGATGAGCTTGCGCAGGCGGTGCAAGGTGACCTCGAAGGTTTGCTGGGCGAGATGGCCCTCGACTTCAGGCCATAAGGCGTCGGTGAGTTTGGTTTGACTCACGCTGGAGCCGCCGAGTGCGATGAGCGCCATCAGCAGCTCCAGCGGCTTGCGCTTCGATCCCGCGCCGAGCTCCAGCGGCTTTCCGTCTTTCACCACGCTGAAGCGCCCTAAAGTGTAGATCTTCAGCGGCCACGGCCAAGCGTCGAGGTGCAGATGGGGAGTGCCCGGGATCAGGTGGCGCTTGCGGATGAGGTCGTGGACGTAAGCCACTTCGATCTCCTGCTGCAGGGCCGCGGCGCAAAGGTCCGCCAGGAGCGCGTGGGGAATCCACATGTGACTCCAGAAGCCTTGTCGTCTCGCGACGGCGAAAGCGTTTCGCAGTGCGTCCAGGCCCGTCGCCTCATCCCCGTGGTCCAAGGCGAAGTGTGCTGTAGCGAGCAGACACAGATAGTCGATATAGGTGCCTTTCATTTCCCGGCCGATGCCGTGAGCCTGGGCCAGGTGCTCTGCGGCCGCAGCGTGTTCTCCGTGCTCGAAGAGCGCCCGCGCGGTTGTGATGTGACACATGGCCTGGGCAAAGGGCATACCGGTCTGTACGGCATGCGCCACGGCGGTGCGCCCGTGCTCGACAGCGCTGGGGATGTCTCCTCGCCAGAGGGCCTCGATCCCCGCTGTGTCGTGATAGAGGCAGACGTTCATCCCGTGGTCCTGGTCAAGCGCGGAGGCCATGTGAGCCAGATAGGTTCCGGCCGTTACGACATCACCGGCTATGAGGCTTGCCCACACTCCCTGGGCGCATAACATGAAGTCCCACAGGTGACTGCCGGACGTCTGGGCGCTCGCTAATCCCTCCTTCACGGCCCGCAAGGAGTTCTCGGGCGAGGCGGTCATCCAGTAGTAAGTAGCCTCGATGGAGTGCCAGATGATCCGCGTCAGGTCGCTGACGCCGGGAGAGCCGGCCAGTGGCCGCAGAGCGTTAACCACGAGGGCGGCCTTCGCCAGGTCGCCGGTCCACCAGTTGTGATAGAGCAAGAGCTGATGACCGATCAGCATGCGGATCGAAGGATCGGGACTGTTGAGCACGACTGCCCGTACCCGTTCTTCCCATCGCCCGATGTCCGGGTGGTGAGGCTGCCGATACATCAGGGCCGTGAACATTCCGAAGGCGACGCGGGCCGCAATCTCCGGAGATGGAAACTCGGGGTAACGCGTCAGCATCCTTTCGAGGGCGGCGATCCAGTGATCGAGCGGAGTGAAGTCCCCCCATTCGTAGATGAAGGTCTCGATGACTCCGGACCAAGCGAGAAAAAGCCCCGTCGGATCTTCTTTGCTTTGGAATAGCTCGAAGGCTTGTGAAAAATATCCGCGACTCTCCGTCGGACTCACTGCCAGACGACACGCCCCGAGCCAGTAGAGGAGCCAGGGATTCTGCGCGAGCGTTTCTGCAGGGAGACCCCGCAGCCATCCCTCCAGCGTTTGGATCCGCCCCTCCGCCAGCAGTACGAGCGCGCGGCCAAGGAGCACGCGGACCACTCCCGCTGTGTCCCCCGCCTGCCGCAGCAGTGCCACCGCTTCCTCGGCGTGCCCGGCCTGTTCGAGGAGGGCGCCGGCCTGCCGCTGCAGTTCCGTGCGGACAGAGAGGGGGAAGACCTCCTCAGCCCGCGCCCGGAGGAACTCCCGGAACAGCGGGTGGTATTGGTACACCGGCTCGGCACTGGCCTTGCGTTCTGTGAAGTAGTGCTGGCGGTAGAGGTCGGCGAGGAGCCGACCCGCGTGGGGTAGCCCGGTGAGCGCCTCCGCCAGCGCCGCCGTCATCGTCGGCAGCAGGGCCGTCTTCAGGAGGAACTCCTGCACACTGCGGTCCGTCTTCTTGAGAATCTCGCCCGCGAAGTAGTCAAACAGCACCTGCGTGGTGCTTTCGTTCGGCGCCTTCCCTTCCAGACCGCCGGCCTTGCCCTGCTCCAACAGGAGCAGGAGGCCCGCCGCCCAGCCTTGGGTTTTCTTGTGAAGTTGCTCCAGTGTTATAGGTAAATCGCGTTCCCGTTTCCGCAGGCGCACGATGCCTCGGGTTTCCTCCAGGGTCAATTGCAGCTCCTCCCAGCCGATTACCGTCATTGCCTCGTTTACCCGCTGCCGTGCGAGAACTGCGGGAGGATCGGGGCGGCTTAAGCACAGCAGGCTGATATCCTTCGGTACCGTGGCCAATGCATCGGCCATCGTTCCATGAAAAGGCGAATCCGCCGGCACTTCTTGATAGTTGTCGAATACCAGCATTACCGGCGGTTTCAAGCGCGCAAACAGATCTTCAAAGTAACGCCGGGTAAAGGCCGGCAAGCCGGTCAGATACTCGGGGGTGAGATGCGGCAAAGGTTTGCGATACCGCGGTGCCGCTTGTTTCACGGCCAGCCCCAAATAATGAAAGAACGTGGCAGGGTCGCTGTCGCCGCCGTCCACCTGATACCAAAGGCAACGAAGCCCGCGGGCTTTGAGATAACTGGTCACCAAGGTGGTCTTGCCCGCCCCCGGTGGACCGACGATCCAGATCAGCGAATGTTTGCGGCCTTGGTCGAGCTTGTGAAACAGGCGGGGGCGCGTCAGCACCCGTACCGATTGCGGGCGCGTGATCTTCGCCAGCCCCATGGCCCGGGTGGGCGTTCGTTTGTGCGCCATGGCGGTACCTTCCCTTCCGCGGTGGGGTGAATTCGTCGCCCGCCCCACTCACCTTATCCTACCCGCGCCGCCTGACCAAGATAGCGGCCCGATGCTTATCGAACATACACCGATCCTGCCATTCATCCAGGTCGGATCGGCGACGATCCGTTCTTGCGGATGGACATTTCCTCACAGGCGGTGGTCCCGGCGCACCGACCGGCGCCGCTCACCCTGCCCTATCTTTGGAAACGACATTCTACGGCGGACAACGCTGGTCTTACTATTGACGACCGGTCGCCGCGCGGCCCAGGCCGATTGAGTCACTGCACCGAGACGAGAGGGTCCATTGAACGACGAAATCCGCATCCAGTTCACGCGCTTTACCGCGTTCTACACGGCGCTCATCGCCGCCATCGCCGGAGGTTTTCTCGCGCAGGAGGGGTTCCGG
>Ga0137369_10006603_pt1 | contig 11699 bp, 8 predicted proteins | sample SagtaG_12_FD_104918 | JGI IMG/M metagenome (GOLD analysis project Ga0137369, IMG submission 104918) | Vadose zone soil microbial communities from Sagehorn Ranch, Mendocino, California, USA - Sage1_L_113_16 metaG | ecosystem: Environmental > Terrestrial > Soil > Vadose zone | place: USA... | reverse complement strand
CGGTTCCTCTTTCCAGAAGGCGCATCCGACCTCTGCAAAAATTTCCCGACGCCGGATTTCCGCGGCATGCGCCAGCGTCGGCGCGCTCGAATCCGGATTCACGGTCGAGCCGTGGGCGACAATCAAAAGCGCAACGTCGTCGGATCTCACGGATTAAACGTTCAACAGCCTGCCCTGGGCGCAAGTCGAATGGGTCCAACCCGACTTGAAGGGGGCTGTAGCGGCGGCTGTCCCCAGCCGCAAAATTCCATGCGGATGAGGACACGCGCTACGTTTGCGAATTCCTCGCCAGATGCCAACGCGTAATCGAATTACGTTTTCTTAGAATCTTTTCTTTAGCTGAATGTACCAGAACCGTCCTTTGATTGTGGCCAGCGACTCGTCGTAGCCGTTCTCGATGTTGCCGGCCACAAATGGCGGGTCTTCGTCGAACACGTTCTGCATCCCAACGGAAATCGTGGTGTTGTTCAACCAACCGCGCCATCCACAGGGATTGTATTCGGCCGTGGATACAGGCATGACACTTTTCTCCTTGTCGTCCTTCATCTTGACATTTTTACCGCCATCCTTGGCAAAGCCAGGCACTGGAGCGGGAGCCGGGGGTGGCAGGTTAAACGTGTACGACGCAATCACATCGAGAGTAATCCACTCCCGCACTTTCCGCGCGCGCCAAGGACGAGGCCCACTTCTCGGCGTTTGTGGCTTGGAGAATTCGCCGCCCAGACTTGTAAGACTGAGATTATCATCTTCGTATTGGCCGGTGTAGTGGACTACCGCGCCGATATCCAAACCCTGCATCCACGTATCAGGTGGGCCGTCGTAGAAAAGACTGAAATTGGCGCGATTCCATGGCAGCGAGCCGGTTAGGGTGAATCCCGGCGGTATGACTTCGCCCGCGATACCGAACCGTTTTGTATCAGTCGAAATCTGAAGCTCAGCCCGGGATAGCCAGGTGCCGTTGACCGTGGCCGTCAGTTTGCCAAAATCCCCGTGGCCAAAAATCGAAGACTCCAGAAGATAGATCGCTTCGTAGTCGAGACCCTCGAAAATCGCGCCTGTAAGATTTTCGTTGGGATCAATGACCAGGATGATTGGTCCCGGTTCACCAGGAATCGTAGGAGGACCACGGATAACGAGATCGGGGTTATTAAGGTCAACAATGAATTGGACACCGAGGAGGGACGCGATTGATCGCATATCGATATGCCACCAATCCGCACTGAGGGTCAGGCCCTTGATCCATTTCGGGCTGTAAACGATCCCGTAAGTCCATTCGTAGGCTACTTCCGGCTGTAGGTTGGGATTTCCTATAACGCGAATCTCGAACGCATTGGGCTGGCGGTTTGTTAATCGGTCGAAAGCCGCACCGAAGCTCTGCGTGGAAGCGGGTGAAATCTCCGATAGCGCCGGAGCATGAAACGCTTCGGTGTAGCTGCCACGCAAGGTAAGGGCGCCATATATTTTGGATCAAGCGGCTGCCAGCGAACCGAGACCTTTGGCTTCTGAGCGTTATACTGGCTGTGCGCCGCCGGCTGAAATGGGAAAGCTCCAGAAGGTAGAACTGCAGAGGTGTTCTGGCTGTACCACTCCTCGCGCTCGGCGAAGTCAACTTCGAAGCTATAGAAACCGGGGAAGTTCCACGTCGGACTGGTAAAGGGTACCCGCACTTCCTGGTAGATAGACCAAACATCCCGGTTCACCCTTGCGCTTCCCCCACCGAACGAGCCAATGGTTTGAAACGTCGTGTTCAGTGCGTCGCGATCGCGCGTCCACCTCGGTGCGTCGTACTCACCGCCGAGAGCAAAGGAGACAGGCCCCGCGGGAAGGTTGAATAAATCGCCGTTAACAGTGGCATAACCTATGGGCAACTCATATTCGCCTGAGTTATGCAGGGTGACATAAACTCTTTGCCTGGCCCGCTTGGTGTTGTGGGCAGTAAAATTCAGGAACGGATCAAATGCCGTAGCAGGATCTGTATCCAGCAGCGCGTCTCGCAATCCGGGCTGACTAACGTCGCCGACGGACAAATTCTGCCCCTCGTTCCGGGAATAACGGAAGCCCAATTCCCAGTTCCAAGTCTTGAAATAGTCGCCAAATTGCCCCATCTCACCGCGGAGCCCGACGTCGAAGAGCGAATCCCAGTAGGTGAACTTTTCATGTCTGGGACCGGTATCATTAATGCCACGAAACCGAACGCCGGTAGTGACCGGCAGACCAGACCCATCGGGAAAGAAATTTGGAATAGTCGCATCAGCGACTGTGAACGGATTAAATGGATTCTGGATTGGCACACTTATGCTGCTGCCGTCGGGACTAAAGCCTATATTAGTGCCTGGGATCTTGAATGGGTCGGGCTGAAACGGCACAGCTGCCAGGGACGCATCGAAAAATGAGCGGACATATTTAAAGTCCGCAAATAACACCAGATATTTGTCGCACAGGTCGCGCGTGAAGGAGCCATAGAAACTCTGACGATCTGCCGGCGGAAGCGCTGGGGTTACAGCCGCGAAATTATAGCCGAAATAATCGCCTCCTCCCTTATAATCAGTGCCGAACTGTGGAAAGAAAAACGCTGCATTCGGGCCGATGACACCTGGGGCGCCTGGATATGCATTGGGGCTAATCGTACGCCGGTCCCCCGGTGGGATGCCCAAGACACTAAGAAGAAAAGGACGATAGGGTCCCTTATAAAATGGCGCAGTTGCCACATTTGGCGCGGAGTGCGGCAGCGGCGTGTTCACGCCGGGTAGCGGTGTACCGCCGGGGCCGAAAAACATTTTCGGAAGCAAGCGGCGGACGCCAACGCTGCCAGGCTCAAACGCGTTACGCTGATCGATTCCACCCCAAGGTATTTGAAAGCCGTTACTGGAGAGATCCCGGTCAGCGCTGAAAAGACCGCCGGTACGCTGCCAGAAATCAGCAATAACCACGATGTCTGTCTTGTCGTCTCCGGTGCCTGCTTTGAGCCATGCCTCCCACTCGCCCATGTCGTTGGATGCTCCCAGGTTTGTGTTCCCGTAACTGCCCCCGATCTCCACCCCACGGAACTTGTGTATCAAAAAGAAGTTAACCACGCCACAGATCGCGTCGGAGCCGTACACAGCCGAGGCGCCATCCTTCAGGATGTCGATGTGATCAATCATCGGAAAGGGAAGCAGATTAATGTCCACACCGCCGCTGAACCCGACGGCGTTCAACGAACCAAGGGCGACACGTTTTCCGTCAACGAGCACCAGAGTTTCTTTGGTCAACAAGCCGCGCAGGTTGAACCGGACGGTGCCGTCCCCGCCATTGGCGATGTTCAGATTTTGGGTGCTGCCCGCCTGCTGTGGCAGAAAAGTTGTCAGGTCCGTTGCATTGCGGATACCCAGTTTTTCGAGGTCTGCCGGACGATATGTATCCACTGGGTTCGGGCCGACTTCTTCCGCCGTCGGAATGTTGGAGCCAGTCACGATCACCTCTGCTACTATGGCGACACGCTGGTCAGCCTCCCGAGATGTGGACACAGTCTCCTGGGCAAATGAGATCGAGGCCAGAAGCAAAGGAATTCCCACTATGCTCCATCCGGCACACCAGATGAATGGTCGCTTGATGACAGCTCCTTTCGTTAGACTTGCGTCGTCTTAGCAAACTTCCCGACAAACAACAAGATTCATTTGGACCGATCCTCACCTTCTGCCCGGCGCGGGTTCGAAGGAAAGCATCACCCTGTCGATTGCGATTCGAGTGACAGTCGAGACCGCCGCTACAGCATAACGAATTTATGGGGCCACACTCGGTAAAGGAGCGAGCTGATCTGGAGCCGGGAAGAGCGTTAGTAATTCCGGTGGCGTCGCTCGCGCATCCTGTAACTGGCCGTCAAAATACACTTGGACAATGAATCCCCCATACTCGCGTCCGTCAGCTGAACGTGATTGGGTCTTTGGGCGCACGTAAGTCGCTACCAGGAATTTCGGAGTTGCATCCGTCCAGTCCTCGGAAGCGTTAAGCCAACTATAACTTGTCCGCGCGTCAGTCGGCTTCATTTTGTTATCTTTCGTCCGGTCGTAAAAGGAGACGACAATCCTTGCGTGCCCATTTTGCGTACCCGGTCGTGGCTTTACTCCAACCTTCAGGGTCAGGTGACTCAGGGCGTTCGGATCGGTAATCTCTGAGAGAGTTGTCTCAGTGATCGCTAGAACTGTGTCCTGCGAGGCGCCGATTCGCCGCAAAAGATGAGGGAAACGGGCGTCGGAATGGAGCGCACGAAATTCGGGAAGGAACGCGATCCACTGTAATACCCCCGAATGCTCCTCGTAGGCGCGTTCGAGCCAGTGGAAAGCTTCTTCTTTATCGCCTAACGCGGTGGAAACTGCCGCGATCAATGGTGCAGAGACGTATCGCTTTTCCCTTGCTTGCAGAAGCTGCGCACGAATATTTTGCGCCTCCGGTTGCCGGCCCATGCGCGCATAGGTGATGGCAAGGCCGCTACTCGGGAGATTCGTTGTCTCCTGAGCTTTGGTGTAAAGCGCGATCGCTTCGTCGAAATTGCCTTTCTCGCGATGCGCGGCGGCCAGAACCGAATCCAGATAAAAGTAATTTGGATCGAGCTGGAGTGTTCGCTGGCCTTCGACAACTGCGTCATCAATGCGGTCGTTAGCCAGGTAGGCGGCAGCGGCAACGTAGCTTGTGATAGGTGACACCGGATCTAGTTTCTCGGCCTCCAGGATAAGTTGAAGGCCGTCTTTTAGCTCGCCGCGGAAGAGCGGGTGCAGCGCCGAAAAGAAATGAGCGGGCGCCGAGTTGGGGTCGAGCTGAAGAGCGCGCGTTAACTCTTCATCCGCGCCAGCCAGGTCCCAGTCGAGGACACGTTTCGCTTCGCTAAGATAGCAATGCGCCTCAGCATCCTTCTCGTCGAGCCCGATTGCCTTTAACGCGGCTTCTTTTGACGCCGGGTAAGCATCGAGCGGTCTTACGTAGACGTCCGCCAGAAAATACCAAACCTTCGCGATCCCAGTCCAGGCACGCGAAAATGTCGGATCTTTCTCGACAGCGCGCTGAAAGAAACTGAGCGCCCTTCGCAAATCCTCCTCGCTGCTCTTGTTTGAGAAATAAAGGCCTTGGAGGTAAAGTTCGTATACCTCGGTGTTACGCTGTGGTTGGGCAGGAAGCGAAACGGCGAGCTCGATCTTGAGCGCGTCAACAATTGCGCGAGTTATTTCATCTTGAAGGAGGAAGACACCCTGCAATTCGCGTTCGTAGGTTTCCGACCAAAGATGGAAGCCGTTGCGTGTATTAATCAATTCCGCGGTAACACGAACGCGGTTACCCTCCCGTCGCAAACTGCCTTCGAGCACATTCGCAACGTTAAGCGTTTTCCCAACCTCCCTCGCGTTCACGCTCTTCCCTTTGAATGAGAATGATGAGGTGCGGCCAACGACATGCAGCCCGTCAACCTCCGCCAGCGCGTGAAGAATTTCCTCGCTCATGCCATCGCAGAAATACTCTTGGTCTTTTGCCTCGCTAAGATCGAGGAACGGCAGCACGGCGATCGACTTATCGACCTTGTACGCGGAAACGCGAGGCAGGAGAAACAACGCCGCGGCAGCGGAAATGATGACACCGGTTGTGACAAGCATGATCATGTTGCGACGACGATGTGTTCCCGGTGGTGCCCTTGGTGTTGCGCGAATGCCTTGCGGGGTGACATCAAAGGCCCATCCGAGAATGAGTGCCAGTGGAAATCCGATAAGTAATAACACAATCACCAGACGCAACGCCCAGTTTGGTAATTCCCAGGCTGGAAACGCCGCTGAGGCGAGCTGGATTATGCCGGCAGCGACAATAATGTAGGCCGCAGCCACGCGGTAGACCTTGCGCCGTTTCACTTCGTCGAAGAAGCCACTCACAAAAAAGGACTCGAATTCCAATTTGCGACGCAGATCTTTGAGCGCCTCAAGCAGTTTGTGTGCGCTGTGATACCGTTGCGCGCGATCTTTGCGAAGCGTCTTGCTGATGATCTGCTGAAGCTCAGCCGGAGGTTGCCTGATATAACTCGTGAGCGGCCGTGGCTCTTTCTCAACAATAGCAGACATCACCTCTCTTGGTGTGTCTCCGGTAAATGGCGCATGCCCAGTTATCATTTCGTAAAGCACGACGCCAAGACTCCAGATATCGGTGCTTTTATCAACGTGCCCGCCGCACGCCTGCTCCGGCGACATATAACTGACGGTTCCCAACACCGAGCCCAGATTGGTCTCAACCAGCAAGAGCGCTTCATCTTTCGGCATCGTTGCCGGTGCTTCCTGTTCGGCAAGCTTTGCAATCCCAAAGTCGAGCACTTTCACGTATCCGTCCGGCCGGAGCATGATGTTCTCCGGCTTGATGTCGCGATGGACAACGCCCGCTTCATGGGCGGCGGCGAGCGCATTCGCCACTTGGATCGCCACGTCAATAGCTTCGCTCAGCTGCATTGGCCCGCGCATCAGACGTTGACGCAGCGTCTCGCCTTGGATCAGTTCACTGACTATGTAATGAATTGAGTGATCCTCGCCGATCTCATAAACGGTCAGGATATTTGGATGATTCAGCCCAACCACGGCGCGCGCTTCCTGTTGAAACCGCTTCAGGCGCTCAGCGTCGCCGGTAAAGCGTGTCGGTAGGAGCTTGAGCGCGGCTTTCCGGCCCGCGATAATGTCGGTCGCCAGATAGACGTCACCCATCCCACCGGTGCCTATCGATTCAGAAAGTTTATAGTGGCCGATCGTGCGACCAACGAGCAATTCAGCTTGCCCATTTTGAATAATTCGCGTCGCAATGCCGACAGCTGAGCTTTCGATAAAGCTGCCTACTCGTTGACGCAAAGCGAGAAGCGCTTCAACTTCGCCGCGCAAAAGCTCATCGCCTTCGCACGTCGTTTCCAGAAATCGAGCAACGTCGTCCGAGTCTTGCTCCAGCGCTGCGTAAAAGATTTCCTCAATCGTTCGTAACTGCGCCGGCGTCATAGACACGAATTACAGGAATTGGAGGGCTGGACACGAATTACACGAATTTTCACAAACTTAATTTCATAAGGATTGGATCGAGCACTGTAGGAAAATTGGTGTGAATTAGTGAAATTCGTGTCTGTCAGTCCACGCTGTGCAATTCTCTGTACAGCCATAGCCTGGCAAATTCCCAATCACGCCGCGCCGTTCTACCTGCAATCTTGAGCACTTCTGCTATCTCGTCGTAGTTGAGCCCGCCAAAAAATTTAAGCTCGACCACTCGGGCTTTTCTTGAGTCAAGCGTAGCCAGCCTCTCCAGTGCCTCGTCCAGATCAACAATCTCTTTTGATTGTTCCGGTGAGAGGATTACTGCTTCATCCAATTCTATCCTGGGCCCGCCGCCACCGCGTTTTTGCGCTCGGTTGCTCCTGGCGTAACTGACCAGAATTTGACGCATTGCACGAGCGGCGACGGCGAAGAAGTGGGCGCGGCTCTGCCAGTTTGGATTGGTTTGGTCCGCCAGACGCAGATAAGCCTCGTTGACCAGCGCGGTAGTTTGCAGTGTGTGGTCGGGACGCTGCCCCACCATGTAATGATGAGCGAGACGGCGGAGTTCTTCATAGACCAGCGGCGTTAGCTCTGCGAGAGCGGAATCATCTCCGTGACTCCATTGCTGCAGGAGCTGGGTCACTCTGTGGGGAGAGACCGAAGGCTCATCCATAAATCCTCTTGGTAGCCTATCACCCAGAGAAATTCTCTGCACGCGCAAGCTTTTCCAAAAAGAATCTCAGTTCAGATGGCCACTTTGATCGCCCGTTTTCGTTTATGGCAATGAAAGGAAAACTACGAAACCAAAAAGAAAGAAAAAACAATGAATCCACTGACTCAGTTCAAAAAAATACGAATCCTGCCACTTCTCATCGCACTAGCGCTTGTCGCGATCGTCATGTTCACACCCCGCGCGGCACATGCAACGCCGGGATGTGGTTTTACTGGCACGAACCTGTTAGCCCCCGTGCCGGCCGGCTACTTCCCGTCTGGCTTGCTCAATTTGATGTGTAGAAGCAACCTGCCGGATTGGCTTCTCAATACGAGAGTGAGAGGCGACTCGGACCTCTATATTACCCAAAATACCTGGCAGCCAGGGGGTCAAACTGGGTGGCACACCCATCCGGGTCCCAGCCTGATTACAGTAATAGAGGGAACGATCACGGTCTACGAGGACGACTGCACGTTCGAAACCTTCACTGCAGGCCAGAGCTTCACTGACATCGGCTGCGGAGACGTCCACAACGTGCGCAACGAGACGGGCGCGGTGGCGAAAGCTGTGGCCGTCCAGATTGTTCCACACGGCGCGCCGAGACGAGAAGACAAGCCGGACCCGGGTTGCGCAAACGTGCCTCCTTGCCCCTGATTCTGAGGACGAGCGCTCTGTTACCGCAGTTGTAAATCGTCCCAGTGGATGCAAAAAACCACTGGGACGAACTGTCGAAAGATTCACGACTAAAAAACAGAGCGTGCGTCAATGTCGGCAAACGCCCTAAGCCTAAGGCGATTGGGAGCGCTCACAAATGACAATCAACCACGCGCCTTGTATGGGAGCGCTTTCAATTTAATTACCGATTTGAGCGATTCGAACTCAGGATCTTTGTGGATCAGGAGCGCACCAAATCGCTGTGCAGTTGCACCGACAAAGGCATCGGCGAATGAAACCAGGAAACGCGCTTTAATCTCGCCTGCAGCAATACACAGCGCCTCATCCGAATGCACAAACTCGACTGGCCACGATTTAATGACTGCAACCAGCTCATCCGCGCGCCTCTTGTCAGCAAGCTGAATCGTCTTGTAAAGAATTTCGGTAAGGCTAACGAAGCTCGCCGCAATTGCGATTTTGCCTGAAGCTCCTTCCTCAAGTCTTGCTTCGACGAAGGCAGCGCCAGGTTCGTCCTGAATCACGCTGAGAATAGCCGAAGTATCAAGAACGACGTCGGCTTCGTTCACGTCGGCGTTCCTCTGCGCGATCAGCGCGTAGGGCGCGAGCTAAATCTAAATCTTTAGCAATGCCGCGCCCGTATTTGTTTGCTCCAGCAGCTAAAGGTACAACACGGATTGTCTGACCGTCGTCGATCCAAGCCAGGCGCGATTGCTCAGTAAGGTGGTGGCGCGCGCGAATCTCAGCAGGAATCACTGTTTGTCCGCGTGATGAGATTGTTGTGGTCATGGAACAAAGTAAGGCAATCGGCCAAAAAGTAAAGCAGATTCATCATTCGTCTTGTATTCAATCGCGCAGGGCCGGGATATTCCTCGCCGCTGCAATGCGGTTAGACTAGCGCAAGCAGGAGGGACCAATGCAAACGGCGGCTGCGTTGCTTCCGAAAATCAGCCACTGAGGCCGATAAGCCAGGGTAAGCCGTCCGTGCGCACTCTGAGGCGATTGAGAGCTTGCCCTGTCGAATGGTAAATCGCCGCTACGTGACGAATCTCACCACGCGGTTGCTTGCGCAGCCGGGGCGCGTCCTGCTATGATGTGGTATGCGTTTCCGCACATACAAAAACACTAACCTGACGGTAAGCGAAGTTGGTTTTGGCCTCTGGACGGTTTCCACTGGTTGGTGGGGAAATTTTACCGAGGGCGAAGCGATCTCGCTGATGCACAAGGCATTCGACCTCGGCATTACGTTGTTCGACGCCGCGGATACTTACGGCAACGGGTTAAGCGAAGAATTGATTGCGAAGGCGTTTCCCAACCAGCGGGATGAAATCGTGATCGCAACTAAGGTCGGCTATGATTTTGTGCACCACGGCGAAGCGCGCGGGCGCGGTCAGCGCGAGATTCCCCAGGACTTTTCTCCGGAAGCGATCACGCGCGCAACGGATGCAGCGTTGCATCGCCTTAAAACGGATCGCATTGATCTTCTGCAACTGCACAACATCCGGATGGAACAGATCTATGACGATGCGCTCTGGACAACGCTCGAGAAATTAAAGACCGAAGGAAAAGTTCGGTATTACGGCGTCGCTCTAGGGCCGGCGATCGGCTGGCTCTACGAGGGAACAAACTGCATTCGCGAACGGGACATCACCAGTGTGCAACACATTTACAATATGCTCGAACAGCACCCCGGGCGGGCTATTCACGATGCGGCCACCGATGCCGGCAAGGACACGATGTTCCTTATTCGCGTGACGCATTCATCCGGAATGCTCGAGGGAAAATACACTGCGGAGACGACCTTTCCGCCTACTGATCATCGAAGCCACCGCCCGCGCAGCTGGCTACTGAATGGAATTAAAAAGGTTGATCAACTGCGTTTCCTTGAAAATTCCGAGCGCACGCTTGGGCAAGCGGCGTTGCAATGGTTACTTGCTGACGATCGCGTGGCTTCGACGTTACCGAACATTTACAACGAAGACCAGCTCGTTGAATTTGCGAAAGCTCCAGAATGTCCAGCCTTGACTGCCGATGACATGGCGAAAATCAAAGCCCTCTATGCCGAAAATTTCGGCGTTGAAGAAGCGCCGCCGAAGTTCAAAGGAACGATGGAGCTGCCGAAAGAAACTGCAGCGGCATAGACACGAATTTCACTAATTCACACGAATTTATCCAGGCCGCCTGAATCAGGCTTGTGAAATTCGTGCCAATTCGTGTAATTCGCGTCTCTAATCTGATTCGTCTTCTTCCTCTACGGGTTCGGCGCGTCGAATTTCTGGTTGTTCTCGCGCGCGACGCTGCTTCTGGCTGACTACCTTTTCGCCTTTGTAAATTTCTTTGAAGATATCGACAATCATTGGGGCGGCCGCAGAACCGCCATGGACCTTGCTCCCGACGTCGCCCTCGTAAAGAGCCGCGAACGCATATCGCGGTTGGTCGGCTGGTAAGAACCCGGCAAACCATGCTGCTGTGCGCTCTTTATCTTTGGGTCCCCATTGCGCCGTGCCGGTTTTACCGGCGACCTCGGCATTATCGAGGCTGGCCTGGTGCGCGGTGCCGCCTGCGCCATTCACGACGTCGATCATTCCCGTGTGCAATTCGTCCAGCGTCTCGGATGACAGGTTTAGCGTTCTCTTCGCCCGCACCTGATAGGCAGTAACAATTTGGTTATCGAATGTCTGCACCTGTTGAACGAGGCGGGTTTGGTACAATGTGCCGCCATTTGCTACGACGCCCATCGCCTGGGCCATTTGCAACGGGGTGACCTGCGTGTCTCCCTGGCCAATCGACATGTTTGCAATATCGCCGTTGAGGAGCCGGCGACCGTGCGTCGCCTTCATGTATTCATCGTTTGGAACGCGGCCTTCCGCTTCGCCGCGTAAAGGGATGCCGCATTTTGCGCCAAAGCCCAATTGTAACGCCCAATCGATTATGGGTTGTGCGCCGGTTCTGATCCCAACCTGATAAAACCAGGTGTCGCACGATTCGGTGAGCGCCTGCACAAAGTTCAAGGCGCCGCGATTGCCCTTTTTCCAATTGTGAAAAGTGACGTTGCCAATCTGAATTGACGGAACGCATTCGTAGCGATCATCCGGCTGGACGGCACGGCTTTCGAGCGCGGCAATTCCAACCGCAACCTTGAATGTAGAGCCCGGTGGATAGGAGGAACGATACGCTCGTGGCAAAAGCGGAATGTCTGGATCGTTCTGCAAGATTTTGAGCTGCTCAGCCGAGATCGACGGTACAAATAGATTTGGATCGAAGGTAGGCCAGGAGGCCAACGCCAGAATGTCGCCATTGTT
>Ga0137369_10006601_pt1 | contig 11700 bp, 12 predicted proteins | sample SagtaG_12_FD_104918 | JGI IMG/M metagenome (GOLD analysis project Ga0137369, IMG submission 104918) | Vadose zone soil microbial communities from Sagehorn Ranch, Mendocino, California, USA - Sage1_L_113_16 metaG | ecosystem: Environmental > Terrestrial > Soil > Vadose zone | place: USA... | reverse complement strand
GCCGCCGCGCAAAGCGCAAGAACGCGTTCGAGCCGACGTCGTACCCCAGCCGCCGCGCCGTCGCGACGAGGCGAGCACGGTCGTCGTCGATCGACCAGCCGAGCCGATCGCCAACCACGAACAGCTTCGAGTACTTCACACCGACAGCGCGTCGAGGTAGCGGTCGGCAACGCCCGCGAGCGACGGCACTTCGATGCGCGCCCGCCGCTCCTCCAGCTCGTCGCGCAAGCGCGCGAGCACACCGGGGAGCTCCTCCGGCTCGTCGAAGCCGATGCCGCCTTCGCCGACGAGCTCCGGATGTCCACCGGAGCGGAGGAACGCGGCCGGCAGACCGCAGGCGAGCCCCTCGAGCAGCGCGTTCGAGCACGGGTCGTCGCGGCTCGCGGCGAGGTAGATGTCGTGCGCGCGCAACACGTCGGCGAGCGGCTCGGACGCGAGCGGTCCGACGACGCGAATCCGCTCGAACTGCTGTTCCGTGTTGCCGGCGAACGTGACCTCGAACGCGTCGTGATCGAGGTTGCGATCGAGCCACGCGAGGATGTCGCTGCCCTTGCGCGGGTTGCCCGACCAGCTCGTCGAAATGACGCGCAGGGGCTCGTGGCGCTCGCGCTGAGCCGGCGAATGGAAGATCGCCGGGTCAACCGAGTTGCGCACGACGACTGGGTTGCGCAGCTCGAGCCCTAGCTCGCGATGCTTGGCGAGGCTGAACTCCGACTGGAGGATGGTCGTGTCGGCGAGCTCGTTGATCGCAGCGATACGGCGATCGGTGCCGTCGTCGAAGCCGCGGTAGACGCCGACCGGCCCGTCGACACGGTGCACCATGCGCACCTCGTCGCGCGCGAACCGCCGCAAGCGGCGGAAGTCGAAGTTGAACGAGTTGTAGAGGCACGCCGGCGTCCCGCCCGAGAGCCGGTTCTTCTCCACGGAGAGTCCACGCCGTTCAAGCTCGCCGACGAGCGCGAGCAGGAACTGGTTACCGCCGCCGTACGGAGGCCGGTGGAACTCGTGGAACACGGCGACGTCGCTGCGGTGGCAGCGCGAGGTGACCCAGTCGCGCTCGGTCTGCGCACGCCGCAGCACTGTGTTTACGAGGGCTCGCGCTCCCATGCTCGGGACAGAATGTCCCAAAGCGCGTCGATGTACTGCCCCCAACTGAAGTCGCGCTCGACCATTTCGCGGCCCTGGACGCCGAGGTCACCTGGGTTGGAGAGTACGTCCAGCAGTGCCCGCTCGAATGCATCGGGGTCGCCGGGGTCGACGAGCCGGCAGTTGACGCCGTCCTCCAGCCCGTAGCCATCGGCGATCGCGTCCGTGCGGGAGACGACGACGGGCTTCGCCAGCGCCATCGCCTGCAGCAACACCGTCGTGGCGCCGCTGTAGCTGTTCGGGCGTACGGGCAGTGCGACTACGCGGGCGCGCGCGAGCCGGTCGCGTACCTCCTCGAGCGAGATGTCGCTCTCGACCGCCACGTGTGCCGGCAACGCTCCAAGAGCCATGACTTGCTCTTTCGTCGCGACGATCCGGAACGTGAGCTCAGGCCGGCGCAGCGCAACCGCTTTCAGCAGCTCGAAGTCGCGGCGCGGATCGGCGCCGACTGCGACGACGTCGATGTCAGGCGTGCTGTGAGAAGGACGGAACGCCTCGGTGTCGACGCCGAACGGCACGAAGACGATCTCGGGCGCGTCCGAACCGATCCAGTCGCGGAGCCAGTCCGCCTCGGCTCGCGAGTACGTGACGATCGTGTGCGCACAGCGAAGCGCGCTCGCATAGAGACGCCGCCGCCGCACCTGAGTCAGCCGCTCGGGAAGCCCGATCGGCGTGTATACGAGCGGCGGCCCCAAGAGACCCGCGCGCTTCAGTAACAGCAACGGAAGAGCGAGCGTGTCGGCGGTCGCAAACACGACGTCCGCCCTCTTCGCGGCACGCAGGGAGGCAAAAGCCGATGCGAAGTCGCCGCCGTATCCGCCCAGCAAGTCCACGAGCGTGTTCGTGAGCTTTCCCAGTACGCGCGCCCACACCGGCGGCCCGGCGCGCTCGAGGTTGTGACACACCTCCGCGCCGCGCTCCCGGACCTCGTCGAGGCCGAACAGGCGGTACCGGTCGAGCACTCCCGGCGAACGGAGCGCAGCTCGTCGGTCCGGCGCGTCCCGGAAGGCGAAGAACACCGTCGGCATTAGCGCTCTTTCCGCAGCCTGAAGACGAGCCTTGCCACGTCCGTCCCCTGCTCGTTCGTCGGAGCGTGCGGGGGCTGCTCCTCGCCCAGCAGCTCTTCGCCGATCTTCCGGCCGAAGACCTCGCGCAACTCCTCAAGGCCCGAGAAGACGACGCGATCGGCTGCGCTGCGCTGCGTCCGGACAGGCACCTCGACGCCGACGACCGCGCCGTCACGCGCGACGCGACCGATCTCGCGCACGACTCGACCGACGTCGTACGAGTGCTCGAGCGAGTGCGACGCGTAGACGACGTCGAACGAGTCGTTGGAGAACGACATCTGGTGCATATCCATGACGAGGATGTCCTCTCGCTGGGAGAACACGTCGATGCCGACGACGTCCTCGAAGCCGCGCTCCCGAAACCGGTCGAGCTCGAGCGCATTGCGGCACCCGACGCAGAGCACCGATCCGCCCGACGGCTGGGCGTCCGCGACCCGGTTGATCAACGTCACCGCGCCGACGCCGGGGTCTGTCTCGCGCTTCGACAGCGTCCGGCGCAGCTGGGTCGCAAGGTAGTCACGGTACTCCGGCGGCTGGCTCTTGCCGAGCCGGCGCAGGACAAGCCAGTGCGGCGTTTCCATCAGCTGGCGCGCACCCGTTCGCAGGCGCGTCCGGACACCCGGGCGATGGAGGCGCATGCGTCGATCGTACGTGTCGGCGGCAGGCTCATCTAGCATCGCCCGGGTGAGCCAGACCAAGCTCGAACCGCCCAGCGAGCAAATCGTCGCGGAAGCCGCAGACGACGAGCAGCATCTTCGGCCCGACCGCCGCACCGTCGTCATCCGGCCGGCGAAGCGCTGGCCGCACCTCGACCTCCGTGAGTTGTGGCACTACCGCGAGCTCCTGTTCAGGCTCGTCTGGCGCGACATCGTCGTCCGATACAAGCAGACGTTCCTGGGCGTGGCCTGGGGGGGGCTCGTCCGGGCGATGACGACGACCGTGTACGTGATCGTCTTCGGCAAGTTCGCGAACTTCCCGCACGGCAACACGCCCTACCCCAGCCTGACAGCTGCCGGTGTGATCCCGATGCAGTACTTCGTCTCGGCGGTGACCTCGTCGAGCACGAGCCTCGTGTCGAACCTGTCGCTCGTGACGAAGGTGTACTTCCCCCGCGTCCTACTTCCGTTGGCCGCCGTGGTCGTACCTATCGTCGACTTCCTCATCGCCTTGCCGGTGCTCCTCGTGCTGATGGGCATCTACGGCACCTGGCCCGACAGTGCTGCAGTCGTGCTCGCGCCCGCGTTTCTCGCGCTGGCGTTCATCACCGCCCTCGGCATCGGCTTCCTGCTGTCGACACTCACCGCACGCTGGCGCGACGTGCCCTACATGATCCCGGTCTTCCTGCAGATCCTGCCTCTTGTCTCCGGGGTGATGTACGCACTCGACCAGATCCCGACGAAGTGGCAGTGGGCATTCGCCGTCAATCCGATGTCTGCCGTGATCGCCGGCTGGCGCTGGGCCATCCTGAGCGAAACGGCGCCGCAACTGGGTCAGACGGCTGTGAGCGTTTCAGTGGCGCTGCTGCTGTTCGCCCTCGGTCTCGCCGTCTTCCGTACCTACGAGCCGCGGTTCGCGGACACGATCTGATGTCGCTCGCGATCGAGGCGCACGAGCTCTCCAAGCGCTACCGCATCGGCCAGATGCAGGCGGCCTACGGCACACTACGTGACTCCTTAAGCCGCATCGCCGCCCGGCGGGCGGGTCGCGAGGAGAAGCACGCGCGCCAGGAGATCTGGGCGCTCCGCGACGTCAGCTTCAGCGTCCCTGAAGGAGAGGTCCTCGGCGTGATCGGACGCAACGGCGCGGGCAAGTCGACGCTGCTCAAGATCCTGACGCGGATCACGACGCCGACCTCAGGGTGCGCGGTGATCCGCGGGCGCGTCGGGAGCCTGCTCGAGGTGGGCACTGGCTTCAACCCGGAGCTGACCGGCCGGGAGAACGTCTTTCTCAACGGGTCGATCCTCGGCATGAAGCGCCGCGAGATCCAGCGCAAGCTGGGCGACATCGTCGAGTTCTCCGGGATCGACAAGTTCATCGACACGCCAGTGAAGCGCTATTCGAGCGGGATGCACGTGCGGCTCGCGTTCTCCGTCGCCGCGCATCTCGAGCCGGAGATCCTCCTGGTCGACGAAGTCCTCGCCGTCGGCGACGCCGAGTTCCAGCAGCGCTGCCTCGGACGAATGGAGGACTTCAGCGGCACGGGCCGCACGGTCTTGTTCGTCTCGCACAACATGCAGACGATCAACCAGCTGTGCAACCGCGTCATCTGGCTCGACGAGGGAGCGATCGCGGAGGACGGTGAGCCCTCAAAGGTGGTGACGCACTACCTGCACAGCACGTCGTACGCGAGCGGCGCCCACATCTCGTGGCCAGATGACGAGACCGCGCCCGGCGACGACCTCGTGCGGCTCCTTGGCGTCCGGGCGATCGACGAGGGCGGCAACACGACGGACGCGGTCGACGCCCGCGATCCGACCGGGATCGAGATTCGGTATCGCGTCCTTCGACCGGGGCCTGGCGTCTTCACCAAGATCAGAGTCCGCGACCGCCGCAGCGACATCGCGTTCAACGCGATGGACGTCGCGTCGCATCCAGAAGATTCCTCGGAGCCGGGCCTCTACACGGCGACAGCGTGGATTTCCGGGAACCTCCTTAATGAAGGGACGACGACGGTTGACGTCGCCGTATGTACGCTGCGCTCGCCGAAGCTCCACCAGCGCGCTGCGCGCTACGAGGCCGTGCTGTTTACCGTTTTCGACCCCGGCGATGGGGACAGCGCGCGAGGGCGTTTCACCGGCCAGATCAGCGGTGTCGTGCGGCCGCGCCTGGAGTGGTCGGTCGAACGCGTCGGTTGAAGCGGCTGATCCTCCTCCGGTTCCACAAGGCACCGCTTGTCTGCCGCTCGAAGGTGTCCCTGCTACGCACGCTGAACCCGGGAGTTCGGGTCTATGGAGTCTGCGGCGGAGACCAGTTCCTGCTCCGCCTCGCCGGCAAGCAGCTGGTCGGGCTCGACGGGCTCTACGCGTCGCGCACGAGCGCCCGTTACTGGATGGACCTCGACTTCGTGGTGGCTGCGTGGTACCGCGACGTGGGATCGAAGATTCCCTTCGACGTGCTCCACCTGGTCGAGTGGGACCTCCTGCTGCTCGAGCCGCTGGAGACGCTGTACGCCTCGGTCCCCGAAGGAGCCGTCGGCCTCACCGCTCTGACCCCGGTCTCGGAGCTCGAGTCGGAGTGGACATGGTTGCGACGCGAAGAGAGCCGCCGGGAGTGGGAAACGCTGCTCGCCCGTGCGCGCACCGAGTGGGGATACGACGGGATTCCGTACGGCTGCGTCGGCCCCGGGCCGTGCTTCCCCCGGTCGTTCATCGAGGCGTACGCCGACATCGACCCGCCTCTTCTGTCCCACGATGAGCTCCGCCTGCCGCTGTTCGCCCAGATCCTGGGCTTCCCGCTCGCCGATACGTGCCTTCGCGGTCCGTGGCGAGGCGAGCGCGAGGATCCCTTCTTCCACTTCCGCGGTCAGGAGATCGAGTTGAGCGCCATTCAGGCCGAACTCGCGAAACCGGACGGCTGGCGCGCCTTTCACCCCGTGCGCGCCAGGTTGGATCCAGAGCGGATCCTGAGCGGGCCCGGCTAGCTCTTCCGCAGGGCGTACTGTCCGCCTGCATCCACCCGCACGGCGTCGCTCGCAACGACCGTGTGGAAGGCGTCGATCGCACGAGTCGGACTGAGCATCGGGTCCTCGTAGTCCAGTCCGTAGTCGTCGAACACGATCAGACCTTCGGGGGCGAGCAATTTCCAGGCTTGCGCTGCGTCGGAGAGGACGTCGAGGGCCATGTGCGACGCATCGACGTAGATGAAGTCGAAGGTCGCTTGCTCATCGACGAGCCGTGGCAGCACGTCGGAGGTGCGGCCGGTGAGCCTGCGGACGCGGGTCGGATCGACAAGTGCAACGTTTCGATCGAACCGTCCTTCGAGGTCGGCGATGTCGAACCAGTTGAACGTGTCTACGCACGTGACGTGCGCGTCGGGGAGCCGCCACAGGAGGTAGCAGGCCGAGAGACCCTCGAACGAGCCGAGCTCCAGGACACGCGCAGCCCGTTGCTCGAGCGGCTGGAGCAGGCGATCCCAGACCGGTATGTGGACCGTGAACCAGTCGTGTTCGAACTCGCCTCTTTCGAGGACGTCCCTCGCGAATGGGATCGGTACGGTGTTGTCCTCAAGGACAGTTCGGCGGAGCATGCCGAGCCGGCCGCGCCTAATGCGAGAAAACAAGCCAGTCATGGATCTCGCGTGGCCGACGGGAGATGAAGCGTTGTGTGTACTCGGGCTTGACGACGACCGTCAGGCCGTGTTGTGCGGCTACCCGCTCCACCGTGTCAAATTTGAACCAAGAAACATCCGGATACTGCCACTCGGCGTCCATCGAGTCGTCGCCGTCCGGCGCGCCCGGGCTTCCGTAGGCATTGCCCTCAGCCAGTCGAATGGACGCGAGAATTCGTCCCTGTGACTGCAAGACGCGTGCCACGTTGCGTATGAACTCCTCCAGCTGCCGGTGTGCACAGTGGGAGAGGACCGAGTGGGCGAGCACGTAGTCAAACACGCGCCCCGTGCTGCTCGCGTCGAAGTCGGTTCGCCCTAGGAACGGCGGCCGGCTGGTCGCGACGACGACGCGCACGCGCCAATCGGTCATCGCCGCGTCGAGCAGCCAGCGGTTGGGCTCGATGCCGACATAGTGATGGCGGTCGAGGTATCGCATTACGGGCAAGCCAGCACTGAGGCAGCCGCACCCCACCTCCAGGACCTGCGACCGCGGCACGCACCCTTCGAGTTTCAAGAGCTCGAGCTGGAGCTGGAGCTCGCCGCTGGCGCGACTGGTTGCGACGTAACGCTGAGCCTCCGCGAGCGAACTCGGTGGTGCCAATTACGTCAGCGCGTAGCGCTGCGCCTCGGTCAGCGCCGCGCCGTTGCTCGGAACGAAGGCATAGTTGCGCTCCGAGAGCGCTTTCAGCGAGGCCGGCGAGTCCCAGGTAAAGGTCGCCAGCGCTCGCGGCTTGCCGCTTGCGAAGCCGCCGCGGTGGAAGCCGGACGTGTTGCAGAAGATCAGCGTGCCCTTCGGCGCTGTGAAGGTGACCGCACGATCGCCGATTCGCTCCGCGAGCTCGTCCTCGGGCGGGTAGTTGTCGCCGAGCGGACGCCACGGCCAGTGGGCCTCCAGCTCGCCTCCTGGCGCGCTACGCGGAACGTACTCGAACGGCCCGGCCTCCTCGTCGACGTCGACTAGGTAGAGAAATGCCTTGAGCAGATGGCGGTCGTTGAAGTCGCGGTGCCAGCGCTGCGACGAGCGGCGTTCGTCGCTGCCTGCGGGCGGCGTGTACCAAACGTCGACGTACTCGAGCTTCGACCACATCTCGAGGTAGGCGTTCGCGATGTCGAGCAAGCGGGGATTTGCGCCTAGCCGCAGCCACGGGTCCTCGAGGCCGAGCTGGACGCCGGATGAGTACTTCCGGACGACGAACTCCTTTCCCGCTCTGCGACGCAGCGTCGACTCGCCTCCCTCCTGCTCGCGAGCCAGGCCGGCCTCCGTGTCTGCGATGAACCGTTCGGCATCCTGCTCGAGCTCGTTCCAGATCGTCGGGTCCGAGACCAGGTCGCGCAGTGGCAGCGTGGCATACCCCTCGTCACGCAGGCGATCCAGGATGCCCCGCTGCTTCTCGTCGAGAGCCGGCGGCTCGTGCGCGTAGCGCCGCCTGCTGGCGCGGTTCGCGAGCAGCCGGTCGTGCAGCTCGTAGGTGGCAACGACGCCCCTCCGCTCGAGCCCGCTGGCGACGCGATGCACTCGTGCGGCGAACTTTGTCCGTGTCCGGTGCACGGCGCGAACCCTAGCGGCCGAGGAACGGGGCAGCGTCGATCGCCACGCGCACGCCGCGGGCGTACCACTCGCGCTTCCAGTTCGTGGCATCCGGGCCGCGCGCCGAGCGCCGGGCAAGCCGCTTCAATGCCCCAACCGGCCCCCGGTCGTACTGGCCCGACTCGTCGAGGTTCAGGCGCGCGGTCCCGCTTTCGGCGCTCGACCGTGGCAGGAAGCAGACGTGGAGGCACCGCAGCGGATCGGTGTCCCAGGTTGTGTCGGCCGCCAGATCCCGACGCGACTCCCAGTGCTGCTCGGGTTTGAACACGACGTTTCCGGCCTGAAGGGGGTCAGGACTTTCTCCCCAGGACTCGACGGCGCCGAAGTTGAACAGCTTCGTGATGGGGCGCGACGGTGGCGCGAGCCAGCCCGACGCCGTCCCCCCGGAGATGTCGAGCTCGTTGCAATTCAGGACGTGAGCCTTCAGCCTGAACACGTCGGAGTGGGCGCCCTCGAGCAGATCGCGGCGAAGCTGCGCGAGGCCTGCTGGGTCGTAGAGCTCGTCGCCGTCCACTCCGATCACCCACGTGTCGCTGCCCGCATACGGCGCGAGCAGCCGGTGCGCGATCGCCGAGCGCCGTGAGCGTCGAACCTCCAAGTGGTCCAGCTCGCCCGCCAGGGCGCGCAGGATCTCCCAGGTTCGATCGGTCGAGACGTGGTCGACGGCGTGGATGCGGTCGCAGAACGCGGCCACGTTGCGAATCGACTGCTCGACGAACAGGTCCTCGTTGCGCACGAGGACGCTGCCGACGATCTGCGTCATTGCTCCTCGAGCGAATGCAGCCGCTGCTCGATCCCGTCGAGCCGACGCTGCGCCCGGACAGCGTAGGCCTCACCGAGAACGCCGGCTTCGACCGCGTACGCGGCATCGTCGGCAATCGTCGGTGATGGGAACGACAGCCTCTGCCCGCGCTCCGACGGCAGGGCGAAGCACCGCCCCGGCGCCTTGGCGGCGAGGCTGCGAAGCGCGTCCCGCAGACGTGTGTCGATCACCATCGTCCCCGCATCGACACCTCGCGCCACCGCCTCGTCGTCGACCACGAGTGACTCGTGCTGCTGCTCGATGCGACCGCTCTGGAGTGCGTCGTACCCCTTCAGGTGGTAGCCGGTGCCCGATCGCTCGATGTGCTTCGTGAACGCTTCGCCCTGGAGCTCGACCTTGCGCATCCATTGCGCACGTGAGCGCAGCGGGAAGTGCAATACCTCGATTGGATGCCACGTTGTCAACGGCAGCAGCGGGCTGTCGGCCAGGGCGTGGTTTCCGCGCGCGACATTGACCTTCGGATCGGCGCGGTGCGCGACCTTGACGACAGGGCGATAGAAGCTCGTCGGATCGTTGATCGGTGCTTGCTGCGACAAGCGCGCGGTCATCCGCTCGGCGAAGAACGACGCATCGTCCGGCCGCGGGACGAACGAGCGCCAGAAGGCCTGCACGACCCCGTACGTGTCGGGCACGGCGGAGAGAACCTCCTTCAGCGAGCCGCCGCGTGGCCACCAGAACTCGTCAGCGTCGGTGTTGATCACCCAGCCCGCGCCGTATTCGGTCGCCGCCAAGCGCGCCATACGGGTGACCCACTCGCCTTGGCGGAGGCCCTCGGCCGGCTCGCGAATCAGGTGGAGGACGCCGTCTCGTTCGTACGCCTCGAGGATCTCCGTCGTCCCGTCTTGGGAGTTGTTGTCCGTGGCGATGACGAAATCGACGCCCGCGTTCAGGTGAAACGCGACCTGGGCGTCGATGACGTCGGCCTCGTCCCGAGCGAGCACGGTGAGGACGAGCCTCATCGCGCCTCGGACGAGTTACGGCGAAGCAGCTTCTTCGCAGCGCCGCGCAACTTGCTCTCGATACGCACACTCGGCCGCCGCTCGATCGTGAGCAGGCGCTGCTCGAGCGTGTCCAGCCGACGCTGCAGACGAACGACGTCCGCTTCGCCGAGCGCCGCCACGTCGACGGCGTAGGCCGCCTCGTCGACAACCGTCGGTCGAGGGAAGGTGAGCTGTTCCCCTTCGCGCAGCGCGCGGAGCGCATCACGAAGGCGGTTGTCGATGACGAGCGATCCCTCCTCGAGACCACGCTCGAGCGCCTCGTCGTCGACAACGAGCGACCCGTAGACCTCCTCGAGCCGGCCCTCGTCGATGAGCGCGCGAACGCGGTCGTAGTACGGGCTCGGCGTCTGCCCAGGCCCGGTCTGCTGATGTGAGTACTTCCGTTCGCATTGCTCGAGGCTGCGCACGGGAAAGTGGAAGAACTCGATCGGGTACCAGCCGCGCAATGGAATCAGCGGCGAATCGATCAAACGCTGCGCACCGATGGAGACGTTCACGTTCGGGTCGGCTCGATGGATGATCTTCAGGTTCGGCCGGAAGAGGCTCCTCGGGTCGTTGATCGGCGCGGAGGTGGACATCCGCACGGTCATGCGCTCGGCAAATGGCGAGCCGTCGTCCGGCCGCGGCACGAAGTGCCGTAGCAGCGCCCGGACGATGCCGTAGCGGCTCGGGATCGATGCGAGCACGTCCGTCAGCGAGTCACCGCGGGGCCACCAGAACTCGTCGGCGTCGCTATGGATGACCCAATCTGCCCCGAACTCGGTCGCCGCCAGCCGACCCATCCGCGTGATCCACTCCGCCTGCTGGAGGTACTCGCCGTCCTCACGAATCAGATGCAGCTGGCCTGCCTTCGCATATGACTCGAGGATCTGGGTCGTTCCGTCCTGCGACAGGTTGTCGGTCGCGATCACAAAGTCGACGCCGGCATTGAGGTGAAACCTGATCTGCGCATCGACGATGTCGGCCTCGTCGCGTGCGAGGAGTGTCATCACGAGTTTCATCGCCACGAAAGACTAAAGCGCAACCGGCTGCCGCACCTTCCGCGCGACGACCGTGACGATGTCCAAGAGGTTCAAAGGCACGCTGTAGCGGCCAAGACGAGAGCTCGCGATGCGCCGGGCTGCCGCCGCGGTCAGAGCGGTCCTCGCCCCACGATCGAACTTGTAGGCGAGATGCGCAAGGGAGTAGCGAGATCCCGGATGCCCAAGGCACGCGACCTCGAAGCCGCTGCGATCGAGGAGGCTGACCAGGGTGCGCGCACTGAAGAAGAAGTTGTGATGACGGGGGGTGAGCAGGTGCCAACGCGAGCGCGAGAGCCGTGCAGCGACGGAGTCGAGGTCACCTGTGCTCAGCGCGACGATTCCCCCTGGCGCAAGGAGTTCGTTGCTCCCCGCCAGCTCGCCCGGGGGGTCGAGCGAATGCTCTATGTAGTCCCACATCGTGACGGCCGTGAAGGCACCGCGCTCTTCGACGTCGGAAACCTCGCCAACACGCAGAGGAACGCCGAGCTCGCGGCGCCCCCACTCGACCATGTGCGGCGCAACGTCGATTCCCTCGGCTTCCCATCCGGCTTGGACCGCCTCGTCGACGAAGAAGCCCGCGGCTGCACCGACATCGAGCAGTCTCCCTCGCGAGGGTGCGAACCGCTCGATCAGCGAGAGGCGCCGTCTCGCCGTCTCCCTGTGCCGTTCGGCATCACCGAGGTAATCCGAGTAGCCGTCGACCGGGTGCTCCGCGCGATGCTCGAAG
>Ga0137369_10006586_pt1 | contig 11712 bp, 12 predicted proteins | sample SagtaG_12_FD_104918 | JGI IMG/M metagenome (GOLD analysis project Ga0137369, IMG submission 104918) | Vadose zone soil microbial communities from Sagehorn Ranch, Mendocino, California, USA - Sage1_L_113_16 metaG | ecosystem: Environmental > Terrestrial > Soil > Vadose zone | place: USA... | reverse complement strand
TCTTCGACCCGCCCTGGTCCCCGGAGATGATGTCCGAGGACGCGAAGTTCGCGCTCGGGTTCTGAGGCGGCGAATCCGCTGCTCCTGCGCGGTTTCTGACGCTGACGCGCTTCCGGCGTCACCCGGCGATGCACCCGTGGTGTACCCAACTGAGCCCGCGGTGGGCGATTTCAGCAGCGCCGTGAGCCTGTCCGCGGCGTCGTGCGCGTGAATGCGGGAGCGACGCTGTAGGCGTCCGCCATCCGAGCGCAGGGCTACCGTCGCCGCGTGGCAACGCAGGCAGTCTTCTATCGGGCGCCGGATGGGTCTGAGCCGGTCGGCGAGTTCCTCGATAGGGAGTTTCCGGTCGAGCCGCGGAAGAAGAAGCCCAGCGCGCGCGAGGCTCAGGCTGCGGCGAGGAAGCGAGCGACGATCGACCTGCAGATCGATCGGCTGAACGGGCTCGCCGACAAGGACCCGCCCCTTCCCTTCCCGCACACCTCGCAGATCGATGGGCCCCTCCGCGAGCTCCGCTGCCACTACGGCCGCGCCCATTACCGGATCCTCTACCGGCGCTCGGGGAACCTATTCGTGCTGCTTCACATGATCCGCAAGACGACTCGCGCCGTTCCGCAGGCGGATATCGAGATCGCCAAGGAGCGGTGGGATGACTTCAAAGCTCGGATGGACGCGAAGAAGCGTGTTCCGCCGCGAGCTGCGGGCCAGGACGCGCCATAATTCCATCCGATGTGTTTAGCAGTTTTGCTAAGCTTATCTACACGCTTCAGTAGCGGATCGGACGGAAATGGCTAGGAAGATGCAATCCCCAATTGGCGCCTCACACAGCAAGGCCATGGAGAAGCGGGCTCGGAAGAGCGCCGCGTATCGCGCCGCCCTCGAAGAGCAACTCCCCTACGAGCAGTTCGCGCGGCTGGTGATTCGAAAGCGGATGCAGCTCGGCCTTACCCAGCAGGAGCTGGCCGAGAGGATGGGGACCAGCCACTCGGTGATCTCACGGCTCGAGAGCGGCCAGCACCGCTTCAGCTTTGCGACGATGCGCAAGCTCGCCCAGGCCCTTGAGACGCACCTCGTCTACGGCTTCCAGGACGAGGCGCCCGGTCGCGGGTCGAAGCGAGCTCCGAAGCGCGAGCTCGTCGTCGCCCCCTAAGCCGAGCCCACTCCTGGATTGCTCAGCCGGCGTCCTTCGGGCGCCGGCGCTTCCGCTTGCGGCGTGCACCCGACCGCGCACCGAACTCGGAAGTTCGTGCGTCAATGAGAGCACCTGAGGTGCCGTGGTCGTCGCCTGCGGAGGCGTCGTCAGGTGCCTCGGCCGATGATGACGTCCGAGGACGCGAAGTTCGCGCTCGGGTTCTGATCTCGCTTCGCTAAGCGGTATCTGACGGGTGGCCCCAACGGCCACCGAAAGTTACCAAAAATCGTCTTTTTCGGCAACTTTCGTCGGTAGACTCCTTGGGCATGAACAGCACCGAACGCAAGCTGGAGCGCCTGGAGCAGATTGCCCGCCTCCGCCGGGCTCAGCAACGTGCTGCGCGGGATCGGGACATCGCCACGGTCCGTGCCGAGTTGGAGCGCGAGCTCGGCGAAACCGTGTCGCAACGTCTCGCGGCCCGGTTCCTGGGCGTGAGCCACACTGCCCTGCGGCGTTGGATCAAAGCGGGTGACTTGCCGCTCGTGTTCAGCGCGAGCGGCCGTCAGGAGGTCCCGGTCTCGGGTCTACTCGATCTCTACGAGAGGGTGGAGCGTGGACGACTTCACGGCCATCGACGCAGACATCACCTGGAGCCAGTCCTGGTAGAAGGACGCGAACGCGCAGGCAGGGTCAGGGCTGATGAAGTCGCGCCTGAAAGCTCGGGTGAGAACGGACACAGCGCGGCCGATCGGAGGGCTCTCGCCTATCACCGGGCCGTCGCGAAGCGCCTCAATCGCAAGATGATCGACGAGGCCCTGCACCGTGTCTGGAAGTGGCGCGCCGAAGGCAAGCTGAATCCGCGCTATGCGGACGAGTGGGAGAGCATCCTGCGGCGTCCGGTTGCTGATGTGCGTCAGGCGATTGCGAGCGATAGCGCTCGGGCCCGAGATCTCCGACAGAGCTCGCCATTCGCAGGCATGTTGAGCGAGCCCGAGCGACGCCGCATACTCGAGCTCACCCGCTGATGCGACGCGCGGACCTGGAGCACGTGATTGCCGCGGCGGCGAACGTGCTCGGAGAGGACGCTTTCGTTGTTATCGGCAGTCAGGCGATCCTTGGCCCCTGCCCGCGAGCTGTTCCCCATTTAGGCCGACGAGGCGAGGATGGCTATCTGCAACCCCATTGCGAGCGCGCGCTCGGCCGTGGCTACTTCCCGACCTTGACTTGCGAGCCCGAGATCTTGTAGCCCCCTCCCGTGGCCTTCCCGGAGTAGCTGAGCTCCGCGCTGCTGTCGGTCGCGGAGTCCACGGTCATGGTCATCGTGCCGGAGGCATCCTTCGAGGAGAACTCGCAGTCGAAGCTGTCTCCCTTCTCGAGCGGAACGGAGTCCGGGCAGTCGAGGGTCAGGGGCGGTCCCAACGCGGCGTTCTCGATCGCCGACTCCACCGCCGTGCCGCTCCCCGCCGCGCCCGTCGCGCCGGTCGCGGCCGCGCCCTCCTCGCCGGTCACGCTCGTCGTCTCGTCGTCGCCCCCGCATGCGGCGAGGCCCAAGCCGGCGAGACACAGGGCCAGCAGGGCAAGCAAGCGAACGTTCATACAGATCCTCCCTCGGGGTCTTGGGGGCCGCAGCCTAGCTGCTCCGGTTCGCGCTCGGGTTCTGAGCGCAAGATCACAGATTCTTCATTTAGCCTTCATCGAATCCTGGTAGAAGAAGGTTTCGATGCCTGCCACGCTTGAAAAGCCGGCGCCGGGCACAGCGGCCCGGAGCCCCATACAACGCAGACCGGCCGCAGCCGACCGTGCCGGGGAGCCGACCGCGGCCGCACGCCCCGCGGCCGCGCGGCCCGTGTTCGTCTCGCACGGGCGCGCCCGCCACCGGCTCGTGCAAGCCGGGGCAGTGGTCGCGGCGTGCCTGGTGGTCGGCTGGCTGGCCGCGCTTGCTGCGGGCGTCGTCGGGTTCGACGGCCTGCCCCAGCTTCCGGCCGTGGGAGACCTGCATCGCGCACCGGCCGGGCACGACCACGGGCAGCTGGCCGGTGTCCCGCACGACGCGGGGGCATCTGTGGCCGCCAATGCGAACGCAGGGCCGGGCGACTCCGGCGCAAGCAAGTCCGATAACTCGAGCCCCAACTCGAATGGCGACAGCGCCGCGGGTGGGACGCCGGCAGGCTCGGCGGGCGACGGATCGTCCGGTACCGACGGCTCGAGCGGCTCGGATTCCGGGACGACGTCCCCGCCCGCCGACGCCACGGCCCCAGGCGAGACCGACGCTGGGTCCGCGACCTCCCCGCCGGGCGAGAGCGGCGACCACGCCCCGGTACCGACCGGCCCCCCTGCCTATCCGCCGGGCTACGCCCACGGGCTCGCGAAGTAGCGCCGAGCAGCCACCCGAGGCGGGGTAGGGTAGGAACGAGCCCAAGGGTTCGTCGGAAGGCTCGATGAGGACCCCGATGCGCCGCAGACTGCAGGCGAGAGCCCGGATGGCGCGGCGGATCGAGCGCCCGCCCGCTCACTGGTCGCTGCTCGCGATCTGCCTCGGGGGTCTCGCGCTTCTGCTCGTCGCCCAGGGCCTTTCGACCCAGAACACCGGAACGAGCGCAACCCCGGCCGACACGGGGGCGGCGATCTCCGCGCTGCACGGGCGCGCCGCGATCTGGGGAGCGGCGGACGGCGAGCTGGTGCCGCGCGAGGGAGCCGTTCGGCACCGGGTGGCGCTGACGTTCGACGACGGCCCCGACCCCCGCTGGACCCCACGGATCGCTGCCACCCTCCAGGATCTCGGCGTCCCGGCCACCTTCTTCGTGGTCGGAAACCGGGTGGTCCGCCATCCCGGCATCGTCGGTGACCTGGCCGACGAGGGATTCGGCCTCGGCAACCACACCTTCACCCACGCCGATCTCTCCACGCTGCCCGACTGGCAGCGCGATCTGCAGATCTCGCTCACCGAGGGCGCGATCGCGGGCGCGGCGGACATCCGCCCCAGGCTGGTGCGCCCGCCGTACTCCAGCCGGGCGGACGCGGTGACCCCCGATCAGGCCCAGATCATGGAGACGCTCGCCGACGAGGGCTATTTGGTGACGCTCTCCAACTTCGACTCCGGAGACTGGCAGCGCCCGGGGGCCGGGAAGATCGTCCGCAACGCCACCCCTCCCGGCGACCGGGGAGGGGTCATCCTGTTCCACGACGGGGGCGGCGATCGCTCGCAGACCGTTCGAGCCCTCAAGCGGCTCGTGCCCCTGCTGGAGCGGCGCGGCTTCCGGTTCGTCCCGCTCTCCAAGCTCGCTGGCCTCCCAGAGGACGAGCTGGCCCCCGGCGCCGACCCGTCCCAGCACCTGCGGGGCGAGCTGCTGATCGGCTCGCTGACCGTCGCGCGCTGGGTCGTCGCGGTGCTGATCGCGCTGCTCATCCCGCTCGCTGCCCTCGCCGTGCTGCGGGCAATCGTGGTCGCCGTCGTGGCACGCCGCCACGCTCGCGGTTGGCGCCGGCCCGCGGGTGGCGGCTCCGGGCTGCCCGACGTCTCGATCGTCGTTCCCGCCTACAACGAGTCGGCCGGGATCGAGCGCGCCGTGAAGTCGCTGGTGGAGGTCGACTACCCGGCGCACGAGGTCGTCGTTGTGGACGACGGATCCAGCGACGGCACCGGTGAGATCGTCGAGCGCCTCGAGCTGCCGGGCGTCCCGGTCCTGCGCCAGCCCAACTCCGGAAAGGCGGTGGCGCTGAGCACCGGGTTCGCTGCCTCCTCGGGCGAGATCGTGGTCACCGTCGACGCCGACACCGTGTTCGAGAGGGAGACGCTGCGGCGCCTGGTCGAGCCCCTCGCCGATCCGCGCGTCGGCGCGGCGGCGGGCAACACGAAGGTCGGCAACCGCGGCGGCATCCTGGGCCGCTGGCAGCACATCGACTACGTGACCGGCTTCAACCTCGACCGCCGCCTCTACGACGTGCTCCAGTGCATGCCGACGGTCCCCGGGGCGGTTGGGGCCTTCCGGCGCAGCGCGGTAAAGCAGGCCGGCGGCTTTACGACCCATACCCTCGCCGAGGACACCGACCTGACGATTGCCGTCGGCCGCGCCGGCTGGAAGGTGATCTACGTCGAGCAGGCCCGCGCCTGGACCGAGACCCCTCCGACGCTGGCGGCGCTGTGGCGCCAGCGGTACCGGTGGTCGTACGGGACGATGCAGGCCGTCTGGAAGCACCGCCGCGCGATCTGGCGCAAGGAGCCCGGCAAGGTGGGGCGACGCGGCCTGCCTTACCTGGTGGCGTTCCAGATCGCCCTTCCCATGCTCGCACCGCTGATCGATCTGTTCGCCCTCTACGGCCTGCTCTTCCTCAACCCGCTCGGCGTCGGGGCGTTCTGGCTCGGCTTCAGCGCCCTGATGCTCGCGATCGGTGCCCTCGCCTTCCGGCTCGACGGCGAGTCGCTGCGCCCCTTGTGGTCGATGCCCTTCCAGCAGTTCGCCTACCGGCAGCTCACCTACCTGGTCGTCATCCAGTCGATCATCAGCGCGGTGCGCGGAGTGAGGCTGCGCTGGCAGCACGTCGAGCGGACCGGCGAGGTCGAGATCCAGACGTAGCCCGAAGGCTAGGGCCGCAACGCGCGGATCCTGCGCAGCTCGGCGATCTCGGCCGTCGGGGCGTCGATCGCGGGGCGGGGATCGTCGAGAGCGCGGACGCCGAGCGGCGTCTCCTCGACGCCGCGCGGACCGCGGTCGACCCGCCAGGCGCCTCCGACACCCTCGCCGCTCACCACGTCGGCCAGCTCGCGGCCGCGGAACAGCAGCCCGGCTCCGTCGTCGACGCCGAATCCCGGCGCGTCGCCGTTCGCGCTCGCGTCGAGCAGGGCGTGGCGCCGCGCGTGATCGCGGTGGTAGTGGACGCACAGGACGCCTGGGAGCAATCCGAGACCCGCCACCGCCCGTGCGCGCCCGGCCGAGCGCGTGATTCCGCGCTCGAACCAGCACAGCGCACCGGCGCTCTGGCCGCACAGCACGACACCGCGCTCCCAAGCCTCGCGGAGCACCTCGTCGATGCCGTGTGCCCGCCACACCGCGAGCAGGTTGAGCATGCTGCCGCCGCCGACGTAGACGATGTCCTGGCTCAGCAGATGCTCCCGGGCGGTGACCGGCTCCGTCTCGAGGCGGAACAGCGAGATGTGTGAGGAGTGGCAGGTCCGGTCGGCGAGCGATCGGCGGAAGGCGAAGATCTGCTCCCGCGGATCGCCGCTCGCCGTCGGAAGGAGGCAGATCCGCGGCTCGTCGGTGTCCGCGAGGGCGAGGATGTAGTCGCTCAGCGCCTCGTTTCCGCGGCGGCGAGAGAAGTCGTGGCCGCCCAGCGCGAAGACGAGTCGGTCACGCTGCGACGCGGATCGGTCGCGCCGCGGCGGGCCTGGCGAAGGCATCCCTAGGCCGTGCGGGCGACCGCGGCGGGGGGAACGATCGGGCGCACCTTCGGATCGCCGAGGTAGCGCGTCGCGAGCTGCGTCGTGACGACGCGGCCCCCGACGGCCTCGACCCGGTAGGCGCGCGCGTCGCCGCGCGACGCGACCACCTGAGCTACGTCGGCTCCGACGAAGTGGACCGCGGCCCCGTCGTCGGCCGCGTAGCCGGGACGCATGCCGTCGAGCAGCCATTGGTGGTAGGCCTCGCGCCGCTCGGGCTCGCTCGAGTAGTGCACAGTGTTGCTCCACGGCAGAAGTCCGAGCCCCTCGACTCGCTCGGGGGCGCCGTGGAACGTGCTGACCCCCTCCTCGAACCAGCACAACGATCCCGCCGACAGCCCGCACATGACGATCCCGCGCTCCCACGCCCTGCGCAGGATGCGATCGATCCCGTGTGCCCGCCAGACGCCGATCAGGCTCGTGATGCTGCCGCCGCCGACGTAGATCACGTCCTGATCGAGCAGGTGGCTACGGGGATCTCGCGGCGCCCGCAGGCGGCGAAAGAGCGATACGTGCGAGGGAATGCAGCGCTCCGCGTCGAAGGCGCGATAGAAGCGCACGAGGTAGTGGTCGGCGTCCCCGCTCGCCTGGGGAAGGAAGCAGATCCGGGGGCGCTCCTTGCCGGTGAGGTCGAGGACGAACTCGTCGAGCAGGGGGTTTCCAGCCTCCATCGAGAACCCTCCGCCTCCGAAGCTCACGATCTGTCGCATCGCGCCCACCACGCTCGCCTCCGACTAGCCGACTGGAGTGGGAAGAGTGTGGCGCCGGCTGGTGGCGCTGTCCCTGTCCCGAGGGCCAAACTTGACCTGCCGCGATTCGACCGGCGGTCGAACTCAGGCGCGGGAACGGCGCCGGGGCGACCCGCTCAGGCGGCCTCGGCGCGCACCGCGCGCACCGGCGCCGGGGTGAGCGCCGCGGCGCTGACGACGAGCGCGAAGGCGAGCACGCGCACCGCAACGCCGAGCGAGTCGTCGGGCATCGGATCGCCGAAGACGATCGGCCCGGCCGCGATCGTCAACGCGTTCGCGGTCGCGCTCGTCACGGCGATCACCGGCACGGCCTTGCCGATCTGAAGGCTGCGCGCCGAGACCAGCAGGCCGACCAGCGAGAGCAGGGCGATCAGCACCGCCAGCGGGTGCAGCAGGATCGCGGCGGCGCCGTCGTCGAGCCGCCCGCTGAGCGCCTTGATCGAGACGTCCGAGGCAGCCCATAGCAACCCCGCCGAGGCGCCGAACAGCACGCCGCCCTGGTGCACTGCGCGGTTCGCCGTCACCGCGACCGCGATGCCCAGTGCGGCGCAGGCCGCGAGATAGGCGAGCAGGGTCGCCGGCTCGTAGCCGGAGTGGGCGTCGCGCCCGGCGCCGTCGAGCGTCGCGGCCAGGAAGGCCAGACCCGCCGCCGCCAGCGCGACGCCGAGCCACTCTCGGCGCGTGACCGAGTGGGCGAAGAGGCGGTCGGCGACCACGGTCAGCATGACGAGCCCGCCGGCGATGACCGACTGCACGAGCGAGATCGGAGCGAGGGCCAGCGCCCCGACGTGCAGCCCCCAGGAGCCCATCGCGATGGCGATTCCCAGCGCGTACCAGCGCGACCGAAAGAGGACGAGCGAGCTCCACACCGGCCGGCGCCAGTTCACCGCCGGCGACTCCACCGCCCCGCGGTGCTTGTAGAGGAAGCCGACGACCGAAGCGAACGAGGTCCCGAGGGCCAGCAGCAGCCCGATCTGGACCGAGATGCTCATGTGTGCCTAGGCGGCGTGCGGTGAGCTGTCGTCGGGCGGAGGAGGCGAATCGGATCCCGGCCGGCCCTCCAGCTCGCGTGCCATCTCGCGGTCGAGCTGGATGGAGCGGATCGCATGCTCGTCGGGGAGCTTCGCGAGCACCTCGCGGATCGCCCGGATCACGTCCGACTGGTCGTGCCCGAAGTCGTCGAGCAGTGAGTGGAGCGCGGTGTAGGTGATCTTGAGCTGCGCCGGGGTCAGCTCGAGGTGGTAGTGAAACGGGGTGGGAGGGGGCGCGTCGGCGCCGCTGTCGTTCATCCGACAATGGTACGCACGCGGCGGGACCCGAGCGCATCTCACGCCTCGTGCGGTTGTTGAATGGGCGGGATGTCGCGGCGAAACGGGTCGAATGCATGGGGCGCCTCCCTCGCCTTCGCGGCGGCTGTCCTGCTCGCGGCCTCGCCCGCCCCGGCCTCGCCTAGTGCTCCAGCGCCGCCCCCGGAGAAGCCCCGGCGCACCGGCCGGGCCGTCGTGCAGGTCGAGCCCGCGCGGCGTCCGCAGCGCGTCCGCGAGCGGCTGTCGGCCACGCTCGGCGCGGCCGGCCTGCGCTCCGAGGCCGTCATCCCCGAGCTCGGCGCCGCCGCGGTCGACATCCCCCGCGGTTGGAGCGTCGCGGCCCTGCGTCGCGAGCTTGCCGGCGAGCCCGGCGTGGTCCGGGTAACGCCGGAATACCGACGCAGTCCGCGGCTTGCCCCGCTGATCCCCAACGACCCCGCCTGGGTGACCCTCGACCCGGCGGCGCCGGCCGGCGACTTCTTTCAATGGAACCTCGCGCGGGAGAGCTTCCCGGGCGCCTGGGCGCGCTCCCAGGGGACCGGCGTCGAGATCGCCATGATCGACACCGGGATCGACGCCACCCACCCCGAGCTCGCGTCGAAGGTCGTCGCGGCGATCGATGCCGACGAGAGCGCGGGCTCGGGCCCCGCGACCGTCGACGAGAACGGGCACGGCACCCACGTGGCGGGGCTGGCGTGCGCCGAGTCCAATAATGGCTACGCAGGTGCCTCGGCTGGATTCGGCTGCGGCCTGATCGTGGAGAAGACCGATTTCAGCGACGTCTCGATCGCCAACTCGATCGTCGACGCGACCGAGCGCGGCGCCGAGGTGATCAGCATGAGCTTCGGCGGGCCGACCAGCTCTCCCGTGATCCGCGACGCGATCGACTACGCCTGGGCGCGCGACGTCGTCATGGTGGCCGCGGCGAGCAACCAGCCGGTGACCAACCAGGGCATCCCGGCCGAGTACCTGCAGCCGACCGGGAGCGCGCCCAACATCCACGCCGGAAAGGGGCTCGTCGTGACCGCGGCGGAGTACGACGACACGCCGGCCTCGTTCAATCCCGGCTTCGGCCCCGGGGTCTCGATCGCGGCCTACGGAGCGGCGAGCGCCTCGAACCCCGGCATCTTCTCGACGTTTCCGCCCGGCCCGACGAAGCTCGAGCAGGGAGTCCCGGGCCAGTTCGGGCCCTGCTCGTGCCGCGCCTGGTTCTGGGACGACGACCGCTTCGCCTACCTGCGCGGCACAAGCATGGCGACACCCCAGGTGGCCGGCGCGGCCGCGCTGATCCGCAGCGCCAAGCCCGCGATGAGCGCCGCGAAGGTGATCGAGATCCTCAAGCGCAGCGCGCGGCCCGGGGTGTTCACCGATCCGTTCGGCTGGGGGATCCTCGACGCGAAGGCCGCTCTCAAAGCGGCGCTGGGGCAGAAGAAGAAGAAGAAGGGGAAGGGGAAGGGGAAGGGGAAGGGGCGCTAGCCCGCCGCCGTGGGCTCGGCCTCGGCCTCCGCCTGGGCCTCAACGCGCTCGGCCGCCTCGCTGAGCTCGGCGATCGATGCCTTTATCCCGTTGACGATCAGCTCGACGTCGTCCATCGCGTCGTAGTCGGCGAGCAGCCCGAAGTCGATGCCGCCGTTGTAGCTCATGATCGCGATCGCGAGGGCGTGGTTCTCGGGCAGGAACGCGACCGGGAAGACGTCCTCGAGCTCGCGGCCGAGCACGTAGAGCGGCATCTGCGGCCCGGGGACGTTGGTGACGATGAGGTTGAAGAGCCGGGTCGAGAAGTTCAGCCGCGAGGCCTGGGCCAGCAGGGTGGGAGGGGCGAAGTCGTTGAAGCGCGAGATCACCTCGGCGCCGAGCGCCTGGTTGGACGACTTGACCCCCCGCATCGACTCGCTCACGATCTCGAGCCGGCGGACGGGGTCTGAGATGTAGACCGGCAGCGGGCCGCGAACGGCGGCGATCCGGTTGCCGAGCTGGCCGTGCTCGTCCTCGGCGCGGATCGAGACGGGCACCAGAGCGCGCAGCTCGAGGCCCTCGGTCTTGATTCCGCGGGCGCGCAGCCAGCGCCGCAGCGCCCCGCTCACCACGGCGAGCACGACGTCGTTGACCGTCCCGCCGAGCGCGTTCTTGATCCGCTTGAACTCGCGCAGCTCCGTCCGCACCCAGTCGAAGCGTCGGTGCGAGCCGATCTCGACGTTGACCGGAACCTGGGGAGCGGGGTTGGCGAGGTTCCATGCCACCTCGCCGAGCGCCTCCGCCGCCTCGGTCGCCTGCTGGACGGCGGGCCGCGGGTGCTCGACGGCGGTCACCACCCGGCGTGCGAGCCGCAGCGGGGCCGTCGCGATGCCCTCGACACCGCGGGCCGCGAGGTCGGCGGCCGACGGCTCGGGCTGGGGGATCCACTCGTGATCGGGCTCGGCGGGCTCCGGGACCGGCGTGACGTCGAACAGCACCGTCGCGATGTCGACGCCCGCGACGCCGTCGACGACGGCGTGATGGGTCTTCGACAGCAGCGCGAAGCGCTTCTTCTTGAGCCCCTGGACGAGCCACAGCTCCCACAGCGGCTTGGTGCGATCGAGCTGCTGCGAGAAGACGCGCGCCGCCATCTTGCGAAGCTGCTCCTCGGTGCCCGGGGCCGGCAGCGCCGAGTGGCGAACGTGGTATTCGAGGTTGAAGCTCGGGTCGTCGATCCAGAACGGCCTGCCCAGTTCCATGGGCGGGAACGCCAGCTTCTGGCGAAAGCGCGGCACGAGGTGCAGGCGCGAGCGCACGTGCTCGAGCACGTCGTCGTAGCTCGGGGGCGGGCCCTCGCAGACGACGATCGCGCCGACGTGCATGTGGCTGTGCGACGTCTCCTGGGTAAGAAACGAGGCGTCGACCGAGCTCAGGCGGTCCATGTGCTGCTGAGCCACGCCCTAAGCCTATCCCGGGCGCGATACGACCGGGGGCGGGCGCGTGGCGAAAGGCAACCGGCTCCGGGATAATGTCATTGCCTTCACGGCGTCAGGGGGGGCCGCGGGACGCGGCCGGCTAGGAGGCGTCATGGCCCGGGCGAAGAGGATTACGTTCTTAATGGCACACCACCAACCG